>Ga0307516_10000984_pt1 | contig 39418 bp, 30 predicted proteins | sample 19_EM_MG_FD_203310 | JGI IMG/M metagenome (GOLD analysis project Ga0307516, IMG submission 203310) | Populus trichocarpa ectomycorrhiza microbial communities from riparian zone in the Pacific Northwest, United States - 19_EM | ecosystem: Host-associated > Plants > Roots > Unclassified | place... | reverse complement strand
GAAGGCGGCGTAGGCCTGGTCCGCATCGGCCAGGCGGCCCAGCACGTACAAGGCCGCGTGGTGCTCCATCTGCAGGCGCGCCCGCACCCGGGCCTCGGCCACGCCGGCGGCCGGGGCCAGCAAGCCCAGCGCGGCCCGCAGCAGGCGCTCTTCGGTGACGTACAAGGCGCCGCGGTGGGCCTGCGCGGCGGCGCCGGCAAAGAGCTGCGCGACCTCGATCTGCTCGGCGGGATCGGTCACGGCAGCGGCCGCCGCGAAGTACTGCTCCGCGGCCAGGGCGGCGGCTTGGCGCGCCAAGCCGCGGGCGGCGGCGGCCAGGGCCGGGTGCACTCCGGCCGGCGGCGCCCGGCGGGCTTGCACTGCCAGCCGGCGCGCGCCCGCCAGGTGCAGCGCCTCGCGGCGGGCCGCGGGCAGGCGGCCATAGGCGGCCTGCTGCACCCGGTCGTGCCGCAGCCGCACCGTGTCGCCGCCGTCCGGTGCGTCGGTGGCAGCGCGGTTGCCGCGGTCCATCACCAGCAGGCCGTCTTCCAGGACCGGCGCCAGGGCCAGCGCCAGGGTGGCAACCCCCAGGCCGGTGGCCGTGCGCAGCAGCGCCAGGGTCACGTCCCCGCCCAGGCAGGCCACCTGCTCCACCACCGTCTGGGCCATCGGAGGCAGGCGCGAGATGCGCTGGGCCAGCAGGTCCACCACGTTGCCCAGGCCCACCCAGCGGCGGATCGCGGCGTCGTCCCAATGCCACGCAACCTGGGCCTGGCCGCCTGCCTCGTGGCCTGATTTGCCGCCGGCATCGCCATGCCGCAGCACGCCGGCATGGCGCAGCGCATTGACCAGCTCGACGGTGTCATAGGGGTTGCCGCCGGTGTGCGGCAGCACCAGGTCGCTCAGCGACGCCGCGGACGGCGGCGGCAGGCGCAGCATCTGCTGCAGCAGCAGGGTCACGTCGGCGGGCGGCAGGTTGTGCAGTTCCAGCCGGCGCGGGTGCAACTGCAGTTGCTCGCAGCGGGCCAGCAGCGCGCTCATGGGATGGGCCACGTCGACCTCGTCGCCGCGCCAGGCCCCCACCAGCAGCAGGCCGCGGGTTTCGTCGTCGTTCAGCACCGCGTCGATCACATTGATCGTCGACGGGACGGCCCATTGCAGGTCGTCCAGGAACATCACCAGGGGATGCTCGGGCTGGCTCAGGGCGCGCAGCAGCGCCACGCCGGCCATGCGCCCGCGCACGGCAGTCTCGGCCGGTGGCAGGGGCTCGGGCTCGGGCCGGGGCCCCAGCAGATGCACGAATTCCGGCAACACGGCCGTGACCACACCCACCAGTTGCGGGCCGAGCACACGCTCGATGCGCGCCCGGTGCCGCGCCAGCGCGTCTTCCGGCTCGGCCAGCAGCAGCCGGCCCAGCGCCGAGACGGCCATGAGCACCGCCCCGGATGCACCGTCCTGGCGGTACTGGTCGAACTTGCCATAGACGAACCAGCCGCCGCGTGCCGCGACCCGCAGCTTGAGTTCGTTGATGAGTGCGGTCTTGCCCACGCCAGGCGCCCCGCTGACGAACAGGCCGCGCCGGCGCGACACCATGGCGTCTTCGAACGCAGCCTCCAGCGCGGCCAGTTCGGCCTGGCGCCCCACCAGTTGCGAAGGCGCGGCCAGGCGGACCGGGAAGTCGCGCTCACCCAGCGTGAACACCGTCGCATCGCCGGCGGCCAGCCGCTCGGCCAGGCGGGCCAGGTCGTGCGCCAGGCCTTCGGCGCTCTGGTAGCGGCGGTCGGGTTCTTTCTCCAGCAGGCGCAGCACGATGTCCGACAAGGCCGGCGGCACCTGCGGCGCGTGCAGGATCGGCGGGTCAGGCAGGCGGGCCAGGTGGTCGTGCACGAGTTGCAATGCATCGGTCTGCACGAAGGGCGGCCGGCCTGTGGCCAGCTCGTACAGCGTGGCGCCCAGGGCATACAGGTCGGCACGCTGGTCCACCGGCCGGGCGGTGCGGCCGGTCTGCTCGGGCGACAGATAGGCCAGCGTGCCGGCGATCTCCAGGTGATGCACGAAGGCCGGCCGCTCCTCGGCAAAGGCAGTGGCCAGGTCGAAGTCGATCAGCAGCGGCCGGTCGCCTTCGGCCGACACCAGGATGTTGGCGGGATTGAGGTCCTTGTGGATCACACCGGCCCGGTGCACACCCGCCAGGACGCGCGCCAGGCGCAGGGCGAAGGGCACCAGCAGGGGGGCCGGCATGCAGGTGCCGGTGCGCTGTGACAGCGGCGTGTCACCCCCGTCCTGCAGCAGCAGCAAGGCCTCGGTGCAAGGCTGGTCGGCCAGTTGCACCACGCCATCGACCCCGGCCAGCCGCTCCAGCATGGCCTGCTCGTGGCGGCAGCGCCGGGCCGCATCGAAACCGAGCGGCTGCTTGCATACGAGGGAGGGGCCATCAGGCCCCTGCCGCATACGCCACACGCGCGTGCGCTCGCCGGCATGCAGCAACTCGGCCGTGTGGCTCGTCAAGGCCGACCCGACGGTGGGCACGGGAGGGGACGCGTTCAATTCGAATCGTTCAGGAGGTCCTCTCAAGGACGGGCCGGACCGCCCCAAGGTTCCTTGAGCCCCTTGGGGGGTGGCAGCCGCAAGGCGGCGGCCTGGGGGCGCTCAAGCAAGCCCGCCACCGCAGCACAGCTTCGGCGCCGAGCATGCCATATTGCACACGGGTGTGGCGATCAAGAATCACCCAGAGTAAGTACGGCTGTGCAAAACCACGCAACCCATGACAGCGCTTGCGCAGAGCCTCCCGACCGGCTGTCGCGATCGCTACAGTTCGGCGTTCGCTCCACGAAGTCCGTTCCTGACCATGACCCCGTCCCTCATCCATCTGGACCCCCGCGACCCCTGTCGCACCCCGGCGTTCTGCGCGAACACTCCCCAGACTTCCCCTGCCGTGGCGTCATGAACCGCTTGTGGACGCCGGCGCGGAAGGTCTTCATCGACGAGTACGTGGGCCTGAGCACGCGCCTGGAAGCGCTGGCCATGGGGTTCCTGATCTCCGAGTACTACGGCCACCAGGTCTGCCTGGACTGGGCCGAGCTGGATTCATTCCGGGTCATCGGCACCCGCAGTGAAAAGTGCCAGCCCTGGGACCGGCTCCAGGCGCTCAAGCTGCGCGACTACTCGCCCGAGCTGTTCTACCGCATCGCCGGCCACGACCGCGTGCGCCTGCGTACGCACCAGGGGCCGGCGCACCTGCTGTCCCGGTTGTACCTGCCCACGGCGCAGCGCGTGAAGCTGCGGCCCGACCTGATCCAGACCATCCGCGACACCTTCCAGCAGCATGGGGGCCGCCCGGTGGTGGGCGTGCACATCCGCCGCGGCGACTTCACGCTGGTGAACCCGGACGAGTTCGACGTGAGCGCGGCGCAGTGGCCGGCGGTGCCGGAGTGGTGGTACGAGCACGTGATGCAGGCGATCCAGGCCGCGTTCCCGAACGTGGTGTTCTTCGTGTCCTGCACCGGCAGCCTGGAGGAGTTCCCCCACCTCACGAAGAACTTCGATGTCTTCGAGCTGCCGACCTCGTTTCCGTACACCTACAAGGGCCCGGACCATGCCTCGCGCCGCCACCCGGCGGCCGACCTGTTTGCACTCGGCTGCTGCAGCCTGATCATCGGCACGCCCTGCTCCACGTTCACACATTACGCGGCGCACATGCTGGGCGAACCCAGCACGGTGCTGGTGCCGCCGGCGCACAAGATCGTCCGCGCGCAGCCGGCGTTTTCGCAGGTGAGCCTGTACGGCCGCAGCGCCTTCGACTGGTATGCCGCCTGCCGCGGCGGCACGGGGCTGGCGCCGGTGCGGGACGCGCGCACGGCGCTGCGGCCGGGGCCGGTGTGGATGGATTGGATGTGAAAGCGCACATCGCGGCGCTTTCAAAACATCGCGGCGCTTTCAAAAACTACACCACGCAGCCTTCCCCTGCCCCCGGCTCACCGCCAGACGCCCCCACCGCCACCCCGTAGCGCACCGCCGTCAGCTCCGCCAGGATGGACACCGCGATCTCCGGTGGCGTGCGTGCGCCGTTCTTCAGACCCACCGGCCCATGCAGGCGGTCGAGCTGGGCATCGGTGAGGCCGAAGTGCTCCTTGAGGCGGCTGCGGCGCTTGGCCTGGTTGACGCGCGAACCGATGGCGCCCACGTAGAACGCCTCGCTGCGCAACGCCTCCATGAGCGCCAGGTCGTCGAGCTTGGGGTCATGCGTGAGGGCGACCACGGCGGTGTGGCCGTCGGGCTTGAGTTCGATCACCGTGTCGTCGGGCATGGTGCGCACGAGCTTGACGCCGGGCGCCGAGCCGCTGTCGGCGTACTCCTCGCGCGGGTCGCAGACGATGACCTCGTAGTCCAGCGCACGGGCCATGGTGGCCAAGTAGTGCGTCAACTGCCCGGCGCCGATGACCAGCAAGCGGTAGCTGGGGCCGTGGGTGGTGACCAGGTGTTCGGCATCCAGCCGCAAGGCATCGCCGCCGGTGGGCGGCAGCAGCTGCACCTGGCCGCTGGCCAGCGACAGCACGCGCTGCACACGCTCGCCGCGGGTCAGCCGCTCCAGCAGTTCGGCCACGCGGCTGCGCTCGACCACCGGCTCGAACACCAGTTCCATGGTGCCGCCGCAGGGCAGGCCGAAGCGTGCAGCCTCTTCAGCCCCCACACCATAGCGCACCACCTGCGGGGCTTCAATCGCCAGGGCGCCGGCGCGTACCCGCGCAATGAGATCGTCCTCGATGCAGCCGCCGGACACCGAACCGGCGATCTGCCCGTCGCCGCGCACGGCCACCAGCGAGCCGATGGGCCGCGGCGCCGAGCCCCAGGTGCGCGTGACCGTGCCCAGCACCACGCGCTGGCCGGCGGCCTGCCAAGTGTGCACCTGCCTGAGAACGGAGAGATCGACGTTGTCCATGCGGTTCCTGATGCGATGGAATGAGTATCCGCCAGCGATCCTTTGCCCCTCACAGCCGTGGGTCGATCGGCTCGCTCTCCAGCGCCAGCACGGCGAACACGCATTCATGCACCTGGCGCAGCGGCGCCCCGGCCACGAAGCGCTGCAAGGCCTCGATGCCCAGCGCAAACTCCTTCAGCGCCAGGCGGCGCTTGCCTGACAAACCCCGCTCGCGCAGGCGCTCCAGGTGTGCGGTGCGCGTGTACTCCGGCCCGTAGATGAGGCGCAGGTACTCCGGCCCGCGGCACTTGAGCGCAGGCTGCAGAAGGCCCTTGCGGCCGCGCGCGATGAAGTCGAAGGGCTTGACGACCATGCCTTCGCCACCGCGGCCGGTGAGGTCCTCCCACCATTGCACGGCAGCTTCGCAGGCCGAAGCATCCGCCAGGTCCACCACGCGGTGCGCGGTGGCCACCCCCCAGCCGGGCAAGGCCTGCGCCAACCGGGCCAGCGTGGCCAGGTGCCAGGCATGGTCGCGGTCGGCATGGACGCGGCCTTCGCTGGCCAGCAGATGGAAGGGCGCCAGGCGAATGCCTTCCGCACCGGCCACGTCCCAGTGGTAGGCGGGATAGACCTCGCGGTAGGCCTGCACGGCCTGCAGCCGCTCGGCCACATCGGCCTGCAGCGCCGTCAGCACGGTGCCGGCGCGGGCCGACTGCGCCAGGCCTTGCTGCAAGGCCGACAGCATGGCCTCGCCGGCCACGCCCACCGGCGCGTACTGGGTCTTGATGAGTTCCATGGCCTTGGCCGACCAGGGCATCAGCTCGCAGTCCAGGCAGACCCAGTCTGTCGTCAGTTCCTCCCACAGGCCAGCGTCTTGCACGCCTTGCGCCAGGCGTGCCAGCAGCGCCTGCTCCGTGCTGCGGTCGGCAAAGAAGCGGCGGCCGGTGCGGGTGTAGAGGATGCCCCGGGTGTCGCCCTCCCCCTCCACACCAAAGCGCTGCCGCGCCACCCCGGCGCTGCGGCACACCACGGCCACCACGCGCGAGCCCATGTGCTTTTCCTCGACGACCACGCGCTCCACGCCCTGGTGGCGGTAGTGCTGCAAGGCTTCGTCCGGATGCTCCAGCAGGCCTGGGCGGCCGGAGGTTTCGCTGGGCGACATGGTGGGCGGCAGGTAGATGAGCCACTTGGGGTCGGCGGCAAAGCGGCTCATGGCCTCCAGTGCCGCGGCGGCGTTTTCCTCACGCACCTGCACCGTGCCGTGCAAGCCGGTCTTGATGAAGCGCTTGCCCGACACATCCTCAAAGTCCAGCAAGTCGTCTGACTGCTGCTGCGCGGAACGTTCGGCCACGGCCGGGGCGAGCGGCCGGCTGGGCGCATAGTGTTCGCGCCGGGCCGGCACGCTGACCAAGTCCTTCTCGGGGTAGCGCAGCGCCGTGAGCTTGCCACCGAACACGCAGCCGGTGTCCACGCAGATCGTGTGGTTCAGCCATTCGGCCTCCAGCACCGGCGTGTGGCCGTACACCACCATGGCCTTGCCGCGGTAGTCCTGCGCCCAGGGGTAGCGCACCGGCAGGCCGAACTCATCGGTTTCGCCAGTGGTGTCGCCGTACATGGCGAACGAGCGCACCTTGCCGGAGGTGCGGCCCTGCAGGTCTTCGCTCAGGCCGGCGTGGGCCACCACCAGCTTGCCGCCATCCATGACGAAGTGGCTCAGCAATCCATCCAGGAACTGGGCGGCTTCCTTGCGGAAGTCTTCGGGCGCGTCCTGCAATTGTTCGAGCGAGCGCTCCAGGCCATGGCTCACTGTCACGGCACGGCCGTTCAAGGCCCGGGCCAGCTTGGCATCGTGGTTGCCCGCGACGCAGAAGCCCGAGCCGGCCTGCACCAGCGAGCGCACGAAGCGGATCACGTCCGGCGAGTTGGGCCCGCGGTCCACCAGGTCGCCCACGAAGACCAGGCGGCGGCCTTGCGGATGTGTCACGTCGAAGTGGTCGCCATTGCGCGTGGCCACATAGCCCAGTTGCTGCACCAGGTCCATCATTTCGTCGAAGCAGCCGTGCACGTCGCCCACGATGTCGAAGGGCCCGGCCTCGTGGCGCAGGTTGGTCCACAGCCGGGTGCGTGCCAGCGTGGCGGCCTCCACCTGCTCTGCGTCCTTGAACACATGCACGAAGCGGCAGCCCTCGCGGTCGAGCGCGCGCACCGAGCGGTTCAGGTCCAGCCGCTGGTGGCGGATCACGTGCGGGCCGAAGGGCCGGCCGGCGCGCTGCGCATGGCGCTCCAGCAGCAACTTCTCCGGCAGGTCGAACACGATGGCGACGCAGAACACGTGGTACTGCTTGGCCAGCGCGATCCAGCCGCGGCGGGAAGCGGCTTGCACGTTGGTGGCGTCCACCACGGTGAGGCGACCCAGCTTCAGCCGCTTGGCCACGATGGTGTGCATCAGCTCAAACGCATCGTCGGTGACCGACTGGTCGCTTTCGTCGTCGGACAGCGCGGCGCGGCACGCATCGGACGACACCACCTCGGTGGGCCGGAAATGGCGGCGGGCAAAGCTGGACTTGCCGGAGGACGAGGCGCCCACCAGCAGCACCAGGCACAGTTCGGGGATGGCGATGTGCATGGGTGGGCCTCAGGCGGTGCGGGTGAAGATGGCCATCTGCGTGGGGGCACCGTGGGTGGCATCCTCATCACCGATGGGCTCGAAGCGCACCTCATAACCGTGGCGCAGTGCCTGCTCACCGGCCCAGGCGTGGAACTCGGCGCGGGTCCATTCGAAGCGATGATCCGGATGGCGGAACTGCCCCGCCGGCAGCTTGGGGAACAAGGCGTTGTACTCGCGGTTGGGCGTGGTCATGACGATGGCGCGCGGCCGGGCGCATTCGAACAGCACGCGCGTGAAGGTACCCAGCCGGGCGGCATCGAGATGCTCGATCACCTCCACCACAGTGGCCAGGTCATAGCCAGCAAAGCGGGCATCGCGGTAAGTGAGCGAGCCGTGCAGGAGCGTGAGCTTTTGCTGCACAGCAGCCGGCAGCCGGTCCACATGCAGCCGCTCGCGTGCGATCTCCAGCGCACGGTGAGAGACGTCCACGCCGGTGAGGCGCGACACCGACGGCACGTTGACGGCCCCTCGTCCGACGGGTACATCGGCCGATCCCCCAAGGGGATCCGGGCCGGCTTGGGAGCGGCCCGGCGCTCGGCCCGGGGCCAGCAGCTGCTTCAGCAGCCGGCCTTCGCCGCAGCCCAGATCGATGACACTGCCGGCCTGCAAGGCCTCCACCACACCGGCCACGGCAGCCAGGCGCCGCTCGTTCAGCGAGATCGTGCGCTCCAGGCCTTGTTCGCGCTCGTCGCCGCGGGCGACATCGGCCGGAGCGGCGCCTTCGCTGAGGTCATCGTCCATGAGCCGATCCAGCGCCAGGCCGGCCAGGCTGCGCTGGTGCTTCAGGTAGCGGCGCACGATGAGATCGGCCTGCGGGTGCGTGCCCAGCCACGACTCGCCGCGCTTGAGGAGCTTGTCCACCTCGTCCTCGCCGACCCAGTAGTGCTTCTGGTCGTCCAGCACCGGGATGAGCACGTACAGGTGGCCCAGCGCGGCCTGCAGCGTGGTGGTGATGTGGAGCTTGACGTGGAAGTACGCACTGCCACCCCAGGTGGGAAAGCGCGGGTCCAGCGGCAGGCGCCGCGCCTCGACCTGGTAGCCCAGTGGCTCGAACAGCGAGCGCAGCAGGGGTTCACCACCGCGACAGGGCAGCACCGGCAGCTCGAACTCCAGCGGGATGGGCTGCAGCGCCAGCTCGGGCCGCTCAGCCGCCTGGCCGTTGAGGGCGCTGCCGAAGGTTTCGGCAATGGCCGCGCTGAGCAGCGAGGAGGCCGCGTAGGGGCGGTCGTTGACGTACTGGTCCAGCAGGCCGGTGGCGCCGCCCGGGCCTTTGCGGTCGCGCACCAGGCCGATGGGGTCCACGTCCACATACAGGGCCGCGGTGCAGCGGTCGGCATCGGCTTGCGGGTAGAACACATGCGCCGTGCCCCAGGACTGGCGGCGCGAATGCAGGCGCGCGGGGTGCTTGTGGAGCAGGTGGCCCAGATCGGTGGCAGGGATATGGGTGGTGGTGAGGGTCAGGAGCATGAGGGATTGTGTGGCCGGAGGTCGCCACACATCTCGGCACCTCGTTCAGTGGCGTAGTCGCTCAGCGCCACCAGAAGCGCGCCTTCACCACCACTGCATCGAGCATGGGGACAGCGCTGTCGAAGGGACACTGCACGGCGCCCAAAAGCCATGGCAACCAACCCGGAGGCCAGTCCCCAAAGGAACCGGGGAGGGACTACCTGGAGATGCCAAGCGTGGTGGCTGTCGCGACGACCGTTCCTCCGTCGCCCCATACATCGGTGCATCCGTTGACCCATCCGGTGATGGGGCGGCCCGTCGACAACGCAAGCAGCGCTGTGGCATACATCGCCTTGAAGTTGGGATTCGTCTTCGGAATCAGCACGACATTCCTCAGGTCGGGCCTGCTGCAGCCTTCTACATTGCTGCTGCTTGCCAGCGTGATCATCGCGTGCCCCGAATCATGGATCCCGACGGAGACAACGTCATTGGTTCCGTTGCTGCTATTGGCATGGACCGTGCCCGCAAGAGTGATGCCGAACAATGCGGCTGCGTAGGCAAGAGGTGGTTTGAAGTTCGTCATGGGAAGGTGGCTTCGGCGTTGAAGTTGACAGGTGGATTGCAGGATTTTGCGGCCGGCGGCAGGTGGACTTGCGCCGTGCGGTCAGGTAGTTCCCCGCGTCACTTCCATCACTCGGCCGGTGAACGGCAAGTGGCCGCGTTCACCGGGCGGGTCTGGACACGCTCGAAGCCGTCCGCCTTTTCGCGGTACACCGACACTCCGCAGGTTTGCAAGCCCACGCCGGTCCACAGCGCAGAAACACCCTTGCCGCCAAAGCGTTCATTGACCACCACGTAGCGGGAGCCCCGCTCCGGCGTGAACGCCACGAACGGCCCGCACAGCTTGCGGAACATGCCGTTGGTCCAGGCGATGACGGATGTGACGGCGACTTCCTCGCCGGCAATGACCGCAATCTGATCCGTGGCGGCGCCGGACTCGCTATTGATGCGCTGGACCTTCTGCTGGGTGCAGATCAGTGGATCGCCCTTGAACGGCACGCCTCTTTGGGTCTCGTACTTCTTGTCAGCACTGAACGAAACCTGGGCCACGTCAGGCCCCTGGGCGGCCACGGCCTGCGGGAACTGCTGGCCGGTCAACTGCTGGGCCAAAGGAGGTTGGGCGCAGGAGGCCAGCAGCAAGGGGACGCCGGCGAGCAGGCAGCGAGTGTAGGGAGAGAGCAGGTTCACCGAGGAACTCCTTGGAGGGTTTGGCTTGAAGTGCGCAGGGCGACTGCGCAAGGGCTGCGGGGCGACCAAGTCACCCGATGAACGCAGCGGTGATTTTGCACACCTCGTCGATGGGCTTCACCGCGCTGTTGACTTCCAGCGTGACCGGCAAGCCGTTCTTCTTGGCAAACAGCAAGGTCGCCAGGATGTGAAAGTCTTCGAGGAAGAGATCACCTGCATCCTGCCGGCAGTTGGTGGTCCCCCAGGCTTCAGGATTGAGGTAGACCCGGGTGATGCCGGAACAGGTGGGGCAGTGGGTGCGCTGCACGGCCATCGGGTGGATGACGGTGATGGTGGCAGGGCGCTGTGCGGGTTCGGCGTGCGCGAGGACCGCGAACGCGGTGAGTACGAAGCCGATGATCATGCGCCCAAGCTTGGATGAACGCGAGTGTTGCGGAGACATGGTGCTTATGGCTTGTGTTTTGAACGACGATCAGGCCCGCGAAGGCGATGGAGATGAATGCCTTGGAGCCACGTCAATCGGCAGCAACGGCCTCAACGTATAGACGGTGACGGGCCCATGTGCGGCTCCTTCGCTTTGATGACGTTCAACGGGCCGGACGGGCTACCAGCCGCCGAGGATCGATTCGCCGACACGGCAGGTGCTGTCCGTCAGGTACAGCGCCACGGTGCCGCCTGTGAGGTAGGCCGCCATCAGGTCGGCCTTCATCCGGTTGATGCCGGGATGGCTGGGGTAGATGGAGGCGAACGCCGAGCCGTCGCCGGAGTTGCTGGTGCAACCCGACAGAGCGGGCGACAGAAGCACATTGACGCCCCCGTCGGAGGTGGTCACCAACTTGGTGACGGTCGAGTTGGCCGTCCAGCCGGGGCCGGCCGCTCGGGCGGCGGGTGAGCGGCAGAAAGAAGGCGGCGGCAAGGATGACGATCCGGCGACCTGGATGCCGTAGTGCGCTGAAAAGACGAGGGAGGGGAGCGCTGATGCTCGGGTATGAACGGGCCATGGTGATTGGGGTCCGATTAACGGCAAACGACTGGGGAGTGCTGCGCCACTGACAAGGTCACTTGATCCTTCCATTGATCACGGCTTGTTGACTCCAAACGCAGCGCCGTTTCGTCCCCCGGTGAATGTGCCGGCCCGATCTTTGCAGCCGTCGACCTGCACGAACACCGAAGCGCCGGTGGCAAGCGCCAGGGCAGCAGACGCCAGAACCGATTTGTTGGCCGGCCCGTTGGGAGGCAACTCGATGTACGGACCAGGACAGCCGGGCTGATCGTGGGCGCGGTCCAAGGTGATCCAGACACTCCCGTCGCCGTAGTTGCCGAAGGCCAGCACATAGGCCCCCGGCAAGACGCTGGAACAAAGTGCAGGCTGGCAGAAGGAAATGCCCAGAAGCAGGGGCAGAAAAGTCAGGACTCTCATCGGTCTGTTCACAGGAGAATATGAGTTACCAGAGGACGGCTGCCAATACAAGCCAAAGCAAGTTTCACTGGTCTTCCGGCCATGCAGGCCCAGAGCGGATTGGCGCGTGAGAAAGGCAAACTCAAGACCTTCGCCCCCTGTTCAATCCTCAATGCCGAAGACCTGCACTCTGCGCGCTGAAGCACCAATGCAATATGTCGTCAAGTCCGAAGGATCTCCAGCGCCCAAGTAATAAAACTTTCTCGACGAGGTCTTCGCAGTAAGCGCCACGGCCAAGAATGCTTTCGACTCATCAGCCGCATTCGCCGGATACCAGACATTCTTCGAGGCATCAGAGAATTGCACGAGAATACGCGGATTGAAGTCACAGTAGAGCACCCTGACGGCAGTTGGCACGTCTCTGCCCTCAAAGCTTGCCATGGCGCCGGAAGACAGCGTGGCGCCACCCAAGACAAGTATCAAGTTCCAGGCCGCCCGGATCGTCTTCATGGGGAAATGCTTTCTGTAAATTGGGAATTCAAGTGGAAATCGAGGCGCCGGGGCGCCTGCGTCTGAGGCAGAGAGGAATCCGGTGCGGATTGAGAGTGTGAAGAATGTAAAACTCAAAATCCGACCCTCACCAACCGCGAGGGTAGAGAACTAAACGCTTACGCCGAGCCATCTGTTCGGGCGACTCGATCAATATTTCCGCATGTCATTGCTTATGTAAACCCAAATAGCGCGTCAAGTCCGTCCTATTCACCTGAATCGTGTTATCAGCTGATCTTGTATATTTAACATCACTCGGCCATCCGACGGGAAGAAATTGACCCACATCAATATTTTCTCCATGCACGCGCCAGGCCCCAGATGGATTTGCCATATAGCCGGGTACGAGGCCATTGCACTCCACAAATTCCTGGATCTCCAAGGAATCGCCTGAAATCTCATTCGGGATATCATTTTGGATCAAGATATCATAGAAATCTTTAGACTCGTTTGCCGGATAGCGATTTTGTGAATTATTCATATATTTCAAAAACAATATATAATTTTCACCTTTTTTCAAACCAACGAACCGACCAAATTTAATCTTTTTTTGACCCAAAACCTCACCATTTTTCTTCACAGATTCGCTCACATGTGCAATATATTCATTGCCACACCGGCGCTCGCCAACAATCTGGACACTCAATTTGTCAATTCGCACCACAACAATCAAATCTGCAGTATCGCGCAACTTTGCAAGCGACGAAACCACGTGCAACTCGGCCGATACATTGCCTGGCAATCCAAAAAATAGTAGCGAACCGGAGATCGCGAAATACACCGTCAACAGCCTATATTTCAAAACACATTTCATTGATTTCACAAAATCCTCGCGAGGTTAAATATAAATCCCGATCAAAACCAGTTTAGCCACGAATGGACGACTAGAAATCAATTCATCAAAAACACTAGCGCTGACCTGCGTAGCTCTTTGCGAAATCTGGAATTGGCACCTTTAAAGCTTTAGCGGCCACGATGTTTGCATTCTGCTCAGACTGTTTCCTCTGACCATTCACACCGAGAGCAATATTTTCAGGCAAAGAGTGCGCCCATTCATGCGCAATCACAAACGTCAAATCATCCTGCGACAAGCCAGCTTGTTGAATACTCCCAGCAAATAGCATTGTTACATTCGCTGTGGTTCGCCCAAGAATCAATTGCCCGCCACCACCGGGCACGAGATTTATAGTGTCCTGAACCCTTACCCCCCAGTTATCGAATGACTCCTTCCACAGCATATTATCTGATGCCCCAATAGCTTCCCCAAGGGTGATCAATGCCCGGCCAATTTCCGAATAAGATTCCATAGTCCCTGCGGGAATTCTGAAATCCGCATCAGATGGTGCAATATTAATTTGCGATCGATGAAGTTCACTAAAGAGGTATGAAAATGCCCCCGTCTGCGCCCCATTGGAAAACTTCCCTCCCCCAACGACAGAAGCCGTCCCCCCAATCACAGCAGCCCCCATAGCCCCCAGGATGGCGTTGCCCCCGGTGTACTTCGCAATCGTTGGCGTAGCCGCCAGAGTAAAGGCCGAACTCAGCATCCCCTGCCCGCACTTGCCCCCACCCATCTCGGCCTGAATGCACCCGGACACCATATGGGCCGCGTAATGCGCGATCACTCCGGACTTGCCGATTTCCCCCGCCTCGAATGAAAGCGCCGCCGATGCCAGCGTGATCGCCCCAGCCTTGAACGCGGCATTCATCGACCCCGTGCGCCGCTCTGTGTAGTACGCCGAATACGCCGCCGCCGCCCACGGCCCACCGTAGTAGCTCACCACGATCATGCCAACTTGGTACACGAACTGGTTGCGCATGACCAGTCTGTCGACGGCCTCCTGCCCCGGTTGCGCCGCGAACACCTCGATGCCGCGCTTGAGTGTGGGCCTGAAAGTGGCACGTGCCACGGCCTTCATGAACTTCTTAAAACTCCAATACCCCGTCGGATCCGTGCAGTTCAGCGGGTTGTTCAGGCAGTAGCTGTACCGGTTGTAGTTCTGCAACTCTTCTGGCGCCTGAATCATCGGGTCGCCTTGCAGGAAGCGCCCGATCAGCGGGTCGAACAGGCGCCCGTTCATGTGGATCAGGCCGATGTCGTCCAGGTGCTCGTGCCCCGTGAAGCCGCGGTCCGTGCCGTGGTCGGTGTCACTGGTCCAGTCGATCACCTGGTTGCCGTTTTCGTCGTAGCGGCCATTCGTCTCGCGCCGCTTGCCGAACGGGTCGTAGGCGTAGCGCGCCGTCACCGTGCCGGTGTGGTCGGTGGTGGCGGCCAGGCTGCCCAGGTGGTCTTTGTGCCAGTACTCCACCTTCACCAGCGTGATGCTGCTGATCGCGGGCGGCTTGCGGTCCGTCGCTGCCAGATCGGGCAAGGCGCCGGTGCTCACCAGCACCAGGGTCTGGCTGCCGGCGCTCACGTAGTGCCGGTTGTTTACGGCCTGGCCCGGCGCTTCCTCGCTCTCAAAGGCCAGCCCGCCGGCGTTGTCCGGGTGCTGGTACCAGGTGGTCCGGGTGCCGCTGGCGTTGCTGCGGGTCTCCTGCAGGCGCTGGTGGTTCTCGTCATAGCGCCACGCGTAGGACGTGCCGCTGCCGGTGATGCCGGCCTGGCTGCCGGGGAGATTGAAGCTGGTGTAGCTGATCTGCGCGTACTTGCTGCCGCCGGCGCTGGTGACGTTGCCGTTGGCGTCGTAGGTGTAGCTGCGCAGCACGCTGCCTTGCACGCGGGTCACGGCATGCGGGCGCGGCCGGGTGATGCCGCCGTCACTGCCGAACGCCGGGTACTCGTAGTTGCCCACGTCGCTCTTGCGCAGCACGTTGCCGATGGCGTTGTAGGCCAGGTCCACGGTGCGGCGCAGGTTGGGCACCTGCGGGGCATCCACGCTGTATTGGGTGAGCCGGTTCAGGCTGTCGTACTGGAATGACTCGCTCACCGCGCCGGTATTGCCGTCGCCGTTGCCGTCTGCACGCGAACTCAGGTTGCCGGCGCTGTCCCACACGTAGACGTGCTTGAGCACCTTGGTGGATGTGTCCTTGCCGGCACTGGCTTCGTTCACGCGGCCGGTGGCTGCGTCGAAGGTGGCGCGGGTCATCACCTCGTTGCCCAGCGTCTCGGACTCAGCCGCACCCCAGGCGTTGTAGGTACCCGCCTGCCAGAGCACTTTGCCTGCGGCCCAGGCCACGCTGGCGCCGGGCGTGCCGCCCGAGGTGGCAGGACGCGGGCTCACGGTGGCCGCGGTCGCCAGCTTCACTTGCGACAGGTAGCCACGCCCGGTGTAGGCGTAGCTGAGTGCCAGCCCGGTGGGGTAGGTGCGGCCGGACAGGCGCCCTGTGTTCTCGTCATAGTGGAGCGCGTTGGCAAAGCTGGGCCCGCCGGCCACCGTGGTACGGCTGGCTTCGGGGCGGCCCAGGCTGTCGTACTGGTGCAGCCGCTTCACGCCGTGGGTGGTGCTGCTTTCGCACAGCTTGCCGGTGCCTTGGGCGCAGTCCGTGCCGTCGGCGTAGCGGTCGTACCTCCAACTGGAGCGGTACTCGGGCTCCTGCCGGTCCACCAGCCGGCCCAGCAGGTCGTAGGCCAGCGTGGTCCAGCCGGGCACGGTCACCGCGGTGCTGGTGGAGTCGTCGATGGCCGGGCAGGCCTGGGCCGGCAGGGCGTTGGCCGCGGTGCTGCCGCGCTGGTTGGGGCTTTGCTGGGCGCGCAGTTCGCCCAGCGCGTTGTAGCAGTAGGTCCACAACCCCGTGTCGGGGTCGTCCACGCTGAGCTTGCGGCCACGGGTGTCGTAGCTGACCTTGAGCAGGTTCTGCAAGGCATCCTGGGTCTGCACCAGGTTGCCGAAGGCGTCGTGCTGATAGGCCACCTGGGCGCCGGTGTCGTCGGTCACGCGGACCAGCTTGCCTTCTGCGTTCTTCTCTTCCTTGCGGGTGTGGCCCAGGTCGTCGGTGGTGGTGCTCACCAGGCCGCCGGGCTGCAGCCGCGTGGTGGCGGCGGTGCGGCTGCCGCGGCCGGCAAAGTCCACCGTGCCGCCGTGGCCAGTGGGGTCGGCCACGTCCACTCGCACGGCACGGCCCAGCGCGTCGTAGGTGGTGAGGGTCATGCCGGCGTCGGCACTGCCGCCGGCCGTGGAGGAGCCGCTGGCCAGGAAGTACGGCTGGGTCGTCAGGAGGGCGGCGCCGTAGGCGTTGTACTGGGTGTCGCGCACCACCAACCGGCCGTCGAAGGACTCACCCACCTCGCGGACCTTGCGGCCCAGGCGGTCGGTGTAGACGCGCGCGAACGGGCCCATCTTGCTGTGGGCCTTGTCGTGCGGCTCGCTGTGCACGTATTGCACGGCGAGGGCGGGCGCTTCGTTGGTGGCCAGGCTGTGCTGGGCGCAGCCCGGGCTGCTGGAGCCTGCCTCCATGCCGCGGCCGGCCAGGATGCAGTAGTGGGTGTGGGTGCTGGTGTCGTCGGCGCGGATTTCCTGGATGGCGCGGCCAAAGTCGTCGAGCACCACCTTCGTGGCCAGGCCATTGGGGCCGGTGAGCTTGAGCACGGTGCCGAAGCGCGGGTCGATCTCGCGCTGCTCCTTGTGTTGCAGCGCGTTGTAGACCGTGGTGGCGAACTGGCCGCGCGGGATGTTGACCTTGCTGGTGCCGCCATTGGCCAGCAGGTCCCGGCCTTCGGCCGACGCGTAGTCGGTGCGGCTCTCACGGACGGTGAACAGCGCGCTGCCGCTGCTGGCCGCGCATGGCGCAGTCTTGGCGCTGGTCTTGTTGCCGTAGTCGTCGTAGCCGTACGTGGTGGTCACGCACAGCGCCGGCTTGTCCGGCTCCACGGTCTCGCTCTCCAGCAGGCCGTTGGCCTTGTACGTGAAGCTGCTGGCGCGCTCGTAGTCAAAGGGGTTGGCAGGGGCCTGGGCCCGGGCGGGACCGGTGAACAAGGCTGAGGCCAAGGCCAGGGCGGCCAGCAGGGCACGGAGCACGGGACGCACGGGCGCGGCGGATGAATGGGAGTTCATGAGCATGGTCGGGCCGGGTCAGTCGTCCAGCAGCAGTTGCAGGATGATGTTGAGCACCGCTGGATTGATGGGCGGCACGGGGCCGGTGCCGACGCGGTCGCTCGCCGTGGGCGAGTTGCCGGGGCTGGTGGTGATGCCGGGCAGGCTGTTGGGCACGATGCTGCGCACCTTGCTGCTCTTGAGCCGGCCCAGGATCCACTGGTCGCCATCGGTCTTGTCGGGTTCGTACTCGTTGGTGTTGATCTTCGTGAACGTCTGCGCCAGGCCCAGCGCGGTGCCGGTAGTCACGGTGACCACTTCCTTCAGGTCGCCGGACGTGTTGTAGGTGTTGGTGGTCGTCACGGTGGGCAGCAATGAGCGGTCCGCGTCGATGTCGCGGCCCGCCTCCACCGCCTTGTAGAGGTAGGGCCGGGTGATCCTGGTGCCGGCCGGTAGCGGGCAAGGCGCAAGAGGCAAAGGCGCGGCGCTGGCCAGGCTGACCGACATGTCGCAGTAGATCGATTCGGTGCGGCTGATCTCGGCGGCGTCGGCTTGATCCAGCTTGCCACGCAGCGTGCGGGTGATGCCTGCGTTGCCGATGTAGGGGTAGTCCTGCAGGTGCTGGGCGACGATGGTGAGCGCGTCGCCATTGGGGGCGTTGGACTGCTGACGGGTTTCGCGGAAGCCCAGCATCCCGCGGCCGGCGAAGCTGCCTTTGAGACCCGTGTATGCATACTCGGTCTGCACGTAGAGGGACTGGCCGTCAGTCTTGGCAAGCCCGCTGTCGGTATTCAAGGTCACGACCACCTGCATCGGCGTGCGGAGATCGTACTTGGGGTAGGTGGCCGCCTTGTCGGTGCCGGCATCGCTGGTGTAGCGACTGGACTGCAGCAGCTTGGCGTAGACCACCGAGGTGATCGCCCCGGTGGGCGTGGTCACGCTGGTCAGCAGGTCGGCGGGTTCAGCCTTGTGGCTGCGCACGTACAACACATTGGTGGTTGCCTCGTTGGCGTCGCCGGTGGGGCTGTCCTTCAGGCGCAGGATCTCGCTCTGGCCGCTGCCGGTGAAGTCGGCCACCAGGATGTCGGTCTTGCCGTCGCTGTGGCCCAAGGCCCGCGCCGCAGTGTTGAGGTTGAAGCTGGTGGAGGTGCGGAAAGTGCCATCGCTGTTGGAGAGATAGAGCTTGTTCTGCGTGGGGTCGTCGCGCCAGCGCAGCAGGGCGGCGGGGGCGCCGTCGAAACCGCCGATGAGTTCGACACCAGTGTTCAGCACCGTGGCATTGGCAGATCCCATCAGGAGTTGATCGGCCGCGGTGAGGTTGAAGTTGCCGAGCTTCTTGGCGCCATTGGTGCCGTCGGACACCCATAAGACTTGGCCGGCCGCGTTGTTGACACCAGGATCGAGGCAGTCGGTGCGGCCATCTCCATTGAAGTCGAGTGGGAAGGCACAGCCGGCCATGGCGGCGAACGACGAGATGTCGAAATTGCCGTCGCCGCGCGACAGCCAGAGGCCGTACTTGCCAATGATGTCGGCCACACCATCGCCATTCACGTCGGCGATGTTCGCGCGCCGCAAGGCGTTGTAGACCGAGGTCGTGGCGGCGGGCGGGTCGGCGTACAGCGAGCGGTGAGTCACGTTGGTGGCGGTGGCCTCAACGAAGCCACCACCGGCCTGGCCCAGGTAGATGCGGGTACAGGTGATCGATGCACAGGACACGGCGTCGCCGGGCGGGCTGGTGGTCGTGGCAAAGGAGGGCAGCAGCGAGGTGACGATGTCCGGCAAGCCATCCGCATTGATGTCGAGGATGTGGTAGTTCTGGCCCTCTGTCTGGCTGTCGCCCAGCCACTCGCAACCTTCGCCGCGGGGGCATATGTTGTGGCGGGTGCGCACGCCAGTCTTCTGGGTGAAATCGACTCCCGTCACATCCTGCGACGAGAACGAGCCATCCCCTCGCGACAAGAACAGGAGGTGCCGCAGGGCGCCGCAGGACGACCCATCCGTGGCAGTGGCCCGCATCAGGCGCAGCAGGTCAGTGCGCAGGTCGGCGTTGAAGTCCATCGCCACCGCGTAGTAGCAGCCGTTCGTGGTGTTGAGCCGGTCCTGGATGTTGAACGGCCCCCGCGTGACGGGGTTCTCGGCCCCCACCGGGATGAACGCGCCATCGCCGCGGCTGCGCCACAAGACTTGCGTGGCATTGGAGGCATCGGTCCAGCGCAGCAGGTCGGTGCGGCCGTCGCCGTCAAAGTCAAGCGGAATGGCCCCGCCCGCGCCGACGCCAGTCTTCAGCAGGTCGAGGTTGTAGAGATTGAACATGGTGTTGCGCTCGTACGCCTCATCCCCGCCCGCGCTGTAGCCGAACTTGAACGGCGGCGCGCACAGGGTGCCGTTGGCTCCCACGCAGTCGGTGATGCTCGCAAGCCGGCTGCGTTTGGTCACCGGCCCCAGTTCATAGGCCAGCTTCATCACCTTGACCTGCACCGCGCCCTCGGCCGGCCCCAGCACGCCTGGATTGGCGGAGTTCACGTAGGTGCGGACCTCATTCAACCGCTGGATGCTCAAGCTCTTGCTGCCCTGGTGGAACAGCTCGCTGCGGTCCTGCGGGCCGCCATCGTTGTCGGGCCGGTCGATGTAGCTGAAGACGACCTTGACCGTGGGCGCTTGCGCCGGCACCACGCTGCTGTTACCGGTGTACTGGATTTCGGCGAGGTTCCACTCGCTGCCGGTGGTGGCCACCGTCGCACCGCTGAGGCGGCTGCCCCAGGCCGTGTCGCGTGCGGCGGTGTACTTGAAGTCGATGGTGTTGCCGGTCGCCTCGGTCGTGCGGCTCAGTGCCCACGCAGCGACCACGCTCTTGCCTTGCGCCTGGATCTGCGCATTGGAGGCCAAGACGGTGGCCACACCAGTGGCCGGGCTGCTGCCGTATTCGAGGACTTGGCCGCCCTTGGTCCACATCTTGAAGTAGGCCGGTCCGTTGGCCGCCAAGCCGGCGGCCGAGCCATAGGCACGGATGCGCGCAAAGCTGTCTTTCTCGGTGCGGAACTCGCGCCAGGCCGTGCCGGCCAGGCCCAGACTGTCGTCCGCCTGGGTGGGCGAGACGATGCCTTGCGCATTGGTCTGGATCAATCGCTGGCCGTCCAGACATATTTTGTCTGACGATGCGTAGCTGACGCCCCGCACGACCCCGTCCACGTCCTTGGTGGCCGGGCAGCGCGAGATGACCGAGGTGCCCGCCAACACCCAGCCCACCCCCAACGGGCCGTTGCCGCCACCGCTGTAGACCAGCGAGAGATTCGGCTGCATGCCGGCAATGCCGGGTGGCACCGCGATGGGGTAGCTGAACCCCGGCTGGCCGTCGGCCGAGACACTGACCTGGGCCTGGCAAGCCATGTGGGCTGCCAGCAGGCAGGCCGCGAGGGCCATGCTGGGCTTTTGTACGGACCCAAGCAGGCGGCAAACGCTCCACCCACGGGCGGCACTTCTTCTGTGGCCAGTACGCATGGCCCCCCTTCCGATTCTTTGTGTTCAATGGTGCTCGACGCGAGCGTGAATTTCTCACACACACTTACGTGCACACGCGAGGGTTTCCACTCCTGGCGGGTTGCCATCAGTTCCGGGTAACTACACCCGCCTTGAGTCCTGCGCTCTTCGGCACGCGATCGACGACTTCGCATGCCTGTCGCCGGGCTGTGGCGCATCGGATCAGACTCCCGGAGATCGACCTCGATGCGGGTCCCCACTCAATCCACGGCCAGCCTTGATGCAATCCAACCAGATCCTCCTCGATGAAGCGGCCCTGCCCCCTCACCTGCGGTCCAAGCTGCCGGCTTTCCAGACCGAGCGCTTCGAGATCGTGCCGTTGAACCCGGCCCAGGCCCGTGAGCTGGCCGAGGGGCTGCTGCAGGACGAGCCGCTGGCCGAGTATGTGACGTGGATGCAGGACAAGTCGCTCGACGGGGCGCGGCGCGAAGCCCTTCTGCTCGAGATGCAATGCGCCGCCGGCACCACGCTGGCCTGGGGCATCGTCGAACGCGAGAGCGCGACGTACATTGGCGCCCTGCTGGCACGACCGACGATCGAAGGACTCGACCTCGAAGTGCTGTGTGCCTCCGCGCTGTGGCACCAGGGCGTCGCGGACGAAACCGCCGAGCCGGTGGCCGACTGGCTCGAAGAGCACTGCGAAGTGGAGATGATGACTCCCAGCTGAAAGGTTCGACCGTGACTCAGCCGCCTCCCGTGGTGGTGACGCGAGCGGGTGCCTGCCCCAGCTGCTGCCGCAACATCCCCTCATTGCGCCCCAGCACCTGCACCGCCTCCTCGCGATACCGGTCCATCACCTCGATAGCCTGCACCGTCTGCCCGAGCATCTCGCGGATGCGGTCCAGGCCCAGCGCCGGGTCCTTGGCGAACTGCGCGCTCTGTGCCACGTGGGCCCCCAGTTGCCGGCCGGTCTGCGCCGCCAGGTCGCCGATGGATGCATTCACGCCCCCCAGCAGGTCCATCACCTGGGCCTGGTGGCCCAGCGCGCGGGCCACCACCTGCGCCACCGCCAAGGCACTCAGGCCCGTGGTTGCCACCCGGGTGCAGCCGATGATGAGTTCGCGGCCCGTCTTGCGCAGCACATCCAGCGCCAGGTAGCCGTTCACGCACACCGCCTGCTGGGTCTGGATGTCCTGCAGGTTCTGGCGCACGTAGAACAGCGCATCCTCGCTCAAGGTCCGGGCCCGCTGCGGATCGCTGGCCTGCAGCGCCTGCACCTGCCCGGCCAGCCGCGCATCCAGCGTGCGGGCGAAGTACGCCGCGGCAGCGAGCTTCTGCATCGCCTCCCACAGCTTGCCCCGCACCGCCTCGATGTCCACCCCATCACGCTGCAAGCCGTCGCGCGCGGTGTAGAGCTGCGTCACCAGGGCTTGCACCAGCGGCACCGCCTGGGCATGGCGGCGGAAGTAGGCGTCCAGCCGGTTGCCGCCCAGCGGGATGAGGCCCCACAGCTTGCGCGGCCGCAGCAGGTCGCCGTCGCGGTCAGGGTTCAGGGCCTCGATCTGCGCACGCAGGCCCGCCAATGCCTCATGGGCTGCCTGGTCCTGCACGCCGGCCGCATGGCGCTGCATCAGGGGCCCTTGCATCAGGCCGGCCGCGTCGGCCACCTCCTCGCGGCCCAGCGCCAGGGTCCATTGCAGGCGCACCTTGAAGGCCTGGTCGTGCAGGTCGTCGTGCAGCAAGGCCGCCACGAAACGCTCCACCTGCTGGTCAATCGCGGCGCGGGCCTCGGGCTTGATTGGCACCAGCTCGGTACTCGCCTCGGCCGTCACCGGCGTCAGGACCTCCGGCGCCTGCGGCACCTGGGGCACCTCTGGCACCGGCATACCACCGCTCACTGCTTGTCCACCGGCCGGGCCAGCACCGGCGGCGCCGCGTCCACCGGCAGCCCCGGCGCCTCGCCGAACTTCTGCTGCAGGAAGCGCGAATGCACGAGGAAGGCATGCGCATCCTGCGCCGCCAGGTCATCGCCCAGTTCGCGCACCTTGGCTTCCAGTTCTTCCAGCGTGTCCTTGAAGGTGTCTTGCGCGGTCTTGCCGTTTTCCAGCACGCGGCCGGTGGCATAGGCAGCCGGGATCGAGAGGTACGTGTTCAGCGCATCGGGCAGGTAGCTGATGGCGATGTGCCGCGCGTCGAAGCTGTCCTGCAGCGTGAGCGTGCCGCGCGAACGCTCCCACTGCTGCAGCAAACCTTCCAGGGCCTGGCACAGCTGCAGCACGCGCGCCTGCAGGGAGGCGGGGATGCGCTGCTCGGGGTTGTACTCGGTGAGGCGGCGCACGCCATCCAGCGCGCGCTCCATGGCCTCGCGGGCATCGCCTTCATCACTGAACTCCAGCTTTTCCCAGGCCGGCGGCGCCAGGCGCGGCCAGCCCAGCCACAGCCCGCCCACCACGAAGCCGGCCGCATAGCCCAGCAGCGCCACGCCCAGCCCCAGGCCGCCCAGCAGGCCCAGCGCCTTGAGAACAAGCGCGACGCTGGCCAGCGCCAGACCCACCCAGTTGGCCGGCGAGGTCAGCAGGCGCCAGGCCTTGGCACCCCACCCATGGCCGGGTTCGCTGCTGCGGCTACTGGTAGGCACGGATGTCCTTGAACACGCTGTACAAGGGCATGCGGCGGGCATCGAAGACCTTGCCGCCGGTGGTCTTCACCAGCTCTTGCAGGGCAGCCTCGTTGGCCTCGCCGAACACCACCATGAAGACGGGGATGCCGCGCACGTCCTCGGGCAGCGCGGCGTAGTCCTGCTTGAAGGTCTGCAGCGAACGGCCCTTGTTGCTTTCGCCGTCGGTGAAGGCCACCACCGAGTACTGGTAGTGCGGGCTGCGCTTCTTCTCCTGCAGCATCTGCTGCAAGGCCTCGAACACGGCGTCGTAGAGCGCCGTGCCGCCGGTCATGGTGAGCCCGTCGGCAAACTCGCGCACGCGGCCCAGGGTCCGCTGCTTGGCCTCGCTGTCGGCCTGCGCCGCCACGCCGCGGGTCACGGCGGCACCTGCGGGCACCTCGAAGCGCGTCAGGCCGTAGGGTGAATCGGAGAAGGGCAGCAGCCACAGCCGCTCGCGGTCGGTCAGGCGGGCAATGCGGCCGGTGAGCGAGGCATCGGCACCGGCGATGTAGTGGATCGCCTGGATGAGCTGCTGGCGCCGCCCGCCGCCTTGCATGCTGCCGCTGGTGTCGAGCACGAAGGTGGAGGCAATGGGCGTGCGGAATTCGTTCAGGTAGGCCGCGATCAGGCCATCGGCCAGCGCGCGGTCGGGCGAAAACGGCAGCTCCACCTGCAAGCCTTCCTTGGGCAGCAAGTCGGCCACCTGGGCCGCGGCCTGGGGGTTGATGGGCCGGCGCAAGGTCTGGCGCGCCAGCCAGAGCTGCGCAGGCTCGCTCTTCAGGTATTCGGTCACCTTCAGGTAGTCGTCGCGGCGGCTCTCGTCCAACAGCATGAACGGGTAGTCGGCCGTGCTCACGCCCTCGTGCGGGTACACCAGCACCAGCTTCTCGCGCAGCTTGCCCGAGGCATTGAGGCTGAGCAGCCAGCTCTCGTAGTTGATGAAGGTGTTGACGCGGCTGCCCTGCTGCAGGATGAACTGCTCGGACAGGTACGTGGAGTTGTCGCCCGGCAGCTTGTAGCCCTTGAGGAAATCGGCGATGGCGCCGCGGTCCACGTCGGCGGCGCTCAGGGCGTCGGCCTTATGGCTGGCGGCGGCCACCACGCCCATCAAGGCCATGAAGCCCTGGTTGGAGGTGGCCGGGTTGGAGAGCGCGTAGGTGATCTTGCCGGCCCGGGCCGCAGCGGCCATGTCGGCCCAGGTGAGCTTGGCCGCCACGGCCGGGTCGGCCCAGCCCAGCTTGCGTGCCACCGATTCGCTCACGCCCACCGCGATGGGCGACAGCATGATCTTGTCCTGCAGCTTCACGCGGCTCTGGCCTTGCGCGTCGGACAGCAGGTACTTGGCATTGGCGAACCAGGCCGCATCGCTGCGCGCGTTGCCGGTGAGCACGGCCTCGGTGCTTTCCATGGTGCCGCCGAACTGCAGGCGCACCGGCACGCCGGTGGCCTTGCGCACCATGTCCTCCAGCGGCTGCACGTCGCGCAGGTCGCTGGTGGCCAGCACCTTGAATTCGCGCGGGGCCGCAGCGCTGGCGGGCGGGGCCGCCGCTTCGGCGGCCTTGGGCGGCGCCTCCTTGCGGCCGCACGCGCCCAGCAGCAGGACCATCAGCAGCCCCAGGCCCGTCATCCAACCGCGTACCGTCGTCATTGCGCCATCTCCTTGGCCACCACGTCGATCATCTCGGCCATGATCTCGAACGAGGGCGGGTCCACCACCTGCGTCAGGCGCGGCTCCACCGCCAGCCCGGTGGGCTTGACGGCCTGCACGAAGCGGTCCACGTCGGCAATGCGAAAGCCGTATTCCACCGCAATGCCTTGCAGTTCCGCGTTGCTGCCCAGCAAGTCGCCCAGGGCCCGCGCCCGCTCGCTGGTGGCCACGAACACCACCTTGTTGATGATGGTGGGTTGCGGGTACAGCAGCACCATGTCGGCCCCTATGCCCTGCCGCGCCAGCGCATGGCTCACCAGCTGGTGCTCGTAGATGAAGGCCATGGGCGTCTTGCCGATGCCGATGGCCACGTAGTCGTCGAAGTTGCCATTGACGTAGTTCTCCTGGTAGCCCTGGCGCTTGAACAGCCCGGCCAGGCGCGTGGCCACCTGCTGCGCGGTGGCGCGGTCGGTGATCATGTCGCCTTGCAGCGCGTAGCCGGTGAGGGCCAGGTACATGGCGGCCGAGTTGCTGCGCCGCACGTCGGTGGTGGACACCAGCACGCTGCGCGCCACGTCGTAGGCGGCCGAGCCTTGCAGGTCTTTCCAGCGCTTCTTGGCCAGCATGGCGGCGGTGAGCTTGGCCATGTCCACGCCATACACCTTGGGGCTCCTTTGCGTGGCCAGCCCGTTGGCCACCAGGATGCGCGCGATCGGCTCCCACGAGGCAATGACCAGCGGCGTGTGGAAGGGCGACACCTGCGTGGCAGCGATGTTGGCCTTGCGCGCTGCATCGACGATCTGGTTGGCCGCCACCACGCCCGAGGGGAACATGAAGTCGGGCGTCGCACCGGCCACCATGCGGGCCGCCATGTCGCGGCTGCCGACCCGCGCCACCTTCACCGGCAGGCGGTGCGCGGCCAGCAGCTTTTGCACCCGCGGGTCCTTGAAGTACGGCTCCACGTCCACGGCAATCAGGCCGTCGAGCGCCACCGCCTCGGCCACCGCGCGGGTTTCCTGCTGGGTCAGCTGGGCCTGTTTCTGGCCTTGCAGCGCGTAGTACAGCGCGCCCCCGAAGGCTGCCAGCAACAGCAGCGTGATGAATGCCTTGATGGGTTTGGACATGCCGCCTGGGGGTCTGCTCCGCCGCTGTGGAACCGCCGCGTGGCGCGGCTGGCGGGGATTATCACCGTGGCCCACGGCAGTGCGCAGCGGCCGGCTCCACTGTTTGACGGGTGACGCCGCCGCCCGGCCTGCCTACACTGGCCGCCTTCAACTACAAAGCGCTTCGAGGGAGAGCTTGCACCATGTCCGACACCCCTCACACTTCCAGCGACAGCCCGGCCGAGGGCGCCGCCGCGCCCGCAGTGTCCGTGGCGCCTGCCTCGGGCACCCCGGCCGCCCCGCGGCGGCTGGCCGTGGAGTTCACCGGCTCGGGTAGCGAGTACTTCCGCATCTGGCTGGTCAACCTGCTGCTGACCCTGGTCACGCTGACGCTGTACCACCCCTTTGCCAAGGCGCGCAAGCTGGCCTATTTCCACGCCAACACCTTGGTGGACGGCCACGCGCTGGGCTTCCATGGCAACCCGCGCAAGATGCTGCGCGGCTACCTGCTGGTGCTGGCGTTCAGCATCACCTATGCCGTGGGCACCCGGCTCTCGCCGATGATGGCGCTGGCGGCAATCGGTTTCTTTGCACTGGTGTGGCCGGCGCTCTGGCGCGCCTCGCTGCAGTTCCGGTTGGGCAACACCAGCTGGCGCGGGCTGCGCTTTGGCTTCGACGGCAATGTGGCAGGCGCCTACCGCGCCACATTGCCCTCGGTGGTGCCTTGGGTGGCGATGGTGGGGATGAGCGTGCTGATGCACGCTGCGCAGACGCAGAGCACAGAGGAGGAGCCGGCAAGCAGTGGGTGGGTGGAGGGTTTCCTGCTGGCCATGCTGCTGGCGCTGCTGGTAACGCCCTTGTCGCTGGCCTGGATCAAGCGCTACCAGCACGGCCATTACACGTATGCCGGGCAGCGTGGCCGGCTGGAGGCCGGCACCGGCGCCTTCTATCGCTTGAGCTTCAAGATCGTGGGCATCATATGTCTGACGTTTCTGGCCATGGGACTGCTCATGGGCGGCAGTGTCGCGATCGTGGCGGCAACCATGGAAGGACCCACGTCGAAACAGTTGATCGTGCTGATCCTGTCTGCGGGCGTACTGATCATCTACGCCCTGATGTTCATCATCGCCATGCCCTACGGCCGCTCGCGCCTGCAGAACCTGGTGTGGGGCCAGACCCGCAGCGAGGCGCTGCAGTTCCACAGCGCGCTGCGGCTGTGGCCGCTGGCCGGCCTCACCGTGAAGAACCTGCTGCTGATGCTCGTCACGCTGGGCTTGTACTGGCCCTTCGCCGCCGTGGCCAGCGCCCGCATGCGGCTGCAGGCCGTGTCGGTGGATGTGCAGGGCGACCTCTCGCAATGGCTCGCCGACTCGCAGGGCCAGCCCGGCGGCGCCACGGGTGACGCCGCGGGCGACTTCTTCGGCTTCGACCTGGGCCTGTGAGCGCACCCGGCACGCACCCGGGCGGGCTGGCCAGCGAGTATTTCGACGGCCTGCGTCCCACCGCCCATCCCGTGCACCTGCACATCGACGGGCCCGACCTGGTGATCGAAGGCATCGGCTTCACGCGCCGCGTGCCGCACCGCCAGGTGCGCTGGCCCGAGCGGCAGCGCCACGGCACGCGCCTGGCTTACCTGCCGCAGCAGGGCCTGCTCAGCCACGCTGACGGCCCGTCGTGGGACGCCTGGACGCAGGCGCACGGCCTGCGCGAGCCCTGGGTGGTGCGCTGGATGCAAAGCTGGCGCGGCGTGGGGGTGGCGCTGGTCGTGGTGGTGGGGATGGGCATGGCGCTCTGGCATTGGGGCGTGCCCTGGGCCGGGCGTGCCGTGGTGGCCGCACTGCCGATGGCGGCGGACCAGGCCGTGGGCGAGCAGGCGCTGGCCCAGTTCGACAAGGGTTTGTCGCCCAGCAAACTCAGCGTTGAGCGCCAAGCGGCCATCCGCCAAGCGCTCGCCGACGCGGTAGAACAGGCCTACCCGGCCGACCGCCGGCCGGCCTACACGCTGCACTTCCGTGCCGCCGCAAAGCTGAAGATCGGGCCCAACGCATTTGCACTGCCGGGCGGCGTCATCGTGCTGACCGATGAACTGGCGGAGTTGCTGGCCGATGCGCCGGATGTCATCACCGGGGTGCTGGCGCACGAGCTGGGCCACGTGCACCATCGGCACGGCATGCGCACGGCGGTGCAGGCGGGCTTGCTGGCCGGCATGGCCGGGCTGGTGATCGGCGATTTCTCCAGCGTGCTGGCCAGCCTGCCTGCGCTGCTGGGCCAGGCCGCCTACGCGCGCGACTTCGAGCGCGAGGCCGACCGCGAGGCCATCGCCGTGCTGCAGGCCCTGCACATGAAGCCTTCGCGCATGGCGCTGTTCTTCGAGCGCATCGAGGCCTGGCGCAAGGCACACGACGAGGTCTACACGCTGCCCATCGCGCTGGCCAGCCACCCGGCCGACGAAGAGCGCAAGCGCCTGTTCACCGAGGCGGACACGGCGTCCGCGCCGTAGTCCACAAACCCGCGTCACAAACCCGCGTCAGCAGCGCCCGTCACCACAGCGCATCACAGCCAGAGGCGTCACGCCCTCTCGATGCGCGCGTACGCCGAGTGGTTGTGGATGCTCTCGAAGTTCTCCACGTCCACCATGTAGCGCCCGATGCGGGCCTCGGCGTTGAGCCGCAAGGCCACGTCGCGGACCAGGTCCTCGACGAACTTGGGGTTCTCGTAGGCGCGCTCGGTGATCCACTTTTCATCCGGCCGCTTGAGCAGGCCCCAGATCTCGCTGGAGGCGCTGTCCTCGGCAAAGCGGACCAGTTCGTCCCAGCCCAGGTCACCCAGCAGCTCGGCACGGATGGTCACGTGTGAACGCTGGTTGTGGGCGCCGTAGTCGGAGATTTCCTTGGAGCATGGGCACAGCGACTTCACCGGCACCACCACCTCGGCCCACACCGCCACCGTGCCGGCGCGGGCCTCGGCGTGCCAGGCGCCCTGGTAGTCCATCAGGCTGGTGACGCCGCTCACCGGCGCCTGCTTGCGCATGAAGAACGTGAAGCGGCTCTCGATGTTGCCTTCGGTGGCATCCAGCCGCTGCAGCAACGCGGCCAGTTCGGTGCGCAGCCGGGTGGCATCGAGCGGCTGGTCCAGCCCATCGAGCCAGGCCACGAAGCGCGACATGTGCGTGCCCTTGCGCTCGGCCGGCAAGGCCACGTCCAGCGTCCAGGTGCCCACGCTGCGCAGCACCTCGCCGCCCACCTGCACCTGCACGGGGTAGCGCAGGCTGCGCACCCCCACGCGCTGGATCGCCAGGTGGCGCTCGTCGCGCTCGCTTTGCGTGTCGGGGATGTGCAGGACGCTGGGAACCAGAGGGCGGGTCATGTCGTTCATCGGCCGCAGCATCGCATTGATGGCGAAACCCTGCTGTCGCAGGGTTGACGCGCCTCAATCCAAAGCTCAACCTGAGGTTCAGCCCCTGCCGGGCCGCCCCAAAGGGGCTGAAACCCGCGTGGCGGGTGGCACCGGTACTCCGGTGCCGGGTGCTGGCGCTCAGCCATTCACCGCAGCCGGCAGCACCCGCTCGGCCCGCAGGCCGAAGCGCTTGACCACCGACTGCTCGATGCCCGCCGCATCCAGCCCCTGCAAGGCCATCAGCTTGGCCGGGTCGCCGTGTTCGATGAACTCGTCGCGCAGGCCCAGCGCCAGCACCGGCATGGCAAGGCCGGCCGCCTGCAGCGTTTCCATCACCGCGCTGCCGGCGCCACCGGCCACGCAGCCTTCTTCCACCGTAACCAGGGCATCGTGCGTGCGCGCCAGGTGCAGGATCAGGTCCTCGTCCAGCGGCTTGGCAAAGCGCATGTTGGCCACCGTGGCATTGAGCCGCTCGCCCGCCGCCAGCGCCGGGTACAGCACGGTGCCGAAGGCCAGCAGCGCCACGCGCTGGGTGCGGCCCTTGGCGCCAGCGGCCGGCAGCGTGCTTTCGCGGCGCAGCTCGCCGCGGCCCCAGGGCAGCGTGCCCAGGCCGGCCGGCGTGGCCTGGCCGGTGCAGCTGCCGCGCGGGTAGCGCACGGCGGTGGGGTGGTTGCGGCCGAATGCCGTGCTCAGCGCGGCGCGGCATTCCGCTTCATCCGCCGGCGTGAGCAAGGCCATGTTCGGGATGCAGCGCAGGAAGGCAATGTCGTAGGCGCCGCAGTGCGTGGCACCGTCGGCGCCCACGATGCCGGCGCGGTCGAGCGCAAACACCACCGGCAGGTTCTGGATCGCCACGTCGTGGATGAGCTGGTCGTAGGCGCGCTGCAGGAAGGTGGAGTAGATGGCCACCACCGGCTTGAGCCCTTCACAGGCCAGCCCGGCGGCAAAGGTCACCGCATGCTGCTCGGCAATGCCCACGTCGAAGCAGCGTTCCGGGAAGCGCTGCTGGAACTCCACCATGCCGGAGCCTTCGATCATGGCCGGCGTGATGGCCACCATGCGCGGGTCTTGCTGGGCCATGTCGCACAGCCAGTTGCCGAACACCTTGGAGAAGGTGGGCTTGGGCGGCGTGGCGGGGGCCTTGATGCCCTCGGCCGGGTTGAACGGCACCGGCCCGTGGTACTTCACCGGGTCGGCCTCGGCCATCTTGTAGCCCTGGCCCTTCTTGGTGACCACGTGCAGGAACTGCGCGCCGGGTTTGTCGCGCAGGTTCTCCAGCGTGGGGATGAGCGAGTCCAGGTCGTGGCCGTCGATGGGGCCCACGTAGTTGAAGCCGAACTCCTCGAAGATGGTGCCGGGCACCACCATGCCCTTGGCATGCTCCTCGAAGCGGCGCGCCAGCTCGAACAGCGGCGGCGCGTTCTTCAGCACCTGCTTGGCGCCCTCGCGCGCGGCGGCGTAGAACTTGCCGCTCATCAGCCGCGCCAGGTAGCGGTTCAGCGCCCCCACCGGCGGGCTGATGGACATGTCGTTGTCGTTCAGCACCACCAGCAGGTTGGGCAGCTTGCCGGCGTGCGGCATGCCGCCGTTGTTGAGCGCCTCGAAGGCCATGCCGGCGGTCATGGCACCGTCGCCGATGATGGCCACCGCATGGCGCTGCTCGCCCTTTTGCTGCGCGGCCACCGCCATGCCCAGCGCGGCCGAGATGGAGGTGGACGAATGCGCTGTGCCGAAGGTGTCGTACTCGCTCTCGTCGCGGCGCGGGAAGCCGCTGATGCCGCCCAGTTGCCGCAGGCTGTGCATGCGCTCGCGCCGGCCGGTGAGGATCTTGTGCGGGTAGGTCTGGTGGCCCACGTCCCACACCAGCCGGTCGTGCGGGGTGTTGAAGACGTAGTGCAGCGCGATAGTCAGCTCCACCGTGCCCAGGTTGGACGACAAGTGGCCGCCGGTGCGCGACACGCTGTGCAGCACGTACTCGCGCAGCTCCACGGTCAGCCGCTGCAGCTGCGCGCGCGTCAGGCGGCGCAGGTCGGCCGGGGCCAGGATCTGGTCCAGCAATGGGTTCTTGTCGGTTGTCATGGTTTCCGTCCCCTCCATGCGGCATCAGGCCGCGCGCCCAGATCACGCTTCATCACTCGGCACCGGCCGGCACGGCTCAGCAATCGCGGTGGATCACCCGCTCGGCCAGCAGGCCCAGCCATGCCACGTCGGCCAAGCCACTGGATGCTAGCGCCGATCGGGCCTCTCCCACCAGTGCATGCGCCCGCTCGCGCGCACCGTCCAGCCCCAGCACCGACACATAAGTGGGCTTGTTGGCATCGGCATCCTTGCCGGCGGTCTTGCCCAGCACCTCGGAGCCTTGCGTCACGTCCAGGATGTCGTCGATGACCTGGAAGGCCAGGCCGATGGCGGCGCCGTAGCCGGCCAGCGCCCGACGCGCCATGCCGCCCGGCTCGCCGCAATGGGCGCCCATAAGCACACTGGCCTGCAGCAGCGCGCCGGTCTTGCGGCGGTGCATGTCCTGCAGGCTGGCCTCGCTCATGGGCAAGCCCACGCTGGCCAGGTCGATGGCTTGGCCGCCGGCCATGCCGTCGTGCCCGGCGGCGCGCGCCAGCAGGCGCACCATCTGCGCCTGCAAGGCGGGCGCCACCACCGCTTCGTCGGGCGTCAGCACCTCGAAGGCCAGCGCCTGCATGGCGTCACCCGCCAGCATGGCCTGGGCCTCGCCGAAGCGCACGTGCACCGTGGGCTTGCCCCGGCGCAGCACGTCGTTGTCCATGCAGGGCATGTCGTCGTGCACCAGCGAATAGGCGTGGATCAGTTCCACGGCACAGGCCGCCCGCAAGGACGCCTCACGCAGCATGGCGCGCCGGGAGGCGCTGGTTTCCGACCCGCTGTTCACGGCGGCACAGGCGGCCAGCACGAGCAGCGGACGCAGCCGCTTGCCGCCATCCAGCACGCCATAACGCATGGCCACGCCCAGGCCCCCCGGTGTCTCGGCCGGGACAAAGCGCTGCAAGGCGGCTTCCACGGCCTCGATTTCGCTGCGCATCCAGGCGTCAAAAGCGTCCCGGATCATTGGAATTCCTTCGGCCCTGGCCTCAGGGATTCGCCCTTGGAGCGGTCCTGCGGGCTCATTGGAAATCCTTCGGCCCCTGGCCTCAGGGATTCGCCCTTGGAGCGGTCCTGCGGGCTCATGGAGCGGCCTCCCGCCCAGGCACCCAGGGTTTGAGTTGGCCGTCTTCCAGCACCTTCACCTGCTGCTCCACCGCCTCCAGGCGGCCGCGGCAATAGGCCAGCAACTGGGCGCCGCGCTGGTAGCTGCGCAGCACCTGGTCGAGCGGCAACTGCTCGCCCTCCATCGCCTGCACCAGGCGTTCGAGTTCGGACAGGGCCTGTTCGTAACCGAGTGGTTCCGGGCCTGGGGAGGGGGCGTCGGCTGCGGCGGGATCGGCGATATCGGACGCGGTGGGGACGGGCGTTGCGCTCTTGTGCATGGCGGGTAAAGTCAATGGGGATTGTAGGCGCCGGGCCTCCGGCACGTCCCTGGCAGACCGTCCGCGATTGCCAAGTCTTCATCAGCATTGTGGAAGCCACCCCACACGGGCAGCCGGCGCGCAAGGGGCGGTTCCCTTGGGGTCGGCCCAGACCCGCCGAGTAGAATTGCAGTCCCCCGGCCTCGCCGCACAGGCCTTCGCCGGCCTAGCCTGATCACCCCGCTGACCACCCCCCGGCCACCCCGCACCACTTCGGCGCCCCGCAGGCGCCGTGATCCGACCTTGGGAGGGTGGTTCGATGCCGGTTTTGGAGACCCCCTGGGATCATGTCCGACCTGAGCCTCTCGCTGGAAGCTCTCGAACGCAGCCGCACGCAGCTTCACGTCACTGATTACTTCGATGCGCCCTTGTACGAGCGCGAGATGGAGTTGCTCTTTCAGCAAGGTCCGCAGTACCGGGGGCACGAGTTGATGGTGCCCGAGGTGGGCAATTTCCGTACCTTGGCACACGAAGGCGATGGCCGGGCGCTGGTGCGCACGCCCGAGGGCGTGCAACTGATCTCCAATGTCTGCCGCCACCGCCAGGCGGTCATGCTCAAGGGCAGCGGCCACACGCGCGAGCAGATCGTGTGCCCGCTGCACCGCTGGACCTACGCCCTGGACGGCACGCTGCTGGGTGCGCCGCACTTCGAGCAGGACCCGTGCGTGAACCTGCGCAACTACCCGCTGCGCACCTGGAACGGCCTGCTGTTCGAGGACAACGGCCGCGACATCGCCACCGACCTGGCCCGGCTGGGGCCCTGCCCGGACCTGGACTTCAGCGGCTACGTGTTCGACACGGCCATCGTGCACGAGTGCGACTACAACTGGAAGACCTTCATCGAGGTCTACCTGGAGGACTACCACGTCGGGCCGTTCCACCCGGGGCTGGGCAACTTCGTCACCTGCGACAACCTGCGCTGGGACATGGCCGATGAATGCTCGCTGCAGACCGTGGGCCTGGCCAGCCCGGGCGGGCAGGCGCTGGGCAAGTCCGGCTCCGACGTCTACAAGCGCTGGCAGGCCAAGGTGCTGCAGTTCCAGCAGGGCCGCCCGCCGCGGCAGGGCGCCATCTGGCTGACCTACTACCCGGGCGTGATGGTGGAGTGGTACCCCAACGTGCTGGTGGTTTCCACGCTGCACCCCAAGGGCCCGCAGAAGACCGTGAACCTGGTGGAGTTCTACTACCCCGAGGAGATCTCGGCCTTCGAGCGCGAGTACGTGCAGGCCCAGCAGGCCGCCTACATGGAAACCTGCGTGGAGGACGATGAGATCGCCCTGCGCATGGACGCCGGCCGCCGCGCCCTGATGACGCGCGGTGACAACGAGTTCGGGCCCTACCAGAGCCCCATGGAAGACGGCATGCAGCACTTTCACGAATGGTACCGGCGCAAGATGGGGCCGCGCCTGTAGGCGGCTTGCCGAAGCCCGCGCGGGCGTGAACTGCGTCCGCCGGGCGGGTCTTATCGGCTGATCGGGTGCGGGCCGGTTCTGTTTCAATCCACAGAACCGCGCTCCAGCCCTGGCCCCGACTGTGAAACCACCCGCCGCCCCTCCCCTGTTGTTCGGCGTGCTCGTCAACGGGCTGGAAGGCAGCTACCAGTCGCTCATGCTGCGCGGCCTGCACGCCGCGGCGCAGCGCCTGGGCGTGAACCTGATGTGCTTCCCCGGGCACGCGATGGGCGCGGCCTTCGGCCTGGACCGCGAGTTCAACATCGTGTACCAGTTGGCACGCGACGCGGGCCTGGACGGCGTGATCGCGCTGGCCGACACCTTCGACTGGCAGTTGCCGCCCGGCGGCTTTGAGCAATTCATGCAGAGCTGGGGCCGCGACATCCCGGTGGTCTGCATCGGCGGCAGCGGCAAGGCCGGCATGTCCTCGGTGGGCAGCGACGTGGCCGGGGCCATGGCGCGGCTGGTCGACCACTTCCTGCTGGACCACGGCCGCCGGCGCATTGCCTTCCTCAAGGGCGCCGAAGGCAACACCGATTCGCAGCGCCGCCTGGAGGTGTTCATCGAGCGCCATCGCGCCGCCGGCGTGCCGGTGCAGCCCGAGTTGCTGCTCGAAGGGCGCTACAGCGTCTATGCCGCCGGCGCCGCGGTGGACGCCTTGCTGGACCGCGGCATCGCCTTCGACGCCCTGCTGTCGGCCAACGACGAAATGGCCCTGGCCGCCATGGCGCGGCTGACCAGCCGCGACGTGAGGGTGCCCGAGCAGGTGGCCGTGGCCGGCTATGACGACGTGGCCGGGCAGACCGACCTGCCGATCGCCCTCAGCTCGGTAGACCAGGACTTGCCGGCCATGGCCGGCCGGGCGCTGGAGCACTTGCTGGACCGGATCGCCGGCCGGGCGCCGGTGCTGCACCTCGACGTGCCGGCCAAGCTGCGGCTGCGGCGCTCCTGCGGCTGCGGCGACACAGCCAGCGCGCGCCGCTTCGGGCACATCTGGGTGGATGCGCCGCGCGGCGACGCCCTGTTGACGGAGTTGTCCGCCGCCCTCTCGGCCGACCTGGGCCCCGATGCCGAGGCCGGCCGCGACCATTTCGGCCGGCGGCTGCGCAGCGACCTGAACCGCGCGCGGGCCGAGTATGGCGGCATCACCGACCTGCGCACCGCCCTGCACCTGCTCTGCGAGCAGCGCATGCGCGAGGCCGAAGCCCTGCCGCGCGAGCAGGAGCGGCAGCTCGTGCGCCGGCTGCTGGAAGCGCAGAACGCCTTGTTCGTGCATGAGCAGACCTTGCAGGCCGAGGAGACCTTGCGCGGCCAGGCCCGCTCGCATGCCATGTGGTGGGCCGGCGAGCTGGGCCCGGCGCAGGACGTGCGCGGCTTCCACCTCGACGAGGTGGTGGGTTCGCTGGAGCAGGCCCTGGTGGGGCTGGGGTTGAAGACGGCGCTGCTGGTGCTGTACCCGCAGCCGGCCTACGCCCAGGCCTGGAACCACTTCACGGTACCGAAGGAGCTGACGCTGGCCATGGCGGTGGTCGACGGCCAGGTGCTGCCGCCCGAGCAGCTGGGCCTGTTCGACGCCGGCCGGTTCCTGCCCGTCTCGCCCTACGCGCAGGGGACCGGCCGCATGTGCGCGGTGTTCCCGCTGTTCCTGCACAGCCAGCACTTCGGCTACATGGTGCTCAACATCGATGCGAAGCTGGACCTGTCGTTCGAGCAGGTGCGCTCGGACGTCTCCGGCCTCATCACCAGCACGGCCCTGATTGGCGAGCTGTTCCGCACCGGCGACCGGCTGCGCGAAGACCTGAGCCGCCAGCACGCGGTGAACCAGCGGCTGCGCACCCTGGCACAGAAGGACGACCTGACCGGGCTGCTCAACCGGCGCGGCTTCTTCACGCGCGTGGCCGAGCTGCGCCAGGGCGATACCTTGCACGAGGCCTTGCTGCTGGCGGCCGACCTGGACGGCCTGAAGCAGATCAACGACCGGCACGGCCACGCCGCCGGCGACAAGGCCTTGCAGGCCGCCGCGCAGGTGCTGGCGGCCACCTTCCGCGAGGAGGACGCGGTGGCGCGGCTGGGCGGCGACGAGTTCGCCGTGTTCACCGACCACGCCGCCACCCGCGCCCTGCCCGGCATCCTGCACCGGCTGCAGCAGCGGCTGGCCGAGCACAACCAGGCCTCGGGCGACCCGTGGACCGTGGCGTTCAGCCTGGGCACGCACGTCATCGCGGCCGGGGCCGCGGTGTCAGTGGAAGAAGCGCTGGCCGCGGCCGACCGTGCGTTGTACGCCGCCAAGCGGGCACGGTGACCCCCCTGGGAGCTGCACGACTCAAGCTGGCGGGGCAGGAGGCCGCCGCGCGCGGCGCGGACCATCCGGGCGGCGTCAATGCGGAGGTGCCGGCCGACTGGGCGCCGGGGCGGTTGCGACCGCTGTGCCCGTATCCGCAGGGAGCGCGCTACCTGGGGTCGGGGCGCCTGGAGGAGGCCGGGAGCTTTCAGTGCCGATGACGGCGTGGCCTGCGGCGACAATGGGCGATTGCCCTCGCAGCCCCCCACCCTCATGACCAAAGTTGCTCTCATCACCGGCGTCACCGGCCAGGACGGCGCCTACCTCGCCGAACTGTTGCTGGACAAAGGCTACGAGGTCCACGGCATCAAGCGCCGCTCGTCGCTGTTCAACACCGACCGGGTGGACCACCTGTACCAGGACCCGCACGTGCACGGCCGGCGCTTCACGCTGCACTATGGCGACCTGACCGACTCCACCAACCTGATCCGCATCGTCCAGCAGGTCCAACCCGACGAGATCTACAACCTCGCGGCCATGAGCCACGTGGCCGTCTCCTTTGAGGAGCCCGAGTACACCGCCGATGCCGATGGCATCGGCACGCTGCGCCTGCTGGAGGCCATCCGCATCCTGGGCCTGCAGAAGAAGACCCGCTTCTACCAGGCCTCCACCTCCGAGCTGTATGGCCTGGTGCAGGAAACACCGCAGAAGGAAACCACGCCCTTCTACCCGCGCAGCCCCTATGCGGTGGCCAAGCTCTACGCCTACTGGATCACCGTCAACTACCGCGAGGCCTACGGCCTCTACGCCTGCAACGGCATCCTGTTCAACCACGAGAGCCCGCTGCGCGGCGAAACCTTCGTCACGCGCAAGATCACCCGCGCCGTGGCCCGCATCGCGCTGGGCCTGCAGGACTGCCTGCACCTGGGCAACATGAGCGCCCTGCGCGACTGGGGCCATGCCCGCGACTACGTCGAGATGCAGTGGCTCATGCTCCAGCAGGATCACCCTGAAGACTTCGTCATCGCCACCGGCGTGCAGTACAGCGTGCGCCAGTTCGTGGAGTTCGCCGCCAGGGAGCTGGGCATCACGCTCGTCTTCAGCGGCGAAGGCGAGCACGAGATCGGCACCGTCGCGCGGGTCGAGCCGGTCGCCGGTGAGCGCCGGGCCCGCTGCAAGGCCGGCGACGTGATCGTGCGCGTGGACCCCCGCTACTACCGCCCCACCGAGGTGGAGACCTTGCTGGGCGACCCCAGCAAGGCGAAGCGGAAACTCGGCTGGGTGCCCAAGACCACGCTGCCCGAACTGGTGAAAGAGATGGTCGAGGCCGACTACACCGCCGCACGGCGCGACAGCCTCGTCAAGCTCGCCGGCTTCCAGGCCTACGACTACAACGAGTGAGCACCGGCATGGAAAAGACCGCTCGCATCTACGTGGCCGGCCACCGCGGCCTGGTGGGCTCGGCCCTCATGCGCCAGCTGCAACTGGCCGGCCACACGAACCTCATCACCCGCACCCATGCCGAAGCCGACCTGACCGACGAGAGCGCCGTGCGCGCGCTCTTCGAGCAGGAGCAGCCCGAATACGTGTTCCTCGCGGCGGCCAAGGTCGGCGGCATCGTGGCCAACAACCGCTTTCCAGCCCAGTTCATCCGCGACAACCTGGCCATCCAGACGAACGTCATCCACGCGGCATACCTGGGCGGCGTGAAGCGACTGCTGTTCCTGGGCTCCAGTTGCATCTACCCGAAGCACGCACCGCAGCCGATGAAGGAAACCTCGCTGCTGACGGGCCCGCTGGAGCCCACCAACCGGCCGTATGCACTGGCCAAGATCGCCGGCATCGAGATGTGCTGGAGCTACAACCGTGAACATGGCACCCGCTACCTGGCGGCCATGCCCACCAACCTGTACGGCCCCGGCGACAACTACCACCCGACCCACAGCCATGTCATCCCCGCACTGCTGCGCAAGTTCCATGAAGCCAGGCAGCAGGGCGCGGACACGGTCACCGTGTGGGGCACCGGCACGCCGCGCCGGGAGTTCCTGTACTCGGACGACATGGCCGAGGCCTGCGTCTTCCTGATGAACCTGCCCGACGCGCGCTACCAGGCCCTGCTCGGCAGCGACGAAAGCCAGACCGGCCGCTTCGAGCCGCCGCTGGTCAACGTGGGCGTGGGCGAAGACGTAACCATTGCCGAGCTGGCCGAGCTGGTGCGCCGGACGGTCGGCTTTGAAGGAAAGATCATCTATGACACCAGCCAGCCGGACGGGACGCCGCGCAAGCTGATGGATGTGGGGGTGCTGAACGCGGCCGGCTGGAAGGCCAGGACCGCCCTGCCCGCGGGTCTTGCAGCTGCGTACCAGGAGTTTCACGATTCGCTTGCAGGGCAGTAGGGATATCCTGCCTCCAACGAGTTCCCACACGGAAGTGGGCGACTGTGCCGCTATTCGCGCTCGGTTCTCTGCGACTTGATAGAGCCCGCCGGAATTCGCCCGGCCGGCGACCCCCTTTCTTTGCTGGTGCGTAACTACTCAGGTACCCGTTTCCGTGGCCGAGCGAATATGGTCCGGCTGCCACAAGCAGTCCTGCCGCCTTGTGAGCGCAAGCCCCTGCGGTCAGGCCAGCCGGCGGCCCGACTGCGACGCCCTGCGCTTCGCTTCGGGTTCCCTGTGGTGCTCGGTCGC
>Ga0307516_10000983_pt1 | contig 39430 bp, 34 predicted proteins | sample 19_EM_MG_FD_203310 | JGI IMG/M metagenome (GOLD analysis project Ga0307516, IMG submission 203310) | Populus trichocarpa ectomycorrhiza microbial communities from riparian zone in the Pacific Northwest, United States - 19_EM | ecosystem: Host-associated > Plants > Roots > Unclassified | place... | reverse complement strand
TCGCATGGCTTTTACTCGACCATGACGGTGGATCAGTCGGCCAAGTGGGTCTGCTTCGAGCGCCTGGGCGGCTGGGACGGCGGCCGCGAGCCGTTCGTCACGGCCGACGTGATGTTGCTCGTAGGGGCCAACCCGCTGGTATCTCTCTCCACCTTCAACTTCAACAACCAACATCCGACGAATTCCATGCGCGCGGCCAAAGCGCGCGGCATGAAGCTCATCGTCATCGATCCACGGCGTACTGAGACGGCACGCCATGCCGATATCCATCTGCAGCCCCTTCCCGGCGAGGATCCCGCACTGATCGCAGGCCTGCTCCATATTATTCTGGCGCACGGTTGGCAGGACGCCGAGTTCTGCGCTCAACATGTAAACGGACTCGATTCCCTGCGCGAGGCCGTCGCTCCGTTCACGCCCGGCTACGTGGCCGGACGGGCGGGCGTGGAGGAGGCCCAACTTCGCTCGGCCGCCGAGATGTTCGCCCGGCGCGAGAACGGAGCCCGCAAACGAGGTTCGGCTGCGTCGGGGGTGGGTCCGAATATGGCGCCCCATTCGAATCTTGCCGAGCACTTGATCGAGTGCCTCAACGCAGTATGCGGCCGGTACGCCAGAGCGGGAGATGCCATCCCAAATCCAGGCGTGCTGTCGATGCGGCGGGAACGCCGCGCCCAGGCAATCTCCCCACGCCGGTCTTGGGAAAGCGGCTATCGCAACGCCATTGGCGCATACGGCACGTTGTTCGGCGAGAAGATGAGCGGCGCCTTGTGCGACGAAATACTCACGCCCGGCGAAGGCCGGGTGCGAGCGCTGATCGTCGACGCGGCCAATCCGGTGAACGCCATTCCGGATCAGCGCAAGGTCGTGCGTGCCATGCGTGCGTTGGAACTGCTGGTCGTCATGGATCCCTTCATGACCAATACGGCCAAAATGGCTCACTATATTCTGCCGCCGCCAATGCTGTTGGAGCGCCCCGCGATTCCGGCGCGCGACTACGAAACCATCATCCTGCCCGTGCCCTACTCCCACTACGCGCCCGCAGTCCTGAAGCCTCCCGCGGCTGCGGAACTCGCGGACCCCAACTATGTGTTCTGGTCGCTGGCGAAACGGATGGGCAAGCGCATGGTGTTCGATGGCGTCGAATTGGACATGGAACGAGCACCCTCGACCGAACAACTTCTGTCGCTGATCGCGCGTCACGGCCAAATCCCCTTCGAGGACATTCGCCGGCACGAGGGCGGCAAGGTGTATGCGGTGCCTCCGCAGTTCGTCGAGGCGGCGGATCCCGCGAGCGCGGGCCGGCTGGAATTGGCGCCCGACGACGTGCGCACCGAAATTGCCGCGGTCGCGCGCGAATCGGGCGGCATCACGCCTCCATTCACCCATCGGCTTTGCGGCCGGCGCATGCGCGACGTCCAAAACACCATGTACCGGCACCTGCCGATCATCCGCAAGAGGCACCCCTATAACCCCGCCTATCTGCACCCAGATGACATCGCCACGCTTGGCGTCACCGACGGGGCGAGAGTTCGTATCGTATCGGCGCATGGCAGCATTCCGGCAGTTCTCAAATCCGACGACGGCGTCCGGCCGGGCGTGGTCTCCATGAGCCACGGATGGGGCGGCATGCCTGACGAGAGCGAGGACTACGAGGCGCACGGCTCGTCGACCAATCTGCTCACCACCACCGGCGGGCAGCTAGATCCGATCAACGCGATGCCGCTCATGTCGGCGGTACCCGTGCACATCGACATCCTGGGCGCGTAAACCCCGGCGACCCGAATCCCAAGGAATCCGCATCCGAAGGGTATGGATTGACAGGGCCGATGACCGTTTATATTATTGAACGCTATTCAAATATACATTTGACGCTCGCCGGCGATGCGATGTCCCGGCTTATTTGGAGGATTGCCGTGTCCACCACGTCTCACCCGAAGTCCGCTCCAGTACCCCCGCATGTTCCGCCCGAATTGGTGTTCGATTTCGACGTGTACAATCCACCGGGCGCGGAAACGGATTTCCATCTGGCGCTCAAACGGCTGCATGACGAGAAATATCCGGATATTTTTTGGTCCACGGCCAACGGCGGTCACTGGGTGGTGACCCGTGGCGCGGATATCCATCAATTCCTGGCCGACTACCAGCACTTCTCCAGCCATAAATTGACCGTTCCGGTCAGTTCCGCGCCGCCGATACCGCTTTATCCAATATTTGCCGACCCGCCGCTGCACGGCCTCTATCGATCGCTTCTCAATCCCTCATTTTCGCCGAAAGCTGTGGCGGCGCTCGAATCTCGAGCCCGTGCGTTGGCTGTCAGGCTGATCACTGAATTGCGCCCTCGAGGCCGGTGCGATTTCGTAACCGACTTCGCGCAGCACCTGCCCATCGAAGTGTTTATGAGCATCGTCGATGTCCCGGCTTCGGATCGGCGGGATTTGCTGGAATGGGCTGACGGTATGGTGCGTCCCAAGAAGCCCGAGGACGTGCACACGACCATCGGTAAGATTTTTCAGTATGCGGCCGGGAAGATCGCCGAGCGCCGCGCCAATCCCGGCGAGGATCTCATCAGCAAATTGACGCGCGCCGAAGTCAGCGGCCGGCCCTTGACCGACCCGGAGATCACAGGGATGGTATCGCTGGTATTGATCGGCGGAATGGACACCGTCGTTACGGCGCTCTCATTCGCAGCCCTGTTCCTGGCTCGCAATCCCTCTCATCGCAAGCAACTCGTCGACGATCCGGGCCTCATTCCGAAGGCTGTGGACGAATTGTTGCGCCGTTTCCCCATCGTCAACCAGGGACGATGCGTGGCACAGGACTGGGTCTACAAGAACGTGCCCTTCAAGGCCGGCGACATGGTTCTACTGCCCACCACGCTGCACGGCCTGGACGAGCGCGCATTCCCCAATCCGCTGGAGGTCGATTTCAACCGTCCGACACCCCTGCACTCGACTTTCGGCAATGGGCCCCACCGCTGTCCGGGCTCGAACCTCGGCCGCACCGAGATCAAGGTGTTCTTGCAGGAATGGCTCGCACGCATTCCGGATTTTCGCCTACCGCCGGACGGTAAGATCGCCATGCGATCGGGGGTCAACGGCACGCTCTACGGCTTGCCTCTCGCCTGGAAGACCATGTGAGCGAGCCACTGCAAAAATGGCAATGCTTCTTTTGCGGCTACTGCTACGACGAAGCACTCGGCAGTCCCGACGAAGGAATTGCTCCGGGTACCCGGTGGGCCGACATTCCTGATACATGGGTGTGCCCAGCGTGCGGAGCTTCCAAATCAGACTTCGCAATGTACGAAGTGGGCTGAGCAACGCGCTCTAAGGGCGGCCTCAATTCCACGATAGTGGCAGGTAGAGCACCCCGTTCACGGGACCCGAGCTCGTCTGCACCTGCTCGCCGGGCGCCACATTGAACTCGGGAATCCTCTGCAGCCACTGCTCCAGGAATACGCGCATCTCCAGGCGAGCGAGCTGCGCACCGGGACAGCGATGGGGCCCGTCGCCGAAAGCGGCATGCGGCACGCGGGGGCGGTTGAAATCCACCATCAATGGATCGGGAAAACGGCGCTCGTCCAAACCGTGCAAGGTCTTGGATAAAAGAATCTGCTCGCCGGCGCGGAATTGCACGCCCTTATACTGCATATCGGCGACGATCACCCGTGCCGTGTTGGGTATGCCGAAGCGCCGCAGGAACTCTTCGATCGCCTTCGGAATGAGCTGCGAATTAGCGGTCAATTGCCGCCGTATGCCGGGATTCTCGGCCAGGCACCGGGCCGTGAAACTCAGTGCCGAAGCCACCGTATCCAGGCCCCCGAATATGACATTGACCATCATGCCGGCGAGCTCTTGTTCGCCGATCGGACGGCCCCCCACGGTGGAATTGACCATGCGACTGATGAGATCGGGGCCCGGGTGCGTCTGCCGCTCGACGATCCAACGCCCGATGTATTGCTGCAGGCCCGTGTAGGCGCGCACTTGGTCGTTTTGCGACTTGGGCCGCACCGACAGCTCGGTGAGCTCGAGCAACTCCTTACGATCCGTCAATGGCAAGTTAACCAGACGTAGGAACGTCACGATCGGAAGGCGCTTCGCATAAGAGCCGACGAAATCGCATCGTCCCACCGGCACGATCTTGTCCAGCAGGTCGGCGGACAATTTTCGGAGATCCGCCTCGAGGTCGTGCACGGGCCGTGGACCGAATGCCGGAGATAAAATTGCCCGCAGCGGCCCGTGCTGCGGGGGATCAAATTCCAGCGGAGCGAGCGGCGCCATTGCCGGCTCCGGAGGAATGGTGACATGGCGGTAAGAAAATCGCTCGTGGTCAGTCTGCATCACATCGATATCGTCCGCACGCGTCGCCACCCAATACCCGCCATGGCGCGGCGACCAGAAGATGTCCGGACCGTCGTGCAAACGCTTCCAGGCAAGATGTACGTCGGTTTCGTGTCCGGGAAAATCACGATAGTCGAAATCGACCGCCAAATTTGCCGGTACGTGATCCGGTCGTTCTGCCAGGTTTGTGGACATTGAGAATTTTCCCTCTCGGTTTCTACCGTGACAAATGGACGGCTCGGGTCGAAGCGCGATAGGCCCTCAGGGCGGAAGGCGCAATGAACAATCCACGAGAATCTTGCCTACAGCTCGCCGTTCGGCGAGCATTTTCAGGCCCTCTATCGCACGAGCCAATTCAAGCTTGCAGTGGATATGAGGTCGAATGCGGCCCTGCGCCAACATATCGATCAATTCCTGGTGTATTTGCAATTTTAGCCGGGGGTTCCGGGTTGTGGCGGTTCCCCACACCGCTCCGACTATCTGGCAGCCCTTGAGTAAGGGGAGGTTGAGCGGAATGCTCGGAATTCGGCCCGCCGCGAAGCCCACGACCACATAGCGGCCCTCCCAGCCGATGGAACGCAGAGCGGGGTCTGCATAGTCACCGCCGATGGGATCACATATCACATTGAAGCCGCTCGCTCCCGCAGCCTCCTTCAGCCGGTCGGCAAACTCCTTCTGGTGCCCTTTGTCGCGCATGTCGAGTGGATAACGCACCGCCAGGTCCGCGCCTTTGCTCCGCGCCAGTTCCAACTTCGATTCACTCGAAGCGGCCGCCACGACCCGCGCACCCAAGACCTTACCCAACTCCACCGCCGCCACGCCCACGCCTCCGCCGGCGCCCAATACCAACAGGGAATTACCGGCTGCGAGGGCCCCGCGATTACGCAGCGCATACAGCGAGGTTCCGTAGGTGAAGAGAAGTGCCGCAGCCTCGTCCATGTCGACCGACTGCGGCAGCAGGGTGAGATTGTCGGCCGACACGGCCAGCTTCTCCGCCAGTGCGCCGTAGCCGACCATTCCGCAGACCCGGTCGCCGGATTCGAATTCGGGTACGTCCGCGCCGACCGATTCGACGATACCGGAGAATTCGCAGCCGGGACTGAAAGGCAGCGGCGGCTTGCGCTGGTATTTGCCTTGCAGCATCAGAATGTCGGGGAAATTCAGCCCGCAGGCGTGTATGCGCACCAATGCCTCACGCGTCCGCAGTGTCGGCTCCGGCACGTCACTGACGGCCGCCTCGTCGACGCTTCCCACGGCATTGCAAAGGAGCGCTTTCATGGGTTCAGCTGATGAGAAAACCGCCGTCCACCGCCAGGCACTGCCCGGTAATGTATTTCGCCGCAGGGCTGGCTAGAAAGAGACATGCGTTGGCGATGTCGTCGGGGGAACCCATGGCTCCCAGGGGAACTCGCCCCGGCTGCACCATCGGACCCTTGACCTCCAGGCCGCGCAACTTCATCGCCTCGGTCGCCTCTTTGGCGCCTTCGGTCGCCGTGCCGCCCGGCAAAACGGCATTCGCACGAATTCTATCGGCGCCAAACTCGAGTGCCGCGACTCGCGTCAAATTCGTGGTGGCCGCCTTGCTGGCCCCGTAAGCGGCATTGTGGAACACCACCTCCCGTTCGCCGCTCACCGACGAAATATTGACGATGGCGCCGCCGCGCCCGTGAGATCGCATTTGTTTGATGGCCTCGCGCATCACGAACAACGTGCCGCGAGTATTCACGGCTTGAATGCGGTCCCACTCCTCAGCCTTGATCTCGAGCAACGGATGTTTGGGAAAGATGGCCGCACAATGCACTAGAATATCGCACGGACCAAATCTCTCCGATGATTTCACGTAAAGGGCCTTGACCGAGGTTTCGTCGGAGATATCCACCGGGACCGAATGCGCCTCACCTCCCGACGCGACGATTTCCCCGGCCACGGCCGCCGTCAAATCACCCAGGATGTCGGCAACCACGACTTTGGCGCCCGCTGCGGCGAACAATTTGGCGACGCTGCGGCCGATACCGCGTCCGGCACCCGTCACAACGGCGATCTGGCCCGTGATATCCCACAAGGCACTGAGATTGGGCATGACTGTCATCTCCCGATTGTAGGCGCTCAATGAGGTTTTCCTGCTCGACTTCCCTGGACATTCTAGCCCATGTACACTGTTCAATTATACACATGGACTCTCAAGATGGGCGGACGTATCCCGATGGGAACGCCGTTAGGAAGCCAACATGACCGAAAATGTCAATCTCTTGGCGCGCTTGGACCGCGTCGAATCGCAGCTCGCGATCCAACAGCTGCCCATGCGTTATGCGTTGGCCGTCGATTCACGCGACATCGACGCGTGGGTTCGGTTATTCATCGAGGACGTGGACTGCGGGAAGCACGGCATCGGACGCGACGCGCTCAAAGCATTCATCGATCCGAACGTGCGCACGTTTTACCGATCGATTCATCAGCTCTGCGGCCATGCGATCGACTTCATCGATGCCGACCACGCCACCGGCATGGTGTACTGCCGCGCGGAACATGAGGTACGCGGCAAATGGATAGTAATGGCCATCTGCTATTTCGACACCTATGAGCGTCGCGCCGGCTCTTGGTACTTCCGCAAGCGGTCCGAAAAGCACTGGTATTCGAGCGATATCCTCGAGCGCCCCACAGGGCCTAATTTTCAGCGCTGGGACGAGTGGAGCGACCGCAAGCCCACCCTGCCGCACGCTTTTCCGAGTTGGACCGCCTTCTGGGAAAAGAGCGATCCGACGCTGCTCCGCGAACTATCGAGCGAGCCCTGACCCCGAAGCCTTCCACGCGGATGGCCATCCTCGAACCCTTGGTCAGCGTTTGCCGCCGCTCGCACCGATGATCGACTCGAGTCCCAACTCCGGCTGCCCCCGGCCGTCGGCGTGAAAGGTCCCACCGAGGATGGCCATCGACTCCGCCTGGGCATCAGTCACTTTGCAACTTTCTTCATCGCCGGTAAAAAACCTAGACAGTAGCGCCGCGCTTGCGGACACCCCGTGGTTCCAGCACCGCATCCTCGATATCCGACTCCGTGAAAGTCCGCCCCGATGCGCGCGCGGCCACATCCGCAATGATGGGACGCAACTCGGCAATTCGCGGTTGGACGCGTTCAGTCGGGCCACCCACCGCAATGGCCGCGGCGAACATCCCGTCGGCGCCGAACACCGGCGCCGAAATGGCGGCCGATTCGGGAAAATTTTCACCGATACTCACCGAGATTTTGGTTTTTCGCACCCGTTCGAGTTCCTCGCGCAACCCTTTTTGTGTCGAGATCGTTTTCGGCGTCCTCGCTTCGAGTTTAGTGGTGGCGATATAATCGTCCTGCCACTTTTTGTCCGCGAAGGCCAAGACTACCCGCCCGGCCGCGGTCGAATATAGGGGGCGCACACCGCCGATGGGTACCGAGTAACGGATCGAGTGCGGACTGTCTATCGAATCCACGTAGGTGATGACTTTTTTCTCCCGATCCAGCACGCCCAAGTACACGGATTCACGCGATCGATGTGCCAACTCCTCGAGGAAGGGGCGCACGGTGTTGGAGAAATTCCACACGGACATGATGGTTCCCGACAGACGAAATATCGACGGCCCGAGGCGATAACGTCCCGCCTCCAAATTCAAGTACCCGGTTGCGACCAACGGACGCAGCAAATTGAGCAGGCTGCTTTTCGGGGAATTTAGAACCGAATTCAGGTCCGCCAGGCCCAAGCCGTCCCTTGGCGACTTCGCCAACGCGTCGAAGAGACCCAACAGCCGCATCAATGATCGAGGGCCGGTGACCTTACGGACGGGGCGGATTTTGGGCATAATGGGGAGCCTTGATGAATGGTGTTCTCATATTAGTACGCTGTTCGTATATGTGTCTATAATGCCAGAATTGATCGCCGGCGGGAGACTTTGACAGGCGCCGGGGGCCTATTCCTGCGAGGCACCGATGTCTTGGCTGGAGGCGACGATATCGAGCGGATTGCGTCCCTTCAATCGCTCGAGCAGGAAGTCCACGAGGACGCGTACTTTCTGCGGCAGATATTTTCGGCGGGGGTACTGAACGATGATCTCGCCGCGCGATGTGTCGCTTCCGATCACCCTGTAGTCGTCCATCACTCGTACCAGGCGCCCATCGCGCAACGCATCGAGCACGTTCTCCGCAGACGAAACGGTTATCCCGAGTCCTGCGACCGCGGCATCGGCGACCGCATCGAGCTCATCCGTCACGATGAGTCGGCCGGTTGGGGTAACCGTAACGCGACCGCGCTTGCTCCCGCCGCGCGGGATGAAGGTCCACTGGGCCCGCACACCGTGGGGTAGCGCAACGTTGATGCAGTCGTGAGCGGCGAGATCGGCGGGCGTACGAGGTACGCCCCGGCGCGATAGGTAGGCCTGACTCGCCACCAGTATCAGTGGCATTTGGCACAGGGTTTGGGACACTTTGCCCTGCTCGCGCGCTTCACCCCAGTTGATCCTGACGTCGAAAGCCTCGCGCGAAAGCCCGCGCCCGCCATCGTGAAAGCTCATGACGAGGTCAATCTTCGGATAGCGGGCGAGGAACTGGGAAACGAGCGGCAGAACGCAGTGCTTACCGTAGGCGGTGACGGTCGACAGGAGCACCGAACCCTCGGGCTCGGTCGTAGTCTCCCGGACCTGCTCGAGGGAGTCCTCGATCACCCGGAGCGAACCGTCCACTTTGTCGAACAGCGCGCGTCCTTCACCGGTCAGGTGCAGGCGCCTGGAAGTGCGGACAAAGAGCTTCACTCCCATCCGCGCCTCGAGGCGCGCGACGCTCTTGCTGAGCGCGGCCGTGCTGAGGGAGAGCCGCCCGGCCGCCGCCGTGAACCCCCCGGCGTTGGCCACCTGCACGAAATGCCAGAGGTTGCGCAGTTCCTGCACACAACTCCATTAACTTTTGGTTAACGACCGCATTAACTCTAGCACCGTTTCGTGGAGGGACCAACGGAGTAGACTTTCCGGGCGTCGGAAAAGGTCCCGCGCGCTCGAATAGCCCGCACATATCTCCAGCGGAGGTGACGCAATGACCATCGAAAACGTTGTTATTTCCATGGATGGCCATCCGGAGGCCTTCCTCGACCTGAAGCCGTGGCTGCCTCGCCCACTACACTGCGCTTTCGACGAGGCCATGGAAGAGGGCCGGCGTACCTTCTCCGGGGGCAACAAGTACTGGGCAGATCTCGTTTATGCAGGCACGGAATTTGCCTGGGAATCGGCCAACGCGCTGGTTTCCATAGACCAGGCGAAGTACCACCAGGTCATGACCTGTTCGCAGCGACTAGCCAACATCGATGCCGACGGAGTCTCGGCCGAGATGCTGATCGACGGCTTCGGCCCCAACACGGCCGACCCCTCGCTGCAGCACGAGATAGCGCTCGCCTTCATTCGCTGGTTCAAGGACTACACGACCCCCGCTCCCCACCGCTTCACGGCGGCGGTTGTCGTGAGCCTTGCCGCAGGCCCTGACATCGTGATCGAGGAGATCGAAGCGGCCCATCGCAACGGCATACGCTGCGTTCATCTGCCGCCTGCCCCGCAGCTCGCGGCGGCATGGCTCCCCCACTACAACCACAGGCTGTACGAGCCGATGTGGGACGCACTGAATGAGCGGGGGATGGCGGCAATCTGGCATTGCTCGGTCGGGCGAGAGAAGCCGCGCTGGCGCTGGAATGGGACCGAGCGGGGCTGGGAAGCCCTGCTGATGCTCGACATCGAGACGCTGCATCACTCCACGCTCAAGTACCTGCTTCTGGCGGGGATTCCCGAGCGCCACCCGAATCTCAAATTCGGGTACATCGAGAGCGGATCCGATTGGGTGGCGCCGATTCTGCGTCAGCTCGATCGGTACTTCGCGGCCCGGACAGCCAACCCGCAGCATCAGCTGGCGATGAAGCCGAGCGAGCAGTGGGCACGGCAGGGATTCTGCGCCGGGCCGCTCGATAGCCGGGAAATCGGAGCACGGCACGCGGTCGGCGTCAACAACCTCCTGTTCGGCTCGGACTATATTCACACTGAGGGGACCTATCCCAACACCCGGCGGCATCTGTCAAAGCTACTTTCCGAGATCCCGGCTGAGGAGGCTTGGGCCATCGTGGCCGGCAATGCGGCACGGCTGTTCGGATTCGACCCGGCAAAGCTCGCCAAGACGGGGGCTGCGAAGCAGAGCTGGCGCAGCGCCGTCGCACAGGTCGCATAAGATGGCTGCCGCCATACCTGCCGTAACCCAGCCGGCGGCGGTTCGGCCGATGGATTTCGCGGCCCTCGAGCGTGACGGGGCGGTTTGCATTCGCGGCCTGCTCAACGACCAATGGTTGGCCGAAGCTGGTTCGATGTTCGATGCCCTCAAGGCCGGTGGCCGCGATTTGAGCCGCATGTACGATGAGCCGGAAGCCGGACGGCAGGCGGCACCCGGCCAGACCATCATTCACGACGACTGCTGGATTGCGCAGCCCGGGTTCCTGAGATTCCTGCACGAGTCGCCGCTCGCCGGCGCGGCGGCGTCGTTGCTCGGGGCCGGGCAGATCCACCTGTTCGAGGATTTACTCATCTACAAATCGGCTGGCACTGAACAGCCGACCCCCTGGCATCAGGACGAGCCGCAGTGGCCGCTCTCCGGCCGTCAGATGGTTAGCGGCTGGTTCTGTCTCGACCGCGTCAATCCGGAGACCGGCTCCCTGAGATTCGCGAAGGGCACACACCGCGGGCCGCTCTACCGCCCGTTTGTGACCCCAGAACGCCGCGAGGACCTCGCGAATGATGAGCGGTTCTTCGACGGAGGCGCGCTCCCGGACGTCGAGGCTGATCCGCGGCGTTTCCAGATCATGACGTTTAGCGTCGCACCGGGCGACGTGATTTTCTTTCACCCGCGCATTCTGCATGCCGCGTTCGGCAGTGCACCGGCGTGGCCGCGTCGCACGTTCAGCATCCGGTTTCTCGGTGATGACGTGCGCTGGCTGCCGAAAAAGAGTGTGTTTCACGATTGGCTCAAGGACATCGCACTCGCGGAGGGTGAACGCATTTCCGGTCAGCGCTTCCCGCAGCTTTGGCCGCCACGAGCCGCTGCCCCGGCCGCGGTACAGGGGTAGGTTCGTATGAATTCTTTCGCGCGAATCCAGGATTTCGATGATCCCGGCTTCGATCCGTTCCGGACGTTCGACATTGCCCAGGGATTCGGCGAAGTCGAGGATCCGTTTCCGAAGATCCACGAGTTGCATGGGCAGGCGACCGTCCACCGCGGTGATCTGCGAGAACACTTCGACTTGAAGCCCTTTCCGGTCTGGGACGACATGCCAAGCGCGTTCGTAATGGGCTACCCCCTCGTGGAACGCGTCTACGGTGACGCCGCGACATTCTCGAACGCCGTGATGCAGCGCATCTACGATCACTCCTTCGGGGCATCCATCAACGGCATGGATGCCCCGGAGCACGCGCTTTATCGACGGTTGTTCCAGCGTGCATTCATGCCGCAGAAGGTCGCGGACTGGGGCGGCCGGCTCGTGCCGGCGGTCATTCAGCGTACGATCGACCCGTTCGCGCGACGCGGAAAGGCGGAACTCGTCAGCGAATTCACCATCAAGTACCCCTTCGACGTCGTGTACGGTCAGCTCGAGTTGCCGCCCGAGGAACTGCAGGCTTTTCATCGACTGGCGGTCGGGCTCATGTGCATCACCGTCGACTTTCCGCATGCGGCGGAAGCCTCGCAAAAGATGGGAAATTACTTCCAGCTGTTGCTCGAGGAACGGCGGACGGCGCCGAGCGAGGATCTGGTCGGACTGCTCGCGCGGGCGGAGATCGATGGCGAGCGCATTCCCGACGACGTAACCGTGTCCTTCCTTCGGCAGCTGATGAATGCCGCAGGCGACACCACCTATCGCAGTACTGGCTCTCTGCTCGTTGGACTCCTTACCCATCCTGAGCAGCTCGAGGCGGTGCGCGCCGATCGATCGCTCGTGCCTCGCGCCGTGGAGGAAGCCCTGCGCTGGGACGGCCCTTTGACCTCCCTCACGCGATTGACGACCCGCGACGTCGTGCTCGATGGAATCGAGGTCGCGGCTGGGACCAAAGTGGACGTGGTCGCGGGCTCGGCAAATCGCGACCCGGATCGCTATGCGCGGCCGGACGAATTCGACATTCATCGCCCGCCCTCGCGCAACATGGCATTCGCTTTCGGACCGCATGTGTGCCTGGGGCAGCACCTGGCCCGGCTCGAGATGACCCGGGCACTGAACGCACTGCTGGACCGACTGCCGAATCTGCGGCTCGACCCCGACTTTCCGGTCCCGACGATCACGGGTCTCAATTCACGGGCGCCACGCGCGGTGCACGTCTTGTTCGACCCGCGTTGAGATGCGCGTTGCGCAGGAGATTGGTTATGAAATCGCTCGGCCAATATGCAGACGGCTACCGTAACATCCGCTTCGAGCGGCGCGACGGTGTATTGCAAGTCCGGCTGCACACCGACGACGGGCCGCTGAAGTGGGGCGCCGACAAGGGCTCGATTCATGAGCAGCTGGCGGCGGCCTTCCACGACATCGCACACGACAGCGACAACCGGGTAATGATCCTGACGGGAACCGGGGATGCCTTCTGCAGCGAGCGAAATCCCCACGAATACAGCGACGACTTCAGTCCGGAGTACTGGTACCGCATTATGCGGGAAGGTCGTGACATGCTGCTGAACCTGCTCGAAATCGACGTGCCGGTGATCTCGGCCATCAACGGGCCGGCGCTGATCCATTCCGAGTTGGCCGTGCTCGCGGACGTCGTGCTCGCGTCCGAGACGACTTCGTTCCGGGATACGCATATGGCGATCGGCGTCGTTCCGGGCGATGGATGTCACTCCGTCTGGAACGCTTTGCTCGGCCCGAGCCGCGGGCATTACTACCTGCTGACGAGCGAGACTCTCTCGGCGCTCGAGGCGCAGCGCCTCGGTGTCGTGCACGAGGTTCTCCCGCCGGAACGAGTTCTCGCTCGTGCGTGGGAAATCGCGTCGAAACTCGCCAGCAAGCCGATCATGACGCTGCGCTATTCACGCCTGCTGTTCTCGCAGCCGCTCAAACAGGCGCTCCACAGCGATCTCGTCTGCGGCCTCGCTCTGGAGGGCCTCTCGGTTGGAGCACTCGGCGCGAGCCCCCTGCCAACCGCCCGAAAGTAGCTGCCCGCGCTGGCGAACACCAAGAACCACCAGCCGGTGCAGCGAGACGATGCTCACGCGAGGAATCGCGCTGCAATCGCCTGGCCCATGTTGCCGGCGCGCGAGGCCCCCATCACCACGGCAACCTTGCCTTCGGTGCTCAAATCGCCCAAAGCCACGCTGGCCTCGCCGCCTGCCTCGACGATACTACTGGCCACTCGTTGGGCACGTGCCTCATCGCGGCCATGAACGAGTATCCTTACGCCTTCAGCCGCCAGCACGCGCGCGATTCCGGCGCCGATGCCTGAGCTGCTGCCTGTCACGAGCGCTCGCTGACCTGTTAACTTCAGATCCATTTCCGCTCCTTTTCGCTTGCGTTCATATAATAGAACAGTATGCGCACAACGCTAGCCATGCATCGCTCTTCGCGCTAAAATTAATGAGGCGCTGACTGGCAGCCAAATGGACGATTTCGCAGTATCCAGCGAGCTGGCCGTGCTTTTACTGAAAGAATTCATCGATGAACTCAGCCAATAAATCCGCCGCGATGCCGTCCATGCGCGAGTTCAACGTATCGAACTCCCTGCTATTTGACCGTCAGGCGTTGGACGCCGCTTGGGAGCGGGACGGATATTGGTTCTTTCGCGAGGTCCTTGATCAGAGCGCCGTCGGCCGACTGCGTGCCGTATACATGGATACGCTGATGGCAGCGGGTGTGATGGACCGGGATGCGACTGAACCACTCTACAACGGCGCCAGCCTCGAGAATTTCAAGGTTGGAGTAAATACCGGACGAGCCGAGGACGTATACGCCGATCCTCTGCTAGCACGTCATCCGATGAAGGAATTCATCGCCGAGCCCGCCATTCGGGACTTCTTTAAAAAGCTCATCGGCGACGAACCCTGGTGGGTGCCCATAACGGAATATCATGCGGCGCCGCCGCGCACCGAACACCGGGCCAATCGCTTCAATTTTATCCACCAGGATAGCTCTCACAATCCCGGAATTCCGTTTCGTATTTGCTGGATACCGGTGGCAGCCATCGACGGCGAGATCGGCGGCCTTGCTTTGACCGAAGGCTTGCACAAGCCGCGACCCGATGATTTTGCGAGGCCGCCCGAGGGCATTCCGCAGGATGTGATTCCGGCGGATAGCTGGCGGCGGACAAATTATCGACCGGGTGATCTCCTCGTGTTCGATTTGAACTCTCCGCACAGCGGCATTGCCAACCACTCGAACCGTTATTTTCGTCTATCCATGGACATCCGTCTCTTGCGCGCCTCGGATATGGTACCCACTGTCGGGACTGTTGTTGGCGTAGACCAAACCTCAATCACCATCGCGGGGCGCGATGGAAGAGATGAACGATTCCTCTTCGAAGATGATACGTACTGCCGCGGCTATAACGGAATGCGCATACCGATCGAGGATATCCCGAAGACTGTGAAGATAGGCGATCCTGTAATAGTTGCGTCGGAGAACGGACGCGCCAGAGTCATCAGACCTCAACACTGAGTGGCACTGGCTTTGATGTGGGCGTGCGCGGTAATGACCTCGCCCTGCCATGCGCTGACGTGTGATCGGACCCTTTCGCAGCGCTATTGCAACCAACCGATTCACTGCAACTGACCTTGGGACAGGCCTCCTTATCCGTATAATGGCTGTTTTAAGGGTTTATTCATGAAGTATGGTCCTAAGCGCCGCGCGCTAGACGAAAAAACGGCCGCAACCCCGGCCTCGACCCGAGTGTGGAAGGCGCTCGCGGACCCCACCCGCCGCCGGATTTTTGAGAAGCTTGCCAACGGCGCCAGTCAAGTCGGCGATCTGGCATCCGGCCTCCCGGTCACGCGGTCGGCCGTGTCCCAGCATCTGCGCGTCCTCAAAGACGCTGGATTGGTCGAAGTGGAGCGCATGGGCCGGACCCGGATTTATTCCGTGCGCAACGATGCGCTGGCGCAATTCGGCGCGTATCGCGAAGCGATCGGTTCCCAGGCGCCGGAAAACCAACCGCTTCCCGTGACGGACGCAAAGCGGACGAGGAGCCGCGACCGAGACGCCGCCGAACTGGATTCCGACAGCGACTATATCGATGAGAGCCTGGCTCACTGGCCGGATGTCTGGCCCCAATATGATGTACAAGTTGTGTCGGCGCTGGTCCGGCTTCGAGTAATCTCGCGCACCCTGGACCGTCTACTGGCGGCGAATACCGCGCGCTACGGGTTGACCAACGGGGAATACTTCATCCTGGGGACGTTGTACCGAATTGGTCGCGGTGCACCGGCAACTCCAAGCGAACTCGCACGCCGTTCTCTCCTGTCGCCACCCGGAATCGCCAAACGCCTTGATCGACTGCAAACCGCCGGCTACATTACACGCGCGTCAAACCCGCAAGATCGCCGTTCGAGCATTCTGCGCCTGACACCACGAGGACTGCGGATCGTGCATGCAATTACGACAAAACAGCTTGGTTCCGACAACGCAGCGGTCTTCGCAATTCCCGATCACGAGCGCAACCAATTGTCCGTGATACTGCGCCGGCTGTTGAGGCAGCTGCCCCGCCCGCGCGAGAACGGGCATTTTCACAGCGGCGGTTAATGCGTAAATCCGCTTGAGGCGCCGCCGGCGTCAGCCCTCGTCGTTCACCCAACGTACAAAACGCTGCAGCGGGAAAAAGCCGTCGTGCGGCAATCCGGTTTCCACGCCGCCGGCACCGCCCAGTTCGACCACGCGCTGTACACCGGCCGCGGCAAGAGCGTTTCGCAGCTCGGCTTTGCGCGAGGAGGGGTAAACGCCAACGGTCTGGGTCGCCACATTGGCAAAGCGCACAGCATCGGCGAGCTTTGTGACCGGCACTACGTTGACCACGCGCCCGTCGGGGTGGAACTCCACGGGATCCTCCGAACGGATTACCACACCGGACCCTTGGTAGTCGCCCCAGACACGGTAGAAAGCTTCCATGCCGCGCAACCCATCAATCTCTTCGCGCAGATTCTCGGCCAATGGTCGGCCCTCGGCTGTCGCGAAAATCCGCTCCACGCCCATACGCTCCCTCAGCAATGCGCAATATCGGTCCACCTGCTCGATCGTCCCTTCGACGAACTGAAAGCGGCTGGACGAGCAGGCCTGCTGTTCGACCAAAGTCGCGTCGTTCGCGCCGCGGTCGGCTGCCTCGGCCAGAGTCTCGGCCGACTCAAACGCCTCCCGACCGATCATCGAGATGGAGGTTTTTGGATCGAACGCGACCAGCTCGAATCCCGGGCCGATGTATTTCTTGGCACTTCGCAGAGAGCTTTCACCGCCCCACGCCACCAGTTTGTCGAAGAATTGTGGCCGGAACAGGGTGCTCTCGACCGCATCGTCCCCGCCGCGCCAATACACCGCGGAGAACGACCGGGTTACCGGATGATCCGGCGCAACCGCGGCAAGGGCGCGCAGGATGGCGGTGCCCGCGAACAGCTCGTTCGACGGAATCTTCAATACGTGCACACCCTTGGTTAACGCACCGCGCACCACCGTTTGCGCGGCTACGCCCGGCGCGTTGCCGGCCATGATATGAATCAGACGCGGCGGAAATGCGCGGATCCGGTGCCGGCGTCCGCTGGGCGCGTCGCGCACTTCTCGCCAGCCGTCGAGCACGTCGGCGCCACCCAGCTCGTTGCGCACCTGGAATTCCATGCTCTTGCGATCGAACGAGCGGCCTAGAGTTTCGTACGAGCGCCTCAGCACCGGGTAGGGCAGCGAACTGGTGCGAGAGGCGCTTTCCAACGCCTCCGCGACCAATCCCTGGGAATCTGCGGTAAGCCAGCGGCCGGTTTCGGCCAGGACATCCATGATCTCGCTAAGTGGAGTCTCGAAGGCTGGACCCGGCTCCTGGCGGGACCACACCAAAGAGTCGAGATCCAGCGCGGGCGTTGTCAAGCGTGTGGGCCCGCGACCAAAGACCTGATCGGTGGCTGTCACGAGCCTGCCCTTGACGACGTGGCAAACCGGGATAGGGGCGGAATCTAAGAGTGCGTTCATACGGCTATCGCTCCGCGGATGTAGGAATCAATGGTGCCCGCGCAGCCGATATGGTCGTCTTCGCCCACCTGGGTGAATCGCCCTATCGTATCCAGAATCACGGGCCCAGGGCGCCCGCACGGACATTTTGGCGAAAAGTCCACCGTGACCTTGTCGCCGGTGATGATGCCACCCCAACGGCCGTCATATAGTAGGTCGAGAAAGCCGAAGCGCCCGGTGACCTGACCGCCGCCGTCGGAATCACTCGGACCGAGCAACTTCTCGCCCGGACCGTCGAGCGGCAGCATGATGAGGCCAGGCGGCGCGTGATAGCGACCCGCCTCGCAACGCGGCAGCATCGATGCCATTTCCGTCATCCCGTAGCTTCCCGGCCGGATAACCTTCCCGTAAAACCGGTCGACTTGTTCCTTGTAGTCAAGCGGCAATGCAACGCCCTTGACGCCGCCGCCCGCGCCGACGACTGTCTGCGGATGGAATTCACCGTCGCCGATACCCAGTTCGCGCGCGCGCTTGAGAATGAACATGTGCTGCGCCCACATACCGGTGAGGTACATGGGCTGCTTCCGGCGCTCGAGGATGCGGTCGGCCAATTCCATCATATCCTGCATCGTGCGCTTGGCCTTGGCGCCCATTCGCGCCTCGTATTCCTTGATCCCCAGAGGTGTCGCCGTGCCTTCCACCATCTTCTTGCGCATCGCGGCATCCTGGCTTACTTCCGAAATCAACAGGGGTTCGGTGAGGGAATAGATCTCGCCGGGACGGCCCCAGTTCTCCGCGTTGCTGATGGCCGCCTCGACCGCGCTGTTGCGGCCGACCATCGGTCCGAGCCAGAACACCGGGCGATCGGCGCTTGCCCGGATGAAAGGCCAACCCACTACGTATTTGAAATGCCGGGTCTTCAGCGCGCGGTCCCGCATGGTGTGGTTGAGAAAGGAACATTTGCCCGAAGAACCGCTGGTCGCCAGTACCGCCTGGCCAGCCGACCACAACCGTTCCAGCCATTCGTCGACATTTCCCACGCCGCCGACATCCACATTCGATACATCGGCCACGGACAGTGTTTGCAGCCATTGCAGCATGCGGTCCCATCGGCCGTTTTCGACAAACGACGGGGGATAAGACTTGTAAACCGTATGCGTAAAAAGCAACGGCACGAGATCCTCGATCGAGCTTATCTTCGTAATGCCCGCATCGTCCGCGCGCTTGCGGAGCAGCGGAATCTGGTCGCGCCGCTCCTGGAATAACTCCTGTGCCGCACGCAGCTGCAACGGCACGATCTCAGCAGACGACCGATTGAACGCGTAGTCAGGATCCAAAATCATATCGACGAGATTCTTGCCTGCGGGGGTCATGCGCTTGTTTCCTCATGTGCCGTGGTCTTCATGCCATCTTGTTTTTATTTTCCTATGGCAATTACTATCTCACGCCAATCAACCAATTGTCAAATTAACAAAAACCCCATCAGTGGTCCAATGTGCCATTTGCGCGATTTTATAGCTGTTTTCTATCTACTCGCAATCATCATTCCACCGCCCTCCCAGGGTTGACTGGCGCAAATTATCTGTTATTACGTTAGTATATGCTAACCTATTCGTCGTTCCCGAGCTTCCGATAGGATCTTCGGTCGAAATCCTCGAGCTCGAATCATTGTCGTCGACAACGGAACTTCTCGCTCCGGCGAAGGCCAGTACATGGATCCCGCTCGAACCGTTGCCGCGGAAATCGTTGCAGCCGGCGGAGCGGCGTCTAGCCTCGCCTCGAGGCACGGCGCCTGCCGCCGCCGAGCTTCAGCCTCAACTGCCTTTCTTTTCCTGTTGACGCTTCTGCTTGTCGATGAACGCGCGCGCAATCGTGTGGTGTTCCTCGCTCAAAGTCGCGACGAGCTGTTTGCTGTTTTGATTGTCCAACATCTGTGCCGCACTTCGGTGCAGATATAGGTTCATCAGCTTCTTCGACTCACGCAGCGCCGCGCGGGGTTGCGCGATAAGCTTGTCGGCGAGCTTGCGGGCCTCCGCCATCAGCTCATCGTGCGCCACGACGCGGTTCGCGAGACCGAACTCGACGGCCTGCTGCGGCGTGATGCGCTCGCCCGTGAAGATTAATTCCTTGGCCCGCAGCAAACTCATGTACAACGGCCATGAAACCGAGATGCCGTCGCCGACGACGAGACCGATATTGACGTGAGGCTCGGCCATGAAGGCCTTGTCGGACATGAGCACGATATCGCATAGGGTTGCCAGGGTCGCGCCCCAACCGACGGCCGGCCCGTTCACGGCAGCAATGATCGGGATCGGGATGTCGATGAACCCGTGGATCGTACGCCGTGAATTTTCTTGAACCGAACGGGCGAAGGCGGGATCGTCCAAGGTTTTCACGAAATGGTTGAAATCGCCGCCGGCGCTGAAGGCGCGTCCGGCCCCCGTGAGTATGGCCACACGAGCCTCCGGATCCTCGGCCAGCGCGAGAAACAAACGCGGGAATGCGAACAACATCTCGGTGGAGGAGGGATTGAGCTCTTCGGGGCGGTTTAAAGTGATGATGCGAAGGCTGCCTTCGGCCTTGACGTCGAGTTCCGGCGGCATGTCGTAGAGATTGGTCATTTACACTCCGGTTAGCCGATCACGATGTCGCTACGGTGAGCGAGCGCCCACTGCGCGAAACTCGTCAGCGGAAGGCCGTAAGCCTTTACGGCCTCGATATTCACTCGATAGCCTTCTTCGTTGGACCATTCCTGGGAATTGACCCAGCCTTTGAACAAGCCCGCCTTGACCGCATCGTCGGGGCTTACATGGACGGTAACGACATTCTTGTGTGTCGCTGCCCGCAGCGCGTCGGCAACCTCGCTCATGGTGAGTGTCTCTGCCGCCAGGTCGATGCTGTGGCGGTTGAATTTGGCCGGATCGCCAAACGCGGCCCGCGCGAACGCGCCGATGTCCTCGGGGGCGACCAAGTCCAGCCGGGTGTCGGCCTTGAACGCGGTAATGATCTTGCCTTCTTTGAGATGGGGGAACATGAAACTGGCCGTCGGTTGCGCAAAATTGCTCATCACGAAGGCCGGTCGTAGAATCGTCCACGAAGGCAGCGAGGAGTGACGCACGGACTCTTCAATGGTCCATTTGTCGATCCAATACTGCTCGGTCCAATAGCCGGTCCCCCAGCGAGGGAATCGCGTATGGCGATTCGTGGCGGCGACCGAGCTGTGCACGAAGTGACGTACGTTCGCCTTCGTGGCAGCCTGGATGAGCGCGTTCGCAAACCGCTGTTCGGTGCCATCGAATGCCCCATCGATGGGCTGCATCGAAAAGACGCCAGTCGTGGATTGCATCGCCGCTTCCACAGAGCTTGGATCGCCCAGATCGCCGATGGCGACTTCCGCACCGAGTTGGATCAGCGCGCGTGCCGCGGATCCTGCGGGACTTCTGGTCAGGATTCGGACTCGGAGCCCGTGAGCCAAAAGCGCTCGGGCAACGCCGCCGCCCTGTTTGCCGGTCGCGCCGGTCACCAGTATCAATTCTTCAGGATTGTTCATCTGGATGAGTCCTTTCTCATAGGATTGTTCGGGCCTAAACCGCCGATTCGACGGTGCAGAGATCGTGCGCGATCGTGGTCAATTCGGCGGCGATGCCTTGCAATTTCTCGCGGGGCCAGATCGAGGCCAGCCCAGAGACCGATAGACCGTGCACGGGACCTCCGTCGACGGGGCGGATTGGGACGGCAAGAGCGTTGAAGTGCTCGTGCATCACGCCGATGCTGAACACGTAACCGTGCGCTCGATACTCCTCGATGGCTTGCCGTACACGGCGTTCGGTCTTCGGCCACTGAGCGCCTTCGTGCGCTCTGAGCGCCGTGATCACGTCATCTCGCTCCGCCTCATCATAGGCGGCAATGCATGCCCAACCCGTCGGCGCCGTGGCGATGGGACGCCGCGCACCCACCGGATCGTTCATAAACGAGATATCTCCGTGCGTCCGCTGCAGATAAATCATCTCCAAGCCATCGCGCAGCGCAAGCGATACGCCGAGGCGATAGCGCTCGGTGAGACTTTTCATATAAGGCAATGCGATCTGCGGTAGGCGCTGCCGAACCAGGGTGGCGTAGCCGAGCGCCAAGACGGGTACGCCCAACGCCATCATTCGGCCGTCGCCAGGGCAAATGATGAGACCGCTGCGCTGCAAGGTATGACACAGCCGCCATACGGTGGGTTGCGGTAAGCCGGTCAGGCGGACGATATCGCTGGCGCTCAGTTCGGGGTGATCGTGGGTGAAGCAGCGCAAGATTTGAATGCCCCGCGCCAGCGCCGTGACGTAGTGACGATCCTTGACCGCTGCATCAATTGGGGTGACAGACATGGAAGTTGACGATATCATATTCGCAGAGCGGTGTTAAATTCGCACTGCGAATAGAAAGGGCGTCGTTTGAGCACACAAATGCGGTCCCCGCTGTTCGATTTGACGGGCAAAGTCGCTGTCATCACCGGATCGAGCCGCGGCTTGGGACTGGCCTCTGCGCGTGGCATGGCGGAACAAGGGGCCCGAGTCGTGATCTCCGGCCGTAAGGTCGAGGCATGCCAGGCTGCGGCCGCCGAGATCGTGGCGGCGGGTGGCGAAGCGCTTGCGGTGCCCTGCAATATCGGGCGCAAGGACGAGTTGCAGCGACTGGTCGATGCCGCCGTCGGGCAGTGGGGTCAAATCGATATCGTGATGGCCAACGCGGCCATCCACCCATGGGTTGGTTCGCTGTTGGACCTGAAGGAAGAGACGTTTAACAAATTCATGCAGGTGAATGTACAAAGCAGCATCTGGCTGGCGCAGATGACGGTCCCCGCCATGGTGCAGCGGGGCTATGGACGATTCATCGTTGTCGCATCCATTGTCGGCGTACTCGGTGACCCGATCTCGGGTACGTATGGCTTGACTAAGGCAGCGGACATGCAATTCGTGCGCAATATGGCGATGGAGTTCGCATCCCAAGGCGTGACTGCGAATTGCATTGCACCAGGCACTTTCAAGACTGAGATGGCGCGCAGCCAGTGGGAGGATCCGGCAATGGTCGCGTGGTACAACGGGCGCAATCCATCGAAGCGTTTCGGAGAGGTGGAGGAGCTTGCCGGCCTCGCTGTGTTGCTCGCGTCACCGTCGGGCGGCTACATCAATGGTCAAACCATCGCCGTGGATGGCGGCCACACCATTTCGTTCCGCTGATCGTGGATTTCGCCCCGACCCCGCCCTACGCTCCTGAAGAGAGATGCTGCCGGTGGCTCGCTGTTGCACAACCTTCATGCACCGACGGAAGTCGCTGGACATCAAATACGTCCTATCGGCATCGCCACCAAAACACTCCCTGATTGTCTGGCTCTCGGATGACAGTACCGATCTTCCATAAATAGTTGAGATGAGCCATGGTTTCGCCCGTCGCCATGCCGAGCGACTCACCCGTTATGGGACGAGCGAATAGAGAACCGAAGAGATCCACTGCGCGCCGAGGTTCGGCGAGATTCTCAATCAATCGCTCCAAGCCCCGATGATGTCCGCTGATCAATTGATCGATTCGCGCATGCAGGCCTTTGAACGGGCTGTTATGATGCCCGGCGCCACGGCGTTCACCGTCGATCTTGCCGAACCGCGACAGTGCGGCGGCCACGAGCGCTTCGACAGATGTCTTGTCGACCACGTCCGCTGCCACCGCCAGCGCCGAAATGCCCAGCGCCTCAAGTCTGGCCGCTTGGAATTCCGCCTGGCCCAAGTTGATGTCGGCCACTACCGCGTTCGCTCCCTCGACACCCAAGCCATCCGAGGGTTGAGTCATTTCGAGAAAGTGCGCGAAAATGCCGAGCGGACAACTCCGATTCCGCGACTGGGTGCCACGGAGGACGTGGCGGACAGCGTCGCCTTCCTCGCGTCCGAGCGCGCTTCCCATATCAGCGGCGAGGTGTTACATGTCACTGGAGGACGATATTGAGTCCTCCCGTTGTTTCCATTACCACCGCTCTGGGACTTGAACAACCGCCATGGTAAGCCTGAATAAAACGGTTCGCGCCAAGCAGTCCGCCGCAGACGACGAGGAGGAGTGGAAGACCTATACGAGTGTCTTGGTGGCTAAGTCGTCCGAAGAGAACGGCGATAGAAAACAGGCGCGAAGCAAGCGCCGCGAGCAGGAAATACTTCGCGCCGCACTGCGTGTGTTCGCGCGCGACGGCATCTCCCGCGCACGCATCGGCGACATCGCGTCCGAAGCGGGAATGCCCGTCTCGTCCTTGTACGACTATTTTCCGAGCAAGGAAGACCTAGCGTACGCGGTACCTCAACAGCATCTCACCCGCTTCTTTGTCGAGTACGCCGAGGCGTCGGCCAAGACGAAGAGTTTCCGGGACCGTCTACGACTGTATCTGTGGCTGGCGGCCGACTTTGCGCGCCGCAATCCCGAATGGGCCAGGACGCTCTATCTCGAAATATGGCCAAGCGTGCTCGTCAGCGAGACGACGGTCAGACACAGCATCGACGATTATGTCCGGGTCATCGTGCACCTCATCCGCGGAGGCGAAGCCAGCGGAGAATGGGCGGCCGGCCCGGACCCATATGAGACGGCCGCCATTTTGAACGGGAGCGTCAATCAAGTCATCATCGTGTGGCTCATCTACCGGAAGCCTCGTGATCTGATGAATGCCATCACGTCGGTCATTGAACGCACGTTCTTGCTGCTGCGGCCTCCCGAAACGGTCTCGCCGAAATCAACCAAGAAGCGTCGACGCGAGAAAGCTGCAGCGCGGTAGATCCCATCGGCCATCTGGCCGATCACCGTGTCCCCGTCAGAAAGCTCTCGAGTATGCGGGCAAGCTCAGCCTGCGCATCGTGATGCAGGTTGTGCCCGGTGCCGGGCAGGAACCTTGTCTCATCCTGGTCGACGAATCTCCTTCTTGCTCCCTAGGCCACTCGATTATAAGCCGATTTTTCTTCGACTTTGCCGCAAACACGCGTATCGTGGCGTGAGTTCTTGTCGTCGAGGCAGCCAACTTCATGACCCGTCGAGCCGTCATCGTGTCCACCGCCAGAACGCCGATCGGAAAGGCTTTCCGCGGCGCATTCAGCAATACGCCCGCGCAAACGCTGGGCGGCCATGTGATTCGCGCTGCCGATTCCTTCCGCCATGGAGGAGTTCATGCGCCTCGATGCACCAGCCTGGCGGACGTGAGGGACCCGATCGGCCCGTCCGCAGCGTGCCCCTCGCCAAATACGACGAGGCACTCAAGTACGCACCGAACTGGAAACAGCTCAATGACGCCCGCGAAGCAAAAGACCTGATCGTTGCACCGACTAACCGCCGTCCATCGTCCACTATCTTCAATTGTGGTTGCCCACCGAGGCCAATCTGCGTGTTTCCCGCCCAGAGGCATTGCCTGTGGCGTTTGCGCAAGCTCCAGTCTCTCGGCGAGAATCGGCTTCCCGGAACAGGAACCCCGTCAGGGACGAGTGACCATGATACGAATGATCGCGGCATTGACATGTTTTGTCGTCAGCGGTACCGCATGGAGTACGCCGCCACTGCTGCTGCGCAATCCATCTCTGAACCAGGACCGTATCGCCTTTTTGTACGCGAATGACATCTGGACGGTACCGCGGGCTGGCGGTGAGGCGACACGGCTGACGTCCGTCGGTGTCGTGAGCGACGGCCCGTATTTTTCTCCTGATGGCGCGCGCATCGCTTACTCCGCAAAGGCCCACGGACTCGTCGATGTCTATGTCGTCGACGCCAGCGGTGGCGTGCCCCAGCGCCTTACTTGGGAGCCTATGGGAAACCGTGCGGTCGGTTGGACGCCCGATGGCAAGAACGTGCTCTTTGCCTCCCAGCAGGCGAGTTACGCCGACTTTCCACGCCTGTTCCGCGCCCGTGCGGATGGCACCGGCACGCCGACCGTACTGCCATTGCCCACGGCCACGGCCGGAGCGTATTCGCCCGACGGTGGGACGCTCGCCTACGTTCCCTATGCGCAGTGGCAACCGGCGTGGAAGCGCTATCGCGGTGGACAGACGACGCCGATCTGGCTCGCCAACATGAAGACCCTGGATATCGAAAAGGTGCCGCGCAAGGACTCCAACGACTCGAATCCCGCCTGGTCGGGCGGAATGCTCTACTTCCTCTCCGACCGCAACGGGCCGGTCTCGCTGTTTCGCTTCGATCCCGCCACGAAACAAGTGGAGGAAATCGTCGAGAACCGCGGCCTTGACCTCAAGACGGTCAGTGCCGGGCCCGGTGCACTGGTCTACGAGCAGTTCGGCTCGATCCATCTCTACGATCTGGCGACCCGCCAGGAGCACGCTGTGCCGATCTCGATTGGCGGCGACTTGTCGGGGCTGACCCCGCACCTCGTCCCGGTACCAGCGGCTGCCGCACTGAACTTCGGATTGTCCCCGACCGGGGCGCGCATAGCCGTCGAGGTGCACGGCGACATCTTCACGGTTCCCGTCGAAAAAGGGGACACGCGCAACCTGACCAATGCGCCGGGAGCCGCCGAGCGCAACCCGGCATGGTCGCCCGATGGCAAGTCGGTCGCCTACTTCAGCGATGCCTCCGGGGAATACCAGCTTTATATCCGAGACCAGGACGGGCTGACAGTTCCACGGGTGATCAATCTGGGGCCTGAGCCATCATTCTTCTACAGCCCGCACTGGTCGCCCGATTCCAAGCGCATCGCGTACCAGGACAAGCACCTGCACTTCTGGTATGTCGACGTGGCCGGCGGCAACCCAGTCAAGATCGATGCCGGAATTCGTGGTAGCTTCGGCATCAATCCGCAGATTTCCTGGTCACCCGACTCGCAGTGGATTGCCTACGTGCGCGACCTTGAAAGCCAGCTGCACGCGGTATTTCTGTACTCGCTCGCCACGCGCACATCGAACCAGGTTACAGACGGCATGAGCAATGCGGGCTATCCCGTCTTTGACCCCTCGGGAAAGTACCTGTACTTCCTCGCCTCGACCGACAACGGGCCCTCCGATGCAGCGATCGACCTCTCGTCGCTGGATCGCGCGACCTCGAGCGGTGTCTACGTGATCGTGCTGGCGCACGACGGCGCATCGCCTGTGCCGCCCGAGAGCGATGATGAGAAGGCCAGTAAGGATCACCAGGAAGGCGACGATGGAAAAAAGGGCCATGGGGATGAGGCAAAGAAGAAGAGGGATGAAAAGCCCAAAGCAACCGTCGTCGACCTGCTGGGCATCGGCAACCGGATTCTCGCGCTGCCGATTCCGGCGCGCAATTACATTGACCTCGCCGTTGGCAAGAGCGGCGTGCTGTTCCTCGGCGAGGGGCCGGCGGTTGGGCGGCCATCGGGCAGTGATGACGCCCCGCCGCCGCACGCACTTTGGCGCTTCACGACCGAAAAGCGGCAAACCGAGGAGTTGATGCGCGGGCTCAAGGTGCACTACGTTTCCCATGACGGAGAGAAGCTGTTCTTCGTGCGCGACGACAAGTGGTTCATCGCGCCCGTGGCCGAGATCAAGCCCGCGCCTTCGGACGCGCCGCCGGGAAAGCAGGTGAACAACGGCGCGCTGATGGCGATGAGCGACCCGCGGATGCAGTGGCGGCAAATGTACCGGGAGACATGGCGCATCCAGCGCGACTTCTTCTACGATCCGCACCTGCATGGGCTCGACCTGAAGAAGATCATGGCGAAGTACGAACCCTATCTCGATGGACTGGCCTCGCGGGACGAGTTCACCTACCTCTGCATTGAGATGCTGGGCGAAGTGCAGGTGGGGCACATGTTCGTTTCGGGCCCAAAGGATACCGAGGACGCACCGAAACCGGGATTGTTGGGCGCCGACTTCGTCGTCGAAGGGGATCGTTACAAATTCGCCAAGATCTATAACGGACAAAACTGGACGCCTGCGTTGGCCGCGCCGCTGACGGTGCCCGGCATCAATGTATCGGAGGATGACTTCCTCATCGCCGTGAACGGGCGGCAACTGCACGCCTCCGACAACCTGGATCGCTTCTTCGACGGCTCTGCCGGAAAGCAGGTGACCGTCCGTGTAGGGAAGAAGATCGATGGTAGCGATGCGCGTGACGTCGTCGTCGTGCCTGTGGCCTCCGAGGCCGGCCTGCGCAACCTCGACTGGATCGATGCCAACCGCCGCAAGGTCGATGCACTTTCCGGCGGCAAGGTGGCATACATCTACATGCCCAATACGGCGGGGGCCGGCTATACCAACTTCAATCGGCACTTCTACTCACAGTTGGACAAGTCGGCCGTGGTGCTCGACGAGCGCTACAACGAAGGTGGCTACATTGCTGACTACGTCATCAATGCCCTAGCGCAGCAGCGTTTGAGCGGAGCGATTGAGCGCGATGGTAAGCCGTGGCAGGATCCTGCCGGCGCGATTTTTGGACCCAAAGCGATGGTCATTAACGAGGCCGCTGGCTCCGGGGGTGACGCAATGCCCTGGTATTTTCGCAAGGCCGGCCTGGGACCCCTGGTGGGAGTACGCACTTGGGGGGGACTCGTCGGCATTGACGGCTATCCGGAACTGATTGACGGCGGGTCCGTCACCTCGCCGCGCTACGCCTTTTATGGGTTAAAGGGGGAATGGGAGGTCGAGGGGCATGGCATCGCCCCCGATGTCGAGGTAGAAGAATTGCCCGCTGACTTCGCGCGCGGGCGCGACCTGCAGCTCGAGCGCGCAGTTGCCATCGTGATGGAGCAGCTCAAGGCCCATCCGCCCGTCATTCCGCCGGTTCCCCCATACCCGAAGTACCACGAGCACGACGTCCTGGGCAGCCAATAAGCTGCGAGGAATAATCAACGAGAATGGCCGGCATGCGGTAAACGTCATTGAAGATGACGGTCAACCGCCGTGGACCTGTACGATCGGCTTCCACGATACCTGGAATATCAGCTTGAGCCGACGTTTCCGCGGAAACGATCCGAAGAAATTTCCGTACGGACGACCGCTTGAGCCTTCCTGGTGGCGAGGATATGACCGGCATTAAACGTGTGCCACACCGCCGGGAAATAGCGGACGTCCAGCCCCAACGCGGCATCGAAGATCATCGCATTGCTTACCGTTTTGACGCCCAGCACTTTGCGCACAGCATCGAGCTTGCGCTGATCGATATGCAGATTCTTTCGCACCCAACCGCATGAGGACTATTTTACGCCTAATCGTCGAATGGTCCAGACCATTTTACGATAAACCACAAAATGGTACACCCGGCGCGCGGCCCCCGGTGGAGCCATGCCTTAACCGCATCTTCCTCGACAGTCGTGATTTGGACAGTTCATTTGATCTGAACAACGACTTTGCCCTTGGCGCGCCCTTGAGCCAGATATTCAAGCGCCTCTTTGGCTTGCGCAAATGGAAACACCTTGTCGATCACTGGCCGGATGCGCTCCGTCTTGAGGAGCTCGCCGATTTCGGCGAGTTGATCGCCATCGGGGCGCGCAAAGAGAAATGAGTAGGTGACTTCCCGCTTCTTCGCAAGGCGCTTGATCTTGCCGCTCATCAACCTGAACACGAACGTCAGGACGAAGTTCAGCCGTCGAGCGCGAGCGAATGCTGCGTCCAGCGGCCCGACCAGAGAGACCATCGTGCCGCGCGGCTTGAGGATGTCGACGGATTTCTCTAACGCGTCACCCCTGACGGTGCCAAGCACCGCGTCGTAGCCGCGCAGCACTTTCTCGAATTCTTGCTTCTTATAGTCGACCACCTCGTCTGCGCCAAGGCTGCGCACCAGTTCGACGTTGCCCGTGCTGGTGGTCGTTCCCACCTTGGCGCCAAGGTGCTTTGCCAGTTGGATCGCAAACGTGCCAACACCGCCAGAGCCTGCTGGGATGAACACCTTCTGACCGGCCCGAAGATTCGCGCGTTCCTTCAGCGCTTGCCACGAGGTGAGCCCGACCATCGGGATCGATGCCGCCTGCACGAAGTCGAGATTGGCTGGTTTCAGCGCGGCAACGCTCTCCGGTACCACCGCGAACTCAGCGATCGAGCCCGTACCAAGGTCGAAGATGTTGGCGAAGACGGCATCGCCTGGCTTGAAGCGAGTCACGTGGCTACCGACCTCGGTCACCACACCGGCCAGATCGCTGCCCAGCGTGGCCGGAAGCTGGAATCGCAGGACGGCTTTGAAGATCCCGGTCACGATCATGTTGTCGATCGGGTTCACGCCCGCAGCATGAACCTCAACGAGCAGTTCGTCGGGCGTTAGCGTGGGGCGGCGAACTTCGGCGAACCCGATCTCGGGCGATTTGCCATAGCGTTTGAACGTGAGTGCTTTCATGCTGTTTGTGGCCGGTAGCGCTCGGCCGCGTGTGCTTGTCGAATGTCCGACAGCAGTCCTTGACGCGCGCCATCCAGCGCTTCCCAGCGTCCGGCCACGTGCAGCGGTGGGATCGTGACCAGTTCGCGGCGGTCGAAGCCGACCAGTGCCGCATCGACCAGTTCGCCGACCTCCATCACCTCGGAGAGGGTGTTGATGTCAATGCCGGCACGCTCCCAAATCTCCGTGCGGGTCGCCGCCGGCAGCACCGCCTGCACGTAGACGCCCTTGGGCGATAACTCCAGGTTCAAGCCCTGCGAAAGGAACAGCACGAAAGCCTTGGTGGCTCCGTAGATCGACATGCCGAACTCGGGCGCCAAACCCACCACCGAGCCAATGTTGACGATCGCTCCGGTACCGGACTGCACAAAGCGCGGAGCGACCGCGCCTGCGAGCCGCGTCAGCGCCGTGGTGTTGAGCGTGATCAGGCGTTCGATGCCCTCAGCAGTCTGCTGCACGAAGCCGCCCGACTGAGCCATGCCGGCGTTATTGATCAGGACACCGATGCGAGCGTCATCGCGCAGGCGAGCCTCGAGCGCGGACAGATTGGCGGGCTGCGTAAGGTCAGCCTGCAGCACTTCCACGGCCACACTGCTTTCCTTACGCAGGCGCGCTGCCAGGGCTTCCAGGCGCGACTTGTCGCGTGCAACTAGCACGAGGTTGTGGCCACGGCGGGCAAAGCGCTCGGCATAGGTGGCGCCGATGCCGCTGGAGGCGCCGGTGATAAGGACAGTCGGAAGCGTGTTCATAGGTCTTTTCCTTTGCAAAATGAGTTCTGGCGGAGGATCAAGTAGAGGTGGAATATCCTAATGATGACGGTCATCATCTTAATTGTCAAGATTTTGATTATGATCGACATCAATGTATACTGGAGGCCTGATGCAGGCATAAACCCACGGTGGACGAGCAATGAAGGTCACCAAGGCACAGGCGCAGGCCAACCGGGCACACGTTGTCGAGACGGCCTCCACACTGTTTCGGGAGCGCGGCTACGATGGGGTTGGCGTTGCCGATCTGATGGCCGCCGCCGGCTTCACCCACGGCGGCTTCTACAAACACTTCCGCTCCAAGGCCGACCTGATGGCGGAATCGGCAGCCTGCGGCATCGCACAGACCTCGGCGCTGACCGCTAGTGTGGACACGTCGGAGTTAGTGCGGCTTTATCTCTCGCGCGAGCACCGCGACACCCGCGCGACCGGCTGCACGATGGCCGCGCTGGGCGGGGATGCCGCGCGTCAACCGGAAGCGGTCCGGACCACGTTTGCGGCCGGCATCGAGAGCCTGCTGGCGGCGCTGAGCCACGAGGACTCTTCGTTCGACGGTGCAGACGCAGGCCAGGCGCGAGCCCGGTCGCTCGACATGCTGGCGCACGCGGTCGGTGCCATCGTCCTGTCGCGCGCCTGCCCGGACGATTCGCCGCTGGCCGACGAAATCCTGTCGATCTGCCGCGACAAGATCCTCGCGTCACTCTAGCCCGCCAGCGACAACGAGCACGCCTGTGCGCGAACGCACCAACGGCTAACCTCTGGTTGGGCGGAAGCGGACTGAAGCCGGCGGCTGCACGGCAACCGAGGCGGTATTCACAATGGCTCCGCCGCCGCTTTTCAGAAAGTGACGAATCTCAGCCTGCATACAGTGGAATACGCCCTTCAGGTCGACCGCCAGCGTGCGATCGAAGTCCGCCTCCATGATGTCGTGAAACGGCCTCGGCGCGGGCAGAATACCCGCATTGTTGAACGCGGCATGCATCTCGCCGAAACGCGCTATACAGGTTGCGACGAGGGATTCATCATCGGCTTGCCGCGATACGTCGACTCTTTCGAAGGCGGCATGTCCGCCGGCCTCATTGATCAGATTCACAGTCGCCGATGCGCCGGCATCGATGTCGCCAATCATGACCGCGGCGCCCTCGCGCGCAAATGCAAGTGCCGTCGCGCGGCCGATTCCGGTCGCTCCTCCGGTAACGAGCACAGTCTTGCCGAGATAGCGGCTTATGAACCTCTCCTCAGGTAGCGCCTCATTTGGCCATACACCCGCCATCGATGAGGAGCATCAGGCCGTGGACGAAGTCTGATGCCGCCGATGCGAGGTACAGCGCGGTCCCTTTGATTTCCTCCGGCTCGGCAATGCGTCCGGCCGGAGTGTAATCGGTTATCGCCTGCACGAACGCCGGTTCATCGAAGGGCCCGAGCTTGGTACGGAAGAAGCCAGGGCAGATGGCATTGACGTTGATGCCCTGGGCTGCGTATTGCAATGCCATCTCGCGCGTAAGGTTGACCATTGCACCCTTGGTGGCGGCGTAGGCAGGAAGCGGGAAAATGCTCGAAGGTCCCGACAGACCCCACATCGAAGCCACGTTGATGATCTTGCCACGGCGATTGGGGACCATCCGCTTCAAGGCTTCGCGCGCGCAATAGAAGGCGCCGTGCTGATTGATCGCAACGACCCGATGCCAAGTGTCGGTCGCGTATTCGTGCAACTGTTTGGGTTCAGGGTCACCGATGCCGGCGTTGTTGAACAATATGTCCAGCCGGCCGAACTCTGCGTCCGCCTGTGCAAATGCCCGTATCACTGCATGCTCATCCGAGACATCGGCAATTAGCGAAACGGCGCGCACTCCGAATCCTCGCACCAGCTCAGCTGTCTTTTCCAACCCACCGGCATCGATGTCGACCAGTACGACATTGGCGCCGGCTTCCGCCATTGCTTCGGCGAACGAAACTCCCAATCCACTCGCGGCCCCCGTGACCAGCGCCACCTGTCCGTTCAGCTGAAACTTCTGCCATAACCGCTGCATAATCGCTGCCTCGTTGCACTACCCCTGTTGGCTTACTTGCCGGGCGCGAAATTGAACCGAACGGTGGCATACCATTCGCGCGGCGCTTTGTAGGTTCCGTAGATTTCCGACAGCGCCCCCTGGTTCTGACCGTCGATGATGTAGCGCTTGTTGGTAAGGTTGGTCCCGCCCAGCGCGAACTCCCAGGCCTTGCCGGGCGCCTTGTACGTCGCAACGCCGTTGACCTGGCTCATGGCCGGGCGGGCCAGCAAATAGGTATTGCCGATATCGTTGTACTCCTTGGTGACGTAGGTCCAATCGAGGTTGATCTGCACGGCCGATGCATTCGGCAGGTCGACGACGTATTGCGGTCCGACGCTGCCCTTGAACTTCGGCGTCTTCGGCAATTCGCATGGACCATTCTTGAAGCTCGCGGCGATGGCAGCCGGTGACGCCGCGGTAGGGCCCGTGACGATCGGCGCATTCGGACTGCGTTCCGGGCAGGAACTCAATGTCAACAGATAGCCGTTGTCCAAGACGTTGTTCAGTCGGTCGTACTTGGCATGGGTATAACCCGCACCCGCCGTTACCGAGAATCCGCCGCCCAGCAGGGCGTCCAATTCGGCCTCAAATCCATAGATGGTCGCATCGCCGGCGTTGACGATGGTCGGCGACAGGCCCTGCTGCGAATTCAGCTGGATGTTGTCGTACTTGGTATCGAAAGCCGCCAAGTTCAGGCGCATCCGGTGATCCAGCAGTTCGGATTTGAATCCCAGCTCGTACGTCTTGGCGAATTCCGGATCGAAGTGCAGGCTCTTGTCGTAGGTGGGGTGCGGTGCCGATAGGCGGGTGGTCCAGCTGCCGGTCTTGTATCCCTTGGAGAACGAGGCGTAGAGCATCATGTCCTGGTCGATGTGGAAGTCCACGCCGGCGGTCGGCGAGAAATTGTTGAAGTTCTGGGTAAAGGGTCCGTTGGGAAAATACCGGTACGGCTGGCCCGCGACCGGAAAGCCAAGGATCTGCTGGCAAGTCAGATTATTGGTGTTGACCGGATTGCCGGGCGCCAGAAAGATCGTCGGCGGCACGAGACCGGGCGGATTGCATCCGGTGATCTTGTAGGTGAGGCCGTTATCGTCGGTTTGATAGCCGTTGAATTCCTTGTGCTCCTTGGTCTCGCGGCCGCCCAGGGTAAATGACCAATGATCGGTGAGCTTGAAATTGAGGTGGGCATACAGTGCCTCGGAACGGGTGTCGAGATCATTCGGGCCGTCGATCTGCAGAATACCCAACGGGAACGGCACCCAGTCGTGCAAATGGCCGCCTTCCTTGAAGAAGTAGGCGCCGACGGCGTAGTTGAGGCGATCGTCGACGGCAATGCCGTTCAGTTGCAGCTCTTCGGACAGCTGGTGCTGAATCATGTCGAAGGACGGCGCCAGATAGGTCTCCGGCGATCCATCGAGGTCTGTGCCCGTATCCCAATGCATCGCGCGGTAGGCATTGATCCACTTCAACTTCATGTCATGGGCAAGATTCCAGTCGAGCACCGTGCCGAAGCCGAAGTTCGTAAGCTTGGAGAAGTTGTTGCCGGTGGCGTACGTGGTATCGATGTTGTTGGTGATGTACCGGCCGTCCCAGGGCAGGTAATTGTTGTACGGATTGCCATCGACGTTCAAACCGGCCAGCGGCACCGAGGTGGGCATTGGCGTCGGCGTCGGGCTTAGGCCGCCGCGCGTCGAACTGCACAACACCCCGAGCGGCACACCCTGCAGGCACAGATTCGCCAGGGTCCCCAGACTGCCGGGCGCCAATTGCGGCGATTGCGCCTGGAGCACCGTATTGGCCGCGGAGGATTGATCGACGTTGAGATAGTCGCCCATGACGGTGAACTTCACGTCGTCGTTGAGGAGCAACACGAACTTGCCGCGCGCGCTCCACTTGTCGATACCGCCCTGGGTCGGGCCCGACTTGTAGCCCGCCACCGGAAATTGTTCAGGTGCATCAACGACATAGGGACAGGTCGCCGTGGTGCAATCGGGAATGCCGGCGCCCGTGCCGCCGGGATTGCTCTGCACATAGGGGATGCGGCGCTGATAGCCGTCGCGCTTCTCCTCGGAGAACGAGAAGGTGCTCAGCAGTTTCTCCGAGAACGGGACATCCATGGAAACCCGGGTGTCGAGCCGCCGGAACGACCCGCCGGTGACCTCGCCTTTGACCTTGAACTCATTGCCGGGCTCGCGCGTCACGATGGAGATCGCGCCGCCGATGGAATTGCGGCCAAACAAGGTCCCTTGCGGACCTTTGAGGATTTCGACCCGGTCGACGTCGAGCATGGTGGTGTTGGCGCCTACGCTGCGCGCCAGATACACACCGTCCAAGTACACACCCACGCCCGGATCGAGATTGAACGCGAAGTCGTCCTGGCCGACACCCCGGATGTAGGCCGACAAAACGGTGTCAGAGCCCGAGAACGGCGTGCCCGCGTCGAGATTGACGTTCGGCGACAGGTTGCTCAACTGCTCGACGGTCGTGATCGATTTCTGCTGCAGCATGTCGGCTGAAAACGCGCTGATGGCAATTGGCACCTGTTGGGCATTTTCGGTGCGCTTCTGAGCGGTGACGACGATTTCCTCCAAACCGCCCGTCTCTGCTTGCTGCGCGAAGGCCGCACCGGCGCACAGAACAAGCCCTGATAATGCCGCCGCGCTCGCGACCACCATCGCAAATCGGCTGACAATAGCATTCCTACCCATAGTACCCACTCCCACTTACGCTGTTTTCAAACCCTCAGAACGACCTTACGAAGCGACCTTATGATTGCAGTGCAGAAACGTCTTCGACATGTGCACAGCTGTTTTGGAAGATCTGGCAATCGGTGAGGCTATTTGGCCCTGGCATACCATCGCCTGCAGCACCGCTCAGCGAAACAGCGTGTCCACATGCGCAGCACCGATACCCATCTTTTGGTAGTGATCGCGACACAATGCGATGTAGTCATGCACGTCGAAATGGCCCACGGACTTTCCCTGCTCGTCGAGCCAGATCAGCGGCCCCTTGACGATGAAAAGAACCCGCATCGGTTCTGAATGTTCATGTGCTATCAGCGTGTGACCCTCACCGGGTGTCTCGTAGACGAAGTCACCGGCGGTCGCAATCCAATCGTGCTCTAGGTATCCCCACTTACCCGAGATCGTGTAGGCGAACACTTCATGCGGGTGATAGTGGCGATTGACGAGCCCGGCGCTGCTCGCCCGCAGAATGTCACACCATTTGTTCTGGCTGGGCGAGATCCAAAGAGGGCGCGAACTGACCGTGTCCGTGAACGGGGCATACCATTGCAGGTCATCGGTCGCGGCATTCGCGATGTGCACCTCAGGCTTTGCATCTGGCTTGAATGCGTGAGCCAATGGAATGATATTCCGCCAGAATTCGCCGGCGCCAGCTACCATCATGAATCCCCCCAATCGGGTTTCTGCTATTTATGGAACGCAAACTACAAAAGGCGCGATAGGCTGTCGCGGGCAAAAGCGAACTTTGTATCGCCTAAATGCGAACAGTTCTTCTTGCGACGACTTTGACTTGGAGCTCGGAGTGGAACGGAGACGGTCTCAGAGTGAATGGAATTCTGGAACGATATCGCGCGCTCCCAGCATCCGCCGTCGGTGCTCCGCCGGGGTAACGCCGAACGCTCCCTTGAAGACCCGGCCAAAATGACTTAGGTCGTTGAATCCCACGGTAAACGCTATTTCAGTGATGGAGCGATGGGCTTCGTTCGGGTCCTCCAAACGCTGCGCCGCGGCGCGAATTCTTGCCGAACATATGTACTGTCCGACCGTAGTCTCGATCTCGGCAAACAGCTTCTGAATATAGCGCGGCGTCACCTTGAGCGATGCGGCGATGACACCAATCGACAATTTCGGATCGTAAATGCGCTCATCTATGAAACGAACCACGGCATCGCGCGTCGCCTCCCTGCGGAGCGTACGCCGAATGCCGTGTCCGTATGGCGTACATACCAGCTCGATCAAATCGATCATGGTCTTAGCCACCAGCGCACCCGGGAGCAAATCGGTGTTCGGTCCTTGGAGGACCTCATTCCATAAAGTCGTCATATACCCGGAGAGCAGCTTCGCGGCGGGCTGAGCTCCCGAAACCTTTACACCGCACATTTGATCCACTTCGAACGGCCAGGCTCCCAGCAATCTCAAGGGTACTCGAACGACTATCATGCAATGGTCATCCGACAATCTGAAGCTGTAGGGACACGCGGTGTCGGCAAGCGCGAAATCCCCCTCGTTCAGAACCGCGGCTCTTCCCTGTTGCATGAAATCGCAAGAGCCTTTCATCTGGTAGTGAACCAACACACAACGCTCATTGAGACTGGCGATATGCCTTTTTGTGTGCAAGAGCCGCGCTGCCGAACTCACTGGACTTGACAAGATCAGACCGCCCACTTGCGCTCGAGCGAGTGTTGCTTCGAACGGCCTCTCTCCCTCCGGTGTTACGCTAAGACCCGTAAAGGTTTCGGAGACCAGATCTGACCAATACGCGAGCCGTTGGGCGCCGGCGACGACGGCGGTCGAGTAGTACTCCATATCAATCTTCCCCCCGCCCCGCAATGTGTGAGCGATTCGCGAACCATTTGAAGCGGTGCACTGATCAGGCCGGCTGGGCACCCAAACGTTTCGACAGTTGCTGCGCAGCGCGTAGTAATGCAACCCGAATATTCGCCTCCTCAGCCTCGAATCCGACGCTATAACCGAGCGTGACCAATGCCAAAGCGAGTGAATTATCATGAGCGAACACTGGAGCGGCGAGCCCGGTGATCCCTGGAATGAAGTCGCTCGTGCGCGAATAGCCTTGTTGCCGTATCCGCTTGAGAGTCGGTTCAATCTCGGCCAGCGATTGCGGCCTGAATTGCTGCCGCACGTTTCCCGCAAGTTCCGCTTTCAACAGTGCTGACCAGCGTCGTTCCGGCAGGAAAGCGAGGAACAACCTGCCGGTCGCTGAACGCGACAGCGGCATGACCGAACCCACCCGCAGTGTGGCTGAGACCGGCGAGTCAACTCCCGCCCAACGGACGAAAGTGGCGCCCTGATTTGCCCAAATCGCCAGCGCGACCGTCTCCCCGATCTCGTCGGCGAGATCCCGCATGACGCTGGCGCCGGCAGTTACGGGTTCCAATCGGCCAACCGCAGCCAGTCCCAGCCGCAGGGCGAACTCGCCCAGGCAGTAACGCCCCGTATCGATTTCCTGCTCGACGAGGTCGAGTCGCACGTAACTGACTAGATAGCGATGGGCCTTGGGAGCGGACATCTTCGATCGCCCAGCCAGTTCCTTAAGAGTAAGCGGCTGAGGCGCGTCCACGAGCACCGCCAATAATCGGTTACCTACCTCGATGGACTGAATTCCCTGCTGTAAACGCACGCCTTTGCGCGGCATCAAGACCTCCCCGGCACTGCCCAAACCCCATTGTACGCCTTCACAATGACGTTCTCTATTGCATAATTCATTTCATATTCGTAAATTAGCGCGCAAGCACCTCCACGGTGCGAAGCTAGCCAACAGGAGATACGGATGAGTGTTGCAGAAAAATCGGCAGCAGCGGCAACCGGCGCCCGTCGCGGTGCCCAATTTCTCGCCCGCCTGCGCGAAGCGCCACCGAATCTCTGGTACGGCGGAGAGCAGGTGAAAGACGTAACTACGCACCCTGCGCTGCGCGGTGGGGTTGAAACACTCGCACATTTGTATGATTTGCAGTGGCAGCGCGCTGACGATGCACTCTATACCTCGCCGACATCAGGTAGGAAAGTTGCGAAATCGTTCATGATGCCGAGGACGCAGGACGAACTACGTAGCATCTCCGTCGCGATGAAGGTGTGGCACGACTACACGCGCGGCCTGATGGGACGGGTTCCCGATTACATCAACCGGGCCATCACCGGCTACGCGGCGGGCGCCGCATATCTTGGGGAGGGTAACCCTCGATTCGGTGCAAACGCGCAGCGTTATTATGGATACATCCGTGAGAACGACTTGTGCCTGACGCACACCCTCGTTCCGCCGCAGGCGAACCGGGCAGTCAACAGCGCGCGGCAGGCCGACCCATACCTTTCCGCACGAGTGAAGGAGGAGACCGATGCCGGCATCGTGATTCGCGGCTGCCGAATGCTGGCAACGCTGCCGGTCTCCGACGAGATCATGGTATTCCCCTCGACTGTGCTCAAAAGTCCGGAGGAAGATGCCCCCTACGCGTTTGGATTCTGCATCCCCAACAACACCCCCGGGCTGCGCTTTATCTGTCGCGAGAGCGTCGACTACGGCCGGACTCATTTCGATCATCCGTTGGGATCACGGTTCGAAGAAATGGATGCCGTGGTCGTGTTCGATGATGTCTTCGTACCCTGGGAAAGCGTGTTCCTGTACCGGGATGTCATCAAGTGCAATCAGGCCTATTCCCGAACGGGAGCGGTCGCGCACATGACTCACCAGGTGGTCGTCAAGAACATCGCAAAAAGCGAGTTCATGCTCGGCCTCGCCTCGCTGCTGGTCAACTCGATCGGCGCAGAAGTGTTTCAACATGTACACGAGAAGCTGGCCGAACTGTGGGTCAACCTCGAAACCATGAAGGCTTTCTTGAGAGCTGCCGAAGCCGATGCGGCTCTGGACGAATGGGGTGTGATGCGCCCTGCCTGGAATCCGCTCGATGCCGCACGCAACCTATTTCCCCGCCTGTATCCGCGGATGGTGGAGATCATTCAGCAGATCGGCGCTTCCGGACTCGTCGCCATGCCCACCGAGAAGGACGTCACCGGCCCGCTGGTTGA
>Ga0307516_10000982_pt1 | contig 39431 bp, 36 predicted proteins | sample 19_EM_MG_FD_203310 | JGI IMG/M metagenome (GOLD analysis project Ga0307516, IMG submission 203310) | Populus trichocarpa ectomycorrhiza microbial communities from riparian zone in the Pacific Northwest, United States - 19_EM | ecosystem: Host-associated > Plants > Roots > Unclassified | place... | reverse complement strand
CGTTGTGCCCGAAGGGCGGGTGCCCGATGTCGTGGGCCAGCCCGGCCACGTCCACCACGTCCGGGTCGCAGCCCAGCCGGGCGCCCATCTCGCGGGAGATCTGGGCGACCTCCAGCGAGTGGGTCAGCCGGGTCCGCAGGAAGTCGTCGGAGTCCTCGGTGCCGGCGGTGTGCACCTGGGTCTTGGCGGCGAGCCGGCGGAAGCCGGCCGAGTGCAGGACGCGGGCCCGGTCGCGCTCGTACTGGGTACGCCCGTAGCCGCTGTCCTTGGCGGGCTCGCGCACCCAGCGATGGGCATCGCCGTCCGTCATGTCCCCACCCTAAGGCGTCCGTCCCGGTTGCCGATGCGAATGGTGTGGAGTCCGATACGCACACCCGGCCCCGGTTCACCATCGTCGCCCGCCTGGTACTCATGGCAGTCATAGGCGTGGCCTCGGTGGTGCTGGTCGGCATCGCCTCGGGGTGGGGCTCGGCGCACCAGATCGAGGCCACCGACGAGATCGCGGCCATCAGCGACGGCATGAGCAGCCAGTGGAACGCCGACATGATGCACGACGGCATCCGCGCCGACGTGATGTCGGCGCTGTACGCCACGACACCGGCCCAGCGGGAGGCCTACGGCGTGGCGGAGGTGGCCGACCACGCGACGACGATGGTGACCAAGTACGACGTGGCCGCCAAGACCGCGCCGGCCGCGCTCGCCGCCGAGTACGCACGGGTCCGCCCGGCCGTGGTCGGGTACGGGGACACCGCGAAGAGCCTGGTGGCGCTGGCCGAAACCGATCATGCGGCGGCCACCGCGGGGCTGCCGGCGTTCCTGGACAGTTTCGGGGCGCTGGAGGAGGAACTCGGGGCCATCGACGACGCGATGCTGCAGGCCGTACAGGATGCGGGGAAGATGGGTGATGACGCCGGCCGTACCAGTGGGTGGCTCATCCTGGCCGCCGGCCTGGCCGGCGCGCTGCTCACGGCCGCGGCCGCGCTGTTCACCGTCCAGGCCGTGCGGCGTCCGCTGCGGCAGATGGTCGCCGCGCTGCGGGCGGCCGCCGGCCGCGACCTGACCGTCGAGGTCGAGGTCGTCCGCCGGGACGAGCTGGGTGAGATGGCCGGTGCCCTGAACGAGGCGATGTCCGCCATCCGCTCCACCGTCGCCGCCACGGCGACCAGCGTCGGTGCCCTCTCCTCCGCCAGCGGGGACCTGCGCGAGCTGGCCGGTCAGCTCGACGCGTCGGCGGAGCAGACCTCCGGCCAGGCCCGCGGCGCCGACAGCGCGGCCCAGCAGGTGTCACGCTCGGTCACCGACATGACGGCGGCGACCGAGGAGCTCTCCGCTTCCATCCGCGAGATCGCCCGGCAGACCGTGGACGCCTCGACCACCACGGCCACCGCCAGCACGAACGCCGCCGCCACCACCACCCTGGTCACCACGCTCAGTGAGGCCAGCCGGGAGATCGGCGACATCGTCCGGCTGATCACCGCCATCGCCGAGCAGACCAACCTGCTCGCGCTGAACGCCACGATCGAGGCCGCCCGGGCCGGCGACGCCGGCAAGGGCTTCGCCGTCGTCGCCTCGGAGGTCAAGGACCTGGCCCAGGAGACCGCGCAGGCGACCAGCGACATCACCGGCAAGATCGCCGCGATCCAGGACATGACCTCCCGTACGGCCGCCGCCATCGACGCCATCACCGCGGTCATCGCCCAGATCGACGACGGCCAGCGGACCATCGCCACGGCCGTGGAGGAGCAGTCCACCACCACCGAGCTGATGGCCCGCAACGTGGGCGAGCTGTCGACCGCCGCCACCGAGATCAGCGGCACGGTCACCAACATCACCGCCTCGACCGGGGCGACCGCCGACGGGGCCAACACGACCCGGCAGTCGGCCGAGCGGGTCAGCGCCGCCGCCGGCGAGATCAGGGGCCTGATCGGTCAGTTCACCTACTAGCCTCGCCGCGAGGACAGCACGCAGAACTCGTTGCCCTCCGGATCGGCGAGCACCACCCAGCTCTGGTCGCCCTGGCCGATCTCCGCCGGCCGGGCGCCCATGTCGACCAGGCGCTCCACCTCGGCCTCCTGGTCGTCCGGGCGCAGGTCGAGGTGCAGCCGGTTCTTCACCTTCTTGGCGTCCGGCACCGACAGGAACAGCACGCCGGGCAACGCCTCCGGGGTCCGGCGGATCTCGACCTCGTCGGGCTCCTCGCGCACGATCCGGTATCCGAGGGCCTCCGCCCACCAGCGGGCCAGCCGTGCCGGGTCCTCCGCGTCGACAACGACCTGCTCCCAGTGACTGGGCATCGGCTCTCCTTAACACGACGTTATCGAAAAGTGGCGATGATATTACGCGTATCGGACGGCGGGGCCACTTGGGAAACGACGCACCGCGCGTGCGCCCTCCTCCGGAACGGCGGCCGAGACTCCCCTGAGAGGTCGATGCCTTTCCGCCGAGGAGTCCACTGTGAACGCATTGCGCCGTCTGCTCACCAACCTCGCCGAGTCCGGGCGTACCGGGGCCCTGCACGTCGGCGCCGCCGGCGGGGTGATCTACCTCGTCGCGGGCCGGATCACCCACGCCGAGTCGCCGGCCTGCCCCGGCATCGGCGAACGGCTGGTCGCTTCCGGGCGGCTGTCCGCGGCGGCGTGGCAGGCGGCGTACGCGGCCGGCCGGGGCACCGGGACCGTCGGCCGGGCGCTGGTGCACGACGGCCGCCTCGGCCACCACGAGCTGGCCTGCCGGGTCGTCGCCGCGATCACCGACGCCACCCACGCGCTGCTGCAGTGCGGCGATGACGCCGCGATGCGCTTCGTTCCGGGCGAGCGGCACTGGTTCGGCGCGGTCGCCCAGGTCGAGCTCGGCGGTCTCGGCACCGAGACCGCCAAGCGGCTGTTCACCCGGCCCATACCGCATCGGTCCCGGGCCGCCCGGCGGCCCCGGCCGCGCGTTCGGACAACGAGATGAGCATCGAAGGGGTTGACGCACACCGGGTGCGACCGGCGATCTCAGCGTGGCCGCAGGATGGCCCATTGTGACGGCTCGGACGACCAGGTCCGGGCCCGGCACGACCAGCACCATCCCGGCCGGCCGTGGCAACGAAGCCCGGCAGTCCCGCCAGCGGCCGGGCACGGCGAACGGCGGGAGCATCACTCGGCTGAGGAGAGATGTGCCCGGGGTTGAGAACTGCCTGCAGGAGGCCATGGCGATACCGGGCGCGATCGGCGCCAGCATCGTCGACTACACCACCGGCTTCCCGGTCGCGACGACCGGGGCCGCACCCAACGAAGACCACGAAGCAGCGGCGGCGGGCACGGCGGACGTCGTGCAGGCCGCCCAGAGCAGGTCGCTGTTCGTCTCGGCGGTACCGCACGACCTGCTCGAAGACCTGATCATCACGACCGCGGGCGGATATCACCTGCTGCGGCTCGTGCAGACCGACTTCGACAGCCGGCTGGTGCTCTACGTATGGCTGGACCGGATCCGCGGCAATCTCGCCGTGGCCCGGCGCCGCATGCAGACCCTCGCCGACGAACTCGTGGCGACGTGATGTCGCGAACCGACCCGGCAAGAAGGAGTGACGGTGAAGCCCTCGAAGACCGCTGCGCCCGGGCGCCTGCTCACGCAGGCAGGGGGCGAGCGGCAGACCGGTGCACTGGTCGTCGGCGGCCAGCCCGGCGGAACGGTCTATCTCATCGAGGGACAGGTCACGTACGCCGAGTCGGCGGCCGCCCCGGGCGTCGGCGAGCTGTTGACCGCCTCCGGCCGGCTGGCCGCCCGTACCTGGCAGGCCGCGCTGGACGCCGGCACCTCCCGCGCCCAGGTCGGGCAGATCCTGCTCGACCAGGGGCATCTCACCCAGGGGGAACTGGAGCTGTGTGTGCTCGGAGCCACCTACGACGCCGCCTACTTCGCGCTCTCCCCCGCCTCGGCGCCGGTCGACTTCCTGGACGGCGCCGCGCACTGGCTGGGCCAGGTCGTCCGGGTGGATCCCGCGGCGGTCACCCGCGAGGCCCGCCGCCGGTCCCGGCTGCTGGACGAGATCTACCCGTACCCGCAGCTCGACACCGCGGCGGTCATCCCGGTGCCGCGCCCGCCGGTCGAGCGGATCACGCTCACCGCGGCGCAGTGGGAACTGCTGGTGCACGCCGACGGTCAGCGCACGCCGGCGGACCTGGCCCAGCTGCTCGGCCGGGCCGGCTTCGCGACGATCCAGGAGCTGCGCCGGCTGGCGGCACTCGGCCTGATCGAGGCGCCTCAGATCCGTGCGCGGGAGAACGACAACACCGATTTCGTACGGCTACCGCGTGCCGGGGGCACCGCTGTGGACGTACACCGGCCGGTCCGGTCGCCTGGAGACGGTCCGACCGTACCCATCATCACCGGGCCTCGACCGGCCCCGGCCTCGGGCGATCCGCCCGCACATGCCATGGAAACAGACCCGGCCACGGCGCACGGCCCGGGTTACCGGCCACCGCGGCTGGCCCGGCGCAAGCCGGGGGCGAAGCTGCCGAAGGACGTCGCCGCGGACACCGGGCAGACGCACACCGGCACCGACGAGGTGCTGCTGAAACGGATCCGCACCGCGCTGCGAGCCCTGCGATGACCCGCGCGCCTCCCCCGCTATTGCGTCCCGACCAGGAAGGAGAGACCGACGATGACGGTGGATCCGGCGGTACTGACGGAACTCGGCAACCTGCGCGCCAGGGTGCCCGAGCTCTCCGGCAGTGTCCTCGCCACCGCCGACGGCATGGTGGTCGCGCACGACGCGCACGGCATCGAGCCGGACAGCCTGGCCGCCCTGGCGGCCGCCCATCTCGCCCTCGCCCGGCGCTTCGCGCACGCCGTCAACCACGGCGAACTGCGCGAGTCGGTGGTGGAGTGCGACGGCGGCTACATCACCTCATACACCGCCGGCCCGAACGCCCTGCTGACCCTCGTCACCTCCGGGGACGCCAACCTGGCCATGGTGCATCTCGAGGCCCGCCGCGCCGTGCGGCGGCTGATGAAAATACTCGTCCTGGAAGCGCCGGCGCCGAACCGCCCGGAGATCCCGACCCAGATGGGGCCGGCGACGCCCCTGGCCCGGCGCACACCGATGGCCACCCTGCAGAGCACCTTTCGCGGCCGGCAAGCCGGCTGACACAGCACCTCATCCGCCCACCCACTATCAGCGAGCAAGACGGAGGACCATCAAATGCCTGACATGGACACCGCTCTCAAGGAAATCATGGACATCGACGGCGCCATCGGCGTCGCGCTGGTCGACCATACGAGCGGCATGGCGCTCGGCATGGCCGGCGGTGGCAAGGAGATCGACCTGACGGTCGCGGCGGCGGGCAACACGGACGTGGTCCGCGCCAAGCTGCGGGCGATGGAGATGCTGAACATCACGGAGAAGATCGAGGACATCCTCATCACGCTGGACAGCCAATACCACCTGATCCGGCCGCTGACGAGCCGATCCGGCAAGGGGCTGTTCCTGTACGTGGCGCTGCGCCGGGACCGCTCGAACCTGGCGATGGCCCGGCACCAACTCAAGCGCATCGAGAACGACCTCGACGTCTGATCGGGTTGAGCCACATCACGTGGGGAGGACGCGCTGAGCGCCCTCCCCACGGTGGGGTCAGCAGGTGTTTTGGTGGGGGATGTCGGGAACGAACTGGCTCCATTCGTCGTCGGTGAGGTCGCGGCCGACGGTGTCGCAGATTCGGCGGGCTGTCCGCTCGGCGTCGGTGTCCCAGAACAGCATCGCGCCGGCGCCGTCTGCGGTGACGAGCGTGTGGCCGTCGGGGCTGAAGGCCTCGGCCCGTACGGTCGTGGTGTGGCCGGTCAGCCGGGCCCAGCTCATATGCTCGTTGATCCTCCAGAGCGAGATCGTGTGCTCGCCGCTGGTGAACGCGAGGGTTGTGTCGTCCGGGCTGAATGCCACGCCGTTGAACTCGGCGTCGGCATGGCCGGTGAGGGTGGCGCGCAGGGTGCCGGTCGCGGTGTCCCAGAGCCGGATCGTGGAGTCGTTGCTCGCCGTCGCGGCGGTTCGGCTGTCAGGGCTGAAGGTGACGGCGCGTACCCAACCCTTGTGCCGGGCGAGTCGGGTGCGTGGCGACCAGTCGGCGGTGTTCCACAGCACCGCGGTGAAGTCGTGGCTCGCGGTGGCGAGGGTGCGGCCGTCGGGACTGAACGCCACACCGTTGATCGGCGCGGTGTGGCTGGTAAGCGTAGTTCGGCGGGTGCGAGTGGCGAGATCCCACACGATCGCGGTCTGGTCGACGCTGCCCGTCACCAGGGTGCGGCCGTCTGGGCTGAACGCCACGTCGAGCACGGCCGCGTCGTGGCCGGTGAGCCGGGTGACCTGGATGCCGCCCTTGAGGTCCCAGAGGGTCACGGTGCTGTCCTCGTTCGCGGTGGCGAGCAACACGCCGTCGGGGCTGAGGGCCACGGCGTTGACCGTTGACGTGCTGGTGAAGACATGGAGCCGGCGACGTTTCCCCGTGTCCCATACCGTGGTGAGGTTGTTGGCCGCCTCAACGAGGGTACGTCCGTCCGGGCTGAACGCGAGGTCCTTGACACCGTCCCCGGCAGGCTCGACGAGCGAGGCCCCGTCGGTATTCCAGAGAATGACCGAACCACGTTCTCCGGCTGAGGCCAGTGTCGAGTCGGTGCCGAACGCGAGCGCGTAGACGCTGGTTGTGTGTCCGGCGAGGCGGGCACGCAGCATGCCGCTGCCGACGTCCCACAGCAGGACTGTCGTGTCGTATCCGGCGCTGGCAAGGGTGGTGCCGTCCGGGCTGAACGCGAGCGTCTTCACCCCGTCCGTGTGACCCGTCAACGCCATCCTCGGCGCGCCGTCGACGACGTTCCATAGCCGAACCGTGGTATCTCCTGCGGACGCCAGGTATCGGCCACTCGGGTCGAACGCCACCTGGTTGACGACATCGGTGTGGCCAACGAGAGTTCTGACTCGGGTGTGCGTCGCGACGTCCCAGACCACGATGGTGTGCCCTGTGCCGGCGGCGGCCAGGATGCGGCCGTCCGGGCTGAACGCCACGCTGTTCACGGTGCCGCCGTGACCGGCGAGCCGGGCGATGGCAGTGTGTCGTGCCAGGTCCCAGATGATGACGGTGTCGTCGGCACCGCCCGACGCGAGCAGGCGCCCGTCCGGGCTGAACGCGATGTCCTTGACCGCGCCGGTGTGGCCCGCCAGCGTGGCGATACGGACGTGCCTGCCAAGGTCCCAGAGGATGATGTGCCGGTCGTCTCCGCCGCTGGCCATGGTTGCACCATCCGCGGTGATCGCCACTGCTCGCAGCCAGGTGTCGTGTTCGGTGAGGGAAGCGATCCGGTGATGGTCGTGCGTGTCCCAGACGGCTATCGAGTGATCCTTGCTCGCCGTGACGAGGGTGCGGCCGTCAGGAGTGAAGGCGAGGTCCGACACCGGCCCGGAGTGTGCGGTGAACTCCGCCTGGTAGGCGCCACGGGTGGACATTCCGATCAGCGTGCTGCGTGCCTCCATGGTCGGCGCGGTGCGGTAGGCCTGCACGCCCAACAGCATCGCCGTGTCCGGCCGAGAGTCGACGAGCGTCTGAGCCTGCGTCGCCACCTGTCGAGAAGTCGCGGCGAGCTGCCGCGACAGTGCTATCTGTTGCGCGGTGACGGCGGTTCGCCATTGCCACACCGCTACCGTGGCCAAGGCCAGCACCACGGCGAGCAGACCAGCCAGGACGGCGTTCACCCGTCGGGCACGACGGGCCCGGGCCTGCTGGTTCTGCCGGCTGGCCCGCAGGAACTCCCGTTCCGTGCCGGTCAGGTCGATGACTTTCGCGTCCGCAGCCTCCACCGTGCTGGACAGCCGCAGCCCTCGGTACAGCGCACCCTGGTCGCGGCCCAGCGATTCCCAGGCGGCAGCTGCCTCGGTGAGCTGGCGATGCAATCGCAGCCCGGCGCGGCTCTCCTCAACCCAACCGCTGAGCCGCGGCCACGCCCGGATCAGCGCCTCGTGCGCGATCTCCACAGTGTCTCGGTCAGTGCTGACCAGCCGGGCCGCCGCGAACGCCTCAATCACGGCCGGCGCCCGCTCGATCGTGTCCAACTCGGTGCGGCTCAGCCGCCGGCGGGTGATCAAACCGTCCCGCCCGGCATCGACCATCCGCAGCAGCACCCGCCGGGCGACGTCCTGTTCCTGCTCGGACAGCCGCTCATACGCTTGCTCCGCGGTGCGTGCGACCGCGCCGGCCACCCCGCCGACGACCTGATAGCCGGCCAGGGTGACCATCGCGCCCTGACGGCGGTGCCATGCCTCCCGTAGCGCGTGCGCGGCCAGCGGCAGGGCACCGGGCGAGTCACTGACCTCCGCGACGATCGTCGCCACCAGAGCACCCTCCACCCGGGCCCCGCACCGCTCGGCAGGTTTGGTCACCGCCTCCCGCAGGTCGGCCGGGCTCATCCCGCCGATCAGCACCTGCGCGTCCGCCAACGCGGCAAGCAGCTCGGGGTGCTCGGTGAACCGGGTGTAGTGATCGGCGCGTACGGCCAGCACCACCCGGGCCCGAGCGTCCGGCTCCCGGCACATCGCCAACAACGCCGCGACGAAGTCCGCCCGCTCGGCCGAATCCGCGCAGCTTGCGAAGACTTCCTCGAACTGGTCCACCACCACCAGAAGATCACCATTCGCAGGTGCGTCCGGCAGGCCCTGACGGACCATCAGATGCGCCCGCGCCGGATCCGCACGCAACTCGTCCAGCAGCCCACCGGCCGGCACCCCGGTATGCCGCGCGAGGTGCACCGCCAGCTCCGCCATCGGATGCGCCCCCGGCGTCAACACCACCGCCGGGCCGCCCACGGCCGGGACCAGCCCCGCCCGGACCACCGATGACTTACCAGCACCCGACGGGCCGAACACCGCCAAGAAACGCCGCTGACCGAGCCGACGCACCAACTCGCCCACGAGCACGCCACGGCCGAAGAACACCTCCGCATCCTGCGGCTGGAACGTCGCCAGTCCCGGGTACGGCGACGACATGTGTCCGTTCCCCGCGGCCTGCTCTTCGGCCGGTGCGACGCTCAGGCGTTCCGACTCCCGCCAGCGCCGCTCCCACTCCTGGACATCGCCGTCGCACGCGGCGACGTACGCGAGGGTCACCTCCAGCGTCGGCAGCCGCCGGCCCGACGCGGCCGCGGACAGCGTCGCCACCGAGTAGTTGACCCGCGCGGCCATCTGCCGATAGCCCGGCCTACCCGCCTTCTCCCGCAGCTCCCGCAGCTCCCGCAGCCCGGCCGCCAGTTCCGCGACCGGGCCATCCAGCCCGTCCAAGGGTCGCTCCGGCCTCGGCATTTCCCCCGCCTCCCCCCGCACACCGCCACGACATCCATCGTCAATTGTCTCTGCGTTGTCCAGCGTTGTTTGTCTGACCACCCCGGACAGGGGCCAGACAACCTCCGTGCCACTAGACCGGTAGGCGGACGGGCTGGAGCAGTCCTCGTCAACGTCCCGAAAACGAATCAAGGAGTCCCCATGAACAAACTCGTATGCGCCGGGCTCGCCACAGCGACAATGGCGGTGGGCGCGCTACTGGCCACCGGCGCCAGCGCGGCGGCAGCCAGCCCTGCCACCGGGCAGTCCTCGGCGGGCCAGACCGCCGGCACCGAGAACGCGCAGATGCTGCAGGACTGTCTCCAGATCGGCCTGACCTCCCGGGCCGGCAACACCATCAAGGGGTACGGCAGCATCAGTGGCTGCACCGGCCGAGCCACCATCGAGATCTGGCGCAGTCGATTTGGTGGCTGGGAGACGATGAGCTCGGCGATAGTCCAGGGCCCCGGCTACGACCAGACGGTCTTCTACGACTGTGCCGGCACCGGAACCCACACGTTCAAGACGGTCATCATGGCCAAAAAGCTCGACGGCAGCTACATCTCCAAGTCGTCCAACCAGATTCGGGAATCCTGCTGAGCCAGGACCTTTCTGAATACAGAGGTGACACATGGATTCGACGCCAGAACGAGTAGGCGATCCCCGCACACCACCGAAGCCGTCCATTCTCCGCAGCCGGCGCGCATTCCTCAAGCGTTTCGCCGCAGGCTTGGCGATAGCACTGCCGGCGGTGCACACCCTCGTCAACGCCTCGCCCGCGCGTGCGTCGACACCGTGCGCGGAAGCCAGCTTGCGCGCATGCGAGCGGGTCTATTTGGTTTACCAAGGGCACAGCTGCGGGCGAAAAGACGCCTGCACTGGCCCGGGTAGCAGTTCGTGTGTAGGCATCTACTACGCATACTGCACCTGTTCTGGCAAGTTCTGTTACTCGTACACAGACGTAGAGTGCTCGTCTTGCTGCGACGGTCGGTGAAGGGGTGGATCATGAAGTTCTCGACCTATGCTGACGTACTGACTCCGGACCATCCGATGAGCAAGGCCTACACGGATGGCCACAAGAAGAATCCGGGTACGCTGCTCAGCGACATCCTCCGGCAGAACAACGGGCGCTACCAGGTCACGTATGAACTGCCGCAGAGCTTCCTCGACGACCTTCGGCGGCTGGCCGAGATCCTCGCCGACGACCGGCTCGCCGGCCACGCCGATCAACCGCAGGTGACCATCTCCTTGGACCACCTCCGGAAGTACGACCCCGACTCGACGAGAATCGTCTACGGATGCCGGCTCGATCGGGAGCCGGGAGACGGAGACCTGCCCGGGTTCGATCGATAATGCTGCTGACCATCATTCGTGAGGCCGCCCGCTGCTATCTGGTATTCACCCTCGCCGCAACCGGTCTCGCCAAGCTCAGCTCCTGGCGGATCGTCGCGACGGGAGTGCGGCTGGAGAACGTCATTCCGCGACGCATGGCACTGCCTATCATCATTGCGGTGGCGATAACGGAACTGACACTGTCAACATTTTTGGCAACCGATTTCCATCCCATGATTTCGGGCGCCGCAACGGCGGGCCTCCTCTTTTGTTTCGGCGGGTACAAAGTTGCGGTGGCCGCCAGAACGGGAAACCTCGCCTGCAGCTGCGCCGGCCCTGGAATCGCCTACAAGGCCACCCGCCCCGGCGTCCTGGCCACCGTCGCAGCAGCTATCACCCAAGCCGCGCTTGCCGTGTCGTGGGCCATCATTCCGTCGAGCCCAAACAGAATTTTCGGCGTTTTCGCACTCCTCGCGTTCTCCATTCCCGTTGCGGCTTTCCTGGCTGGCTTCTACCGAAGCCGGACCCGTGATCCTGGGTCGCCTGTGCAGGAAGGCCTCACATCGGTACGCGTCAGCGCCGACTCATAGGCGAGCAGCTCGGCGGGCCTTCCCGCCAACAACCGCCTAACCTCGGCCCTTCGTTAAGGGCTGCCCAAGGGCTGGGCTGAAATAGAGAAGTGCCTTCTGATCAGGGAAAATAGGGCTTGTCGAAGGTCCCATAGTCCCGTCACGGAAGGCACTTGCAGGGTGCAGGCTATCGCAACACGTCCGGAGATCCTCGTGACTGGCGGCGGGCGGGGCGTGGTGGGTCACGCCGGTGCCCGGCTACTCGCCGATCTCGCCGACGCGACCGGGCTGACCAGCGCGATCAGCCTGGCTTTGGCCGGGCTCCGACAACGCCGGCGCGATCACGACCCCGGCCGGATCGTCGTCGATCTGGCAGTGATGCTCGCCGATGGCGGCGAGACCATCGCCGATCTGGGCGTGCTGCGTAACCAGCCAGCCCTGTTCGGGCCGGTCGCTTCCGACCCGACCGCGTGGCGGCTGTTGTCGCAGCTCGACGAGACGTTGCTGGCCGAGCTACGGGCTGCCCGGGCTCAGGCCCGCGAGGTCGCCTGGGCCCAGCACGCCGAGACCCGCGAAGGCCTGCCGCAGCCGACGGTGGCCGGCCAGCAGATCGACGGTCTGGTCCTGGACATCGACGCGACGATCGTGATCTGTCATTCCGAGAAGGAATCAGCGACCCGGACCTGGAAGAAGACGTTCGGTTTCCACCCGCTGCTGTGTTTCCTGGACAACACCGGTGAAGCACTCGCCGGGCTGCTGCGAGAAGGCCGCGCCGGCTCGAACACCACCACCGACCACATCACCGTCCTCGACCAGGCCCTGGCCCAGATCCCGGACGCCCATCGGCACGGCACCGCGATCCTGCTGCGTTCAGACTCGGCCGGATCCAGTCACGGCTTCCTCGCCCACATCCGCGGCCTGCGCGAGCAGCATCTAGACATCCGATTCAGTGTCGGCGCCGCGATCACCGAGCCCGTCCGGGAAGCGATCCGGACGGCGACCGGCTGGGTCCCCGCGATCGACACCGACGGCGACCTACGCGAACATGCCGAGGTCTGCGAGATAACCGGCCTGTTCGACGCGGCCGGCTGGCCGCCGGGCACCCGGTTCCTGGTCCGCCGTGAACGTCCGCACCCCGGCGCTCAACTGTCGCTGTTCGACACCATCGAAGGCTGGCGCCACCAGATCGTCGCCACCGACACCCCACCCGGCAACGGCAGCATCCAGCACTTGGAAGCCCGGCACCGCGCTCACGCCCGCGTCGAAGACCGCATCCGCACCGGCAAGAACACCGGCTTCGGCCGGTTCCCGTCCCGAGTCTTCGCGATCAACCAGGCCTGGCTGCAGGTCGCCCTGACCGGCATCGACCTACTCACCTGGACCCAAACCCTGCTGCTGGACGGCGACCTCGCCACCGCCGAGCCCAAGAAACTGCGCTACCGGCTGCTGCACGTCGCCGCCCGGATCACCCGCACCGCCCGCCGCACCACCCTGGCGATCGCTTCTGGCTGGCCCTGGGCTGACGCCCTGACCAGCGCATTCAGCCGCCTCGCCGCACTACCACGACCCGCCGGCTGACTTCCGTAACCACGTCCCACCCAGCTACACCGAGGAACCCGACCCCCGCGCCGGGCCCTCACCACGCACGCCAACAGACACAGCCTCGAAAACGCGACCCCATCGAGAAGCACCGATTAACCGGCACTCAAATGAAAGACCGAGGCTAGCTGCGCCGAGGGCGGTGGTGCTCACGCTGGCGGTGATGCACCGTGCGGCGTGACTGCCCTCTCTGCTCCTCATTGGACGCGCGATCATGCTGTCGTGGGCGCGCGCCGTCTGGGTTCGGCCGGCGAGACCTCCGAGTGGGGGCTGAGACGCGGATGTTCCAGCCGTGATCGGCCGGGCAGGTAGCCGAGTCGCACGGCACGGCATGGGATGATGCAGGCCGCCTGTCTGGAGAGCGGAGCGATGGTGATGCCGTCCCTGTATGTGGCCCACGACGACAAGCTGGTCGTTGTGTCCCGGCTTCCGCTCGAGGTGGTCGGGGGGCGGGGGCTTTCGTTCGGCTGGGGCAGCGTCGTCGAGGTCACTCCTGCGGGCCAACCCGGTGATCGGGGGCCGCTGACGGGTGTGCTCTATGGGCTCGGGATCATTTTCGGCATTCTCGGCGGGTTGCTCCTGCTGGGCGGCGCACTCTGGGGCGGGCTCCTCGTCCTGATGGGGGTCGCTGCCGGCGGTGGGGCGGCTCTGCACGGCTGGCGACGGCGGCCCGGCGTCATCTCGGCGCCGCGCCTCGGGAGTGACCGTGAGCAGCACCATGTGCTCATCGATGACCGAGATCGGAAGGTGTTCTCGGATGCCATCGATCTGTGTCAGCGAACCTCGGAGACGTGGCCGGCGCTCGGGGCGCTCATCGACGTGCCGCTCGCGGAGCGGCAGCTCGCGCAGGCCTTGTTCGATCTCGCGGGAGCTCTGGAGCGGCGGCAGGGATCGTGTCGGACGCCGGCTCTGAGCTTGCCGAACGCACCGAGGCGGTGCTGCGCGCTTACCGCGAGCTGACCTGATCGCACCGAAATCCGGCCGGCCCAGAAGCCGCGCCGATTGTCTACCCAGCGAAGGAATCACGACCGCCGAGCAGGTCACGTCACGGCCCGCGCCGAGGCCTTCCGCTGATCTTTTCAAAGGCACCTCGCTCAGAGGGGCTGGACGCCGAACGGCAGCTCGCCCGTCGCGATGTGGTCCAGCAGCGTCGCGCGCAACGCCTCCGCCGCGTGCGGCAGCACCGCCCGGCGCCGGTGCGCCAGCGCGATCGTGCGGCGCATCCCGGGCGGGGCCAGCGGTGTGGCTCGCAGCAGCGGCCGGTTCACCAGCACCATGCTCGGCACCAGCGCCACCCCGAGCCCGGCCTCGACGAACGCCAGCACGGCGTCCATCTCGCCGCCCTCGACCGCGAAGCGCGGGGTGAAGCCCGCCCGCCGGCACGCCTCCAGGGTGACGTCACGCAGGTCGTAGCCGGGCCGGAACATCACCAGCGGGGTGTCCCGCAGCTCGGTCAGGGCCAGCTGCGGGTTGGCCGTCGGGGGTGGGCCGGCGGCGACCGACGCGACGACGAGGCTCTCGCGCAGCACCGGGGCGGCGTGCAGGGACGCGTCGACGCCGTGCTCCGGGTGGACGATCAGCGCCAGGTCGAGGTCGCGGGCCAGCAGGTCGGTGATCAGGTCCTGCGAGCTGCCCTCGTTGACGTGCAGCTCGATATCCGGGTGCTCGGTGCGGAACCGGCGCAGCACCGTCGGGACCAGCGACGAGCAGAGGCTGGGGGTGGCGCCGACCCGGACCCGGCCCCGGCGCAGCCCGACGATCTCCTGAACCGCGTCGCGGGCGGCGTCCGCGTCGGCGACCATCCGGCGCGCCAGCGGCAGCAGGGTCTCGCCGGCGGCGGTGAGGGCGACCGCGCCCCGCACGCGCTCGAAGAGGGGCGCGCCGAGCGTCTGTTCGAGGGTGTGAATCTGCTTACTTAAAGTCGGCTGGGAAACATCCAGCGAGTCGGCCGCCTGGGTGAAATGCCGCATTTCTGCCACTGCTACGAAGTATCTGAGCTGTTGGAGCTGCACCTCGATAGCTTACGTCTATGAGTACCCAGGCGATCATGCATTAGACGAATCGTCTAGAGGCTCCTAGCGTTCAGTTCGTGGCGGTAGACATCAATACTCAGGCACCGCGAGCGATGGCCAGGCCGGCGCCCGCGCCGCGCCGCGGCGCGCGCTCCTCGCTCGCGTTGAAGATCCTCATGGCGGTCACCGGGCTGCTGCTCGTGGGTTTCCTGTACGCCCACATGATCGGCAACCTGAAGATCTTCTTCGGCGCCGAGACCTTCGACCACTACGCGCACTGGCTGCGCAGCATCGGCACCCCGCTGCTGCCGGAGACCTGGTACCTGTGGATCCAGCGCGGCGGCCTGACGATCGCCGTGGTCGCGCACATCGTCGCCGCGACGATCCTGGCCCGCCGGGCCCGCCGCGCGCGGCCGGTCCGCTACGTGCACCGGCCCAAGGTGCAGGGCAGCTACGCCGCCCGCACGATGCGCTGGGGTGGCGTGATCATCCTGCTCTTCGTCATCTTCCACATCCTCGACCTGACCACCGGGACGCTGAACCCGGCCCCCGCCGGCTCGGATCCGTCCGCGCGAGTCATCGCCGACTTCAAGGCCGAGCAGTGGTACGTGACGCTGTTCTACACGCTGGCGATCGTGGCCGTCGGCTTCCACCTGCGGCATGGCCTGTTCAGCGCGGTCCGCACGCTGGGCCAGCGCACCGCCCGCGGCGAGCGCCTCGCCCGCGCCGCCGCTCTGCTGCTCTCCGTCGTCCTGGTGGTCGGTTACCTGTCGGTGCCGTTCGCCGTACTCACCGGATTGGTGGACTGACCATGTCGTTCTGGACCGACGGCGAGGACATCGCCGACCAGGCCGCACCGGACGGGCCGATCGAGACCCGCTGGGAGCGCCGGAAGTTCTCCGCCAAGCTGGTCAACCCGGCCAACCGCCGCAAGCTGACCGTCATCGTGATCGGCACCGGCCTGGCCGGCGGCTCGGCGGCGGCGACCCTCGCCGAGGCCGGCTACAAAGTCCGGTCGTACTGCTACCAGGACAGCCCCCGGCGCGCGCACTCGATCGCCGCGCAGGGTGGCATCAACGCCGCCAAGAACTACCGCAACGACGGCGACTCGGTCTACCGGCTGTTCTACGACACGGTCAAGGGCGGTGACTTCCGCGCCCGCGAGTCCAACGTGTACCGGCTCGCCGAGGTCAGCGTGAACATCATCGACCAGTGCGTGGCGCAGGGCGTGCCGTTCGCCCGCGAGTACGGCGGCCTGCTCGACAACCGCTCGTTCGGCGGCACCCAGGTGTCCCGGACGTTCTACGCGCGCGGGCAGACGGGTCAGCAACTGCTGCTGGGCGCGTACCAGGCGATGGAGCGGCAGATCGGGCTCGGCAACATCGAGATGTTCGCCCGGCACGAGATGCTCGAACTCGTCATCGTGGACGGCAAGGCCCGCGGCGTCGTGGTCCGCGACCTGGTCACCGGCGAGATCACCACCGACCTGGCGGACGCCGTCGTGCTGGCCTCGGGCGGCTACGGCAACGTCTTCTTCCTCTCCACCAACGCCAAGGGCTGCAACGTCACCGCTTCGTGGCGGGCCCACCGCAAGGGTGCGCTGTTCGCGAACCCTTGCTACACGCAGATCCACCCGACGTGCATCCCCGAGTCCGGCACGCACCAGAGCAAGCTCACCCTGATGAGCGAGTCGCTGCGCAACGACGGCCGGGTCTGGGTGCCGCTCGCGCGCGGGGATTCCCGGAAGCCGGGCGACATCCCCGAGGACGAGCGCGACTACTACCTCGAACGGATCTACCCCTCGTTCGGCAACCTGGTCCCCCGCGACATCGCCTCCCGCGCGGCGAAGAACGTCTGCGACGAGGGCCGCGGCGTCGGCCCCGGCGGGCTCGGCGTCTACCTGGACTTCGCGGACGCGATCGGCCGGCTGGGCCAGCCCGCCGTCGAGGCCAAGTACGGCAACCTCTTCGAGATGTACCAGCGCATCACCGGCGAGGACCCGTACGAGGTGCCGATGCGCATCTACCCCGCGGTGCACTACACGATGGGTGGCCTCTGGGTCGACTACGACCTGCAGTCCACCATCCCCGGCCTGTTCGTGATCGGCGAGGCGAACTTCTCCGACCACGGCGCCAACCGGCTCGGTGCGTCCGCGCTGATGCAGGGCCTGGCGGACGGCTACTTCGTGCTGCCGAACACGCTCAACAACTACCTGGCCTCGGGCCCGTTCGAGAAGATCTCCCCGGACAACGAGGAGGTCGTCGCCGCGCGCAAGCAGGTCACCGACCGCCTCGACAAGCTGCTGAGCGTCAACGGCGACCGCACGGTCGACTCCTTCCACCGCGAACTCGGCCACATCATGTGGGAGTACTGCGGCATGGAGCGCACCGAGGAGGGCCTGACCAAGGCGATCGGCCTCATCCGCGGCCTGCGCGAGGAGTTCTGGACCAGGGTGAAGGTGCCCGGCGCCGGCGCGGAGCTCAACCAGAATCTGGAGAAGGCCGGCCGGGTCGCCGACTTCTTCGAACTGGGCGAACTGATGTGCATCGACGCGCTGCACCGCGCCGAGTCGGCCGGCGGTCACTTCCGCGCCGAGAGCCAGACCCCCGACGGCGAGGCCATGCGCCACGACGACGAGTTCGGCTACGTCGCCGCCTGGGAGTTCGGCGAGACGCCCACGCTGCACAAGGAAAAGCTCGACTTCGAATACGTTCACCCGAGCACTCGGAGCTACAAGTAATGGACATCCAGGTACGCGTGTGGCGCCAGCAGGGCCCGTCCTCCGCCGGGAAGATGGTCACCTATGACGTCAAGGACATCTCCCCGGACGCCAGCTTCCTGGAGATGCTCGACGTCCTGAACGAGAAGCTCATCCTCGACGGCGACGACCCGGTGGCGTTCGACCACGACTGCCGCGAGGGCATCTGCGGCATGTGCGGCATGATGATCAACGGCGTGGCGCACGGCCCGGAGCGGGCCACCACGACCTGCCAGCTCCACATGCGGCACTTCTCCGACGGCGACACCATCGACGTCGAGCCCTGGCGCGCGGCCGCCTTCCCGGTGGTCAAGGACCTGGTGGTCGACCGCGGCTCGTTCGACACGATCATCCAGGCCGGCGGCTACATCACGGCGCCGACGGGCACCGCCCCGGACGCGCACGCCACCCCGGTCCCCAAGCTGGACGCCGACGCGGCCTTCGAGGCGGCCACCTGCATCGGCTGCGGCGCGTGCGTGGCGGCCTGCCCGAACGGCTCCTCGATGCTGTTCACCGCGGCGAAGGTGGCGCACCTGGGCCTGCTCCCCCAGGGCCAGCCGGAACGCGACAGCCGGGTGGTGGACATGCTGCAGGCCCAGGACGACGCGGGCTTCGGCGGCTGCACCAACATGGGCGAGTGCACGACGGTCTGTCCGAAAGGGATCCCGCTGACCCTGATCGGCCGCCTCAACAACGACTACCGCAAGGCCATCGGTAAGCGTTAGCCCGCAGGCCGGCCCGGCACGAATGGAGACATCGCGCCGGGCCGGCCCCATGCGCCGCTAGCGCGCGGCGATGGTGACCTCCGGGTAGCGGGGCAACGGCCGGTCCAGCAGTGGCTGCGGCCGGTGGCGCAGGTGCAGGTCGAACATCGCCAGGTTGTACCGGCGGGTGATCTCATTCGCCCGCGGCCCGGTGGTGGTCGCCCCGATGTCGATGCCGAGCTGGTCGGCGAAGAGCGCCAGGTCGGTGAACGAGGAGTGCACCGTGCCGGCCACCACGACCCAGCGCCGCCAGCCGGTGAGCCGGCTCCAGTCGTCATCCCACGAGGTGTCCCGGCCACCCGGCGAGTGCTCCGGCTGACCGATGAACATGAACGGCCGGGACAGCCCGCCGGCCGGGACGATGCTCCGCGTCGTGCCGTCCATGTCGATCCCCGCGTCGATGCGGCGGTCGCCGGCCATCGCGGCGATCGCGCTCGCGCCGCCGGCCGAGTGACCCGACATGCCGATCCGGGTGGCGTCGATCAGGCCGCTGCCCCGCCACGCCGGGCGCGGGCCGGTCAGCCGGTCGAGCACGAAGGAGACGTCGGCCGCCCGGACCCCGTACAGCTTGCGGAAGAACGCGTCGTCCTCGACGAGGTCACACGCGGCGCAGGTGGCGATCCGGCCGTCGGGGAAGGTGACCGCGTACGTCTCGTGGGTGTGGTCGATCCCCACCACCACGTAGCCGTGGCTCGCCAGGTCCTCGGCCAGGCTGGACAGCGTGCTGCGGGGCTGGGTGTAGCCGGGCGAGAGCACGACCAGCGGCAGGCTGTGTGCCCGGCCCGCCGGCTTCGCGTCGACGTACGCGTTGGTACGCACCGTGCTGAAGATCTCCGGCGGCAGTTCGGTGTTCCTCTTGCCTTCCACCAGAAGCCGGGACTCCTCCGGGGTCATGTACTGGGTGCGGCGCCCGCCCGGTGCGTCGGTCGGGTACCAGACGGTGACCATGAGCTCGCGCGCGGCGCTGCCCGGTACCCACGGATCGGGGCGGGACGTGTCCTTCAGGTAGACGGCGGTGCTGCCGACCGCGTGACGGCCGGTCGGCCGCGCCAGGTGCAGGGTGTCGCCGGTGGTCGCCGGCGCCGGCGCGGGATTCGCCGCCAGCACCAGCAATCCCGCGGTGATCGCGACCGCGGCGGCGGCGCGGGCCAGGCGTACGGGCAGGGAGTGAGTCATCGTCCATTCCTCTCAACAGGGGGTGTCACTCGGTGCGGAGTGCGGTGACCGTGCGGGTGCCGGCGGCCCAGCCGGCCGGCAGGAGTGCGCCGCCCACGGCGATGACTAGCCCGCCGAGGCCGAACAGCAGAAGTTCGGCCGGCTGGTAGACGTCGACGATGGAGGCGGGCATGGTGAAGCCGACGCTGCTGCCCATGGCGCCGAGGACCGTGCGCTGCAGCACCACGCCGACCGCCGCGCCGACCGCGCCGCCGATCAGGCCGGTGACCACGACCGAGGAGATGACCATCGCGGTCGTCTGCCGCGGCGTCATCCCGAGGGCCTTGTGCACGCCCAGGTCGTGCACGCGTTCGCGGGTTTCCAGCACGACCACGTTCAGCACGCCCAGGCCGGCGACGACCACCAGCATCACGCTGAGCAGGGCGGTCAGCGCGTCGATGATGATCACGAGCTCGCCGGTCTCCTGGTCGACCGGCTGCGCCCACGCGCCGTACGGCTGCAGTGCCGTGCGCAGCGCCGACGCGTACGCCTCGGCGTCGGTCCCGGGCCGCACGGTGACGAAGTAGGTCTCCGGCAACAGGTCGGGCTCGGCGGCGCGGAGGGTCGCGATGTCGGTGAGGATCTGCATGCCCTTGTCGTCGGTGTTGAAGGCCTCCCCGACGATCCGGACGGTGACGCCGGCGCCGTGGTCGGTCAGCACGACGGTGTCGCCGACCTGCTTACCGGCGGCGGTCAGGAACGGCGTGGAGACGACGATCTCGCCCGGTCCGGTCAGCCAGGTGCCGGAGACCATCCGGTAGTAGTGGGCGCCGTCGGTGCCGGTCAGGGCGACGGTGGTGAGCGCACCGGTGATCCCGGCGACGGTCACCTCGGTCCGGGCCTGGCCCACGTACCCGGCGGTCCCGGCCTGCGCGGTGATCGCCGCGACGATCGCAACGGGGTCGGTGAGCCGCGGCGGCCCCGCCACCGCCTGGTTACCCGCCTCCGGCTGGCTGCCGGCCGCCGGCTTTCCGCCCATCGCCGGCGGTAGGGCGCCGATCTGGACGTCGGCCAGGTCCTCGGCCTCCTGAACCAGGCCCAGGGACGTGCCGAGACCGACGGCGAACGTCACGGCGGCGACGCCGAACGCGATCGCGGCGACGATGCCGGCCGAGCGCAGCGGCCGGGCGAAGGGATGGGCGAGGCCGAGGGTCATCGGCCGGGGCAACCGGATCCGGCCGGTCAGCCGGGACGCCCACTGTCCGCGCCCGGGCCGGGGGGTACGGCCGACGGCGATCGCGTCGACACTGCGCAACCGGCCGGCCCGCGCCGCGGCGACCCAGGCGGTCAGCGCCACCAGCGCGAGCGCGCCGCCGGCCACCAGCGCGTCGACCCACGGTGCCACGCCGTTGTCCGACGTCCCGTACAGCCGGTTGGTCTCCGCCAGGACCGGAAAGGTCAGCAGGTTCCCGGCGACGACCCCGAGCGCGGCGCCGGCCGCGGCGGGGATCAGTGCCTGGCCCAGGTACGCCCGGACGACCTGGGACGGGGTGAAGCCGAGCGCCTTGAGGATGCCGATCCGGCGGGTGCCGGTGCTGACCGCCCCCGCGATCACGTTGCCGATGATGAGCACCGCCATCACCACGCCCAGCACCCCGAACGCGATCAGGAACGGCACCAGGAGCACGATCTGGCCGACGGCGTCCTGCCGGGTGACCAGCCAGGACACGGCGCCGGTGAGGGCGCCGGCCGGCACCTTCGCGGCGACCGCCGCCCGGGCCGCCTCGACCTGCGCCGCGGTGTCGGCGGTGGTGAGGCGGTAGAGCATCTGGTATCCGGTCGGGCCGTCCCCCGCGGTCCAGGCGGTGACCTGGGCCGGGGTCACCCAGGCCTCGGCGGTGCGGCTGACCGACCGGGCGATGCCCACGACCGTCACGGTGGGGCTGCCGGGCTCCTCGGGCAGCGTCCACACCGTACCGAGCTTGATCGGTGGTCCCTGGAAGCGGCCGTCCTCGGCCAGGACCAGCTCGCCGGGCGCCGTCGCCCACCGGCCCTCGGTCAGTTTGGCCTGGTCGACCGGGCCGTCCGGGCCGGATCGGCCGACGACCGTCATCGGGGGCAGCCGGTGGTTCCCCTCCTGCGCGCTGATCTGGGTGGTCGGGAACGGCCCGGCCGCGGCGCTGACCCCGGCGGCGCCCGCGGACGCGGTCAGCTCCGCCACCGTCGCCTTGGTCGGGTCGAACTGCGCGGTCAGGTGCGCGCCCCGCTGCTGGCCGAAGGCCCGGTCGAACGGCTCCCGGGAGGCGAGCAGCAGGGAGCCGCCGAGCACGGCCGAGGTCACCGCGATCAGCACCACCATGGCGATCACGACGGTCTGGACCCGGTGGCGACCCGCCCCGGCGCGGACCACCCGCCCGAGCGTGCTCATCGGACCGGCGCCATCGTGTCCGCGGCGACCCGGCCGTCGCGGAGCTGCACGGTACGGGTGGCGCAGCGCTCGGCGAGGGCCAGGTCGTGCGTGACCAGGACGATCGTCTGGCCGTCGGCGTGCAACTCGGTGAGCAGCCGCTGGACGTCCTCGCCGGCGGCGGTGTCCAGCGCCCCGGTCGGTTCGTCGGCCAGCAGCAGCGCCGGCCGGTTCATCAGCGCGCGCGCCACGGCGACCCGCTGCCGCTCCCCGCCGGAGAGCCGGCCGGGGTACGCGGACGCGTGCCGGTCGACGCCGAGCGCGGTGAGCAACTCGGTGGCGCGCCGCTGGGCGGCACCACGGGCCATCCCGGCGAGCTGGGCCGGCAGCATGACGTTGTCGGCGACGGTCAGGTCGTCGAGCAGGTTGAAGAACTGGAACACCAGGCCGATCCGGGCCCGCCGGTAGCGGGCCGAGGCGGCCTCGCCCAGCCGGTTCACCTCGACGCCGTCCACCGTGACGGTGCCGGTGCTCGGCCGGTCCAGCCCGGCGATGAGGTTGAGCAGCGTGGACTTGCCACTGCCGGACGGGCCGAGAATCGCCACCGCCTCGCCCGGCTGCACACTCAGGGACAGCTCCCGCAGCGCCGGGGGCCCGTCGTCGTAGCGGCGCGTCACGTCTCTCAGCTCGATCAGCGGCTCGGTCATGATGGTCTCCTCGGGTTCGTGGTCGGGTGAGGCGGCGTTGACGCTAGGTGCGCGCCCGCACCGGACACATCGACAGTCGGAGGCATCTTCGGTACCGCATCGGGATGAGCCCCGGGCGGCGTCATCCTTGAGATGTAGGCGTGCGAGGTACCGCGCACCGTTCCCGAGGCGGATACCGCCGCACCGCTCCGGCGAAGAGAATGGGCCGGTGACCGAACGCGCGATGCTGGACCGACTCCGGGCCGGGGTGCGGGCGCTGGCCCGGCCGACCGGCCCGCTGCCGCCGCTCTCGCGCCGGAGCTGGGTGTTCGACGCCGTCCTGGCGCTGGGCCTCGGTCTCGTCGCGATCCGGGCGGGCGACAGCGGCATGCAGGACCAGGAATGGGGCGCGAACTGCCCGATGGAGGCCGCCGGCGGCGCGCCGGTGCCAGTGTGCGAGCCGCCGTGGCCGCCGCTCCTGCCGATCGAGAACGACCAGTCCACCGGCGCGACGATCGCGCTGCTCCTGCTGGTGGTGCTGCCGCTGGTGTTCCGGCGCCGGTATCCGCTCGGCGTGCTCTGGATAGTGCTGGCCCTGGCCGTGGCGGTCAGCGAAAACCCGTCCGCGCTGCGGCTGTCGTTCTTCGCCTGTGTCATCGCCGGCTACAGTGCCGCGGTCTTCAGCCCGTACCGGGTGCCCGCGCTGGCGAGCCTGCCGGTGGCGGCGATCCTGCACGTGACGCTGCAGACGGACGCCAGCTCGGTGTCGGACGGCTCCGTGCCGTTCCTGATCCTGCTGCCGATCGCCGTCGCGGCCGACGGCCTGCGCCGGTGGAAACACCGAGCCGACGAGGGCCAAGCGCGGATGTCCGCGATGAAGCACGAGCAGGCCGAGGCGCTGCGCCGGGCCACCGAGCACGAACGGGCGCGGATCGCCCGCGAGCTGCACGACGTGGTGACGCACAACGTCAGCGTGATGGTGATCCAGGCCGGCGGGGCGCGCAAGATCATGGATTCGGCCCCCGGCCAGGCCCGGGAGGCGCTGCTCGCGGTCGAGGCCAGCGGCCGGTCGGCGATGACCGAGCTGCGCCACGTGATGGGCCTGCTCACCATGCAGGGCGCGGGCCCGGATCCGGCCGGCGACGCGGACCTGGCACCGCAGCCGGGCCTCGACGGCCTCGACGGGCTCGTGCAGCGGATGCGCGACACCGGGGTGCCGATCGAGCTGACCCGGAGCGGGCAACGGATGCCGCTGCCGTCCGGGATCGAGCTCACGGTGTACCGGCTGGTCCAGGAGGCCCTGACAAACGTCGTCAAGCACGCGGCCGGCGCGTCGGTGCGGGTGACCCTCGCCTACGGCGACGACCATCTGCGGGTCGAGGTCGCCGACACCGGCGGCCGGCCCGCCACCTCGGCCGGCACCGGCACGGGACGGGGACTGATCGGCCTCCGCGAACGGCTGTCCGTCTACGGTGGAGTCCTGCAGGCGGGACCGCGGCTCAGCGGCGGCTATCGCGTCCACGCCCGGATCCCGGTGGAGGTGTCGTGACCGCAGCGCTGCGGGTGGTGGTCGCGGACGACCAGGCGCTGGTCCGCGCCGGTTTCCGGATGATCCTGACGGCCGACGGCATCGACGTGGTCGCCGAGGCGACGAACGGGGCCGAGGCCGTCGACGCGGTCCGCCGGCACCGGCCCGACGTGGTCCTGATGGACATCCGGATGCCCGAGATGGACGGGCTGGCGGCCACCCGGCAGATCCTCTCCGGCGCCGGCGAGGCGCCGCGGGTCATCATGCTGACGACGTTCGACCTCGACCACTACGTGTACGCGGCGTTGACCGCCGGGGCCAGCGGCTTCCTGCTCAAGGACGTCACCCCCGAACACCTGGTGAGCGCCGTACGCCTGGTCCGCGACGGCGACGCGATGCTGGCGCCGGCGATCACCCGCCGGCTGGTCGAGCGCTTCGCCCACCGCGACGCCGACGTGCCGCTGATCCACCGTGACCTGACCGTCCTGACCCCGCGCGAGCTGGAGGTGCTCGGCCTGCTGGCGCAGGGCCTGAGCAACGCCGAGCTGGCCGGCCGGCTGCACCTGTCCGAGGCGACGGTGAAGACCCACGTCGCCCGGATCCTGGCCAAGCTGGGGCTGCGGGACAGGGTCCAGGCCGTCGTCATCGCGTACCGGACGGGTCTGGTCAACCCCTGACCCGCCGCCGGTCGCTCGACCGGGTGAGCGCTCCGCCTGGCCGCGTCCGTACGCGGCATTCCTCCATACGGTGATCTTCTCGTCCCGTCCCGAGGAGTTGCCGTGAAACGTCGTTACCTAGCGGTCGCCGTGGTCGCCGCGATCAGCGCAACCGCCGGCCAGGTCCCCGTCCTGGATCCGGCCGCCGCGGCGACTCCCGACGCCTGGGGACAGGCCGCGGCCCACGCGACCGGCGACTATTACAACGCGGGCGAAACCCAGCTGACCCCGGCCGCCGCCGCCAACCTGAAGCCACGCTGGAACGTCCCGCTGGAGACTGCAACGTGTGCTGCCCCGGCCGTGCCGTTGGTCGGCGCGAATCGGCTGGTCACCGCCGCGTCGTACCGCATCAGCGGCTATGACGCGACCACCGGCGCGCTCGCCTGGCGGACACCCGCCACCAGCAAGAAGACGAGCATCAGCCTCGCCGCGATCGTGGGGACCAGACTCGTCGCCCAATCCCGGGACTGCCGATCCGGCAAGACCTTTCTGACCGCCCACAACGTGACCACCGGCAAGGTCCTCTACACCAAGCGGATCCCCGAAACCATGTACGGCATGCTCGTCGACAAGGGCATCGTGGTCGGTGCTGTGTGGGACGCGGCGATCAGCAAGTACGGCATTCGGGCGTACCGCATCACCGACGGCTCGCGGATCTGGGCGCGTCAGGGATCGATCGCCGGCGAGACAGTGGCCGCCGGCGGAAAGATCCTGGTGGTCGGCGACGACACGACAACCGCAGTCGATGTCACGACGGGCAAAGCGGTGTGGCCGGCCAGCCCGGGTTGTTTCACCCCGATCGGCGCGTCCCCCGACGGCGCGACGTTCTACATGCGATGCGGGCCGGACGAGCTTATCCGCAGCGTCAGCGCGGCCACGGGAGCGGTTCTCAGGACATTCCCGAGCCACGGCGCGACATTCGGATTCGCCACCGACGGCGAGCGACTCTACCTGCACACCTTCGCCGACGAACTGATCGCCATCAACGCGGAGAACGGCCGCAGGGTCTGGACGGCCACCTTCACCGAGGACGCCCCCATCATGTTCGCGGTCGGCGGCGGAGTGGTGTACGGCTGGCGGGACAACAGTCACCCGTTGTCGGCCTTCGACACGCGCACCGGAAGCCCGATCAAACTCGACGCGAAAACCTCGGCATTGCAGGGCGCACCGATGGTGGCAAACGGACGGCTGTACGGCAGGACCGGGTCGACGGTGACCGCGTACGCGCCCTGAGCCGAGTCATCCCCGAATGATTCGAGGGGCATTGACGTCGTGATTGTCGATGAGCACGCCCGCTCGCTGCTGTGGCGTGCAGGCGCTCCAGTAGATGCGCTGCGCCTCGACATAACGTCGCATGCTGGGATGCTCGGGGTCGGGATTCGTGCCGTCTCGAAGTGCCATCCTTTCCGCCGTCACGGTGAAAGGGACGTCCAGGAACACGGACAGATCCCAGGCGCTGACGATCTCGTCCCGGTGCAGAAAGAGCCCATCGACGACCAGCACCGTGCCGGGGGTCGCGGTACGCGGTTCCGGGTCGAGCACCGCGTCGGTGGCCAGGTCGTGCGCGGCCAGCCGGTATCGTCGGGAACCGCCCGGCGCGAACGGACCCAGGACGTCCCTCTGGAATCGGCGGTAGTTGTACGAGTCCTGCCAGAAACCCACCGGCGACTCACGTCCCTGCCGGTATCGCACCGCTCGAACGTTGTGGAAGTCATCGATGGAGACTCGCACGACCGATCGGCCGGCGGCCCGTGCGGCCGAGGCGAGTTCGTCGGCGAAGGTGGTCTTGCCGGATCCGTCCGGGCCGTCGATACCCACCCGTACGCAGCCGTCATGCTGAGGCTCGGGAATGCGGCGTACGACATGGTCAATGACGTGGTGTCGCGGTGCAGAACCCATCACCCGGGCCAGTCTGCCAAAGCGCGCAACCCGGCGGGAGGGACGAGGAACGCGCACGGGTGACCGCCTCGAAGACAAAGGGCGACATCGATATCAGTCACGGTAGTCGATCGACGGCGTTCCGCCCGCGGGTTACGTGCGGGGCCGGCGCCTATACTTCGCCGCGTGCCGGCCTGGTGATCGACCACAGCGAGGTGGCCGTTCCCGCGCTCGTCATCCCACGGGGGTAGGTAAGGGTGTTTCGGACGGCCCTCGCGGCGGTCGGTGTCTTCGCGGGCACCAACGTCGACGACATCATCGTGCTGACAGTGCTGTTCCTGTCGGCGCGCGCCGCGGGCCGCCCGCGACCGTGGCAGATCTGGGCCGGCCAGTATGCCGGGATCGCCGCGCTCGTCGCCGTGTCAGCGCTCGCGGCGCTGGGTCTGACCCTGATACCGGACGAGTGGGTGGGGTTGCTCGGCCTGGTGCCGCTGGCTCTCGGCGTTCGGGGCCTGGTCGGCGCGTTCCGTGGCGGCGCCGGGGACGACCCGCCGGTGGCCGCCGGCAACGCGGTGGCGGTGGCCGGCGTGACGATCGCGAACGGCGCCGACAACATCGCGGTCTACACCCCGTTGTTCCGCACCCTGAGCCCGGCCGGCAGCGTGGTGATGGTGCTGGTGTTCGCCGTGCTGATCGCGGTCTGGTGCGCGGCGGCCTCCTGGCTGGGCTCACACCGGCGGATCATCACCCTGGTCGAACGCCACGGTCACTGGCTGGTGCCGCTGGTCTTCATCGCGATCGGCCTGGTCATCCTGATCCAGTCCGGCATCCCGGCCCGCATGCACTGACCGGCGGGGGGGGGGGCCGCGGGGGGGGGGGCCCGGCGCCGCGCGGTCACCGGGCCGCGACCGGCTCCCGGGTCTCCTGGTCGGCCCGCTCCTCCACCGGTACGGCGGTGTTGTGCTTCAGCGCCAGGTAGAAGCAGAGGACGGCGGGCACCGCGATCAGCACCACCGGGAGGGCGCTGCCGGTCAGGTACACCGACACCGCGGTCAGCAGCACCCCGAAGGTGATCTCGGCGCGGTTCGCCACCAGGGCCTGCCGCAGGGTGATCCGCTGGTCCTCCTTCGGCGTCACCACGAAGACCGACTTGCCGAAGGCCGAGGTCACCGAGGCGCGGAAGCTGATGAACAGCATCGAGCCGTACAGCAGGATCGTGTGCAGCAGATACCAGGCCAGGCGCAGCTTCGGCATGCTCCGGAAGTGGAAGATCACGTCGTTGAGCATCGGCGCCAGCAGGAACAGCACCGTCGGCGCGAGCATCCACAGCGGATAGTCGATGCGGTAGCCGAGCATCGGCAGCACCACCACGTGGATCGCCACGTAGACCGAGAACACCGCGGTCAGCGGCAGGCTGTAGGTGAACAGCACGATGTCGAGCTTCTCGAACCAGCTCATCCGCGACCGCAGGATCACCGAGGTGTAGCGCTTGATGAACTCCATGTTGCCCTGGGTCCACTTCGAGTGGCGCTTCTTGAAGGCCAGGTAGTCGACCGGATATTCCTCCTCGCACACCACGTCGGGCGCGAAGACGGTGAAGTAGCCGGCGTCGCGCGCCGCGATCGAGAAGCACAGGTCCTCGGCGACCACGTGCGGGAAGCCGCCGGCCGCGGTGTAGCACCGGCGGCTGACCATCGCGCCGTGCCCGAGCAGCGACAGGAAGCCGTGCCGGTCCTTGACCGACTGGTAGGCGATCCAGTGCGAGTCGACGCCGATCGAGAACATCCGCATGAACGCGTTGCGGTTGCGGGTGGCGATGTGGTTGGCCTGCACGATGCCGGCGTTCGGGTAGTGCGCGAAGTAGTCCAGGCACCGGCTGATGTAGTCGGGCGGGATGATCTCGTCGCTGTCCAGGATGACGAAGTAGTCGTACTCCGCCGTACCCAGGTAGTTGTTGAGATTGCCGGCCTTGAAGCCGGTGTGGTCCGCGCGGCGCACCACCCGCACGCCGTGCTCGGCGCCGAAGGCGTCGACCTGGGCCAGGTATTCCGGCTGGGACGAGTCGTCCAGGATGACCACCTCGTAGTTGCCGTAGTCCTGGCGCATGCTGCGCACCAGGCTGTCGGCGGAGAAGTCGTTGTACGTGCAGTAGACGAGCACGACCCGCGGCTGCGCCGCCAACCTCCGGCGGGGCACCGGCCGGTCACGCCGGGCCGAGACCAGGTGGTAGTACAGGGTGTAGACAACGTCCTTCGTGCCGTTGAGCCAGAAGTAGGCGATGAAGGCGGTGCTGGCCACGACCAGCGTGACCACCGGCCAGCCGGCCCGGCCCGCCGCGCCGATCTGGTCGAACGAGGTCTCCAGCAGGGCCGCGAGCAGCACCGACCAGCAGCCCAGAATGATCAGGTAAATCCGGGGAGACTTGGTCATCAGGATCCGTCCCGTCGCCGCTTGAGCTTGTCGCTGAGCGCCAGCACCGCGCCGATGCCGACCACCAGCCCGCCGCCGACGGCCACCGCCGTCAGGCTCGCGGTCTGCCCGATAATGGTGATGCCACTGCCGGTGAGCGCCAATGACGCCGAGTTGTCGTACATGATGTCCCTCTCGTTGAAGGCGACTGCAGAATCCACCCTGGACCGCTGACATTAATAGCGTGTGAATCGGCTCGTTCGACAGCGTTGCACGCCACAGTGCGCCGAAGATGTCCACCCGCGACGGGCTCCGCCGAGGATTGACCATTCGTTCAGTGGCGCAGGTCAGCGAGTAGTCTGAGAAGCATGGAAACCCGTCGTCCATACCGGAGAAATGACGGCATGATCTTCAAATTTGCCTCTGTGCTAACCCTCACACTGGCGGCATTGCCGCTGACGGCGTGCGGATCGGAGGGCGACCGCCCGGCACGCGCCTGCCCGGCCGGCGCCCCGGCCGCGATGACGCCGTACCCCGGTCCGGCGGGCTGGATCCAGGGCGCGACCTGGGCGCCGTCCGCCGACATCGGCGGCGACCTGCGGCGCATGCGCGACGGGTACGGCATCGACACGGTCAACGTGTACGGCCTGGAGACCTGGTCGACGGCCCGGCTGAACGAGCTGTTCACGGCGCTGACCAACCTGCGGATGCGCGCCGTGGTACGGCTGGAGGCGTACGACCCGGCGACCTTCGAGTTCCGCCCCGAGGACGCGACGCAGGTCCTGGAAAGGCACCGTGAGCTGCTCGAATACGTCAAGGGGCGGCCGGTGGCCTACCTGGCGCTGAACATGCCGGTGGACGATCCGCGGGTGCAGGCCCGGCTCGGCGGGATCAACTCGGAGTTGTCCGCGCAACGCCAGGTCACCTACGCGAAGACGCTGGTCGGCCTGGTCCGACCGCTCGCCGGCGCGACGCCGGTCTTCGTCGGCCTGTTCTACGGCTGGGACTCCTCGTACCGGATTCCGTCCTATCGCGACAGCGGAGCCGACGGTTACGTGCTGACCAGCTACAGCTATCCGGGTGGCCGGGTGGCCGACGGCGCCGGCAGCACGGATGACTTAATCGACGCGCCCCGATTGCGCGCGGTGGCGGACCGGGCGGTGGCCGCGCAACCGGGCGCGCCGATCGTGGTCGAATACGGATTCCAGACGCTGGCCGCGCAGAAATCAATGCCGGACCAGACCGCGGGATTAGTGGCGGACGTCACGGTTAAACGCGCCGCCCTGCGCGCGACCACGCATTTCTATTGCTCGCGATATCCTGCCGTCATCGGCACGACGTATTTCGGCTACAACATTTTCAAAGCGGAGGGAAATCCGCCACGCACCCTCGACTACGCGCTGACCTCGCAGTAACCGCAGGCGCCGTGGGAAGCGGCGTCGCCGCGAGCAGGTCAGGCTCATGAACCCGCGGATCCGGCCCGGTCCAGGCGGACGCACTCGGGCCGAGCACCTCGGCGACCCCCTGCCCGACGAGCACCGACGCCCGCCGCGGCCAGGCAGAGGACCGCGGCGGCCGCCAGAGTCAGGCGGGCGCCGAGATGGACCGCCGCGGCGCCCAACGGAATGGCGAGGGCGATCGGCCCGAACATGACCGTGTTCGCCGTGGCCGCCACCCGGCCCAGCAACGCCACCGGCGTGTGGGTCTGCACGGCCGTCACCGCCGCGACCAGCGCCCAGGGCAGGCCGACACCCCCGATCACCGCGCCCACGATCAGCGCCGGCCACCACGGCAGGCAGCGCGCCAGCAGGCCGACCGCGAACAGCGCCGTGCCGGTCACGCCCACGGCCGTCACGCCGCTCCGGGCGATGACCCGGCCGACGATCAGGCCGCCCGCGATGGAGCCCGCACCCTGGGCGCTGAGCAGCGTGCCGAGGAACGTCGCCGGCAGGCCGAGGTCGACCAGCACCACCTCGTACTGGGCGGCGGTGGCGAAACCCGACATGGCGATCGCGAGGGCGGCCAGAGCGACAGTCACCCTTAGCACGCGCCGGCCGGACAACACAGACAGGCCGGCGCGAAGGCCCTGCTCACGCGGGACGCCAGCGCCGGCGTGCAGGCCCTGCTTGTGCAAGGTGCCGGCGCGCAGGTCCCGCTCGCGCTGGGTGCCCGAGTCGGCGCGCAGACTCCGGCCGCGCGGGACGCCAGCGCCAGAGCCAGCGTGCGGACCCCGCTCACGCGGAACGCCAGCGCCAGCGTGCGGACCCCGCTCACGCGGGACGCCGGCGCCGGGACCGGGCACCGAGGCCAAGCGCAGCGCCGCATACAGAACCGCGGCCACGAGGGGCATCGCCGCGCTGAGCACCGCGACCGCGGCGCCCCCGTGCCACGCATACAGGCCCGCTCCGGCGAGCGGGGCGACGAGCTTCATGCCTTCCTGGGCGCTGGACCGCCAGCCGTTGACGTCGCCGAGGTCGCCGGGCGGCAGGGCCGCCGGGAGCAGGGCCGATTCGCCCGCGTCGAGCAGGACATAGCTGATCCCGTACGCGAGGGAGACGGTGAAGATCAACCAGGTCTGCGCGGGTGAGCGGACCGCCAGCAGGCTCAGCAGGGACGCGGCCAGCAGCAGGTTGGTCGTGATCAGCAGCGGGCGGCGGGGCACCCGGTCGAGCAGGCCGCCCAGCCACGGGCCGAGCAGTTGCGGCGCGTAGACGCAGAAGCCGGCCAGCGCCGCGCGGCTCGCCGAGCCGGTCAGGTCGAGGATCCAGATGCCCGCCACCAGCGACATCGCGGTGCTGCCGAAGCCGGACAGCACGGAGATCGCCACGAAGAGCACGGCATTGCGGCGCATTCCGCCTCCAGGATTGAGTCGAAGAGACTCATATCCTCAGTGGATCAGCGGGAGCCGCTCAAGAGCCGACGCGATCGTCAACGATCTGTTGACAGCGCCCGCCGAAGCGCCGCGGCCGCTACCCGGACGTATCCGGGCAGCGGCGCGGTGGTGAGGTCCTCGTCGGCCTGGGCGGCCAGCGCGTAGAGGCCGCCGGGTGGCGCGTCCAGGGCCGTCTGCACCGTGGCCCGCACCAGCGCCGCGCGCGGGAAACGGCCCGCCCAGCGCCGGTCGGCGGCGATGCTGCGGTGCAGGTCGTCGACCGCCATCCGGAGGGTGACGATGCTGTGGGCGTACCGGAGATCCTGGTCGTGCCGCCGCGACCGCGCGGCCGCCACCAGCCGTTGCCGGCGCTGCTCGGCGGCCTGCCGGCTGGCCAGGCCGAGCGCCGCCGCGACCTGGCCCCAGGTGGCCCCGGCCTGGCGCGCCCGGTCGATCAGTTCGAGCTCCCGCTCGTCCAGCCCGGCCCGGGCAGCGCCGATCTCCGCGAGGTGCCCAAGCTCAGCCTCGACCATCCGTCAACAATACGTTGACAGCCTCCACACCCCCATCGGCGACCGCCGACGGCCGGACACCCGCGCCGCCATCAGCCGAGGCCACAGGCCGTGCATCCGCGCCACCGTCAGCCAAGGCCACAGGCCGGACACCCGCGCCGCCATCAGCCGAGGCCACAGGCCGGGCATCCGCGCCACCGTCGGCCGAGGCCACCGGCCGGACACCCGCGCCGCCGTCAGCGGAGGCCACGGGCCGTGCATCCGCGCCATCGTCAGCCGAGAGCACCGGTCGGGCACCCGGCGGGTTGCGCAGCACGAGTGCGGTGATGACCAGCGCGCCGAGGGAGAATCCCGCAGCCGTCAGGTACGCGCGGCTGTAGCCGTCGCGCAGCGCCGCGACCTCGGCCATCCCGGCGTCCAGGCCCGCATCGCTCACCCGAGCCGCCACCACCGCCAGCACCGCGAGACCCAGCGCCGCTCCCGCCTGCTGAGCCGTGTTCGTCAACCCGGACACCAGGCCGGTCTCGCGCGGCTCCGCGCCGGCCATCGCCAGCATGATGATCGCCGGGATGACCACGCCGATGCCCAGGCCCATGATGATCAGCGGGGGCAGGACGTCGACGGCGTACCGGGCCTCGACCGGCACCCGGACCAGCAGCAACAGGCCCGCGGCCAGGGTGCCGAGCCCGGCCAGCAGCACCGGCCGGGCGCCGAACCGGGCCGTCACGCGCGGCGCCACCACCAGGGACATCAGGCCGATCACGATCGGGGTCGGCAGGAACGCCAGGCCGGTGCCGATCGCGTCCAGGCCGAGCACCCGCTGCAGGAACAGCGCGTTGATGAACTGGAAGCCCATCCCGGTGGCGAAGATCAGCACCACCGCGGCGCCGGTGCCCAGCAGCCAGCGGCGGGCCAGGATCGGCAGCGGCGCCAGCGGGCGGCGGGCGTACCGCTGGCGGACCAGGAAGGCGGCTACCAGGAGAGCTGCCGCCACGCCGTACCAGAAGACACCGTCCACGATGGCGTAGACGCCGAGCGACAGGCCCGCCGTGATCAGCACCGCCCCGCTGACGTCCATCCCGTCGCGCAGGCCGAGGCCCGCCTCGCGGGGCAGCACCCGCAGCGCACCGACCAGGACCGCCACCCCGATGGGCACGTTGACCAGGAAGATCGCCGGCCAGCCGGCGGCCTCGGTCAGCAGTCCGCCCGCGACGAAGCCGAGGGCGGCGCCGCCGGCCTGGGTGAAGCTGTAGACGCCGATCGCACTGGCCTGCGGGCCCGGCTCCGGGTAGAGCCGGACGATCAGGCTGAAGATCACCGCGGACGCGAGCGCGCCGCCGACGCCCTGCACGAACCGGCCCGCGACCAGCAGCGCGGCCGTGTCGGCGAGGCCGCAGAGCAGGCTCGCGGCGGTGAAGACGACCAGGCCGGCGAGGAAGACGCGGTGGGCGCCGAGCAGGTCACCGAGGCGCCCGGCGAGCAGCAGGAAGCCGGCGAAACCGATCAGGTAGCCGTTGACGACCCAGGCCACGCCGGCGGGCGAGAAGCCGAGGTCGAGCTGGATGGCGGGCACGGCGACGGCCACGATCGTGCTGTCCAGCACGATCATCAGCGACATCGCGCAGAGGATGGCGAGCGCCGCGGCGCGGCGGGGGTACGGGGAAGCAACCATGGTCCGACCCTAGCAGATAGTCTGCTAGCGGACTATCTGGTTATCACCTACTTGACGGCTGCCGGGCCCTCCGCACCTGCCGGGGGCCGGGCTCCAGGCCCTCGTCGACCAGCTGCGCCAGCGCCTCGACGAAGGCCTCCCGGGCTTGCGCGGGCAGGCCGGCCAGCGCGTCGGCGTGCACCTGGTCGACGATCCGCTGACCCTCGGCGGCGGCGGCCCGGCCGGCCTCGGTGACCGCGATGATCCGGGCCCGGCGGTCGGTGGCCGACGGGCGGCGCTCGGCCAGCCCGCGGCGCTCCAGGTCGTCGACCGTGCCGACCATCGTCGTCTTGTCCAGGTCGGCGAGGGCGGCGAGCTGGATCTGGGTCCGCTCCTCCTCCAGCGCGTGCACGAGAACGCACTGCATCCGCGGCGTCAGGTCGATGTCGGCGAGCGCGGCGGCGAGCCGGTTGGACAGGGCATGACCGGCCATGTTGAGCAGGCCGGTGACGTCGCGCTCGGTGCGCTCGGGGGCTGCGGAGGGCATGCCTGAAGGGTACCGCGCGATCGTCCCGTACCGGATGATTCCATTATTGGACGACTCCCACCCTCAGCGTGTCGTCTCTTTCTGGGCGGGCTACGGCGGGCAAGACTCCCCACGCAGCGGAGTTCCGCCCCTGCACTGCGTTGCTAGCGTCATGGCCCGAGCCGGACGGCACGGGGCAATCAGGACCAATGGCGCGTAGGAGCATCCCATGTATGCGGTCATCGATGTGGAGACCACCGGCCTGCGCGCGAGCTGGCACGACCGGATCATCGAGATCGCCGTCGTGCGCGTCGACGAGCACGGCCGGGTGCAGGACGAGTGGTGCAGCCTGATCAACCCGAACCGCGATCTCGGACCGCAGCACATCCACGGCATCTCCGCCGCCGAGGCCGGGCGGGCGCCGGCCTTCGCGCAGCTCGCCGGGCACATCTCCGAGCTGCTGCGGGGACGCACGCTGGTCGCGCACAACCTCGCCTTCGACGCGTTGTTCCTGAGCTCCGAGTTCCGTCACCTCGGTCTCACCGTGCCGGTCGACACCCAGCACGGCCTGTGCACCATGCAACTGGCGCCGCACTTCCTGCCCAGCGCCGGCCGCAGCCTGCTCGACTGCCGCCGCGCCGCCGGCATGCCCGCCCATCAGGCCCACTCCGCCCTGCACGACGCCCGCGCCGCGGCGGATCTGCTCGCTCACTACCTGACGATCACCGGCGCGCCGCCGCCGTGGGCGCCCACCGTCGCCAGGTCCCGGTCGCTGCCCTGGCCCGCCGTGCCGGCCGCGACTGCCGCCGCGGTGCGCCGCCGGGCCCCCGGGGTACGCGAGCCGCACTTCCTCACCCGCCTCGCCGACCGTCTGCCCCGCCAGCAGGAACCCCGGGCGGACGCGTACCTGGACCTGCTCGATCGGGCACTGCTCGACCGGGACATCTCGGCGACCGAGGCCGACGGTCTCGTCGCCGTCGCCGAGTCCCTCGGGCTGGGCCGGGCCGACGTCCGGTGCCTGCACAAGCGCTATCTGACCGGCCTCGCCGGGATAGCGCTCGCCGACGGCGTCCTGACCCCGGCCGAACGGCACGACCTGGACAGCGTCGCCACGCTCGTCGGCCTGTCCGCAGCGGCCGTGGACAGGGCACTGGCCGACGCCGAAGGCACCGCGGCGAGCCCCGGCCGGCAGTTCTGGCAGCTACGGAGCGGGGACCTGGTGGTGTTCACCGGGACGATGACCCCGGACCGCGAGGAGTGGCAGGCCGGCGCCGAGGCGGCCGGCCTGCTGGTCGGCGAGGGCGTCACGAAGAAGACCAGGCTGCTCGTCGCGGCCGACCCCGACTCGATGTCCGGCAAGGCCAAGAAGGCCCGCCAGTACGGCATCCCGATCGTGCACCCGGAGGCCTACCGCTCGATGCTGGAAAACCTGCTGCTGCCCGCCTGAAGGACGACCGACGGACCCCCGTGTGAACCCGCCGGCCGTCGTCATCAGGGCGCGGCCAGCGCCGCCCAGCCGGGCGCCGTCGGCGCCCAGCGCAGCGGCATCCGCGCCTCCGCCGGCGTGCGGTCGCCCTTGCGCTGGTTGCAGCGCCCGCAGGCCGCGACGGTGTTGAGCCAGGTGTTGCCGCCGCCGCGCGAGCGCGGCAGGACGTGATCGATGGTGGACGCGGCACCGCCGCAGTAGGCGCAGCGCCGGCCGTCGCGGGTCAGCACCCCGCCGCGGGACCAGCCCGGGCCGCGGCCGTGCCGCCAGCGCGTCACGACGTAGCTGACCAGGCGGACGACGGTCGGGATCGGGAAGACACCCATGCGGGCGTCGGGCCGCGCCTCCTCGACGACGGCCACCTCACGGAACAGCATGCGGATGGCGTGCCGGACGCTGACCCGGTGCAGCGGCCCGAAATCGGCGTTGAGAACGAGGACCACACTCATCGCGGTCACCTCCCCCTGTGTCTCGTCCACGAAAAAGCCGTCCGTCCCCGGGGCAGGGACGAACGGCGGCCGGGTCGGCGCGCGTACGCGTCAACTCGGGCCGTCAGCCCTGCTCTCGTGCCGGTAGGCAGTCACGTGTGTCTCCCTTTGGTCCCGGTGATCCGGGACACGTCGCTGCTGAGAAAGGTAGGGTGCGGGCCCATCGTGGACAACCGAATATTGATCGTCAGGCGGACAGTTCGCGGCGCACCGCGAGGACGAGCTGGACCAGCCCGATCACGCCCAGCGCCAGCCAGACGGCCGCGGCCACCAGCACGACCGTCGCCTCCCAGCCCGGGTGCAGCAGGCCGGCGAGACCGCCCACCAGCAGCCCGCCGATCGCCACCGACACCCGGGTCGGGCGCTCGCCCAGCGTCACAACGCCCAGCCCGGTCATGCCGCCGGCCGCGGCGCGGGCGCGCACGTACTCGTGCAGCCAGCTCACCGCCGCGCCGGCCGCCGCCAGCCAGCCCGGCACCCCGGCCACCCAGAAGGCGGCCAGCCAGGCCAGCTCGCCGAGCCGGTCGGCGACCGAGTCGTAGACGAAGCCGAGCCGGCTGACCCGGCCGGTCACCACGGCGACCGCGCCGTCGAGCGCGTCGGCGAAGCTGGCGAGGAGCACCAGCAGGGCGCCGAGCAGCAGGCCGGCGCGGCCGAGCAGCGCGGCGAACGGCACGGCGACGCAGAGCAGCAGCCCGGCCGCGGTGACGGTGGCCGGGCCGACGCGCAGCCGGCCCAGCAGGCTGCCGCCGCGGTACGCCAGCCGGATCCAGCCACGCACCACCGGCGTCGCGGCCTCCGGGTCGAAGCCGCCGTGCAGCCTGGACCAGGCCGCCGCATACTCCTGCCAGGTCAAGCCGGGACGTTGGCGGCCAGGTGCTGCCACACCTCGCGGGTCGCCGTGGACCTGTTCATGGTGATGAAGTGGATGCCCGGCACGCCCTCGTCGATGAGCCGCTGGCACATCTCGCTGCACAGGTCGATGCCGAGCGCGCGCACGCCCGCGGCGTCGTCGGCGATCCGCTCGAAGCGGGCCAGCAACCCCGGCGGGAACGGCGCACCGGACAGCTGCGCGGCGCGCGCGATGGTCGCCATCCGCAGCACGGGCATCACACCCGGCACGATGGGCGTGTCACAGCCGGCGGCGGCGACCCGGTCGCGCAGCCGCAGATATTCGTCGGCCTCGAAGAACATCTGCGTGATGGCGAAGTCGGCGCCCGCGCGGCACTTGCTGATGAAGTTGCGGGTGTCGCTCTCGACGTCGGCCGAGCGGGGGTGTTTGTACGGGAAAGCGGCGACCCCGACGCTGAAGTCACCGACCTCGCGCAGCAGCCGCACCAGATCCTCGGCGTAGAGCACGCCCTTGGGGTGGCGCACCCACTCGCCCATCGGGTCGCCGGGCGGGTCGCCGCGAACCGCGAGCACGTTGCGGATGCCGGCGCCGGCCAGCCGCCCGATGACGTTGCGCAACTCGGCGACGGAGTGGCCGACCGCGGTGAGATGCGCCATCGGCAGCAACGTCGTCTCGGTGGCGACGCGCTCGGTCACCGCGACGGTGGTGTCCCGGGTGGTGCCGCCGGCACCGTAGGTGATCGAGACGAAGTCGGGCCGCAGGGTCTCCAGCTCGCGGATCGTCTGCCAGAGCAGTTGCTCGCCCTCGGGCGACTTGGGCGGCATGAACTCGAAAGAGAAGGTGGGTCCCGGACGACGGATGAGCTCACCGATCGCCGGAGACGTCGGGAGCCGGGAGGGAAGGCCGTGAGACACACCGGAGACTCTACCGGCTGGCGGCGGAACCCAGACCGGCTAGGTTGGCCCCGTGACGTCCCCGCTAGAACGCGCCGGCCTGCGGCCGCGCGTCGACAAGGCCCTGGCCGCGTTCCTCGCCACCCAGCGATCCCGGCTGCTCGCCATCGACGAGGTCCTCGCCGACATCGCCGACGCCCTCGACGACTTCGTGCTGCGCGGCGGCAAGCGGCTGCGCCCGGCGTTCGCCTACTGGGGATATCGCGGCGCCGGCGGGGCAGACTCCGAGCAGGTGGTCGCGGCGCTCGCGGCGCTGGAACTCGTGCAGGCCAGCGCGCTGATCCACGACGATCTGATGGACCGCTCGGACACCCGGCGCGGCGAGCCGGCGATCCACCGGCGGTTCGCGGCCCGGCACACCGCCGCCGGCTGGGGCGGCGCCGGCGACAGCTTCGGCGACAGCGCGGCGGTGCTGCTCGGCGACATGGCGATGGTCTGGTCCGACGAGCTGCTGCACACCTCCGGGGTCGAGCCCGCCGACCTGGCCCGCGCCCGGCCGGTCTTCGACGAGATGCGCACGGAGGTGACCGCGGGGCAGTATCTGGACGTGCTCACCGTGGTCACCCGGGACATGTCGACCGAGCGCGCCGGCAAGGTGGCCCGCTACAAATCGGCGAAATACACGGTCGAGCGGCCGCTGCTGATGGGCGCGGCGCTGGCCGGCGCGCCCGCATCGCTGGTCGCCGCCTACTCCGGCTACGGGCTGCCGCTGGGCGAGGCGTTCCAGCTGCGCGACGACGTGCTCGGCGTGTTCGGCGACCCGGCGCAGACCGGCAAACCGGCCGGCGACGACCTGCGCGAGGGCAAGCGCACCTACCTGGTGGCGGCCGCGCACGCCGCGCTCGCCCCGGCCGAGCGGGCCGAACTGGTGGCCCGGCTGGGCGATCCGACGCTGGACGACGCGGGCGTCGAGCGGCTGCGAGCGCTGATCCGCGCCAGC
>Ga0307516_10000981_pt1 | contig 39450 bp, 58 predicted proteins | sample 19_EM_MG_FD_203310 | JGI IMG/M metagenome (GOLD analysis project Ga0307516, IMG submission 203310) | Populus trichocarpa ectomycorrhiza microbial communities from riparian zone in the Pacific Northwest, United States - 19_EM | ecosystem: Host-associated > Plants > Roots > Unclassified | place... | reverse complement strand
AGGATCCCCTTGCCACTGCCGTTGCTATGCCATTGCTCTTCACAGCGTTGTCGTCGCCGTTGCTGTGCTGACGCTTCCACCGGCGCGCCACGCCGGAGTGGCGAGCGGCGAGAAGCAATTCCAACATTACCACAGCTCGGCATGCTTACCACAGCTCAGCACTCTTACCACAGCTCCACTTGTAAAATATGATGGCAGAGGCACCAATTCCATCCCTTTTTTCTTCGCCTTTCATCAGACGCCAATCACACGTGACGTATCCTATTTGCTATCATCCGCGCTGCGGCAAACTCTTCACTGCCAACTTCATCGACATTGCACTTGTTGTGTTGCATCGTATTGTACCACTTCCCACTGTCTGTCACCTGGAGAGCTGTGCTGACAATCTGACAAAGCACGTCGATCTTTTCACCACATCTTATTCGCGATTGTCCTTGCTGCCACCATCATCTTCACCACCATCCTCATCAACATTGTACTGATCATATCCTACCGATGCCATCCATGCCACCGGCATCCTCATCGACATCGTTCTTCTCACGTCATATCGTATTGTACAACTTCCCACTGTCTGTCACTTGGAGAGCTGCGCTAACAATTTCATGAAGCACCTCAATCTTCTCGCCACGTTGTAATTGCATTTGTCCTGGTGGCCGGCATCACCCTCACCTCCATCCTGATATCATAATCATTACGTCCTGCTGATGCCATCCATGCCACTAGCATCTTCATCGACATCGTACTTGTGCATCATTTTATACAACTTTCCACCCTCACTTTGCAAGCTGCGCTAACAATTTCACAAAGCAGGTCGATCTTTTTGCCGCATCTTATTCGCAATTGTCCTTGCTGTGGGCATCATCCTCACCACCATCCTCATCGACATCGTACTCATCATTTCATATTATACAACTTCCTCCTGCGTCTGTCCCTCTGAAAGTTGTGCCAACAATCTCAGCAAATTCGTTGATCTTTTCACCGCATCTTATTAATGATTTTTCTTGCCGTCAGCATCATCATTGGATGTGATACAGCTGGGTGCTTGCACTGGGTAAGCTAAGTATAATAAATAGATGTACATTAAATGAAATCAATAGAACTGGATTGAGTCACAATTGTTTAATCGTCTTCACTGCAGTATACCGTACCCTGACAGGCACGTCTGGATGATACCACTGCGACCGCTCTGTTACCTATGTTGTGTGCCATCGTAGGCATCATTCAGATATTTGCATTGACATGCTCAGTCTGGAAGAAAATTGCCGTGAGACTCTGCGTCCGTAAGACACACACTGCGTCCGGATGGCAAATGCCCTGACACTCCTCGTCTAGAAGGCAAATGCCATGGCATGTATTGTCCAGAAGGCAGATGCGTTGACACTCTGTGTTTGGAAGGAATAATGCCCTGATACTACTCGTCCAGAAGGCAGATGCAGTGGTACACACCGTCTGGATGACATTTGCCTTCATCTTCAAAAAATTTGAGAATTCCTAGGGAGCTCCTGTAGCTCCTGTAGCTCCCGTAAGCATCGCTAACTCCCATAAGATCAGAAGTTACATTTTACTCCCGTAAGGATTTTTTTTAAAAAAAAGCTTTATTTTTAGCTGAAACCTCGAGAAATATTAGTTCAAATTTATGTCTGACCTGTAAAAAAAAGCAATATACCTCAACTTTCCATTTTTTTGCTGATGTTGACACTCTGGGTCTGTAAAAGACGCGTGGTGTCCTGCAGCAGAATACCCTGACACTCCTCATCCAGAAGTCAGATGCCATGGCTTGTGTTGTCCAGAAGGCAGATGCTATGGCACACGCCATCCGGACGACATTTACCTTGACACTCCACATCTGGAAAAAATTTGCCTTGACACTCTGCATCATTAATACACGTGCTGCATCCAGATAGCAAATGCTCTGACACTCCTCGTCTAGATGGTAGATGCCGGGACACACCTTGTACCGAGGACATTTGCCTTGACACTCTGTGTTCAGAAGGAATAATGCCCTGACACTCCTCGTCCAGAAGGCAGATGCAGTGGCACATGTCGTCTGAACAACATTTGCCTTGACACTCTGTGTTTGTAAGACATGTGCTGCGTCCTGAAGCAATATGCTCTGACATTCCTTGTCCAGAAGGCAGATGCTGTGGTACGCATTGTCCACAGGACATTTGCCTTGACACTCTGTATCCCGAAGGAATAATGCCCTGACGCTCCTCGTCCGGAAGCCAGATGCCATGGCTTGTATCGTTCGGATGACATTTATGTTGGCACTCAGTGTCCGGAAGGAATTATGCCCTGACACTGCTCGTCCATAAGGCAGATGCCATGGCACGCATCGCCCGGAGGACATTTGCCTTGAAACTCTGCATCTGGAAGGAATAATGTCTTGATACCCCTCGTCCGGAAGGCAGATACCATGGCACATGCCGTCCGGACGACATTTGCCTTGACACTGCATCTGTAAGACATGCACTGCGTCCTGGAGCAATATGCCCTGACATTCCTCGTCCGGAAGGCAGATACCATGGTGCACGTCATCAAGAGGACATTTTTCTTGACACTTTGGGTCTGTAAGACATGCGCCGCGTCCTGAAGCATTATGCGCTGACATTCCTCATCCGGAAGGTATATGCCATGGCACGTGTCATCTGGAGGACATTTACCTTGACACTCTGGATCTGTAAGACATGCGCTGCGTCCTGAAGCATTATACTCTGACATTCCTCATCCAGAAGGCAGATGCCATGGCATGTATCGTCCGTAGGACATTTACCTTGACACTCTCCATCTGGATGGCAAATGTCCTGACACTCCTCGTCTAAAATGTAGATGCCGTGGCACACGCCATCTGGATGACATTTGCCTGGACACTCTGCATCTGGAAGAAATTTGGCTTGACACTTTGCGTCTGTAAGACACGCACTGTCTCTGGATGGTAAATTCCCTGACACTCCTCATCTAGAAGGCAGATGCCATAGCACACACCATCTGGACTACATTTGCCTTGACACGCTGCATCTGAAAGAAATTTGCCTTGACACTCTGTGTCTGTAAGACACGCGCTGCGTCCGGATGGCTAAAACCCGGACACTCCTCGTCCAGAAGGAAGATGCCATGGCGTGTGTAGTTCCGAAGGCAGATACTGGGGTACGCATCGTCTGGACGACATGTGCTGTGGTATTATTCGTCTGGAAGGCCAATGCGCTGCCTATCTCCCTCTAGTATGTATATACATGGGTGGTTCTCGTCAGTAGCAGTATGTACCCTGACACGTATCATCCGGAGCAAGACTACCTTTCCTGGCTGCGTCAGGCGCATCTAGACATTTTGGATATGTATGGATTGTCCAGATGCAGTGCCTGCGTCCGGATGTAGAATTTTTTTCCTGATGTGAAGATTCATCAGTTTACTACTGCCAAAGTTATGTTAGGATTTAATCAAACAAGACACCGATTCGACTTCACCATCTGTGCTCATCAGAACGCGTTGGATCTGCAGACTCGACCATCTCAGTGGGACCACCTGCAGGACTGAAAGACGCTAGGAAGTCTACACAACTCACTTATGGCTTGCCGAGATGAGCGAATGGAAATGGTACGCCAGCCGTTTCTCTCTAAGTCCAACCAGACAGAAACCGAATGCGACTCAGGACAATATCAGGCACCGTAAAACGGAGATCTGGTGTTGTTGTGGTGGGTTACCTTGGACAACCATTGGGATAAGAAACTGGAGCCATGGTGGAAAGGGCTATTCGATTTGGATGATGTCACCCATCATGGGAGGACTGGACATTTATTGAACTTGTCGATGGGGCAACTGGTCAAGACCAAGATCTCTGGATTGAAGGACCGTGTGCACCTGGATGATCTGAGAGTGTTTGTGCCAAGAGGGGAAGACGTAGGTACGGGGTAGGTTTCATTTGTGGAAATGTGTTGGAATTGCTTCTCGCCGCTCCAGCGTGGCACGCCAACAGAAGTGACAAAGCTGCAACAGTGGTGGCAGCAATGCTCTGGGGAGCAATGCCCGGCAATAGCAATGGCAACGCCATAGCAACGGCAATGGCAAGGGGATCCTGGTAACGACGGCTTGGCACTCTTCCATAGCAGTGTCTTTCGCATTCTTCCTTCTATAATCTTTTATACTTCGATATAGCAATAGAAAAAGACTAAACGCACCTATCTGAGCCGTTCCATCAAAATTCAACAATCAAATCATCTCATTCTGTTTCTCACTCTTTTCTTTCTGTCTCTCTGTGTACTGGTAAAGACTCTCAAAGAAGAACGGTGATCACGCAATCTTCAACAGGTTATGAGCCTGGAACTGTAACAGCTCCACATACGATCAAACTGTCACACAATAAATAGCTCCTCAGGAGCCAGTGGTAAACGCGAAGGCCAGCGATTTCGAGACCCTTCTCTCTACGTCTCACTCAAGAGAGCATTCTCCTCGGAGTAGAGCCCTAACCAGATCAGCAATAGAAGTATTTGCAACTAGCGACAACCGATTCCCCACTCTCCATATCTCCCGACGCATATCTACAACGGTCATCATCATGAGTGAAGGATCGTTCAAACACCCACTGGGCAATATCTGCCTCCTCGATCGTACCAACTATGCAGTCTGGGTCGAAGACTGTATGAAGGTCCTACAGGGAATAATGGCTTGGAACATTGTGATGGAGAAGGAAGAAGAACCGGAAGATCCAGGAAGACCCAACGACTTCACCAGAAACACGATCCTGGCGCTGAAGGGGTATAAGGACCACAAGCAATGGAAATTGCAGGCTTTGGCGATCATTTACGGTTCCTGGACCAATGCTGTCAAGGTGTTCATCAAAGGCATAGACGATCCTGTTGAGGTATGGAAAGAGCTGGAGATACGCACAAACACTGCCAACTCCTCCATCGGAAGAATGTCGCTCTTTCGGAAATTCAGCACTCTTCGTCCCACTCCTTGACAGCCACTCAATGCCTACGTCGCTGAAATGCTTGATATCACCACTGAGCTCACTGGCTCGGAAGAAGTAGTCTCCGATGTGGTCCTCAAGAATCACATCTACACGACTCTTCCTCCTGCCTATACAGTCATGATCGAGATCCTTCAATCTCGCACAAGATTTACGATTCAAGAGGTGATGGAGACACTCAATAAATGCGAGGCGAATCGATCTATAACAACCAAACCTGATATGGTCTCCGAGGCACTCTACACCCAACAAGGAGGAAGAGGAGGACGAGGTGGCTATTAGGGACGATACCAGGGGAATGAGCATTCTCCGAGGGGGTGGTGTGATTGGTGTAAAACTGGCACCCACACTACCGCCAACTGCTGGAACAAGAAGAACAAACGCGCTCGAGACCAAAATGTCTGCTACTATTGCGGAGAAGAAGGACATATGAAGAATGACTGCTCTGCTAGAAGAAAAGGACAGACCGTACGAAACAGAAAAGGAAATAGACGTGATGGATGTAACGGACGCGAAGGAAATGGATGTGATGGACGCGAAGGAAACGGACGCACTCACAATACCTCTGGTAACCAGCAATGACTTGCAGGGGCTACCTCCCTCAGCTTGGAAGTAAAGGTGGGGTCATATCGATCAGCAATAACAACAAGGATCTGGGTAATCGATTCCAGAGCATCTTACAATTACGGCAACAATCTTTGAGATTTCCGGAAGAACTCAGTTAAGGAAACGAATATGATCATCAAGTTGGGAGATGATCATCAAGTACAAGCAAAGAAGAAAGGAACTGTACGTCTGGGAGGAGTGGATATTGAGGCGTTCTTTGTTCCTGAATTCCGAATATCTCTCCTGTCAGTAGGACAACTCAACTCACATGGATACACAACAACATTCCGATCAAGGATATGCTCGATTGCCAATGCAACAGGACAAAAAGTTCTCAGCACCAACCTTGAAGACGGCCTATAAATACTATCAACGGATGGATCAGCACAATCTCCGAAATAAAGATGCCGTGAACAGCTTCACATTCCCACTCAATAAACATGTGGCATCGACGTCTCACGTACCTTAATCATCAAGACTTGAGACGACTACTGGAATCCTCAGGAGAACGTATTATGGATCCATTGAAGTCTTCAGTCAAGCACATTACCGATTCTCTGGATGTGCAGCCGGTCACAGATCCGGACGATGAGCCGTTTGCGTATCCAGATATCGAGCCGATTGTAGATCCTATGGACGTCGAGCTGGTGACGGACCCTATAGATGCAGAACCGGTGATAGATTGTATGGACACGAGTGCTCGCTGGGAAACACCTGGATTGTGTCGGACATGTATTCATACAAAGCAACAATAACATATTATACGCACTAAGACATCTCGGTCCTCAACGCCATTTGCCCTTGTGCACTCAGATCTCTGCAGGCCTATGAAGCACAGTATCAGAGGCGCCCAATATTACATCATATATATTGATGACTGTACAAGATACACTGAGGTGTACTTTCTGATCACAAAAACCATGGAAGAAATATTGGCCAAGTTACAACATTATCAAGCCTGGGTAGAAACACAGAGATTCCACCTCAAACGTTTCCGAAGCGACAATGGATCCGGAGAATACAACAACTCGATATTCCTAGGTTTACGGGGAGAAAAAGGAATTAAGTTTGAATCCTCCCCCCCGTACGCCCAACATAAGAATGGAACAGCCGAGCAAATGATCTGGACACTGAATGCCAAAGCACGAAGTATGATGTTGGATGCCAACATGCCCACAATATTTTGACCAGAAGCCATCAGAACAGCATGCTACCTGCATCAAAGGTCACCTACATAGAGTCTGACGGACAACCTGTTACCAGAAGAAGCATTGTATGGCACCATTACGAAAATTGGACACTTAAAACGATTCAGATGTTGAGTGTACAAACATATCCCACCTGCTCAAAGAACGGAGAAGAAATTCGGAAACTGCTCCAGTATGTGCATAATGCTGGGATACATCGAAAATACTACAAAAATCTGGAGAATATTGGATTTCAAATCGGAAAGAACCGGGCGAGTAATGGAATGCTCAAGTGGGGTGTTTGATGAAGAAGAAAATGAATACACAGAAGAGCGGACGGAAGCCATTGAGTTTCTGGACACCACTGATGAAGCGCAGACCAACGAAGTGCAGGACGAGATCCATGAAATACATGACACACACAGTCTAAAGAATACTAGTAAGTAACAAATATCCGATGTCTTTCATCATGCAGTGAAATTGCTCTATGAGCGGCTGGGCGATATGCATTATACCTGCCGAATTCAGCAAATGCTGCGCAGATGACTGCTGAATTCAGCAAATGTGGGGCAGTGTGTCGAATTCAGCGAATATGCTGTGCAGATACCTGCTGAAATCAGCGAATGCAGAGCAGAAGAAGTCGAGAATATCTTGCGAAAGTGATAACTGGTGACTTGTATGCTAAATTCAGCGAATATGTTGGACATTACCTGCTGAATTCAGCGAATTCTGAGCAGATGCCTGCTAAATTCAGGGTATGCTGGGCAGATGCCTGCTGAATTCAGCGAATGCTGGGCAGATGCCTGCTGAATTTAGCGAATGCTGGGCAGATGCCTCCTGAATTCAGCGAATGCTGAGCAGATGCCTACTGAATTCAGCGAATGCTGTGCAGAAGAAGTCGTAAATATCTCGCGGAAAAGTGAGAGCTGTTGACGTGGATTCCATATGACTAAAAATAAGACTGATTGAAATGGCAGACAAGAATGAATATGTTTCTGTACAGACACGTAGCAAGGTACACCTTGAAACCTATAAAGTGATTATGAGCAAGGCTCATGAAGAAGGGGGTGATGTGACGTCCTCAGAACGCCTTGCCTCCGCCTTTCTGCTGCTGAGAATCACCGCGATATCTGAAAAGGAAGCCGAAATCGAACCAATTATTGAGCCTACCAACGTCGAGTGTGAGAATGAGAGCAAACCACTCACCTACAAAGCTGCATTACGAAGTCCGCAAGCAAGACAATGGAAGGAAGCCATGTGCCAGAAATGGCAGGCATTGGTTGAGAATGACACATTCGATATCGTGGAAAAAGGTAATACCGTCCATACACCAATGATCAGTGACAGGACAGTAGAAGAGCCTATTGGATGCAAGTGGATCTACAAGAAGAAGATTAATCCGGACGGATCCACTCGGTATAAAGCGTGACTAGTCATCTAGGGCTACGAACAAAAAGAAGGCATCGACTACAACGAAACCTACGCACCAGTGTCCAAGATGGCAACATTCCGATTGATACTGGCACTTGCCACTCAGTATTGCTGGGATGTCGATCATATGGATGTGGTGATGGCTTTCCTAAATCCATGGATTGACTGAGACAACATCTACATGGAAATGCCACTTGAAATGGACTGGCTCATGTCGAACAGAAGCGTGTCAAACGGAAGCATGTCAAACGGAAGCGTATCGAATGGAAGTGCGTCGAGTGGAAGCACATCGAGCGGAAGCGTTTTAATCCTCTGAAAAGCACTCTACGGACTTAAACAGGCCCCCAGACTATATTATGATGATATCGATAGATACTTACAATCCATAAGATTCCGACAATCGGTGGAAGATCCAAACCTGTACCTCTAACATGGAGTCCTTCTAGTACTATTCGTGGACAATTTGCTGATTGCGCACAATGGTGCAGAAGGACGGGGACATCAGATCAAGTAGCTGCTGGAAAAGAAGTACAAGATGTACAACTTGGGGGCAGCAAAGCGGTTCCTAGGAATCGAGATCGAGAAGACCAAAGATGGAGCACTCAGAATCTGTCAACGAGGTTACATCAACACAATCTTACGACGATTCGGACTGATGGATGCAAAACCGGCTAAGTCTCCACTTGATCCTCAGACAGATCGGACTAACACCCACTGTGAGGACAAACCGGCAAACTGCAAAGAATATCTCTCAATGGTTGGATCACTCATGTATGCAGCACTCGGAAGTTGACCAGATATCGCCTTCAGCGTAACCGCCATGAGCCGGTACAATGTCCAACCTCTCAAAATGCATGCAACAGCGGCAAAGAGAGTACTCAGATACGTGAAGACTACTGTTGAATTTCGAATTCATTACCGACGGCTCACTTCCTACCCACAATCGCCTCACAACTCACCCTCCATCAACATTATTGGATATACCGACTCAGATTGAGCAGGAAACCTTACGACTCGCAAATTGGTCGGAGGATGTGTGTTTGTCCTGGGACACACCAATGCCAACGAAGAACTCGTCATGTCCGGACTGATTCATTGGTAAGCCAAGTCTCAGAGCATTGTGGTACTCTCAACACTTGAGGCTGAATATATCGCCTGTTCGTACACCACCTGGGAAAGCCTCTGGCTCAGACGTATGATGAAGGATACAGCAGGAGGAATGGCAGTAAAGATTGTTGATAGACCAGTACCGATCGGATATGACAACCAAGGAGCCATCAAATTGATTACCTCGGGAGTCGTACGGCAAAAGTCAAAACACATTGACGTAAAATATCATCATGTTCACGTCGAACAGATGAAAGGCACAGTTAAGTTCCAATATGTTACCTCAGAGTCTAATCCTGCCGATCTGCTGACGAAAGCTCTCGCGGTTCCCTGACACGAACGACTATTTCAACTCACTGGTCTCACTCCTTTCGGTCCCAACAACGGAGAACCAGAATTCGATGAATGACGCCGATCTCATAAAGGAAAAAGGGGGTGCGGGTCTTTGGTGAAGAAAAGGGGTGCGGGTGATAAGAAATTGAAAGAGGAAACAAGGTTTCGTTTTGTTGAGCATGTTCTTGCATCCTGTTGGCAAGCGTGAGTCGGCACTCTTTTTCCTACTAGCAAGTGTTTTTCCCCTGAGGGTTTTCACTGCAGAGGTTTTAATGAGGTCGACGAGGATTTAATGGGATTGCTTTTGATTTGGGATTGTTCTTGATTTGGTGGATTTCTGTTTGGTATGGAGCATGAGAAGAGGGGGTGTGTTGGAATTGCTTCTCGCCGCTCCAGCGTGGTGCACCAACGGAAGCAACACTGCAGCAACGGCGGCAATAGCAACGCTCTGGGGAGCAACGCTATAGCAATGGCAAAGTCATAGCAATGGCAATGGCAAGGGGATCCTAGTAATGATGGCTTGGCACTCTTCCATAGCAGTATCTTTCGTATTCTTCCTTCTATACTCTTGCATACTTTGACATAGCAATAGAAAAAGACTAAACCCACCTATCTGAGCCGTTCCATCAAACTTCAACAATCAAATCATCTCGTTCTGTTTCTCTCTCTTTTCTTTCTCTCTCTCTGTGTACTTGTGAAGACTCTGAAAGGAGAACGGTGATTGGACAATCTTCAACAAAATGGACTGTGATGGGATAAGGCAGTTAGATGGCAGAATCTTGAAGAACGTTTGCTTAGGAGGGGTGATTTGTCTTGGGGAATTGTTGGCGGAAGACATTAGAAAGATGTTGCCAAAAGGGGGTCCTCTCGCTGAAGCATACGGAAGCAGCTGTGGGACTGAAGTGCCAAGAGGAATAATTGGAAAAAATGAGGATGCCAAGGGCGCAGCATGTCAGGGCGCAGGTCTTGGCGCTCGGTTTGGGTTTAGTTGTTTCATTTCGGGTGCTAGGAAGGTTCGGCTGTTTGATTTTGTTGTTGATGTTGGCACTTCACTCCAGATGTCTCGATCTTGGGAATAGTGTCGGCAACTCGCTCCGGATGTCTCAATCTTGGAAAGTGTGTTGTCACCTCACTCCTGATGTCTCGATCTTGGAAAGGGTGTTGGTTCTGGGCCCCGGTTGCATAAGAGAAGGTTGTATGAGTTGCGTGGTTATGAGCACATATGTGAGTATGAGTACGTATGTGAGTTGCACGGGTATGAGTAGAAGGACGTATCGGAGTTGTCAGAACTGTGTATAAAAGGAGGGCTGTCTCCCATGTTTTGTCTTCATCTTCTCTTCATGCAACCTCTTGTATTCTATTCAGAATATCAACCTCGCCTCTGTTTCCTCTGTTTCTTCCGTTTCCTTTGATTCCTCCATTTCATTGACGCTCATCCAGTGCCGTCCGTCTCTGCCTGACACGTCCGTCTGACGCTGTCAGTATCTGTCCGACATCTCCGTCTGACATTGTCCATCTCTGTCCGACACGTCCATCTGATGCTGTCCGTATCTGTCTGATATGTATGTCTGACGTTGTCCGTCTCTGTTCGACACATCCATTCGACACTGTCCGTCTCGTATCCAACATGTCCACCTGATGCTGTTCATCCTGCTCCCATCCCTGTTTCTGCTCCCATCCCTGTTCCCACTTCCATCCCCATTCCCACTTAGTTCCCGTCTCTGTTTCCGTCTGACTCCCGGTCCTGTTCCGAATCCATTACAGTACCTTAGAACTGCTTGGCCTTACCCACTGCCATTACACAGCGTATTATTCATTCCAGGCATTTTCTTGGGGTATTTATTACTTCTCCTGGAGATGTTCCTCTTCTATCTAGACATCATCCTCCAACCTCCACACTGAGAGATAGCTTCTTAATTGAACTCTACTCCACACCCCCTCATCTCTTACGTTTTGGATCTCCCCTCCCCCCTCCTTTTTGGAACTTGACCAAGGCACACCCCCCTCTCATCGTATGGGTCTGGTGTATGAGGGATAACTGCTAGACATTGCGAGTTCAGAATCCAGACATAGGGAGGACTACAACAACCACATGTATACGAGGTAGCCATTTCTTCTGCTTTCAATAGCAGTAACCTCAAGTATTGTTTCCAGCTTGTAACTTGTTCAAGCCACGGGTCCAAACCTCCAACAAGCCACAGCTGATAGTAACTTCCAGACATCGTGCCTACCCATCCTGACCAATTCCAGCAACATACTCTACAATGTCAACTAACGACCACACCTTTGATCCGTTCGCAGATCTTCAAAAACAATAAGACCTGTAGATCTTTTGCCTAGTACCTGTTGAAATTAGCACTATCGCATCTATCTCCTATTTTTCCTATTTCCTGTTTTCCTGTGGTTAGTGGGATAGATTAGGTATGTGGTGGTGACGGCGTGGTACAGAGGAATTCCCGACGGTATTGATACATATATTGGGTGTTGTCTATCTGGCCTCGGCACCTGTAGGTTCTGTTAATGTGGTCTGGGTTCTGTTAGTGTTTCGTTGACGTGTTCTGAACTCTGATGGGAAACCAAGTTTATGTTGCGGAGGTCAAGACATTAGGTAGATTCAGGCAACTTGATAGCAACTTGATATGATATGGATAACGGACCCCTGCTAGCGCCATCTACTTAGTTATTAAGTACCACAAAAAAGAGGTTCAGCCAACTTGATAGCATTCATGATTGGATGTGCCAAGAAGCCAGCTGACTATCCTATTTGCAACCGTAACAGTTGGGAATACGACACATCGAAAAGCATACCAAAATGTCCAGCCATAATTCAGCGATCCAGTGAAAGTCACAGCAAGTTGCCACGATTGTAGCGGGTATTACAGTTCTTGCAATCGCTGCTGCAGTTGTAATCCACCGACATCAGCAACGTGTCTGAGCTCAGTACAACTATCAGTGAGCATTGCAAGTTCGTCCTGCTTTACAGATTGCATCTGGCCCTGAATTCAGACTCGAAAGCTACAATGAAGTGTGGTGTAAGGAGTTTCTTAGGTACTGAAGATATAGCTCTATTTAATGTGTTGTGAAAACTGACTTGACAAACAGATTTCCTCCAGATCAATTCCGTACACTTTTACTGTACCACGCATTCAATGAAATAGAATTCCGATTCAAGATTTCCTGTGATGAAGAGACAGGTTTCGCAGTGCTTCTCTACTGGCTCTCTACTCCTTGCCGGTTGAAGGCATTGATGCATATCTTTCAACGCTCCTGCTCTTGGCTCTCCACCGTCATTGGTGATATTGTCGAATATCTGACTTGTTGGTTTAGTTCTTTACTCTTCTGGGACGATCGAAGACTCAACTACACTACGATAGCACAATATGCAAATGTGGTAGAAGAGAAAGGTGGTGTTCATGGAGTATGGGGTTTCATTGATAGTACAATATGGGCTATCTGTCGACCAAATTAGAATCAGGAGTTGTACTATTCAGGGTACAAAAAATGCCATGCTGTAAACTATAAGGCAGTTTTAACTCAAGACAGCCTGATCTCCTATCTGGCGGGGCCATATAATAGTTGGAAGAGCAATTGGACGGTCTATCAAGATTCAAAGATCTTCGACAAAACTAGGCAAATCAATGAGGGCCTACAAGAGGAGGGCGATCATCGTCTGTATATTTATGGAGATCCAGCATACTCTTTATCATTCGGAATTCTGGCTCCCTACCAGGCAAGGTCAAATCAACCTTTAAATGCCCTGCTTGCAAATGTGAATGCACATATGTCAGAGATGCGTATCAGTGTAGAGAATGGGTACGGAAACATGATGATACTCTGGGGCTACAATGGGTACAAGATGGGTTTGAAGATGGGCCTGTCTCCAGTGGCAGCATATTTCATGGTTTCTGTTCTGCTTTGCAATCTTCACTCTTGTCTGAACAGGAATCAAACAAGCAAGAAGTTCCATTGTGATCCACCTTCTGTACATAACTATCTAGCAGTTGTTCTAGGACTGCCCTGATGATCAGTGTGGCAGCCTAGCCAACATTATCTGCAAAAGATCTTTGGTCTCCTTACTGTAACGGGTGTGGCTCTGTGACTCCAAATAGCGGGTATGGATCAGATCAAGTGTGTGATTGAGAAGATATGAATGGACAAGGAAGGAAAGCGGAGTGGACAGGGCAAGGCGTGGAGTGGCCAAGGTGTGGAGCAGGCAAGGCATGGAGCAGGCAAGGCATGGAGCGGGCAAGGTATAGAGTGGGCAAGTCAGGAGCAGGCAAGGCAGGAGGGACGTAGCGTTGACACGAAACAGTTGCTAATGGTCAACACCGACAATGGCTGACAATAATAAGTTGTTGCATGAAGAAGAATCATGCAAGACAAACAAAGTGCACTTATATACAATGAGTACGATACTCCACATCCAGATCCTTCTTCACGCTGTGCAACCATTACAAGCAGAAACTTTCCTCGCAACATTTCTAGAACCTTGCCATACGACCAGAACCTTCCCTCATCACGCAACCAGAACCTTTCCCTACCGTGCAACCAGATCCAGCAGAAACTTTCCTCACTGTGTAGTCCAGAACCTGAAACCCAAGACCTCCTCATGCTATTCAATCAAACCCAAAACCCCGAAGCCTACTCCTTATGCCATACAATCCAGAACCCGAAACCTTCCTTCTGCCGTGCCATCCAAAACGTTCGAGACTCTAGTCATTTGGGATTGGTGGTGTCGGCGGTGTGGCATTACAATATCCCCTCTCTAGAACTCGAGTTCCTACAAGAGCGGTCTGGTTAGGCCTTTCTGGGTAGCGTTCATGGTAGGCACCGACCACATGCACCTCGGTCAAGTTCTCTTCCAGTTTCCAAGTTGGTGCATAGAATCCTTTCCATTTGACTAGATACTGAAGCCGTCCACCTCGAATTCACCTGCTGTCAAGAATCTTTTCGATCTCCCATCCTTCTTCTCCTTCGACTATAATGGGAAGAGGTGGGGGTATGATTTGTCCTGGCAGTTTATCGTCCGCAGCAGCTTGCAGTAAGGAGACCAGAAATGTGCAATGTTTCCGAATTGTGTTGGGTATGTTGAGCTCGTATGCATGGGTGCCAATGCTTCGAAGGTTACAGTCGGGCCCATGATGCTTATTCTCCAGCTTCTGGCTTGGCCACTCGGTGAGCTAGTTCCGTCCATCAACCCAGACCATGTCTCCAGACAGAAAGGCAGGAGCTGGAACACGGCGCCAGTCTGCATTCTCTTGCTGTCGGGCCTGTGCATATTGCATTTCTGTTCATGCCAAATCGTAAAGGTGTTGTATTCACTCAACAGCCGTTTGTGCCTGTTGCTCTTATGGGTTATCTGTATGGATATCCAGTTCAAAGTCACAGTGGGGGTGATATCCAAGATTTGCAAAGAAGGGAGACACAGTGGTGGTTTCCGATACCTGGTTATTACCTGCAAATTCTGCAAGGAATAAATAGTCCACCCAGTCGTCCTGTAAGTACGAGACATAGGCGCGTAGGTGTTGTTCCACAGCCACGTTAATTCTCTCCATCTGCCCCTCTGTTTGCGGGTGGAATGCTGTAGACAGATGAGGTTTGATTTTGAGGGAGTGGCAGAGGTGTTTCCAGAACGTGATGTGAACTGGCGCCCATTGTCCGATACAATCGTTTTCGGTAATCCATGGTTGCGAAAAACCCGGTCCCAGAATAGCTGTGTCAATTCCTCAGCTGTGATCGTAGTCTTGTGTGAAATCAGGTGCCTTTGTTTGGTTAATCGATCTACCACCACACAAATGGTATTGAATTGCTTGGATGGTGGTTGTCCAGTGACAAAATCGACAGAGATTTGTTACCAGGGCCTGTCTGGTACTGACAATGGATGTAACACTCCATAAAGGACATGGTGGGTGGCCTTAGTCTGGCAGCAAACATTGCAACTGCGAACAAACCGCATCAGGAAAAAAATCTGCGTCCGGACGCACCAGGTGCTCGGGACACTCTGGACGCACCCTGTCATCGCTCCCAACGCGAAACGCACAGGCAATGTGAATTCGGACCCAGCTCGCCACGGCACCATGCATCTGGACGCAGATCGCCACGGCATCTGCTTACCGGACGGAGCGTGGCAGGGCATTTTCCTTCTGGACGCACCGTGTCAGGGCATTTTCCTTCTGGACGCACCGTGTCAGGGCATTTTCCTTCTGGGCGTAGCCGTGTCAGAGTATTTCCCTACTGGACGTGTCCGGACGATGCATGTCATGGCACCACGGTCACGCTGGCTGTCAAGGTGCAGAACATTGCAGCAAATACTACTCGCATCGTATTCGCAACCATGCAGTGGGTTCCAGACATAGTGACTCAATCCAGTTCTATTCTCTATATCTAATGTACATCTATATATGCTACTACCACACTTCGCGTTCCCAGCAGAAGCACCCAGCATCACGGCCATCGCCACAATCAAGTAGTAATGCTGTTTTGATGTGCGTACCATTGCTCTGCGTGTTGGAAACAAAGGAAAGTCGGCAAATACGACACGACGCGATGAGCACGACACGATGAGGAGGATGGCGATGAGGATGCCGGCAGCTAGGACGATAGCGAGTAGGATTCGCAGGGTATGATGGTGAGTAAGATGCGGCGGGAATGATGGCGAGTATGATGGTGAGCTTTGTGACATGGTTAGCGCAGCTCTCAGAGTGACAGAGATACCAGGGAGTTGTACAATACAAAGTGATTGGTACGATGTCAATGAGGGTGCCAACGGCGAGGACAACAGCGAGTTGGACGTGGCGGGTATAATGGCGAGAAAGACGCGACGAGTACGATGTCGATCAAAAGCGCCAAGCTATTACTAATACTTGCGCTTCCACAAGGTTCAGCTCGCTCATCGCTCCTGAACCCCTATTTTCTTCTCCTTTCACCTCGTCGTACGTACTTGCCGCCATCAAACATGTCTTACTCGTCGACATTTTCCTTATCGACATCTTACTCGTTGCACCTTTCTCGCTACGTTACTCACCACCATCCTCAAACTCATTGACAATCCTCCTCATTGACGTCGTACTCGTCACGTTGTATTGTACAACTTCCCGCTGTCTGTCAGAGCTATGCTAATCACGTCACAAAGATTGCCATCATGCTCATCACATCTTTCTCTCCATTATACCCGCCACGTCTTACTCGCTATCGTCCTCGCCGCTGTCACCCTCATTGACATTGTACTCGTCACTTTGTATTGTACAACTTCCCGGTGTCTCTGTCACTCTGAGAGTTGCGCTAACCATGTCACAAAGCTCGCCATCATACTCGCCATCATTTCCGCCGCGTCTTACTTGTCATCATAATCGCCATCATACCCGCCGCGTCTTACTTGCCATCATACTCTCCGCGTCCTACTCTCTATCGTCCTCGCCGCTAGCGTCCGGATCGCCCTCCTCCTCATCGTCGTGCTCATCGCGTCATGTCGTATTTGCCAACTTTCCTTTGTTTCCAACACACAGGGCAATGCAACTCAGATCAAAACAGTATGACTACTTGATCGTGACGATGGGCATGACCCTGGGTGCTTGCGCTCGGAGTGCAAAGTGTGGTAGTAGCATATATAGATATACATTAGATATAGAGAATAGAACTGGATTGACTCACTATGCTTGGAACCCGCTGCGTGTTTGTGAATGCGAAGTGAGTATTTGCTGCAATGTTCTACGCCTTGACAGCCAGTGTGACTGTGGTGCCATGACATGTGTCGCCTGGACGCGTCCAGTAGGAAAATGCTCTGACACGGCTGCGTCCAGAAGGAAAATGCCCTGACAGGGCTGCGTTCAGAAGGAAAATGCCCTGACATGGCTGCGTTCAGAAGGAAAATGCCCTGCCACACTCCGTCCAGTAGGCAGATGCCATGGCAAGCTGCGTCCGGATGCACGGTGCCGTGGTGATTGGCATCCGAGTTAAGCAGGTTGCGTCCGAAACGTCCAGTGCATCTAATGCGTCCGGACGCTCAGGACGCAATTTTTTTTTTCCTGATGTGCTCAACATCCTTTTGTATCCTAGGCCAATAATATTACCTGGAAAGGAGTTCGAAGGTTTTTGTTCGACCTGGGTGTCCAATCGCCAGTGGGTTGTGGTGATTTTGTAGTAGTCGTAGTCAAAGTGGCATGTGATCTAGCATATAGATGCAATCACAGTAGACCAGCCTGCCGTTCTTCTCCATGCAATCGGCTAGTGATATTTCCTTACAGTGCCATATGTCACCTTGAAGCAATCTGAGAATGCACTCCGGAAATGAATCCACTAGGTACGCTTCTTCTAGTAGTGTCGATATCTGTCCTGTGTTGTCCTGGTTGTCCACGTTTTCAATGGAATTATCCAGGTCTTTGATTGCATTGTCCAGGTCTTCTGCATTTTCCGGGTCTTCGTCCATGTTGTCTGCTAGTATCTGGAGTAAACTGTTTGCAGAATTGTATGAAGCAGTCACACTTGACAAATTTCAAGGTTTTAAAACTGCCTGTTGGTCAGCAACCAGTCTTTCATTGCCTTCGATAGGGAGGTCTCCTGACCTCCTTGTCAACGTGTCTGGTTTACCTGCTTACTTTCCTGGCCAAAAATTGATCTTCAAATTGAATCGTGACAAGAATTCTGACCACCTTGTCTGTCAACAGTTCAACAGCTTGGTTGACATAAAGTATTCGAGGTTTATGTGGTCAGTTAGGACTTGAATGGGGTAACTTGAGCCTTCCAGATGTGGCCTCAATTCTTCGAATGCTCATACTATTGCCAGTAACTCCTTATCGTATATCTTGTAGTTAGATTCTACAGGGCTGTGTTTATGGAATAAAAGGCGACCGGGTGCAGGATACCATCATCGTCGTGCAGCGAGAGGATTCCTACTGACACTTTATTGGACGTATCAGTTTTGACTATTATTTCGCGCTCGTAATCGAAGTGACATAGAATTGGGGCTGTCGTAAATGCATTTTTCAACTGGTCAAATGCCACTTGCTGGTTGAGTTCCACATGGATGGGATATACTTGCATCCCTCCTTTTTGGTCAGACTGGTCAATGGCATCACTACTTTTGAGTAATCCTTGATAAACCGTTTGTAAAAGTTGGCAAAACCAAGAAATCATTGGACTTCGGTGACATTTTTTGGTGATTGCCAATCGAGGATACAGGAAATATTCTCTAGGTCGATCCGGATTCCATTGGTACCAATGATAAAGCCCCGATATTTCACCTCCTGCTTGTGAAATTTACACTTTTCTGGCTTTAAGTGCAATCTCGCATCCGACAAAGCCATCAACACCTGTAAACTAGTTCCTTGCGTTCCTTCAATGTGTTGCTGTAGATCATGATATCATCGATATAAGTGGTACAGAAATCATCAAAGTAGGCACAGAGTACATCCATGATCAGGGCATACAAATCGGCAGGTACGTTTGACAATCGGAATAGTATTACCAAAGACTTGTACAATCCATATCGAGTCCTGAAAACAGTTTTCTACTCCTCTCCTTCCGCTATTTATATCAAATTGTACACTCCAAGTATGTCGAGGCAGGTGAAGTACTTTGCTTTGAAAAGCTGCATCAGCATTTCCTGCAACAGTGGGAGCAGAAATCAGGGGGAAAAAAAATTGCGTCCTGAGTGTTTGGATGCCCCAGACGTACTGGACCTTTCTGATGCAACCTGCTTATATTGGATGATGCTTGCTATAGCACCATTAGTAGTGACACACCACGCCATGGCATCGTACTTTCGGACACAGCGGCCACGGCATATGCTTCTAGATCAGTAGTGTCAGGACGTTTCCCTTCTGAATACAGCGTGTATCTTATTGACGTAAGTAGTTAAGGCAATTGTCGTCTGGATGACAAGTGCCACGGCATCTGCCTCCTGGACGAGGAGTGTCAGGGCATTTGCCTTCTGGATGTAGCGCATGTCTTTCAGAGGCAGTGTGTTAAGGCAGATGTCATTCGGACGAAGGGTTTCTGGGAATTTACCTTCTGGACGTAGTGCATATCTTACCGACATAGGTAGTTAAGGCAAATGTCTTCCGGAAGATGCATACCATGGCATCTGCCTTCCAGATGAGGAGAGTCAGGGCATTTGCCTTCTGGATGTAGCGCATGTCTTTCAAATGTAGAGTGTCAAGGTAGATGTCATCCGGACGAGGGGTGTCAGGGCATTTACCTTCTGAATGCAGCACATGTCTTACCGACATAGGTAGTCAAGGCAAATGTCTTCCAGACGATGCATGCAATGGCATCTGCCTTCCAGATGAGGAGAGTCAGGGCATTTGCCTTCTGGATGTAGCGCATGTCATTCAAATGTAGAGTGTCAAGGTAGATGTCATCCGGACGAGGGGTGTCTGGACATTTGCCTTCAGGACGTAGCACCTGTCTTACCGACATAGGTAGTCAAGGCCAATGTCTTCCAGACGATGCATGCAATGGCATCTGCCTTCCAGACAAGGAGTGCCAGGGCATTTGCCTTCTGGACATAGCACATGTCTTACAGACACTGAGTGTCAAGTCAGATGTCATCCGGACGAGGGGTGTCAGGGCATTTACCTTCTGAATGCAGCACATGTCTTACAGACACAGAATGTCAAGGCAAATTTCTTCCGGATGCCAAGTGTCAAGGTAAATGTCGTACGGATGATGCGTACTATGGTATCTGCATTGCAGATGAGGACGGTCAGGGGATTTGCCTTCTGGACGCAGAGTGTCTAGGCAAATGTCGTCCAGACGATACGTACCATCACATCTGCCTTCAGGACGAGTGTCTTCGCCATCCAGATGCAGCGCATCTTACAGACGCAGAGTGTCAAGGTAAATGGTATCCAGACAAGGCTTAGGATGGCATACCACACATAGCTAACAGAGTGGTAACAGTGGTAGCATCCAAAAGCAACTGTTAGGGCATGGCACATTGCAGCAAAGACTATTCAACTCGTATTTGGTTCCAGGCATTGTGACTCAAGCTAGTTCTATTCATTACATCGAATTTACATCTACATACGACGTTACCATAGACAGCATAGCTCTACGTCACTGTAGACAGCATAGCTCTACGTCACCATAGACTGTATAGCTCTGTGTTACCAAAACAATGGCAGTTTGATGGATGAGACATGATGCGACGAGAACAATGTCAATGAAGATGGTGGTAAGCATCAGGAAAAAAAAAATTGCGTCCTTAGCGTCTGGACGCACTAGACGCTCTGGACATTTCAGACGCAACCTGCTTAACTTGGACGCAGATCGCTACGGCACCGTACGTCCGGAGGCAGTACGCCATGGCATTTGCTTACCAGACGGAGCGTGGCAGGGCATTTTCGTGCTGGACGTACGGTGTCAGGGCATTTTCCTTCTGGACGCAGCTGTGTCAGGGCATTTTCCTTCTGGACGCAGCCGTGTCAGGGCATTTTCCTTCTGGACGCAGCCGTGTCAGGGCATTTTCCTTCTGGACGCAGCCGTGTCAGGGCACTTTCCTTCTGGACGCAGCCGTGTCAGGGCATTTTCCTTCTGGACGCAGCTGTGTCAGGGCAAATGGCATCCGGACGACGCGTGTCTTGGCACCGTGGTTACGCTGGCTGTCAAGGCACGGAACATCGCAGCAAATACTCGCGTCGCATTCACAAACATGCAGTGGGTTCCACGCATAGTGACTCAGTCCAGTTCTATTCTCTATATCTAATGCACATCTATATATGCTACTACCACACTTCGCGTTTCCAGCACAAGCATCCAGCGTCACATCCATCGCCGCTGTTTTTGACGCGTGTAGCATTGCGAAGTGTCGGAAACAAATGAAAGTTGGCAAATACGACACGACACGAGGAGCCCGACGCGATGAGCCCGATACGATGAGCACGACGTGATGAACACGACGCGATGAGCACGACGCGATGAGCAAGACGCGATGAGCACGACGACGTGAGGAGGATGGCAATGAGGACGCTGGCGGAGTGGACAATAGCGAGTCGGACACGGCGAGTATGAGAGCGAGTAAGACGTGACGAGTATGGGAGCGAGTAGGACGCGATGAGTATGAGAGCGAGTAGGACGCGGCGAGGACGATAGTGCGTAAGACACGGCGAGGATGATAGCGAGTACGACGCGGCGAGTATGATCGCAAGCTTTATGGCATGGTTAGCACAGCTCTCAGAGTGACAGAGACACCGGGAAGTTGTAGAATACACAGTGACGAGTTGATGTCAATGAGGGTGCCGGCGCTAAGGACGATAGCTAGTAGGAGGTGGCGAGCATGACGGCGAGCTTTGTGACATGGTTATAACAGCTCTCCGAGTGACAGGAACAGCAGTGGGAGCTGGTACAATACGATGTGACGAGTATGATGTCGTTGAGGAGGATGTCGATGTGTTTGATGGCAGTGACGATGGCGGCGAGTAACGTAGCAAGAATGGCGCGACGAGTAAGATGTTGATGAGGAAAATGTTGATGAGGAAAATGTCGACAAATAAGATATCATTAATTTGATGGTGGCGAGTATGATCGCAATGCGAAGGACGACGATGAGTATCTAGGACAAGGTGAAAGGAGAAGAAAAAAGGGGTCTAGGAGCGATGAGGACGCCGAACATTGCGCAAGCGCAAGTGTTGGTAATGGCTTGGTGCTTTGCATTGACATCACACACGCCGTGTCCTACTCGCTATCTATCATTCTCGCTGCCAGCAATCTCATTGACATCGTACTCCTCACCTCGTATTGTACCACTCCCCACTGCTGTTCCTGTCACTCGGACAGCTGTGCTAACCATGCCACCAAGCTCGCCATCGTGGTCACCGCCTCCTACTAGCTATCGACCTCGCCGCCGGCACCCTCATTGACATCGACTCATCACTGTGTATTCTACAACTTCCCGGTGTCTCTGTCACTCTGAGAGCTGTGGTAACCATACCATAAAGCTCGCCCATCAGCAAAAAAATGAAAAGTTGAGGTATATTGCTTTTTTTCGAAGTGAGACACAAATTTTAAATTTCCTTTCTCGGTGTTTTAGTTGAAATAAAAGAGATTATTTTTTTCCAAATCCTTACGGGAGCAAAATATAACTTCTCTCTTACAGAAGCTTAATAAAGCTTAATAAAGCTTACGGAAGCACCGGGAGCACCGGGAGCATTTTTCGCGTTTTTGCTGATGCCATCATACTCGCCGCATCGTACTCCCTATCGTCCTCACCGCGTCTTACTCACTATCGTCCTCGCCGCGTCCTACTCGCTCTCATACTCGTCGCATCCTACTCGCTCCCATACTCATCACGTCTTACTCGCTCTCATACTCGCCATGTCCTACTCGCTACCATCCACGCCGCCGGCGTCCTCATTGCCATCCTCCTCATTGTCGTCGTGCTCATCGCGTCGTGCTCATCGCGTCTTGCTCAACGCGTCGTGCTCATCGCGTCGTGTCGTATTTGCCAACTTTCCTTTGTTTCTGACACTCAGAGCAATGCTACGCGCGTCAAAAACAGCGGCGATGGATGTGACGCTGGGTGCTTGTGCTGGAAACGCGAAGTGTGGTAGTAGCATATATAGATGTACGTTAGATATAAAGAATAGAACTGGACTGAGTCACTATGCCTAGAACCCGCTGCGTGTTTGTGAATGCGACACGAGTATTTGCTGCGATGTTCTGTGCCTTGACAGCCAGCCTAACCACGGTGCCATGACACGTATCATCCGGATGCCATTTGCCCTGACACGGCTGCGTCCAGAAGGAAAATGCCCTGACACGGCTGCGTCCAGAAGGAAAATGCCCTGTCACCGTGCATCCAGAAGGAAAATGCCCTAACACCGTGCGTCCAGAACGAAAATACCCTGCCATGCTCCATCCGGTAAGCAGATGCCGTGGCGAGCTGCGTCCGAATTCACATTGCCTGGGTGTTTTGCGTTGGGAGCGGTATGTGCGCTGCCAGGGTGCGTCCAGAGCGTCCCGAGTGCCTGGTGCGTCAGGACGTAGCCTGTGCGTCCGGACGCACATTTTTTTTCCTGATGACGCTAATGGCAGCAAAGACGATAGCAAATATGACATGGCAAGAAGATCAACGAGCTTCGTGAATTGTTAGCGCAGCACTCACAGCGACAGTGGGAAGTTCTACAATACGACGCAACGCGATGACTACGTTGTCGCTGAGGATGGTGGTGAGACTGCCGGTGGCAAGGACAATAGGAAATATGACGTGGTGAGAAGATCAACAAGCTTTATGAATTGTTAGTGCTGCACACACAGGGACAGTGGAAAGTTGTACAATATGATGCAACGCGACGTGTACGATGTTCATGAGGATGTCAGTGCGGCTTCCTGCAGCAAGAATAATAGCAAATATGACACTGCGAGAAGATCAACGAGCTTTGTGAATTGTTAGCACACCACTCACAGGGACAGTGGGAAGTTGTACAATACGGCACGATGTGATGAGTACGATGTCGATGAGGACGGCAGTGAGGCTACCAGCAGCAAGGACGATAGCAAATATGACGCAGTGAGAAGATCAAAGAGCTTCATGAATTGTTAGCGCAGCACACACAGGGACATTGGGAAGTTGTATAATATGATGCAACGAGTACAATGTTGATGAAAAGAGGATGCCAGCGACATGGATGACATCAAGTAAGATGTGATGAGTACTATATTGATAAGGATGGCGGTGAGATTGATGCAGGCAGAGTGGATAATAGCAAGATGCAAGGAGTGCGCTAGTCGCATGTATGATATGATGAAAGTAGAAGAAAAAAGGGGTGGACTTGCGGCCCATGCCGTCGTATTCACCAAGCCAAGCTGTGGTGAGTGAGCCAAACCGTATGAAAGCACAGACGCAAACAAATGCTTGGCACCTTCAAAGTTGCATGCGAAAATGGCAATTTCCTCTCCCATTGTCTTCGATACTCCAGAACCCACTGTTTACAAATACACAATTATTCCCTATTATATCAATTCAGTCTGACCTAAAGTTTGTGACTACTTACTCCTGTTTTTCAAGGTTGTAATACTGAAAACATGAATGATATACAGATGTGGAGCGTTGTATATAGTAGAGATTCTCCTAGCAGAAGAAATTAAATCAGGACAGCACCATTGATGGGTTGCAAATCAGGAGCCAGTTGGCACAATTTTTAGGCCTGATGGAATTGATATAATTGAGAATAATTGTGCCTATGTAAACAGCAGGTTCTGCGGTATCGACGACTATGGCAGAGGAATTTGCAGTTTTCACGGATTGTGAGTGATTTTGCATGCAACTTGCAAGGTGCCAAGTCTTTGCTAGCGCCTATACTTTCGTACGGTTTGGCTCACTTACCACAGCTTGACTTGCTGAATATGACGGCATGGGCCACAAGTCCACCCTTTTTGTTTTCTACTTTCATCATATCATAAGCGTGACCAGCGTACTCCTCACATCATGCTGTCATCCACGCTGCCTACATTAACCTGACCGCCATCCTCATCAATATCGTACTTGTCACATCTTACTTGATGTCATCTACGATGCCGGCAACCTCTTTTCATCAACATTGTTGTCGTCGTGTCGTATTGTACAATGTCCCTCTCTCCCTGTCAGAGCTGCAGTAACAATTGACGAAGCTTGTTGATCTTCTCACAGTGTCATATTTGCGATCGTTCTTGCCGCCGGCAGCCTAACCGCCATTCTCATCGACATCGTACTCGTCGCATCACACCATATTGTACAACTTCCCACTGTCGATGTGAGTTCTGCGCTAACAATTCACTAAGCTCGTTGATCTTCTCGCCGCATCATATTTGCTATCGTCCTTGCCGCCGGCAGCCTCACCGCCTTCCTCATCAACATCGTACTCCATGCATTGCGCCATATTATACAACTTCCCCCTGTCTCTGTGAGTGCTGCGCTAGCAATTCATGAAGCTCATTGATCTTCTCACGGCATCATATTTGCTATCGTCCTTGCAGCCGGCAGCCTCACTGGCATCCTCATTGACATCGTACTCATCGCATCGCGTCGTATTGTACAACTTCCCGCCATCTCTATGAGTACTGCACTAACAATTCACGAAGCTCGTTAATCTTCTGACCGCATCATATTTGCTATTATCCTTGCTGCTGGCAGCCTCACCATCATCCTCATTGACATCGTACTTGTCGTATCTTGATGTCATCTATCTCACCAGCATCCTCTTTTCATCGACATTGTACTCATCGCGTTGTATTGTACAACTTCCCACTGTCCCTGTGAGAGCTGCGCTAACAATTCAAAAAGCTTGTCGCCTGTCTCGTCACATCATATTTGCTATCGTCTTTGCTGCTGGCAGCCTCACCACCATCTTCATTGATATCCTCCTCATCACATCGTGTCTCATCCAGCAAACTGCCTTTGTTTCGGTCATGCAGAGCTATGCTGTTTACAGTGACATAGAGCTATGCTGTCTATGGTGACGTAGAGATATGCTGTCGACGGTGACGTAGAGCTGTACTGTCTATGGTGACGTAGAGCTATGCTGTCTATGGTGACGTGATATATAGATGTAAATTCAATGTAATGAATAGAACTGGCTTGAGTCACAATGCCTGAAAGCAAATACGAGTTTAATAGTGTTTGCTGTTATGTACCATATGCTGATGATCACGTTTCGATGCTACCACCGTGACCACTGTGTTACCTATGTGGTACGCATTCATAAGCCTTATCTGGATCCCATTTGCCTTGACACTCAGCGTCTGTAAGATGCGCTACGTCTGGATGGCAAAGATACCCGCCAAAGAGGCAGATGCCATGGCAGGTGTCATCTGGACGACATGTGCCTTGACACTTTGCATCCAGAAGGGAAATCCCCTAACAGTCCTCGTCCGGAAGGGAGATGCCATGGCACACCTTGTCTGTATGACCTTTGTCATGACACTCTGCATCCAGAAGAAAGTTGCCTTGACATTCTGCATGTGTAAGATCTGGGCTGCATTTAGTAGGCAAATACTCTGACACTCCTTATCCAGAAGGCAGATGCTGTGGCACGCTTTATCCATATGACATTTACCTTGACATTCTGCATCTGTAAGATACATGCTGCATTCAGAAGGCAATTGCCCTGACACTTCTCATCAGGAAGGCAGATGCCGTGGTATGCATTGTCTGGAAACATTTGCCCTGACATTCTGCCCCTGTAAGATACGCGCTGCGTTCAGAAGGCAAATACGCTAACACTCCTCGTCCAGAAGGCAGATGCTGTGGCACGCTTCATCCGTATGACATTTACCTTGACATTCTGCATCTGTAAGATACTCGCTGCATTCAGAAGGTAAATGCCATGATACCTCTCGTCCGGATGATATCTGCCTTGACACTCATCACCTATAAGACACGTGCTACGTCCAGAAGACCAATGCCCTGACACTACTCATCTGGAAGGCAGATGCCGTGGCGTGCGACATCTGGAAGACATTTGCCTTGACATTCTGTAATGGCGTCGGTTCTCCAAGGTACTCGAGTGAGTTCAAGTGACGCAAGAAAGAGCGGGAGCGGGGTGGAAACAGGAACAGGAACCATAACGGAACGGGAACGGGAACGGGTATGGGAATGGGAATGGGAACCAGAATGGGAATGGGAAACAGAGACGGACAGCATCAAACGGACGTGTCAAACAGAGATGGACAATGTCAGACAGACGAGTCGGACAGAAAGATGGACAGCGTTAGACAGACGGGTCGAACAGAGAGACGGACAGCGTCTGATGGACGGGTCAAACACAGAGACGGACAGCATCAGATGGACGTGTTGGACAAGGACAGACAATGTCAGACGGACGTGTCGGACAGGGACGGGCAGCGCTGGATGATCATCGCCGATATGCAGATACGGAGGAAACGGAGGAAACAGAGATGAGGTTGATATTCCGAATAGAATACAAGAGGTTGCATGAAGAGAAGAAGAAGACAAAACACGGGAGACAGCCCTCCTTATATACAAAGTTCTCGCAACTCCCATACGTCCTCCTACTCATACCCCCACAACTCACATATGTACTCATACTCACATATGTATTCATAAGCACGCAACTCATACAACCTTCTCTTATGCAACTGGGGCCCAGAACTGACACCCTTTCCAAGATCGAGACATCCGGAGCAAGGTGACGACACTCTTTCCGAGATCGAGACCTCCGGAGCAAGGTGACAATACTCTTTCCAAGATCGAGACATCCGGAGTGAGGTGCCAGCATCGACAACGAAATCAAACAACCAAACCCAAACCGAGCACCGAGATCTGCACCGTGACAGTATCCCCCTCCTATCGCTGAGCTCCCACGAAGCTTTATTCGAGAGGCCCTGGCTTGTAGGGGTATTGTTCGTGGAATCGAGTAACCGCTTCTAGCGCGTTGACGTTTTCCGCTGGCTCCCAATTCAGGTGATCAAACCCAATCCATTTAACAAGGTACTGTAGTCGTCTTCGATACATTCGAGAATCGAGAATTGAATTCACAAACCATTCTTGCTCCCCGTCGATTTCTACTGGAGGAGGCAGTGGTTGTCATTGTCCCAGAAGCAGATCCTGTGCTGCTGTCTGAAGTAAGGACACATGAAAAATGAGATGTACCGGCATCGAGCCATGAAGTTCCAACCAGAAGGCGTGAGAGGAAATCTTGTATATGATCTTGAATGGGCCGTGCCGTCAATGATCCAACTTTGCTGATGGTCGTTGAGTCTTCCAATTTCAAGTGTCGAGCCAAACAAGATCCCCCACCTGATACTCCGGAGCGGGGAGACGATGGGTGTCTGTGGTTTCCTGGAAGTGGCGTTGGGCGCGATGCATTTCTGACCGCAGGTGGTCATGAATTTCGGACAATGCTTTCGCCGCAGAACGCACTCGTTGATCTTCTGCTTGGTTGGGTAGATAGGCCGAAAGGTCGAAATGCCAGTGAGGCTCGTAGCCGAGGTTGGCAAAGAATAGAGATACAGCTGTCGTTTCGGAGGTATGGTTATTCGATGCGAATTCGGTGATCAGCAACCAGTAAGCCCAATCATCTTGCAGGTAGTTAACGTACGACCGCAAGTATTGTTCCATTACAGCATTCATTTGTTTGGTCTGACCATCAGTCTGTAGATGGAAAGTGGTAGACTGCCGCGGTTCAATTCCCAGTCGTGCACAGAGACGACGCCAGAATGCGGAGGCAAATTGAGGCCCTCGGTCCGAAGTTATTGTTCGTGGAAGTCCATGTAATCGGAAGACATATTGGAGGAAGAGGTCAGCCAGATCACGGGCATCGACGGTAGTGCTGCATGGGACTCGTACCTCTGTTTCGTGAGCTGATCCACTACCACCCAGATAGAATCGTGATCCTTTGATCACGGTAGGCCCGTGACGAAGTCGATCGAAATGTCCTGCTATGGCTGCTGGGGAATCGCGAATGGGTGGAGGACTCCGTTGGGTGTGTGTCAGCTGGTTTTCGATCACCGACAAGTGTGACAGTTCCTTACGAACCTTTCCACAACTTCCCGTATTTTCTCCCAGTGGTAGTTCCTTGAGAGCAATTCGAGTGTTTTCAATCGTCCGGGGTGACCCACTATCGGTACTTTGTGATGTGTTTGGATCAGATATAATCTCAGAGGGCTATAGGCAGGGACATAAAACTTTCCTCGATACAGTAATCTTCCTGTTGGACTCCAGGAGCACGCCGATAGCATAATATCCTTACAATAGCGAACCTCCTTCTCTTGTATAGCCAGCACCTCTGTGGGAAAAGGATCTCAGTTGTAGGCTTCAGAGAATAGTTCAGCGATCTTGGCGTTAACGAGTCCAAGTCTACGTCCATCATCGAGTCTGATGCCACGTTCCTCGAGTCTGAGTCTGAGTCTGGCATCGAGTCCAGCACCGTGTTCCTCGAATCCGAGTCCGAGTCCGGCTTCTAGTCCGCCGCTGCGTTTCTCGAGTCCAAGCCTGAGTCTGGCTTCAAGTCCGGCGCCATGTTTCTCGAGTCCGGGTCCGAGTCCGGGTCCGAGTCTGGCTTCGATTCTGGCTCCGTATTCCTCGAGTCTGAGTCTGGCGTCGAGTCATAGGATTTGGTGTGGTTTTATGATGGCATGGAAGTTTTCGGACAGTCACTTATCCCCCACCTTAGGAACATCTCGGCATCTTCGAGTTAAGGAGTCCGGTTTGGCTTCCAATTTCCCCGGTCTGTAGATGATTTTGAAGTTGAATTGGGACAGAAACTGCGCCCATCTCGCTTACCGGCAGTTGAGCAGTTTGGTCATCATGAAATATTCCAAGTTTTTACGATCCGTTAAGACCACTATCGGGTTTTCCACTAGTTGCAACTCTGCGCACCACTCGTCAGACGCCCGGACAATTGCCATCAGTTCCTTGTTATAAATTTCATAATTACACTCAGCGGGGAAATATTTCTTTGAAAAGAAAGCCACGGGGTGTAGGGTTCCCTCGTCATTGTATTGCGACAAGACTGGCGGAAACGATGTCAGAGGTGTAGGTTTCCACCACAATGTTGCAGTCGTGATCAAACTGATGCAGAATGGGTGCTGTCGTAAATGAGGTTTTCAGTCCGTCGAAGGATTCCTGTTGCTTTGTCTCCCACTTGACCGGCAGGCCTTTTCTTGTCACCTGTGTCAGTGGGTCAACGACCTTTGGGTATCCTTTGACGAATCTGCGGTAAAAATTTGCGAATCCCAAGAACGCTCACACATCTTGTAGATTTTTGTGAGGGGGCCATGTCTTCACTGTTTCAACCATCTAAGGATCCATCTTGATGCCGTCCGCACCAATGATTAGTCCCCGATACTTAACTTCCGTTTTGTGGAATTCGCATTTTTCCGGTTTGAGGTGGAGGCCTGTGTCCGTCAGTCGTTCCAATACTCGGTGGACATGCCGAGTATGTTCTTCCATCGTATCCGAATAAATCAATATGTCATCAAGGTAAGCTGATGTAAAGTGATCAAGGAAAGGAGCCAAGATTTCATTGATGAATCATTGGAAATCTGCTGGCGTGTTGGTCAGGCCAAACGGCATTACCAATGATTCGAATAAACCGTAACAGGTTTGGAAGGCGGTTTTCCATTCTTCTGCTACTGCCATTCGAATCAGATTGTACGCTCCATGAACATACAATTTCGTGAAAAACCGAGCCTTCCATATTCGTATCAGTGTTTCCCGAATCAGCGGAAGGGGGTAACGATTTTTGATGGTTCCTTCGTTGATGCCTCGGTAATCCACCACCAATCACAGCGATCCGTCACCCTTCTTGACAAACAGGATCGGTGCTCCGGCCGGGGGTGAAGAGGCCCGGATAAATCCTTTATCCAAATTTTCCTCGATCCATTTCTTGCAGGCTAACAACTCGTGATGGGCAAGGGATTATAGCGGTCCACTGGGCAGTTCGAATCCCTCTTTCAAGGGAATGCAGTGGTCGTAGGGGTGATGCGGAGGTAACTTATTCGCATTGGATTTGCAGAACAGGGGAAGGAACGAGTGATATTCGGGAGGGATTAGGGATTTCAATCGCTTATAGTCAGGAGGCTCTACCTGCTCTGTGTCTTGCGGGTTCAGTATATGCATTTCAAGAGCTTTGTTGATGTTGTATAAGCTCATAGCAAAGATTTGACCTGATTCCTTTCGTTGGATTAGTTTCTTCAAGGAAGCCGAAGAGATTACACTAATCGTAGGAGACTTAGATTTGAGGTTCGATACCAAGTCCTGTGGCTCCGGTGCCACGCCCAGATGTGGCGTTGTAGTTCCTTTCGGCGCCTCTGTTGCCACCTTTGTCGTCTTTGGTAACACGCCTATTGTCTGTAATGCCACTCGAGGTGCCACCGGTGGATTTTGGTGGTCGGGGCATTGAAATTGAACCGAATTACTGACAAAATCGGTAACGACGGCATGTCTTCAGAGCCAAGGAATTCCGAGAATCAGTGAGAAGTGTCCTAACTTGGTGGTGAAAGCGGGTAATATTTCGGTGTGATCGTGTATTTGACAGGAAATCTTGGTAAGGTGCGTGATTTGGCCGCATTCGATGGGTCGTCCATTGATTACTTCGAGATTTTGGGGAGGGTTTAGTCTGTAGCAGGGAAAGTTGCGGTGGCGGACAAAGTTTTTGTCGATAAATGCAAAGCCCATTGCACCTGTATCAATCATTGCAGAAGTTTGGATAGAATAGTCACCGTTACGGAGAGTAGCTGCAACAAAAAGATGCTCTCCTTCTAATTCACGTTCTTCCACCCCTCAACCAACTACAGCAGGCAATTGCAAACACGGAAATGACGAAAACAATGGGCAACTTCCCATACCGGTACCAACCGGTTGGCATGGGACAGCTAGTTTTCTGACTACTCGTTCGGAACTGCAGCGTCCCATTTGGCAGTCGTATTGACGGTGGCTGCCATAGCCAGACGATGGTTCCGAGAGACAGTGCATTCTGGGCATTCACGGAGGAAGTGCCCAACAGTTCCACACTACAGGCATTCACCCCTGGCCATGCATTCCTGTCTGATACGATTCTTCTCGGCAGTCCTTGGTGTGGCCGATAAGTCCATAGGTGCCATGCCATAATGACCACCATCTGTGCCCAGCGGATTCGCTGGAGCTGGGGCAGGGGCGCTGGCTGAAGATGGTGCGAAGCAGGGCAGTCGCTGGGTATGGCCAGGCTGGACCTGTTCCGTGGCACGAGCGCGGATCCGGTTGTCCAACTCCAGACAGATCTGGAAGAAATGATCCAGACTATCGGAACGAGGACGGGAGGTGACCAAGGCATCCTTTATTTCATCCGAGAGGTCTTCATACAATTGTTCTCTCTGGGACTCTTCGTTCTGCTTCAGGTCTCCCATGATCCGACCAAACTTGGCAAAATAGGCAGCAAAGGTGCTGTTCTTTTGCTTGTGTTTTCGAATCTCATGGATGGCGGTATGGGTTCTGTCGGGGTGCTCTAACGCCCGGTGGAGGAGGTTGAGGAGTGCGTTCAGGGATTTGAGCTGGATTCGTCCAGTATTCTCAGATACATAGGTGCGAATCAGGTTAAGTGCGGCCCCTGAGAGGCGGTTGACTGCATATCAGAGGCACGCTTGGTCGTCGGCATAACAATGAGGTTGCATGGCCAACTTGTTGTGCAGGTGGATAATCCAGACGTGCTATTCTTCGGCCTTTGCACCATCGAAAATTGGCGCATGAGGAAACCCCTTCTGGGTAGCGTTGGTACCACCCTGAGCTGTAGTCATGGCCACCACCTGGGCCTGCAGCTGGTTGAACCGCTGTTCGAGGGTGGAGCCGGAAGCATCCGTGTCCATGGGTTCCGAACTCATTAGGAGTAGGTTAGAATAAAAGATGCAACCTAGTGTAACGGCGACGGTTTTCTAAGGTACTCAGGTGAGTTCAAGTGACACAAGTGAGAGCAGGAGTGGGGCGGAAATGGGAACGGGAACCGTAACGAAACGGGAACGGGAATTGGAACGGGAACGGGAATGGGAACGGGAACGGGAACAGGAACGGGACTGGGAATGGGAACGGGAACGGGAATGAGAACGGGAACAGGAACGCGAATGGGAACGGGAATGGGAATGGGAATGGGAACAGGAACGGGAACGGGAAACAGAGACGGATAGCGTCAGACAAACATGTCGAACAGAGATAGACAACGTCAGACGGATGTCTCAGACAGAAAGACGGACATCGTCAGATGGACGTGTCGAATAGAGAGATGTACAGCGTCAGACAGATGTGTCGAACACAGAGATGGACAGTGTCAGACGGATGTGTCGGACAAGAACGGACAATATCAGACAGATGTGTCGGACCGAGATGGATGGTGCTGGATGAGTGTTGCCGATACAGAGATACAGAGGAAACAGAGGAAACAGAGGAAACAGAGGAAACAGAGGAAACAGAGGAAACAGAGGAAACAGAGGAAACAGAGGAAACAGAGGAAACAGAGGAAACAGAGACGAGGTTGATATTCCGAATAGAATACAAGAGGTTGCATGAAGAGAAGAAGAAGACAAAGCACGGGAGACAGCCCTCCTTATATACACAGTTCTCACAACTCCCATATATCCTCCTACTCATACCTGCACAACTCACATACGTACTCATACTCACATATGTGTTCATAACCTTGCAACTCATACAACCTTCTCTTATGCAACCAGGGCCCAGAACTGTCACCCTTTCCAAGATCGAGATATCCGGAGCAAGATGACAAAACTTTTTCTGAGGTTGAGACATCTGGAGCGAGGTGACGACACTCTTTCCGAGATCGAGACATCCAGAGTGAGGTGCCGGTATCGTCAAGGAAATCAAACAACCAAACCCAAACCGAGCGCCGAGATCTGCGCTGTGACACATTCTTTGTCTGGAGATACGCACTGCATCCTGTAGGTAAATGCCCTGACACTCCTCGTTTGGACTACATCTGCCTTGACACTCTGCATCTGTAATACACATGCTGCGTCCAGAAGGCAAATGCCCTGACACTCCTCATCAGCAAAAAAATGAAAAGTTGAAGTATATTGCTTTTTTTGCAGGTGAGACATAAATTTGAACTAATATTTCTCGAGGTTTCAGCTAAAAATAAAGCACTTTTTTTTTTTAAATCCTTACAGGAGCAAAATATAACTTCTCCTCTTACGGGAGTTAGCGATGCTTACAGGAGCTACGGGAGCTACGGGAGCTCCCTAGGAATTTTCAAATTTTTTACTGATAGGCGGCTGCACTGCTACGATGTCTCGCTTCGCCGCGATGCATCTGCAAGGCAGATGCCATGGCAGGCATCTTCCGGAGCACATTTGCTTTGACATTCTGCGTCTGGAGATACACACTGTGTCCAGAAGGCAAATACCCTGACACTCCTTATCCAGAAGGCGGATGCAGTGGTACGCATCATCTGGTCTACATTTGCCTTGACATTCTGCGTCCGGAAGACACACACTGCATTCAGAAGGCAAATTCCCTAACACTCCTTATCTGGAAGGCAGATGCCATGGCATGCATCGTCTGGAAGACATTTGTTGACATTCTGTGTTTGTAAGATATGCACTGTGTTCAGAAGGCAAATGCGCTGACACTGCTTGTCCAGAAGGCAGATGCCGTGGCATGCATCGTCCAGACACTGTTTGCCTTGACATTAGTCGTCTGAAAGACCAATATGAAGCCCACATCTGTCAAGTATGTATATGCACGGGTGGGTCGCATTTGCTGCAGCATATGCCCTGACACGTATTGTCCAGATGGAGAATACCTTGCGAGCTTGTGTAATGAGTGTCTCGACGTCACCGATACGTATACAGCATCCAGACCCAGAATTTTTTTTCCTGATGCCGATATCGGTTCTTGCTAGTTCCTTCATTGAGATGTCGGTAACCAATGTATAGTAGTAGGGTCCCATCATTCTGTTTGACGAAAAGAATCGGTGAGGCGTTAGGTGAAGACGATGCTCCGATGAATCCTGTGTTCAAATTCTCTTCCAACCATTCCTTCAGAGTTTCGAGTTCAGTTTTTGACAAAGGATCAAGTGGGCCAAAGGGCGCTGTGAATCCTTCACGGAGTGGAATCTTGTGGTCGTAACTTTAATGTGGTGGTAGGTTTTTTGCGAGAGACTCGCAGAATAAAGGCCGAAAATCATGGTACTCTTTCGGTACATACTCTTCAAGGTCCAGTTTCTTCTTGGGTTTTGCTTTTGGTTGAAGTGCAAGGTTGAGTTCAAGTAAGGAGATTGAGAAAACAGTGAGTTTCTGTTTGTGTGCCACTCATCGAAATGAACGGTCACCGAGGGTGGCAATCTGTATCGGTTTCGAGGAGCTTGATTTCTGAAGATTGTCAACATTGATCTTATCAGGATTTCGGTGAGACATAGATAACTGGGTCTTGATATCGCCGGCCCCCACACTTACCACTGGCTCATATTTCTGAGCTACTTTTGATGCGAGGTTCAATGCATGACTGCTACTGCAATTGTCTGATTTTTGTGGCAAGCAGTGTGTGGAGCAGTACTGGGATCCAAAAGTCACAGTGCGGGAGTGAAATCAGATGTTGATATTGTGGAGGTCCATCCAAGGAATACTGAGTATGATTGGGTAGTGACCAAGTTGGGTGACACACATGGATAACCCTTCTTGGTGTTCATTGATATCTAATTAGCAGTGGTGGTGTGAGTGATATCGCCAGATGATATTGGGCGACCATCAATAACTTTCAGGGATCTGGGGTTCGACAGGGGTACGAGTGGGAGATGGTAATGGTGAGCAAAGTCTAAATTGATAAATGCAATTCCTGTTGCTCCACTGTCAATTAGAGTGTGAGTAGCAATGGTCTGGCCATTAACAGAGAGAATACATGACACAACCAGATGTTCTCCTTCCATTGAAATCTCCAACACTGACAAACTGGACAACTTGAAAACATTTGAAAGTACAGGAAACGAAAAAAACTTGCTCGGTCTCTGACCAGCAGCAATGCCATCCTGTATCTGCTGGTCTAGGCATTTCCCACATGGTTCCCCATATCAGGCTGAAGTCCACCCGAGTCTGTAGCAGGCTGGGTGGCAGCAGCATGAACAGGCTTATTTGGACACTACGCGACCCTATAGCCCAGCGCACCACAGTAGTAACAATGCTTCTCACGCTGGCGAGCTGCTTTCTCTTCCGCTGAAACCCTTTGGGTCCTGCTCAGGTCCATTGGCTCTGAAGCAGCGGCAGGCTGCATAGCTGGCTGGGTAGGGGGTGGGTTTCGCAGCTGCTGGGCGTATGGTTGCTGGTAACCATGCTTACCTTCGGTCGTCTACAGAGAAGGCATCTTGGAATCCAGCTCCTGAAGGAGAGCTACCAACTGGTCATAGGTAAGGTCCCTTAATTTTCCTATGAGTTGGAAGCACAATTCGAGCGAGAGGCTTTTCTTCAGAGCATCGGTTTTCGCATGCTCATTCCAATCCAATTTTGAAACCAGGGTTTGAAATTCAGCAAAGAAATTTACGAATTCTTTCTTGCCTTGCTTCAACTGGTGAAGCTTAGACCTTGTGGTAGCCAGGGGATCTGGGTCACGGAAAGTATTGTTGATGACACTGATAATATCCTCAATATCGAGAAGGGAGAAGGTGGCACTGGCTTGGATATAGGGGAGGATATTGGCCTGCGTGCAGCCCTCAAGTCAGTTGAATGCATAGGCCATCCGTAAAGCTGGTGTCAGGAACAGTGTTGGGTCACTGAACAACTTAAGCCGAAGCTGAGCAATGAATCCTTCGATCTTCTCTCGATTTCCATCGAACACATGTGGATCGGGGATTTTGCCACTATAGTGTGTAGGCAACATGGCGGGCATACCAGTACCGGTAGGGACATCGGTAGAGGTGGGTGTTTCGGTCATGGTAGGCTCTTCTCCATTCAATATGGGTTGAGCCAACATGTGAAGTTGCTCATAAGCCATCTCGTGTGTAGCCTCAGGGGCAAAAGAGTCATTGCCTGCAATCAATTCCAGCTGGGCAACGAGATCAGTTGGAATCTCACACGAGATCATTGGAGTGTTGTCAGACATGGTGGAACTGTTCGCTAGGTGGAGGAATTTGTGTAGACATAACAAAGTGTAACGGGCATGGTTCTGTGACTCCAAATAGTGACTATGAATCAGGACAAGAATGTCATTCAGAAGATATGAATGGGCAAGGCAGGAAAGCGGAGTGGGCAGAGCAAGATATAGAGCGGGCAAGATATGGAGCGGGTAAGGCGTGGAGTGGGCAAGGTGTCGGGTGGGCAAGTCAGAAGCAGCCAAGGAAGGAGGGACGTGGCGTTGAGGTGAAACAGTTGCTAATGGTCAATGCTGACTATGGCTGACGATACCAAGTTTCAATTTCATTCTAATGTGTTCAGAACTACAGCCCATATATGCTCCTCCTTGCCATACCACCCCCATGGGGCTTCCATCTTTCCCTACTGCCAAAATTGAATAGCAAAGCGCGCCAAAAAAGAATTTCAGAAGGTTACGCATGACACCTTGAACCCCAGTAGAAACGGCACAAGGAAACTTCCACCCCTTCCTGCTCCATTGCGGTCGTGGTATCATCAAGGTTCAAAGACACCAAAATCGGGCTCAGGTGAATCCGAGTGGTCGATTTCGTCGTCGTCTATAGTGTAGGGGTTCCAATCGAAGCAGAATTGTTTTGTATGCCCCATGCCGGTCTCCCGCAGGAACTTGCAGAGTGGGTGTAGGTTTTTGGGGTTAATCATAAATTCAGAGGAGTGAATATCTCCTACAGCAGAGACAAGCAATCTGGCACGGTGTGTTGCAAGTAATCTGCAGTCCCGTAAGAGGCAGTGGGAGGAGTTCAAATCACTCCCATAGGGACAGAGGTCATCGATCACATTCGGGTGTGGGTCTGATGGGGATCAGTTTGAATAGACACATCATAATATACATATCTCCTCCCATTTGACATCACGGAGATGGTCTGGGAATTTGAATATAGGGGTAGAGAGAGGAAGTTCCAATTTCCATCATTGTAGGAGTTGTAATCTTGCTTGGGCTTGTAGCCAGGTTTTCGTAGTGGTTGCATATTGGCACGGAGTGTAGCTGGATACACCATTCTTTGTCAGGATATTGGCTCGCTCATTCCCGGGAATGTTGGAATGTGATGGACACCACACTGTGTGGACCTTCGCTCTCAGTGAGTGGACTTGTGCGATATTGGTGAGCGTCCATCTGGCGTATTCGTGATTATATTTTTTCAAGCGGAGCGTATCGATTGTGGCCTTGTTGTCCATGCAGATATAGACATCTGTTCGTGGTAAGGTGGTGGTGAGTAGCCAAGAGGTGGCTTCTTGTATGGCCTGGAGTTCAGTGTCAAACACCGCCACTCTCTTTCTGAGATAGCAGTAACCTTCACTGACTTGAAGGTGCTTGTTACCAGGTTGGTAGATGGCCCATCCGTATCCAGTGCTTCCATCGTCAAGCTTTGAACCATCACTGTAAATGATGGTGACTGGGGTGGGTAGGGTGCGTATCCATTGATTGTGTAGTTGTCGGGGTGTTGTGGTTTTGTCAGGATTTGGCGAAGTAATTGCCTGAACTCTTTGAACTGGAAGGTGGATAGTACGGTCCTCTAGCTTTCCCATGAGTAGGTGTTTGCTGAGGTTATACAGATGGTGAAGGCCAGATAGATCTGGCAGGGTATTAGGGTTGTGACGAGCGGGGCCTGTTGCATGGTACGAAGTTAGGAAATGGAGTCCGATTGCAAAGTGTACGGACAAATAGTCGAGATATGCTTCCATTGGGGGGAGGTGCGATAGCGTGATAAGGTTGGTCGTTTGGGTAAAGAGAGGAAGTCCGGTAATCCACTGGGCAACCATTGTAAGTGGTCGTTAGGGTATTGATGGTGGACAGGCTACCAGTCCACCATACTGGAAAGGCCCAAAATATAGCCGGAAAGAGAGATGTAAGTGCCAGGTGGTGAGCCACCTGAGCAGGCAGACCATGAGATCTGTGCCAGAGGAACTTGAAGCTACCTAGTACTTGGCTTCCATGTGTGGCTGCTATTGTTGTATGGTGTAAGAAGGTGAGAGATTCATCGACATAGACTTCCAGGTATTTGATATGGTGTTGCGGTAGAATGGTACTGTCCATGATTCTGAGGGGTGGGAGGGATGAGAGGCTGACGTTTTTGTTTTCACTGCTGGGAGAAAGGCAGTACAGCAGTTCGGACTTTGCAGGTGAGAAGGTGAGGCCTACCGTATTATCTCACTCATAAGGTCCCCCCTATAAAAACCAGTAATATAGGTACTGGCGCGTTGGCGCGCGCTAGAGTGCGCTAGAGCGCATATAGTTAGCGCGCCGAGCCTTTTTGCAACGTC
>Ga0307516_10000980_pt1 | contig 39484 bp, 43 predicted proteins | sample 19_EM_MG_FD_203310 | JGI IMG/M metagenome (GOLD analysis project Ga0307516, IMG submission 203310) | Populus trichocarpa ectomycorrhiza microbial communities from riparian zone in the Pacific Northwest, United States - 19_EM | ecosystem: Host-associated > Plants > Roots > Unclassified | place... | reverse complement strand
GCTGAGTAAGAATAGAGTTTGGCTGAATCAGAATAAGGTTTGAGTGTAAGCAGTATGAAGTAATGGCTTGACATTGAGTCAGCAGTGTGGAGTAATGCCAAGCACCTGTCAAATCTTATAATAATGTTGAGAATATTGAAAAGGGGTTTTAATGCCACTCCCTCTTTAGATAGGTGTTATCCCCTCTTCAGGTTTGTGTTACTCCCTCTTTAGGTTCTGATTATATAAGAAGCTAGTGCCATTCCATAACAAGTACAACCTTGCCCATAACCTCTAGTCCTTCTATACTCTCAATCATCCTCATGTCTTCCCCTGCTGCCACTTCCTCTTTGCACTACCATCTCCTCAACTCTGAGGAAGCCCACAATCACTTTGACCATACCAACTGAACCACCAAGCTGCACAACTACATCCTCGAACCCCACTCTAACCATATTAACCTCACCCTTGACCAGAACGTAACCCCCACCAATCTGAACCTTCTCTGAACAGCTATCGGATGTGCTAGGTCTCGAGTCACCCTGATCAAGACCATAAAGAAACTTGAAGATTCTATCATCGATATCACAAGCATCCTTGTTGACAGAGACATCGATATGCTCCTCCTCTCGAGGCCCACCAATCGTCCAAAACTCGAGACACCTTCGACACCTTCACTGCCCTCATCTGCTAAGGTGTCTGAACCCAAACCCCCCCCCTCCCTCTGTCACCATTAACCTCTGCACAAGTTCTGATGAGAACCCTTCCTCAGCTTGTCCGTTGCCGACAGTCAAGAAACCAAATTTTCAAAAATCCGCTGGTAGAACCAGAAACAGATGTTCCCTTTGCAAACACACTGGTCACTACCACCCCACTTGTACTATACCCCCTTGTTTCACTTGCAGAGCCAGAGCCCCTAGCCATTACTGCAACCTTTGCAAGAAACTCTGTAAAGGGCCACCACCACCCCGACGTTTGCCCCCAAACCTCTACGGTCTCACCCTCCCTCGATACAACTACAATGATGATGCTGCTGAAGGATTTTATCAAGAAAAGGCTGAATACAACTTTGACACTTGATTATTGTTGAGCTTGGTGATCTCGAACCATAGGAGAGGGGTGATGTTACAATTTTCCTCTTGACTCATATCTATACAGTCATACACAGCCTCGTACAGCATTCTGCAGTCCTGTGCAACCTTCTACAGTCGATACTCAGTCAGCTGAACCTTATTCTTACTCATCCACTTGTACCATCTGACGTATGCCTTTTTCTATTGGACTATACAACTCCCACTCACTTGTTAACCATAACTCATCAATACCTATATAAACTGTAGTTACATGGCTGTATTCTTTAATCTTGATCTAGGCTTATACACCTAGTTTCCTCTCTGATTTCGCTCTCAAACCTCAGGTCTGTCTTGAGACCAAGGCTCAGCTTCACTAAAACCTTCGTGATCGCTTATATCAAGGACACAACGAATACCAGTTGTGGTCCATAATGGCACGTGGTATACAGACTTCAGTTGCAGTTCATATTGATGCATGGAGATACTGATTGATCAACAAAGACAGAAGAGACTCGCTCAGCTTGCCTTAACATGAGGCACTTGACAAAGTGGCGGCTCTCCATAGTTGCCCATCCCCACAATGGGCTCTCTCCAAAGAACCGAGTCATTTCTCGATTTAAGCCCTGAACCACCCCTTCTCAGCAGCACTATACTTGTCCCCTACAACTGCATGCTCCATTGCTACAAAGAGAAATGGGAGCACTGGAAGGCTTGGGTTAGGAAAAGGCATTATTCCCGATGCCTCCCAAAAAACCCTCTCAAAATAACCAACCCCCCTTGCAAAACCTCTCCCCTCACCCCCATGCATGCATTCTGCTCCCCTCACCCCATCTTTCCAGACTCAAAACCAAAGCAGAACCTCCATTGCAAAGCAATTGGGAGGTCCATGCAGGCCTCGCCAGAAGGTCGAGCTATTTTGGGCATGGGCCCCCATGCTGCTTTCCAAGTTCTAAGTGCTACAAGGAGCCTCGAGCACATGGTCACTGTGTATGACCCAATGGTATATCAGGGTCAAAAACAGGCAAATGATTTTGAAGGGTATTTGGTGGAAACAAATGATTTGGGGGTGAACCAAGCAGCAGGATTTTAGTCGAGGCAGAGGACACGTGTGCATTGGATTTTGTTGTAGAATGGACCTATCTGGGTGGAGAATTTGGGGGTGAATCAAGTGGGAGGATTTGAGTCATGGATTACTGTTGTTGAATGGACTGATTGCGTGCTGCAATATATGCTGTAGATCAATAAAATGGAAGGGTTACGGCGGGTGGGTTTGCAGCACAATTCATGAAGGTGATGGCAGGAGCTGTGAAAGGAGCAGGGGATGCACAGAGGAGATCAGATGAAAAAACCTGCAGGTGTGAGAATAAGCCTGCACCCCCTGGACAAACAGTAGCCACAGAGGTGTGCAGGGCATGTGATGGATGTTGCAGGACTTTCCAAACAAAGAATATGAGATGAGAAGATAAAAAGGAGGGAACACATACCACTTGCCATTGACGGAATCTACTTTAAGCCCAATCTTGGACTTGAGTTGGGAAAAGAGATGGAATCTTGAGGCCCGTTTTGACAAGTTGATGGTCATTCCAATGCAGTGAAAGGAGTCATGGGGTGCGGTGAAGGGACTGGTGGATGCAATCAAGGGATCGGCCCAGGCAAGATCTGGCAAACTGCGGTCCAGTTCGCACTGACGACACAAAGTCTAATTGGTCCACAAATGAATAGATGCCAAGTCTATATTCATTTGTAGCTAAGGAGCAATACAAAGTCTAACCTCCAGGAGAATCTAGTGGATGGGCATGGTGCAAAAGGTGTTGAGGGAAATGACGGTGGTAGGACAGTGTTGTTTGTATTTATTTGGCAACAGCTTTGTATATAGCGGAACACTTGGGATTGTTGAACAAGCATGGGAAACTTATCACTTGCATCTTCCTTGTCCTCTTCCTTGTCCTCTTCTTCCTCCTCGTCTTCAAGCTTCTTGGTTGGATAATGGACTTCAAGGTATGTTTTCTTTTCATTCTCATCTTTCTTCTAATCTGAACCTTTTAGCTCACCTCTTCCTGATTTGCCCTCAACATACCAATCACTTTAGTAAGAACATGAATTAGACTTTGCATCGCTCATGATTCTTGGAGACCTAGACTTTGCGTTGGAGAGTAGACTCTGTGTCATCTCGCTGATCTGTTGGTTGTTGGCTCAATCAATTTGTCATCCCATCCACCAGCCTCCCTATGTGTCGTCTTCAACCACAAGTGTGCATCCTTCCTCTTTCACCATCAGCAGGAGATGAGCTAGACTCTGTGTTGCTCATCCTTCTTGGAGACCTAGACTTTGCATCGGTCTTTTGAGAGTAGACTTTGCGTCATCTCACTGATCTATTGATTGTTGGCCTCAATTGATTTATTGTCTCGCCAGTCCACCAGTCGCCACTGTTTTCAAGACACTACCAAATAACAATTATGCCAAGACCTTACTTCCAGAATCCAGCCTCGTCCACTTCTCGGCTATATGGTGTGTATTCCCCTGCTTTTCCCTCGTATTGCATTGTCTCATTCCTTTGCAGATTCTTTCACTCCCTATGATGGTCTAGCCGCCTGTCACTATAGAGGATGGACTATCACAATGCCAAATCAGGACAGCATCCCCTTTCCATCTTGGGGCAATTGCAGCATCCGTCTCTGGGCAGATGACCCTACCCTATGGCCACAAGCCTTTGTCCTCAAATACCCTCACCTTGCCGCCATCCGATGCAAACCAACAAATCCCAATGACCCCCTCTCCATAATGTGGTAGAACCCCACCTTATTTGACTTCCTTCCATGCCCCAACTCTCTAGTTGTGGGTCTCAGTCAACTTAATCCAGCTCATTAGTACAAGGACCTGTATGACTGCCAATGTAAACTTAACACCCATGTCCATGCCTACATGTTGGCAGCGGAGAAACTGAGCATTCTCATACAGAATCTCCTTCATACCATGAACCACTCTGGAGTTCTAATTTGCTCTCTCCAGACAACCTTCTTGGAGATGACATTTGGGGTCACTGAATTCCAGAGGTACTTTCTTGAAGTCCTTGGCCTGATCGATTTTCTAGAGATCTATGAGCCATGCATGCAGGGGCAGGCACCTCATGCCACATCTGCTGCTGACTGCCATAGTGCTTTCACCAACAACCCTCAGTTTGCTCAACAATTGTTTGATGCCACCCTTCCACTCTACCTAATCCAGACACATGAGCTTGTTGAAGCAAATAACCCTGAGCTCCTCAATTTTGTCTTGTATTTCATGTCCACCAACCTCATCCACATGGAAGCAGATCCCCCTTTCCCTACTATTTTCAAAGGTTCCACCATAGATCACAAAAAGCATGCCAGTATCCACAACTATTCCTGGACATGGTTGGTCTATAGTGACCCTTTTGGCAATAAGGAAAACACTTTGGATCATTATATCATAAGCAAGCCAGATGTATATGTGGCCTCAACGATGACACCCATGTCTGAATTACTTCAACCATGGCCTTCTGTCCAATCCTTGTTGTCTCAATCCCTCACCACTGCTTCATCATCTTGCCAATCCCAAGCTGCTTTGTCTTCATACCCTTCACTTTCAAAAGGATCACAATCCCTCACCACCACTTCGTCGTCTTCCCAATCTCAAGCTGCTTCATCATTGTGCTCAAAAGCCCAGGCTTCTGGTAAATCTACAATTCTTTCATTCTTTCCAAACACTTATCCAGTTCAACAGTGTCAAAGCCATATTTGCAGCAAGCAAAATGCCCAGGAGTTTCAGGAGGTCGCGATAAATTTCATGATCCAGATAGTTCTTATGTCTCTCCTGTCAGGCAAGTGTGGGCTGATGCCCTTGTGGCAGTCAATACATCACCCAAATGCCTTGTTGAACAAAACAAAAACCAGTGCGCACTTTGGGCATTATGTCCTTCCAGACTCTGCACTGCTCATCATGCTGGGTGATGACAAGAAGAAACTGGCATACCTTTTGACATGATTGCACACCTGTCCTGCCTTGCTGTACTGCTCTCAGAAGCAGGACTCAACAGCGCTCTCCAATCCAGCTTGGCACGACTCCCTTGAGATGGGCTGCAGTAATAAGCTGAGGAGTGACACTGCTGCAGCAGCATGTTAAGAGGAAATTCAGAAAATCATGGGAGGAGTTTTGGGAACTGCTGGTGTGTCAGAGGCATTCTCCAATGTGAATTTGGGTCTGGTTTATTGAAGAGATGAAGAACTGCCTCTCGACAAGTTACCTAGGTTTTCTGTATTTTGGGAAATTCTGTGAGAGCTGTATAAGCTGAACTTTCACCTCAAACTCACTAGTCTGGATCAACGCCCAAACAGGGACCCTGTTAAAAAAGATCTGGCAATTCGTGCCAAACGCCTTTGGTCATGCTTTTCTCCATCTTCCAATCTTCCTTTTGTCATGATACTGTATATGAACATTGGTCTTGTTGCCAACGATTGGAGAGAGCGGGTCTCTTTCGTCTCGGCCCTTGTGAACATGATGTCTTGCTGGAAGGGGTCAAAGCCAGAGGTTTTCAAGTATTGGCTCCACCGTGCTGAAGAACTTTCGGAAGGTCTGGCACTGGAACTGGAACATGAAGCAGCTCATTTTTATATGCAAACATTTTACAACTACTTTGGCTGTGCTCGTCTCATCCCACATTGTGTTTTGCCTGCTGTATGATCTTGTCTGTGTTTTTTCATATTTTTTTTAATACATCTTTTGACCAATCCCAATGATCTTGTCTTGAGAAAAGAGAAGTAATATTTTGAAGTTTCCTATATCATTGCTAGTACTGATTGTAACATTCAAGACCTCAATCTTCTCTTCTTTTGGTGAACCCTGTCCCCGCCCGCTTCCTTCCGCTTCAAGACCTTTCTTTCATGCTCACGAATATTGACATTAAATGTTGGATTCACCAGGCTTCCCTCAGCAATCTGGATGTTGACTGCATTATTTGCCTATTATCATATTGTAAGTCAGCAGGTTATTGTTGGGCAACATCATTCCTTACTGTTGCTTTTATCCAGGTTGACGCCATCAGATCGTGAACCTCAGTTGACATCTGTATACTGACATCTTTGAAGGAAGAAGGTTCTGTCACAACGTTAAGTATTTCTCAAATATTATCATGAGCACTGAGAAACGTACCTTCATCAGCTTCACGGGAAATGCTGACATTACCCTGCCAGTACCGATTTTCGGATAGGCCAAATTGATTGTACAGACTCTCTGATTCAATGTTAAACTCAAGCTCGTTGCCAGAGCCATTGGCACTGCCGGATTCAGGTTCATCCATGCTGTCCACAATGCTAACTACACTAACCACATCATAGGACAGGAGGTGGCCAGGAGGGGTTCCAACAGTTACACGTAGGGGCATCTGTGTGGTGAGTTACTTTTCTTCAAGTCATTTTCAAGCTTTTTAAACCTCTTGCCCAGTCCTTTTCTGACCCTGGGAGCAGCAGACCAAAGATTGCCGGAACAAGCCACAACTGCCTGATGGTCCGATTCCCTTTGAACTACATCCCTGACATTCCATAGACAAAAGCTCAGAATGTCAGACATCAATTGTGACTGCTCCTCAAGATCTGATTGAATAATGTGGAGAAAACGGAACATATTCTAGCATCTCATCCCTGATTTATGTACATTTCCAGGGAGTACCTTGGAATCCCTGCAAGAATGGTATGCTCCAATTATTAGTGGAAACATCGGCTTAAGATCTATTATGCAGAGTGTGGGAAAAGTGACAATCTATCTCAGAGAAACAGCAAAATCAGTGTGGCTGGTCTGACATTTCTCGTGCACCGCACACCGCCTACCCATCCAATATCATCGAACCTCAAGACCCAAATCATGGAGCTCATGAGTGCCTACAATGCTAAGTCATTTTTTCTCTCCGACACAATCAAAAATCCCTAATGAATATATATATAATAGCTTGTACTCGAGATTATTCCCTACCTTCATTAGACTCCTCTGCCACCAGGCTCCTTGCTCACTATACCTCTTTATGCCTTCCTCTCGTAAACCATGGCAAAAAAGTACTCCTCTAAGTCTCGCACCACGAAAGAGAACCTTGTACTGCCCAAGTCAGGCATGGGCACAAAGGTGGCCATGAAGATTATGGTATCTATAACTGAGAAGACTCAAGCCACCTCCAACAGTGAGTCTCTCAATTCTGCCAGGTCCACAAAGCATTGTTCTCACCTCTATTGCAGAAACTCTCAGGACAAAGAAAGCAAAGGACACAGACATGCTGAAGTCAAAGACTCTAAACTGAGGTTTGTCGATGACCCCCATCCAACTATTCTCTCTACTAGCTATGAGCACTACTTCCACAGAGAAGACCAGCAAGAAAACTAGTCAGAACCCCACAAAGAAGACCTCCAATCCAATGGATGAAGGTGAAGAATTGGCTAGGCTGCACAGTATGTATTCATATTCTCCATTCAATATAATTCATTTATCATATAACTACAGCCCAAATTGAGCTCTATGAGAAGGAAATTTGGGGCTACCAAACAACCACCACTGTGAACAATGCCAGGGATCCAAAGATACCTCGCCCTCTAACCACCTGCAAAATCAATCTTTGGAAGGAGATGAGGCTCAGTGGTAATGTGGGGCTATATAAAGCACTTCAGGTGAGTCTGTTATTTAAATTAATGGTGTTGTTTTAAATGCCAACAAGTAAAGTGTATGTTTTTTGTTCCTCTCTTGCCCTATATATCTATTCATTTTCATCATCTTGAACAGTGAAATCATGTCACATGTATCCAAATCATGTCACATGTAACCAAATAATGTCATTTTTCGTTCATTTCTACTCTATTTATTGAAAAGTGGCTGAGAATATCTACGTCTTTTTGTTCCTCTGTCATGCTAATATTATCTATTTATTTTGGTATGGTAAATAGTAAATTCATATCACAATCATCCAAATTATATCACCATTATTTCATTTTTAATACATCTCCATTTGTGGGAAAATGTATGGAATTCGGACAGAGGTGTTCTCGGAATTTGAGGTGACCAAGATATAATTTTAATTGAGACAATGAAAAATAGGTGAAATGAAATTAGACAGTAAGTTAATAAATACTTCAAAAACCATATATAAAATAATCCAACTAACTCATAAATATTAAATGTTTCACTCTCTCACTGAACCAATGAATTTCTGCTGTTTGGTAAGTGAGTGGATCAACTATTTTTTCATCATCTCATGGCTAAATTATCTAACTTTTATTGTAGGAAACTATTGATATGAATTTTGTATGCTTCAAGTTCCACAGAGGCTGCCACCATGGGAATCTGCCATTGTGCTGGCAGAATGGCAGGGTTCTCCCGAAAAACATCCTGCCACGGTCACTAGCCCAGCCCCTAGTCTTGACTACTGTCCCTATCTGTATGGAAGAAACGGCTGATCCGACCATGACAGCCCCAACGGCAGTGTTGCTAGAAACAGCTGGGCCGTGATACATGATGGTTTCCAGAATAAGAAACGAGCAGACGTACCATAAGGGGCGAAGTCGAGAATGGCATAGACTACTTTAAATTTCAAATTTTGGTGGTTTAGTAAACTACTTTTAAAAGTGCAATTCAAACTTGCATCATAAGCTTAGGGTTTTTTCTTCCAGCTTATGTCACACCGCTGGTGAAGAAACGGGCCCCCGTTATGCGTGACATAGGCTCGAATAGGAAACGAAACGGGGCCCCCGTTACGCGTTACGTTTCTTCCATACAGATAGGGACAGTCACACCGGAAAGTTAGAGATTTCGGTGTAGTTCAAAACTTAAAGAGGTTCCAAAACATCATTTTTCGGTACCAATTTAGGTCAGGTGGAAACAATAGATTACGGACAAAATTTCGGATACATCTGAAAGCAGTAATTTAGGTCAGTCTGAAAATAGAGTAGGCAGTAATTTAGGTAACTCTGAAATTGCTGCCTCCTCTATTTTCAGACTTACCTTTCGGAGTGATATTCATCGAAATGTAGCGCTTCAAGCTTCAAGAAGCGATTCTCCTACTGTATCCAGAATTAAAAAAGTGTTGCTTAGTTTTGAACTAGACTGAAGAACCTAAGCTCCCTATGGCCCTGCGGGCGGGGTTACTGGAGACTAAACGCTTCCCTGTTGTCGGCGCGGCGCGACGCCTGGGTAAAGTGGAAATCCGCTGGACTAGTATCGTCAGCCAAGCCGATTCTAAACAAACTTTTGATATCCAACTTTCGTTTTGCTCTTCCCAGCACAGATCCAGTCGTTATATGTATGAGCCATCGGACGTTGGCGTCCGGGTACAGTAGTCAGACACTTCAGTAGGCCGCGGCGGCGGCAGGATTCATCGCGCTGTGAAGTACCACTAGAGGGATACGGCGCGTAACGTCAACCATGCTCCAAGCTTGTGACCCACGGCTAAACGTGGTGGCAAGGATGGAGAACGTAACCCTAACCCTAATAGTAATATGGTTGTTCTCTTCCAACCTCAATAACGAGTCTCATGGCTCCCAAAAGTACACTGTCCCATTGGGACCCCCTCCTCCTCATATCCCAGGTATACCACAATCAGTTGACTCCAAGTAGTTTCACTGAGCCATCTCCAGATAGTTTCCATGCAGACCTTACATTATCTGACACTCACAATATTCATTCCGCCTCTCTTGAGCATCTTCGCCGAACCAACCTCCCTACACTACGAGGGCGGTGCCACCAACATCGGTAAGCAGCCCCCGCCTCGTCCGACACCAAGTCACGTAATTGCTCCACAGGTATGATCATGGACTGGCGTGAGATGGCTGGCCGTCCTACCGTCCGCGGCGTACAAGGCGAGGCCAGGTGGAGCACGTACTCTTGGGCCTGGAGTGGCGGAAAAAGAATTGGTCACGGACTGGTGCAGGACGGGTGGGATGGACGAACGGACCCCATGCGTGGCTGGATCATTGCCTTGTGTTGGATGATTGCATGCTCAGCGGAGTGCGTCTCCTTATCACTCCCCCTCATACCCATTTTGACATTATAATGATGCAGTATCTACTACCTCTACGCCCTCGTACGGCGACCACGCCTTATCCTCGACTTTGCATTGACGCTGGTTTTCAACCACCTCGTGCTTACGAGCTACTACTCTAGAACCATACCCACCTCCTTTTTCTTTTGGGTCGTCATGCTGGGAGGAGCCCTTCTGACCCTCACTACAGCTGAACAGCTTTGCGTGCAACGGGAAATGCGGGAGGGCCTGGCGGTCGTTCCGGTACGAGCTCAAGATGAAGCAACAGAAGATATGGAAATGGGTCTTCTATCGCGGAGAGACTGATGTCGGCCTTTACCTATACCTATTAGGTAAGACTATTGAGTTTTCTCTCCCAACAATCGCTAATACCAGAACCAGTAGATGACCCGCATGATCCCAGACTGTATTTTTAGATATCCATTTAATGACAGCTTCCAAGCCATGCTCGACTGAAAACGTTCGACGAGGTAGGAAGTACAATGGGAGTCGTCATAAAAGAGCAAATTCAAACATTCCAGAGGAACGACAACGCTGAGTAGATTGAAACCGAGACTTTTGAATCATTCCGTCGGATGTTCTGCTCAACCCTCAGCCTCAAAAGATCCCTAGTGACAGACTTGAGGAAGAACTTCGACTTTTTCCCTCTGATCAGCCGCGTTGTCAAGAAAAATTCTCCGGGTGAGCTATGAAGCGAAAATCCAGATCGTCTCCCCTGGATGTGCAGTGTGTCATATTCGCCTACTTATGTACCTTAATTTGACAACCTGATTTTACCCATCCTTTCAAGATTGATTGATGGTGGTGTAGATCCTTCAAACTCAGTCAGTTTCTGAGGCAACGATGACCACATAGTAGCTGAAGCAGGAGAAGACGCAAGACCTTGACATGCTAATATCAAATGTGGAGTTCCCAACAGATTGCTTTCGTGGGCGATGTGGTCATTGTGGTGGACCTTAATGGGTTTCCTGCGATCTCTGAACCGATCCAGATAATACATCATGGAACCGTTCAAGTGTAAGTACGTTCTTGGTAGAAGGAAGGCGAAACGAACCTCGTTCAACCTCATGATCATTTCATATTCAGGAGTCAGAAATATGAATCACGTCTTGAGCAGAAAATCTCGTGAACGCCAGAAAGTAGCCATCGCGAGTGGTGTTCGAATGCATGATCATACGAGGAACATTCCATGGGTTCGGGCTCGGACCTTTTTTGACCTTCTTCGGCCCCACAGTGCCACTTACACATTCGAAAATGGTGCCACCCACATGACGTCTGCAACGTTACAAGAAAACATCCAACCAGTTGGACCCGGAATCCTGGATCCTGCTTTCTCAGGCAGTACTAATACACAACTTCGCGGAACACATCCAAGGGGTGACGGTCCCTGGGACCATGCCATCAACAAAAAGGGAGGTCACTTATATAGATATTTATGGGACCTCTGCCATGTATGGGTCAAAACGTGACCATATATCCCCCCAAAACAGCAAATTTGCACACAAATATGTCCATACATGGTAGAACCTGGCAATGTAAGCGGTTGACCTTTTTGCTGATGATGATTGAACCCGTCATGTCTCATCTCTCAGATTCTCTGTCACACGAGCAAGATCATCGGCTTCATTTATCCCAAGAATGGGGAAACACAGCCGCAATCACAGAATGATGGATCGTCATTCCGCCACCCAAGTTACAGGAACGCGAGTCACGTTGTCAAAGTCGTACTGAATGCTTCCGCAGCCATGTCCATGGTCCGCCTGTAAGACACAAGACGATCAATCTAGATGGTCCAAACCGACGGAACGCTTCAAAGATCTACAACCCATCTTCTCCAGGACCAAGCCGCATTTCCCGCTCGCGGTCGTTATTCTGAAAGAATACACGCACCAGACATGTCCCATTACTGTATTGCAAGTGACTCAGCGAACATCTTGAGATTCTTGGCAACCGTGGCCAAAAGCCCGATGGTAACGCGGCGCTGGTAATCCCGTCTTCTCTGGGCAGATAGACAGCCAGATTGTACAGCGGGCGTCGATGGCGGCGTACTGTAGAGCCGAGGGTCTCCGTTAGTCGTCGGACATGACGAAGAGGCCGCTTTTTCTGCTATCAACGCTTGGCGATCCCTCGGAGTTTGAGATGCGCTGGAAGGATTGGACCCGCAGGGAGGGGAGGATATACCGATGAGTGGCGACGGCGACAACCAACGATTTGAAGTGGCTTGGAGCCTGAGGAGTTACATAGGAGTTATAGGAGTAGAAGTTGGCGACGGTCCCGAGTTACTATGCGTGAGCACGTCATTTCTCTGGTCACTAATACACCCGAGGTGAACTGGACAGAATTCAACCCCATTCAAATCCAAGCATCAGAAGAGATAATGTCGCACGTCTATCTCCATTGAGAAACCTATCACCATGAGGCATGAACGAGCCACGATCGCGGGATCTTCGCCTACCCACCCGTCTGCATGGACTCCACCCAAATCCCATTCGAAAGAACACCAATAGATCAGGGTGGGGAGTCCACAAAAGCAATGTCATTTCTCATCTATGTATCATATTCAGTCACGGAAGGAGCACGGAACATAACGAACGACGATGACAGAAACCCTAACAGGCAAAAAGGTGTGTGAGGGACAGAGAGGGTAAAAGACTCAGCAGACAGCGGACAGCGAGATAACTTCCCAGGTGAGGGGGGGAGGGAAGTAAAAGAGTACCAGCAGCACAAGCAGAAGCAATAGGGCCCGTGCGGAGAGAACTCGGGGAGAACCGGATCCAAACAACCCTATTGGAGGGGAAAGAATGGTGTGGAGTCGGGAGTGGACGCGATTCAGGGTTCCGTCACAGCATCGTCCGAGGCTGGGACGGGGGTTGCTGTCTGGCCTTTCACCGCGACCCACTTCTCCTTCTTGCCACTCTCGACCTCGACCTCCTTGTTCTCGGCATCTTCGTCCTCTGAGGTGACGCTCTCCTCGGTGTCCGCATCAACACCAGTCGTCGTCTCGGACTCCGAACTTGAGCTCGAGGATGATGACTCTGAGGTGGAGGTTGTCGTTTCCGTTGTAGCAGCTACTGGTGCAGTTTCAGTAGACGTGGTCTCAACGCCTGGTGTAGAAGTACTCTTAGCCGCCTCCTTTTCCTTGAGTTGTTTGCGGACTTTCGCACGAGCCTCTTTGCGCTCCAGTTTCTGGAACGGAAAAGGGTTAGTTCGGTGGACTCGACATACCAGACCACATTCTCACCTCCTTGGCATCCTTTTCTTCCTTCTTTCAAACGAAAACCAACATTAGCACAGGCAATACAAAAATATTGAACAATTATGTGGATACCTCTTTCGCTTCCTTTTCCTCTTTCTGTAACACGAAAGAGCGCGTCAGACTTCAAATCGCACGACAAAGAATATAGTGCCGCGGACTTACCTCCTTCTTGGCCTTCTCCTCAGCTTCCTTCTTCTCCTTCGCTTCACGCTGTGTAGAAAGAAAATCATGAGGATGTCATAGCGATCAGCCGCGAGTGGGTAACCACCTCTGCTTTCTCCTTCTTGAGCTTCTCGCGCGTTTCACGTTCTTGGATGATCCATTCATGAACCTCCTCGACACACTCACGTGGGCGAGTTTTGTTCTTTAGAAGATAACCTTGAAGGCCCGCAACCTGCCAGGAACGAATCAGTGAAACTTGAAAAAGCAACATCCAAACGATGCTTACGCTCAGTTCATCCTCGGGTATGGCTTCCGAGAACCGCTTGGCAAGTTCACCAATCTCTTCTTCGCTGAGCAGAGGGATGGCATGAACGGATTTGCGTTTTGGCACGGGCAGATTCTGCTGCGAGGCATCTGTCTGCGAAGACGATAACGAAGGTGGAGGCAATGCCGTGCTCGAAGGCTTGAAGGGGAAGAAGCACTTGAAAATACCCTCTGCCTGCCACTTGGTCGCATGGGTAAAGTTGACCCAAACGTCCATGCGGCCTGGGCGACTGAGAGCAGGATCTAGACGCTCAATATGGTTGGTGGTGGCGAAGAGGAGGCTGAAAGCAGATAATCAATTAGCTCTGGAATGAATGAAATTGTGCGGAGATACGCACCGGCCTTCTGCGGCCGCTACCCCATCCAGGCTGTTCAATAATCCACTCAAACTCAAGGTGGACCCGTCGTTATTGGCGGCCTCGGTGGTGCTAGCTGTAGCGGCGGTGGCAACGGCTGGTGCGCCTGTGGACGTGGAGTCACGGCTTACGGACCGGGTGAAGGCAGCGTCTAGATCTTCTAGAAGTAGGATGCATCTATAGATTCAATCAGGCAAACGAATCGGAGGGTTGGAAGAGTACGGATTACCTAGAAGGTACATTGCCCATTAATGTTGTTAACGTATTATCGCTCATGCTGAGAATGACGACATTGAGTATGGGCAACATCACATGGAATGAACGAATCTTACCCCTTAGAAGAAAGAGATACAACATAGATATCAAGACCCAATTCTCCTGCCAATGAATGAATGAGTGAAGTCTTGCCACTATCATGTGATATCGTCAGGAGTTCACGCATATAGTGACAAATGGGTTTAAGTCTGACCTTCCGGGGACACCGTGTAATAGGTAACCTCTCCGGAATGGAATGCCTATTGCAAATATAAATGAGTTGCCACTGGGGCTCGTCGGAATTACTTTACCTCGTTCCGCATACCTGGATGGATAAGTGAGTGACATCTTTCATGCGGAGGGCGGAAATGAAGGTACCATTCCTCTGAGCACAGAAAATCTTTACAATCCGCGAGTAACATGTCCTTGACGCCAGGTTGTAGTACGATTGAGCTCATTGGGCGCTTCTGCCGTGCACCATTCCATCGCCAACATCCATAAGATCTGTCAAACGACTGTAAGGCTTTCGTCGGCTTTTAAAGGGAAGTGATTACGTGTCTGCCATGAATATGTGTACGCGGTGTTCAGCATCCTTTTCATACTCTCTTTTAGCTTCGAGGACAAGTTTCTTTAAGATGTCATTATTCCGGGCAACAACACTGTCAAACGATGAGCGTCCTGACGAGAAATCCGACAACTTTGATAAGCAAACCTAATCTTGAGCTCGCATCCGTGGCCGTAGTCAGGGTATCGCTTAGTGCGCGTTATCTATTGCATAGCCCGTTCGGTTAACTGCCCGAATAGACCGGTAGGAATAACTCACCCTCAGCCAATGCCCGCGGTAATAGATGGTGTGCGTAGTATCTGGAAATGAACGAACGCGGAATGAGCGGCTCTACGTCGGAAGACGAGGATGACCAAGGTGATAATTACCAAGGCTAGGGAGGAAAGCGACTTTCCGCTTTCGGCGTCCGTTGACGAGATCATTATTATCTTCCTCTTCCTCCCCTTCCTCTAGGTCACCAGCTGTGGATTGGTTCATGCCAGTGCGGTTAACAGAGCGGGTTGTGATTTCAAATTCACGACTGCGGCCCCATGCGGGTTGCTGTTGCTGTTGGTAAGGCTGCGCCACCAAATGAATGCTGTGCGACTCGTACCTTGGCCAGCCAGTGCATGAGCCTTTAGAAGAGCGAGGTCAGCGGAAGTCTGTGGGTGAAGTACTGAGCACCCACCAATCATAGGGGTAGTCTTCTTGGCTGAAATGGGCGGTGAGGAAGAAAGCTATTGAGGGTGGTCAAGCACTAGGGCGCATACAGCAGGGAAGGTAATCACAATCGACAAAGCCATTCCAGGCTGATACTGACACACGTCGAGCGGTCTCGACGGTCCCGCCAATAACGACGAGTTTCTGGTAATTATGAGTCATGAGGAGGATGATAGGGATTGGGAAGGAGGAGACTGACGAGGGTATCCTGTATGGCACCTGTGCTGACGGCAAGAGGGGAGAAGATGTTCTTAATGGCGTCCATGTCGAGGGGGAGGGAGGAACCAAGTGACTCTTAACTTACGCGTCGGCTTTATAAGGGAGAAATGCGGTGCCTCGTGTGAGGAGGGTAGCGAACGTAAATCGGATACCCTATGCCAATTTAGGATGCGATCACTCCATCCCCATTCAATCACATTCATAAAGACTCACTTTTTGTCATTCCACGTCCTGCGCTCGGCTGCGGACAAATCGACTCACCTCACCCGAGTGTACGCCTATATATCCGCTTTACGTCTTGCGAGCTAGCTTTTGGCCACAGAGTACAAACGACCTCAAGGCGCCGGTATGCACAGACCCTGATCTACTGACGTGCAGCACGCTGGAAATCGAAGCTGTGTGTCCTCCAAGCTGTCTGTCTTGTCACAAAGCAAACAAAAAATCACTCGCAGTAGTTCGTAGCGCTCGTATAGGAGCTGCGGTAATCGTCTTCATCACCCCAATTTGCAACAACGAGAAGAAAAAAGTCCGATTTATCTACCTCCATGCTTCGTGTCCGGGTCTGACCCTAGGCCTTGTGTGTCCAAGGCTAAATTTTCAAAAGCGTGACGCTCGGACACTACCTCCGAGGGGTTGAATGCTGGCTGGGATGTCTCAATAATAGCGCACACCAAGTCCCAGGAAAAGAGGATGCGGGGAACATTTGGGGAGACCAATCGCGATCTCTTGCCGAATACGAACAAATCGGGACAGTGGCAGTGCAAACCCTTTGGGAAAACCGGATAAAGCAGGAAATGCCGTTCAACCGTCGGTCGTCCTTCGCTCGCCCAGCACCAGGCAGCACCACAGTGGCACCAGCCAACGCCAACCTCACCCGACACGTTACTCCACGCTCACAATCGTCAATCTTCCGTGGCCACCATCCCTTTCACATCCGATGCGGAACTTCATCGGCATTTAACGACCTCGCGTAAATCACTTTGTCCCAAGGATTTCCTTGCCCTGCTCACCACGCCCTCCGCTTGATGCCTCGCTTAGCATGAATTACAACGCATGCTCCGTCCTGAAGTTACAGACAGGTACAAGTTGTACCCCTACAAAGTGTGCCTCTGAAAGTTGGCAGAGAATCCCACCCCCCTCTGCCTCTCTACCTTTATGCCATGCCTCGACTGGATTCAATTGTTCCGAATATCCCACACTAACGGAAGCTTTTTTGATGCTGCCGGGAGACGATGATGAAGGTATAAGGCCCGACGGGTTTTTGTGTATATGGTCCTCTCTGGGTATGTGTGCACCCAAACCCCAAAATCTGTACACCTGATCTACCAGCTCTACAGGGCCAAAATTCCCGGTGACAATACATAGTCGAACCCTCGTTTCGATCTTCCATTTCCAAGGACAAACTCGAGAACTTGAGAGTCAACCGAGTCGGGAAGGAGCAGAGACTATACTTGGAAGTATAACACAGCTTTAAACGTACCCCAAATATGTTGACCAAGTCATCTGTAGCTTCCGTTAATGGCAGTTTTGGGGATCGTACCGACTTTTGGTTCAATTCACAACCTACTTCACAGATCCCACCATCCGTCTACCTTCCCCACACCGCCCGATGATTCCCTGCTCCTAGATGCTAATACGGGCTAAGGAGAACGCCAGATCGACAATACGAACTATGTCAAATGTAATGATGTCGCTACATTCCAATGGAAAATGCTATTTATGGTATCACCCTGCTCTCACTTACCCCCCTCAAACCGAACTCGGGGAATTTTGAAAGTCAATGATAGGTATCATCTACCTGATGACTTCTGCAGATTATTCCAGGAAGATGCACCGAGCAGGTCTGGCGACCCACTCACATCCAGAGGTCGTAGCCCTTGCCTGAGGGGTCAACCGATCTCTCGGCGCCTCCGAATATGTATAACGAGAGCCATGAGACGCGATACATACATACTGTCATGTATACAAAACCTTCATATTACTCGTATGTAGATTAGATGGCTAATCAATGATGCATTACTCCTGATGCCCCAACTTCGTCCGATTCTTCCTGTCATTATACTCTGAACTCTGGATGATGAAACGAGGCGACAATGACTTACATTGATACTTATATCATCTCAATTTACCTTTATCAAGGCATGTCTTCCGACGTACGGCTAGGGCAAAGCGAGGATGGGACCTTTGCGAGCGGCGAGATAAACAATAACAATCGGCCGAAAAGAAATGAATGGATGCTGCAGCGAGCTCAGGCCGCCCTTCCGATGACGGGTTACCTGGGCCAATGCTTCCTAGCAACGAGGCAGTTGCCGCCGGCTGCTGGGCTCGCAGATGCTGAAATCGGCATCACGATGGACTCGGATGGAGACGGAATCACGGGGATTGGTCAACCCGGAACTGGTCAACGGTCAGGGATCACGGATACCGGCCCGCCGCCGCCGGGCAACGTTGTCTCATTGTCAAGCTCATTCTACGAACGTACTCGCACCAGTCGTCGAGGCCCAAGAGGAATGCAGAACATCTTCCCGAAAACAGATCCAGTGGTTGCAACCCAATTGTCTCGGGTGGCATTTTCTTTGGCATGCGAATGGCACCACTGACAAGGTGGTGCAGTACTATTCGTTCATGGGCGGGGACATCCGGCTTTGGATTGGCCACGCGTGCAAGAGTTCTCGAAGATGCTTTCATGTCGGTAAGCAGCTGATCAATGAGTACCCACCCTCATTTCTATCATCGTCCTGTTTTGGATTTCCCACCCCCAGGTAACTGCACCCGATGACTCGCAAGAGATCAAGGGAATTCTCGGTGAGTACATATGCACCAGAACCGTCTCCGAGATGACGATATGATTCCTCGAGGATAGATCTAGATCAGGAAATGGGGCAGGTGGAGTACGTATACCGTACACGTATAAGTCACAACGAACCAACGGCAAATCGGAAGTTTTATGTCGAATCGACTGTGCGGGGTAACCATACGAGGTCCTTTAAAGAACCTCTGGTATGATATGATGTTGGTGGATGAGTTGCTGCTTCGAGACAGAGGACGCGTCCACATGCCATGGCCACGCTGGCAAAGGTAAAACGCCTTCGGCTACTCATTGTCAGGGTAAAAGCGCTGTTAACTCTTTTCTCAAGCACAAGGAAATCCCCATTGGTATCTAGCGTTTCCGGGAACACGCATTCTCGGGCTCCTCGCGGAGGGCGATGCATCGTCGAAAATTCCCCAAAGCATTCTGCTGTTGACTAAAGTGGCAAAGCTCACCCAGCTTCAAGTTGCGAGTACTTTTGCTAGTCTATACTAGTACCGAATCCAACTCCAATTCTTTTTCTAGTAACAGCTTCAACGGCGATGTGGAAGGGTGCTGGAACATCCATTATGGAACTCTACATCTGGATATGCGCTACAAGATATTTCGAGATACGTCCTTGGGTTTGCAATGATCCCTGTTCAATTTGTTTCTCCAGTTAGCTGTTCCGCTCCGCCAATCAGTCGATGATTCTGCCGACGGAGGGCCCATTATTAATGGCGGCCGTCCGCAAAAGCTTTCCAGTCATAAGCGAGCCTACTGAGTATTTCAGATTACGGGCCTGGAACGGAGTCTTCGGATACAAGCTTTCTCCTCTCTGGGGGCGGATGGAATTCGAATCCACATTTATTTCTCGCCACAATCGAACACGCTTGACGCGGGCCGTCGACGCTTTGTCGGGAATTTGCTGGTCCGAATTAGTAGACTACTCATGAACTGCTAATACCAAAATCCCTGGACGTCGACCTCTCCGCGGCCTTCCGATTCGATGCGTGACGGGACATTTAACTCCAAGTTGCAGATTTCCATTGAAGCTGGGATTCAGGATAGCGCTCAGTTTTCGACAAGTTCACAAAATTCGAAGTCGATATCATGATCCTGGACTCAAACACGCTGTTAGGAAAACGGGGTTGATGGGGACTACTCTTCACGCTCCGTACTCTTAACTGGTATTGCTGGGGACTTGTGCCAGTCTGGGGATGGCAAAATCAAGTCGCCAAGGATGGCGATTGTCTGGTGTTAACGCTTCGAAAACGTCGATAAGTAAGTAATTCGACTGCTGTACCACTAGATTTACGCCATCTCTTATCATGTCGATTCCTATGGAATCCGTATTCTACATGTACTTCGTACAGTGATTTACAGGACAAAAGTTCGTGGCGGTGAGGCCATAGGTACCGACTGAGGCCCGTGTGACATGTTCTAACTTCAATGGAGCTTGCCTCGTCACTCCCCAGCGCTTCAGCCTCAGTCATCAGCATGCACTCTGTACTTATCCTTCATCTTCCGCCATCGCCCGCGTTTCGACAACCAACCAACGACAGAGGTGCACTGCATATGATGAACGCCACCTAGCCTAGGATAGCCTACGCGAGGTACCATATAAATCCAGGCACAGTGTTCGCTTTCCAACGACTCTGGTGGACCTAACGCAGAGTTTTCCACCGCCATCGTACATGGGAAAGAAAAGGTTCGAGTTGTAGCCTCCCGAGCTCTCAAATTGTAACGACCTATCAAACCGCCAGGATCGCTCAGGCTTCGGCCGCCTCCAGAGTTCCATGGCGCGAGTGGAAGCTCGACAAGGCATTCTTCCAGGCCCTTTCTCGGTACACAGTTGACCACCCCGAAGCAACCCTCCCGCGTGTACTGGACAAGGTCACCAAAGGACTGGAAGCCGACAAAGATTTGTTCCTACTCATTCCAAATGCCCCGTTCCCTGCACGCGACATGATTCAAGCTTTAGCCCATCTTGTGATGCTCGGGGTGGTATGTTACTCGCTTCTCTCATATAGTTCCCGGGTATAAATTTGCGGCTCGCTCTGTCTAGACTATATCTAGAGCGAAAAGCACTGTTCAAGCATTCGCAAGCCAGGTGGTGAACTGGGTGCTGGACATCAGATCAGCTTTCGAGGCCGGTAATGTCAATCGCTTCACATGGACTACGTGGAAGAATTTGGCGAAGATGAGGTCAGTCTCGCCAGCGTTATGTTCAATGAATTATGTTATAGACTGAGTCATTGTATCGTTAGAGATCTGGTGGATGAAATTTGCAAATGGGCGGTCGAGAGACTGGTACATTTCATGTCTATATTTCAAAATGTATCTTATCATCCCTTCTCAAACAGAACGATAAACGGTGGGCTCGAATCGGGAACGGCATGAAGGTCGGCGGCGAAATCACTGAATTCAATTCTCGGATTGCCCATGCGAAGGAGCTTTTCAAGGTTAGTTCTCAGGCGGTCGTTGTACGATCTAAGTTACCACATCCGTATTCCAATCTAGGACCTCTCAATCATCAACTTATCCGGTGGAATTGGCGCCATATATGGTGCGATTAAACTCGTCCTAAAGCGCCAGGATAGCATTTCGCGTGAGATCATGAGAATAAGAGAAACGCAGTTGGAACAACTTGTAAGCTTTCGAGTCAGATCTACTATATACATTTTCAAAATTCCACACAGACATATATTATCGACGAAATGGAAGCGCAGAAACAAGCTGAAGAGCGAAGACAGTTCTTTGCTGAGATACTCTTACCGCGCACTGTTGCAAATCCTACCTACGATTATCAGGGAAAGAATCCATGCGACGAGGATACCCGCATTGAGGTCTTGGCAGAGATTATGGGATGGATTGCCGATCGTTCGCCTCAGTCTCAGAACTTCCTTTGGCTCACAGGGGATCCCGGTTGTGGCAAATCTGCCGTCACAGCTTCCATTGCCAGAAACTGCAAGGACAAGGGTACACTTTGGGCACAGTTTTTCATCAACCGCAACAATGTTGAAACTACCGACCCAAGCTCGTATTTCCCATCCATTGCTCGACAGCTCGCAGGCCACTCGCTAGATGTGGAGCGCGCCATTTATCACGCGTTGAAGGAGAAGCCCTCGCTGATGGATAACATCTCCCCTGATCAGGCAGCCAGGCTGTTTCTTGACGCCATCCGAGTCGCTTCGAGGTTAGATCCCGACAAACCTGTTGTCGTGGTGATCGATGCGTTGGATGAGACTGACAGAGCTCGCCTGAAAGACACCGCCATCATATTTTCGCACTTATTCCGAGGTCTCGCAAATTATCGAAATGCCAAGGTCTTCATCTCAAGCCGGACTGAGGATGATATTCAAAACCCTTTTGCTCGCCCCATGAAGCACAGCCATGTTAAGCATGTCCATCTTGACACCGCCGCCCAGTCTTCCATCGACGATGTTGCGACCTTTCTGAGGCGAAAGGTGGTGCAAATCGTGGAAGAGAATGATCTGAATTGGACGGTATGGCCTGGAGAGAAGCGAATGGCTATTCTGGCTGTCCGAGCATCTGGGCTCTTCATATGGGCCACCACCGTCACAAAGTTTCTTCAGGAGCAGATTGACACGTTGGGGACGGAATGTCTTCACGAAGTGCTTGACATGATCACGGCGGAAGACCTGTGTGATATCAACCATCTCTACAACCTCATTCTTCGTCAAAGCTACCGAGAAAAATCCAATGCTAGATGGGAATATGAGAAGTTCCGTCGCATTGTTGGGGCGATTGTAGTGCTGCGGGAGCCATTGAAGTTGCATGATCTTCGCCTGCTTTTAGACATTCGACAGACGGCCTCAAGTACCCCGGTTGACGTCGTCAACTTCATACGGCGGCTTCGCACCGTTTTGGTGGCGGGCGCGGATGTGGTTGGCGATGACACAGTACCACGATTGCACAAGTCATTCTATGAATTCATCATAAGCCAAGAAGTTCCCTCTCAGTTGCGGATTGACCCGGATATTTCAGAAATGGAACTAGCCTCAAGATGTCTATGCCGATTGTCAGTCATGCATGCTGACATCGCAGGTCTACAAGCTGCTGGCAAGAGACCTTCCGATGTTTTACCTGGCCACCTCCGATATGCGTTCAGGTTTTGGTCCTCGCATTTGCGTCAGGCGAAAGGAACGACGTCCGGTTTGTTGATTCACAAGACGCTGTCAAGGGCTTCCGGGTTGAACAATCTTTTGAATCGCTGCTCACAAGCTAGTGATAGCGGGAGGTTTGGACCTCTGCGCATAGCCTCATCATCGGATCGGTCCCAAATCACAGTGACGACAGATGATCTTCACCACGTCTGGGATGTGAACACTGGCCAGAAGGAAAGTATTGTGCTCAAAGGGCACAATGGTGCTGTTACATGTGTTGCTTTCTCGCCCTCGGGAAAGTCCTTGATATCGGGGTCTCTAGACACCACCCTCATTCTATGGAACCTTGTGACGGCGCGTCCCATGGGAAAACGTTTCGAAGGTCATATTGGAGCTGTATATTCTGTGGCATTCTCGCCGAAAGGTGATCGTATCGTTTCTGGATCTGAAGATCACTCCATCCGTGTCTGGAGCACACGTGAATCACGTCCAGTCGCGATTCTCAATGGTCACACAGGACCTGTACGATCTGTTGTCTTTTCCAACCAAAGAGACGAGATTCTGTCAGGATCGGAGGATCGCACACTCCGCCGGTGGTCCTGGCGTTCTGATGTTGGTCGTCCAGTTGGAGAGCCTATACGTGGTCACACCGATGCCGTTTGGTCTGTAGCCTACTCTCCAGACGGCGGAACAATTGTTTCTGGTTCCTTTGATGGTACCATTCGGCTCTGGTATGAGGATGGCGAACCTGCAGAAATCGGACCTCTATCTCACAAGTCAAGCATTTGGTCCATCGCCATTGCCCCGAACAATCTGGAGGTATTGTCGGGTCATTCCCAAGGCATCTCGTTGTGGGATGGTGACGAACGTGTCGGCATCCGGGAACGTTTCTCCGACCGCCATATAGTGGGCAATAAGCATGTGCGTTGTGTTGCGTTCTCTCCCGACGGGAAAACTATTGCCCATGGCTCTGATGGGACCGTCGTTCACCTCTTGGATAGTCGGTTCGGCCGTACGGCTCTCGAACGTGTTGCACTGCCCCTTCTCGGTCACACCCACTCGATCTTGTCCGTTGCATTCTCCCCAGATGGATCACGAGTCGCTTCGGGATCGATGGACAAGACTATCCGTATCTGGGATGTCCCAGCGGCCAGGTATCGTAAGCCCCACCGTAGAGAGCATGATACGAGACTCACATCAATCTCTCCGGATGGGAATGCGTTGGTATTGGTGTCGGTAGATAATAATGTCAAACTATGGGACCTACGGACGTCGCCTCCCACCATGCACCCCTTGGAAACCATACGCCCCACTACCCTGAACTGTGTCGCATTTTCGGCCGATGGATCTCACATTGCAGGCGCTTCTGTTGACGGTCTTCAAACTTTACTAGACCTCTGGGACACGTCGACGCGTCGGTTGATCGGGTTTCAGAAAGTTCTTCAAGTTCCTGCTGTGACTTCTCTCTGTTTCGTGCCTGCTAGGAATGCTTTCTCTGTGATCTTTCAAACCTCCTCGCAGAGCCGTCGCTGGATAGAGTGGTTTAATCTAGAAGGAGAGATTGAGCCGGGTCCGACGGCGTTTGATGACGAGTCTGGAGAGGATGACTATGAGTTGACTGGGACTGCGCTGCATGATATGAATTGGTTTCGTCCGAAGAGGCCAGGGGTGGGGTTGTGGGTCTTTCTGAATCATTGCGTGATCAGGGCTTCAGACGTAGGGTCGGCGATGAGTCCCTTGACTGTAGTTCCTCATCCTGGTGGACGATTGTCTCCTCTAGTTCGTGAGTCAGAATCGTGACGCGTCCTCTCCCCATGTCGTTGGCTATTCTAGATCTGTGTAATAGTTGTGCATCATGGTTAAGTAAAGGACCTCGAGAACTGTACCTCTGTTACCTCTAAAAGGATTCCTGATATACTATCACCAAACAGATGTGCAGACATATGCATCGATTAGATACTGAATAAAATAAGTACTGTAGCTGCAGTACAAATACCATCACGAGTGGATTACAGCGCACGACAGAAAGAGACCTCCTGCGGACAACGGCGGCCGCGCCCTCCCGCTCTGGACCACTTCGTCAAGGATTCAGACCATTCAGATGACAACGGAGGTGTGGGAGAGAATTCGAATACTCACTGCCTCAGGCTCGAGTCACTGCTGCCGCCACATAAACAGCCCTTGCATCTCTGAACTTTCAGGGTGCTCTGGCCGGCTGAAAATGGCTGCTGGCGCAAGTATGACGCAGAGCGATTTCCAGTCATTTGAGTCTTGTTGTACCTAGAGAGTCTCAGTAAGCGGTTCGACTACTAGTACCACTAGATTTGGACCGTCGAGTCTTACATACTCGGGAAGCTCCGCCTGCGGCGGCGGCACACCTTGCTTGTCGCTTCGCTTCACTTCCCAGCATCAAGTGATGATGCTCAAGTTGTAGATTACTGCAAGAATATAAAAAATATTTTGAAACGAGAGATGGCGCAACAAGTGAGTTACTTGCGGAGATTTCGTTCAGTACGCGGGCATCAACGCTGTATTGTGCGGCGAGAGAAAGTCGGTGGGTAGTGTGACGAGAATTTGGTCCTAGGCCGGGCTGGCACTGGTTCACTGGGGGTCCATGCACTCTATCGGTGGGGTAAAGCGTTACGTGGCGGTTCAGCGTAAGTGGGATCCGGATCCAGTATTCTCTATTGTGCGGCGAGAGAAAGTCGGCGGGTAGTGTGGCGGGAATTTGGTCCTGGCGCTGGTTCACTGCCAACTGGGGGTCCATGCTATCAGCGGTTTGGAGTCACTGGTGGGTTCAGGTGGGTTCCGGTTCCGGTATTTGGCTCTATGATGTGATGATCCGGTGATATATGTCTAATTAGAATTTCAACAAAGAAGGACCTTGCCAACAAGCAAGGTAATGATGTCGGTTGAAGTTCGTATCGATTCCGTGTTCTACATCAGTGTCTGAGCGACATAATCTACGCTTCATCACTCTCTTCAGTGCCCCGTCGGCAATCTGTGCGGCAAGTCTCCACATGTACGCACACTGCATTTTGTGCATACACTGCCACAAGCACACAGACTGGCAGCCTTGATAAATCTCTCATGAGACTCTTGGACCCGACGAATGGGAAAGAAAAGGTCGGCGACATCGCTCTTATCCAAGCTTTACATTGTAGGCTAAGAATGGCAGGGTGACCATCGGCGTTGCGACTGAGGCCACAGTTCCCTGGCAGGAGTGGAAGCTCGACAAGATATTCTTCCAGGCCCTTTCTCGGTACACTGCTGACCACCCCGAAGCAACCCTACCGCACGTACCGGAGAATGTAACCAAAGGACTGGAAGCCAACAAAGACTTGTTCCTCCTCATCCCGAATGCCCCATTTCCTGCACGCGACTTGATTCAAGCTTTAGCTCATCTCGTGAAACTTGGCGTGGTATGTAAGCATGTTCTATCATAGTCCACGAGTATGACCTATTCTCCAACGGTGTAGACTATATCGAGAGCGAAAAGCACTGTTCAAGCGTTCGCAAACCAAGTGGTGAACTGGGTGTTGGACATCAGATCAGCTTTCGTGGCCAGTGATGTCAATCGTTTCACGTGGACTACATGGAAGAATTTGGCGAAGATGAGGTCAGTATCGATACCGCCATGTCGAATGAATTATGTTGTAGACTGGAATTTGTATCGTTAGAGATCTCGTGGATGAAATTTGCAGATGGGCAGTTTACAGACTGGTACATCTCAAGTCTATATTGTAAACGTATCTTATCTTTGCTCAACCAGAACGATAACCGGTGGGCTCGAATTGGCAACGGCATAAAGGTCAGCGGCGAAATCACTGAATTCAATACTCGGATTGCCGATGCGAAGGAGCATTTCAAGGTTAGTTCAGGGGGTGTATTTACGATCTACTATTTAACATATCCGGCCATCCAATCCAGGACCTCTCAATCATAAACTTATCCGGTGGAATTGGCGCCATATACGGTGCTATTAAACTCCTTCTAAAGCGTCAGGACAGTATCTCGCGCGAGATCACGAGAATAAGGAAAAGGCAGTTGGAGCAACTGGTAAGCCTTCGACTCACATCTACTCTGGGCATTTCCAAAATTCCAGACAGATATATCTTAATAATATCATCGACGAAATGGATGCACAGAAAGGGGCCGAAGAGCGAAGTCGATTTTTTGCTCAGACGCTTTTACCACGCACCATTGCACATCCTACTTACGATTATCAGGGAAAGAATCCATGTGACGAGGATACCCGTGTTGAGGTTTTGGCAGAGATTATGGGATGGGTTACCGATTGTTCGCCTCAGTCTCAGAACTTCCTTTGGCTCACAGGGGATCCTGGTTGTGGCAAGTCTGCCGTCACAGCTTCTATCGCCAGAAACTGCAAAGACATCGGTACTCTCTGGGCGCAGTTTTTCATCAACCGCAATAACGTTGAAACTACCGACCCAAACTCGTACTTCCCATCTATTGCTCGACAGCTTGCAAACCACTCGCTAGATGTCGAGAGCGCCATTTATAACGCCTTGAAGGAGAAGCCCTCGCTGGTGGATAGCATCTCCCCTGACCAGGCAGCTAAATTGTTTCTTGACGCCATCGGAGTCGCTTCGAGGTTAGATCCCGACAAACCTGTTGTCGTGGTAATCGATGGCTTGGATGAGACCGACAGAGTGCGCCTCAAAGACACCGCCACCATATTTTCGCACTTGTTCCAAGGTCTCGCAGATTATCGAAATGCCAAGGTCTTCATCTCAAGCAGGACTGAGGATGATATTCGAAACCCTTTTGCTCGCCACATGAAGGATAGCCATGTTAAGCATGTCCATCTCGACACCGCCGCTCAGTCTTCCATCGACGACGTGGCGACCTTTCTGACGCGAAAGGTGGTGCAGATTGTGGAAGAGAACGATCTGAATTGGATCGTATGGCCTGGAGAGAAACGAATGGCTATTCTGGCTCTTCGAGCATCTGGACTGTTCATATGGGCCACCACTGTCGCAAAGTTTCTCAAAGAGCAGATTGACACTTTGAGGATGGAATGTCTGAATGACGTGCTTGACATGGTCACGGCGGAAGACCTGTGCGATATCAACCATCTCTACAACCTCATTCTTCGTCAAAGCTACCGAGAAAAATCCAATGCTAGATGGGAATATGAGAAGTTCCGTCGCATTGTTGGGGCGATTGTAGTGCTGCGGGAACCATTGAAGTTGCATGATCTTAGCCTGCTTTTAGACGTCCGCCGGACGCCTTCGAGGACCCCTGTCGATGTCGCTAATTTTATCCGGCGGCTTCGTACAGTTCTGGTGGCGGGTGCGAATGTTGTCGACGATGACACAATACCCCGATTGCACAAGTCTTTCTACGAGTTCATCATAAGCCAAGAAGTTTCGTCCAAGTTTCGAATAGACCCACATAATTCAGAAATGGAATTAGCATCAAGGTGTTTGTGCTCGTTGTCCTTTGCACATTCTGACATCGCCCCTCCACAATCTGACGGCAAGGAATTCTCCGATGTTTTACCTGGCCACCTCCGATACGCGTCTAGGTTTTGGTCGTCGCATTTACGTCAGGCGACAGGAACGACGTCCGGTTTGCTGATTCACAAGACGCTGTCAAGGGCTCCCGGGTTGAACAAGCTTTTGAATCGCTGCTCGCGCCCTAGTGAGAGCGGGCGGTTTGGACCTCTGCGCATAGCCTTATCATCGGATCGGTCCCAAATCACAGTCACGACCGATGATCGTCACCACGTCTGGGATATGAACACTGGCCAGAAGGACAGTGTTGTTCTCCAAGGGCACCATGACGCTGTCACGTGTGTTGCTTTCTCGCCCTTAGGAAAGTACTTGGTATCGGGGTCTCTAGACACCACCCTCATCCTATGGGACCTGGCGACGGCGCGGCCCACCGGGAAACGTTTTGAAGGTCATACTGAAGCTGTATACTCTGTGGCATTTTCGCCGAAAGGTAATCGTATCGTGTCTGGATCTGAAGATCACACCATCCGCGTCTGGAGCACACGAAAATCGCGTCTTGTCGCGATACTTAACGGACACACGGGACCTGTGCGATCTGTAGCCTTTTCGAATAAAGGAGCCGAGATTTTGTCAGGATCGGAGGATTGTACAGTCTGCCGGTGGTCGTGGCGTTCTGATGTCGGTCGTCGAATTGGAGGCCCTATACACGGTCACACCGACGCGGTTAGATCTGTTGCTTATTTAGCAGACGGCCAAATGATCGTTTCCGGTTCTTTTGATGGCACCATTCGATTTTGGCATTGCAATGGGGGACCTGTAAAAATTGGACCTCTATCTCCCGAGTCCAGCGTTTGGTCCGTTGCCGTGCACCCGAGCGCACACAGGGTACTCACGGGTCACAGTGGGGGCATCTCGTTATGGTATGATGACGGACTCACCGGTATCCGAGAACTAACAGCTCATCGCCATATAAAGGGCAATGTGCGTTGCGTTGCGTTCTCCCCTGATGATAAAACCATTGCCCATGGCTCTGATGGGAATGCTGTTTACGTTTTGGATGGTCGGTTTACCCATACGATCCTTCGGCCCATTGTACCGCCTCTTGTCGGTCACACCAACTCGATATTGTCTGTTGCATTCTCACCAGATGGATCGCGAATTGCGTCGGGATCGATGGATAAGACTATCCGTATCTGGGATGTCCCAGCAGCTAGGGATAATAAGACCTTCTTTGGAGAGTACAATACGAGACTCGCGTCAATCTCTCTGGATGGGAATACGTTGGTGTCGGTGTCGGCGGGTGGTAATGTCCAACTATGGGACCTGCGGACGTCGTCTCCCGCTATGAATCCCTTGGAATCCATACGCCCCACCGTTTCTCCCACCATCCTGAATTGTGTCGCAATTTCGGCCGATGGTTCTCGCATTGCGGGAGGTTCTTCAGATGGTTCTCGCTCCTTACTGTACCTCTGGGACACATCGACGCGCAAGTTGGTCGCGTCTCGAAGAGTGGACCAAGTTTCTGCTGTGACCTCTTTATTTTTCATACCTGCCAAGAACGCTTTCTGTGCGACCTTTCACATGCACTCTGGGTCGGCGCAGCGGTGGTTTACTCTCGAAGGAGAGATTGAATCGGGTCCAACAAATGTCCGGGGCGGGGAGGATGACCATGAGTTGACCGGGACTGGGCTACATGATATGATTTGGTTTCGTTCAAAGAAGCGAGGGATGGGCTTGTGGGTCTTTCTGGATAATTGCGTGATGAGGGCTTCACACGTTGATTCGGCGATGAGTCCCTTGACCATAGTTCCCCATCCGAGCGGACAACTGGCGCCTTCCGCTCGTGACACGATGTTGCAGGCGACTCTACATGGCCATTTGCCCTCATAATGACTGTGAAAGATGGTAAAGAATTATTCTATGCGTTTCTCATGATACCCTCTAAATATAATTCTTGACATCCTAACCATGAGAGAACTGAGACATCAAATTGATATTAATACTGTAGGTGCAGAACAAAAACAACCTACAAACCAGGACCACCATAAGTGTATTTATTACACGACCGAAAGAGAAAGAAAAGAAAGTTGAAAATAAAAATAAAAATTTTAACTCGTTGCATATAGTCCCATGCCAAAGACATTTCCTGAACTTGGAACCATCTTGTGTAATTCAGGTATCACATTGGATAAAGATCCATCATGACAAGCAAGGTTGATCGTTACATAGGGGCCCAGATCATAGAAGCGCAGTGAACGCCAGACTGGACACACTGAGCGCGACGACAGCTGTCCAAATGCGCGCATCGATGACGACGAGACCAGCTGCAGCATTGTTGCTGCCGCTGCTGGTCGTGGAGTTGGAGCTCGTTCCGTTCGAGGAGGTGGTAGCTGTGGTCACAGGCGCGTAGGTCACCTTCGAGGTTGTTACAGTCCCCGCGAGCGGGGTGGTGATGATCTTGGTAGTGGTATCGGTGATCGGAGTGGTGGTGGTGGTGGTGGTTGAGGCTCCGGCAGGTGCGGGTGTGGATCCTGCGGCGGTGGTAGATGAGTTGCCGCCGGCGCTGCCAACGATGGAGCCGGTGCCCCAGGCGATGGTCTGGCCGTTGGGTTGGGTGGGGTTCGGGGGCGGAGTGGTGGCACCTGTGGTGGAGGCGATGGTGAAGCGCGTGGTCCACTGTTTGTCGGATGCGCCTAGGGCGGTAAATTGGTAGAAATAGATTGCGGAGTTGGGAGTGACCTGGAATGGGGGTGTGAGTTATTTTTTTTGGCGAGGATGAGGGGCTGGAAGGAGAACTTGCGTTGGGGCAGGGATGGTCAAAGCTTCCGGAGACGGTGCCGTCAAGGTTGGTAGCGACGGCTGAACGGTTAAGAGGTTAGGTATATGCATAAAACGGTGGTGGGATGAGACGTACTTTGCAATGGGATCATGTTGAAATTGTCACCGGTCATGAGCTGAATTGACATGCTCTTCCATGCGGTTGTCGAGACTGTATCACCTAGCCAGACGATGTGACACGTCCCGCCGACTTGGTAGACGACGCCAGGACCAGGCTCGTTGGGGGTGACGTCGGCACGAACGAGGAGCGCGGCGGCTGCGGCGACGAGAAAAGCGGACGCTGGGAATCTTGCGAACATTTTTTTTTCGTCTGTTAAAGAGTGGACTGTCTGACGCGAAGAATATCTGATCAAACCTTCGGAAGAAGACAGTAAGAACTGGACGTACGATAGTCAAGTTTTAAATGAGCGATAGGGGAAAGAATGTGGGGAGAGAGCAAAGTGGGGGAGGAAGGCAACGGTTGATGTCGAGCAGTGGGCAGGCACGCTATTATAAGAACGATGCAGTCATATCATTTTCCGGATTGATGGCGGCTGCGGACCATGGGAGGTTATGTCATGAAATCAACGTATCGACAGTAATACGCCGGTCTCTTGTACACCCGTACACTGACCTTTTCTCAATCCCCACTTGATGTCTGTGTATCTCATCTATACTAAATCATGAAGAGACCTTATACCAAGGATTTGAGGGCGTTTTGGACGCAAGACAGTCCTGTATACACACTTGGAGGGCGAAATTCCCTGTTTCCGGCATTTTTTCGGCATCAGAACTAACAATTGTTTACCCGATCAAACATCCAGACTAGGTCGATCAGTGAATTATCTAATATCGAGAATGCTGTCCAGGTGACCGGTAAGTCCCAGCCAACCCCATTTTGAGGAAATTTACTCCACTGTTGTCCTCGGGCCAGTGTTCTAGGTAGTCACATATTGAATTGTCATGTTGACTCTTGAGGGGCCGGAAAAAAATCTGGTGTACAAGACAACGGTGTGTTACTGTAATGAACACAGCCCAGAATATATACAAGAGCAAGGTCGTCTCTCAGGGCTCCATTTTGTGAATCTATCCAGACTAGTTGAGTACGCGGCAAAAAAAAAAAGAAATAAACAACAAACCTCGTGCGCTAATTGCGTCCATTCCTTTAAAGAACGAAAATACTCATCTCTCGTCTCGTCGACCGGGTTATCGGGGTGCCACAGAATAAACGACGAGAACTGAGAGGAGGGAATGAGAGTCCGCGCGGTTTCCCCGGGGCTGATCTGGTCCTTTAGGTTCACCTCGTCCCCATCCACTTCCATTGCGTTGTCATCTCCATCGGTCTCGATGTGTGCTGTGCTCCTGGTCATCCTGCCTTTCGATGACTTTTTGGCTTTTTGTTTGCCTTGAGTCTTGCGATTGACATTCGTCCTGGGATTATCCGCCTTTGTCCCGCTGCCCATCACATCCCCTCGGAGAACAAGCCCTCCATATCCCTCTGGCAGTTCCACTTTCAAGCCTTGTATCGTCCTTCCCCGAAACGATGAGATAAAACGCGTAGTGGCGTTCGTGACACGCTTTGCTAGTCTCGGTGGCGGTAGAGGTGGCCCGTCCTTCCCTCGGGCTTCTGAGAGCGATTCCGCATCTACGATAGCGTCTGTTGAATTTTGAGAGAGCTCTGAGCTTCCTCCCGCTTTCAAGTCGGTAGAAGACGCGTCTTCTTGGTTTGGGGCCGCACCGATCACTTCGCTCGCGGCTTCGACGCGTAGGTAGGTGGAGATGGGGGCTTTTCCGGAGTAGTCGATATGAAATGGCATAAGGTAGGGCGTACATGCTGGTAGACCGTTCTTATCTCGAACAGCGCCCAGTCGGAGCAGCGTAGGTACCATCAGACGGCGAAGGATCAGGAAGGGATGAATGTGGTCACGAGACCACATCATTTTGCACCCACTTTAGTTGATGCATTTGGCAGAGCCTCATTGAATGACGATTTTTTGTGGAAACGAAGCCTTGGATTGTTGATTTCTGGACGTGTCGAGGAGGTAAGAGATGATGCTATGGATTTGTCATTAGGCTCGACACCACACATTTGTCATGAGCCTTGATACCAAACAATCGTTGCCGACCCATTCGTAATTGAACGCGCTCCCAGCCGGCCTCGCCACTAACCTCGAATATCCGCGTTACTGTCGGCAAAGATGGACCAAGACCTCATCAAGCTGGTCAACAAGCTCCAAGATACATTTAGCAACTTGGGTCAGTCTCGAGAAAAACGCAATTCACTCGAACCCTGACTCGTCATTCAACAGGAGGAGAGTTGGATATGCCACAGCTTGTAGTGGTGCGTGTACTTTCTTGGACCCAGAGTGAGGCTTGAACGTTGAAATTTGGCTCTAGGTGGGCAGCCAGTCGGCGGGGAAATCGAGCGTCCTGGAAACGTATACAACATCTTCTGGACTACTTCACCTGTGATCTGACCTCTTCCTTCCCAGTATTGTCGGGCGAGACTTCCTTCCTCGGGGCCAAGGCATAGTTACGCGGCGACCTCTTGTCCTCCAGCTCATCCACACACCCATCCCGGAAGAACCCTCACCAACCTCACTGCCATACACCGAATGGGGCCAGTTCCTCCATATCGACAAGAGGTTCACGGACTTCAACGAGATTCGAAAAGAGATTGAGCAGGAGACTTACCGGGTCGCAGGACAAAACAAGGGTGTCAGCAAGTTGCCCATTTCGCTCAAACTTTATAGTCCGAATGTCTTGGACTTGACGTTGGTGGATCTCCCGGGACTGACAAAAGTGTGTCTATCTATAATTCACCATTCAACCCATTTATATAATGTGCACCGACCTCAGATACCTGTTGGGGACCAGCCGAGCGACATTGAACGACAAATCCGAAATCTCATTCTGGATTACATCTCCAAACCCAACAGGTTCGCAATTTACTTTGGACGCGACAGAACTTCAGGCGAACTCTTTACTCCACAGTGTCATCTTGTCTGTATCGCCTGCTAATGTTGACCTCGCCAACTCGGAATCTCTCAAACTCGCCCGCTCCGTCGACCACCAAGGTCGTCGCACAATCGGTGTCCTGACGAAGCTGGACCTGATGGACGCAGGAACGAACGCGTTGGATGTTCTCACTGGTCGTGTTTATCCACTGAAACTTGGTTTCATCGGCGTTGTCGGACGTAGTCAGCAAGATATCAATTCGGAGAAGAGCATGCAGGACGCGTTGGAAAGCGAGAGTGAATTTTTCAAGAACCATACCGCCTACCGGAATATTGCGCACAAGAACGGGACGAAGTATTTGGCGAAGACTTTGAATCAAGTTCGTGTTATTGCCCTTTCAATTATACAATTCCTCATATTCTAAATCTCAGGTTCTTATGAACCATATTCGCGATAAACTACCCGACATGAAAGCACGACTCAACACTCTCATGGGCCAGGCCCAGCAGGAGCTCAACTCGTTTGGTGATGCCGCAATTTTTGGCGACCGAAACCAGGCATGCATACTCCTTTTTCACTGCAACACGAAACCCTTCTGATTCGTGAATAAAGCAAGGAGGGCTGATCCTTCGGCTCATGACTCAATTCGCTCGGGACTTTATCTCGTCAATAGAGGGAACAAAGGTCGATATATCAACGAAAGAACTCTCTGGTGGCGCGCGGATATACTACATCTTCAACGACGTTTTCGGCCAAGCTCTCGCATCGATCGACTCGACTCAAAATCTTGACAACTCTGACATCCGAACAGCCATACGGAATTCGACAGGTCCACGGCCGAGTCTCTTCGTTCCTGAAAGTGCGTTCGACCTCCTGGTGAAACCACAAATAAAACTGTTGGAAGCTCCGAGTCTGCGATGCGTCGAGCTGGTGTACGAGGAGTTGGTGAAAATTTGCCATAATTGCACAAGTGTGGTGAGTGAAATTCAGCCTTGGTACCAATGTAAAAAAATGATTCATACCATAGGAGCTGCAAAGATTTCCGCGACTACATGCGCAGCTCATCGAGGTAGTATCGGAATTACTTAGGGAACGTCTCGGGCCTACATCAGAATATGCTCAAAGTCTAATCGAGATTCAAGCCGCATACATCAACACCAACCATCCTGCGTTCATCTCTGGTTCAGCTCTGGCAGCTCAACAGACGAATCCAACCCACCGACCACAAGTCACGCCGCAAGTGCGTTTCGAATCTCACTTTTTTCTCTTGTTCCCTTCTGAGACCTTGATTGTCACAGCCTTCAATAGCAGAGGTCAACGGAACCTCATCCTTGCCTGAAACCGAAGAAGAACCCTCTGAGGATGACAGCATCTTCCCCCCACACGACGGCCGCTCCGTCTCCTCCACCCTGCACGACCGCTCACGCAACAGCACGTCTTCCACGCCGCCCACGTCTACTATGCCCATCAACAAACGCTCGTCTTCCAAAACCCGACAACCCCGGGACACCACACCCCATCCGTCCTCGCATCGAGAACATTCAGGGGCCGCTGGTCGCCCACGTTCTTCCCTTGGTGGTGGAGGACCGATGCACAACGGCACTGGCTCGTCTCCGCCGTCGGCGCGCGAGACGTTTTTGACGTATTTCTTTGGGCAAAACGGGCCTGGGCCGGTGACGGGGGCGAGTTTGGAGCAGCGGCATCGGCATCAGCAGCAAGGGATGTCGTCGACGTCGCAGGCGATCGTTCCTGTGGGAAGGGACATGTCGGTGGCTGAGTTGTCGTCGATGCCTTCGGGGCTGATGGTGGGGAAGAGGGGGATGGATGGGAACAATGCTGCGTATGATATGAAGAGTCTTGGGAAACATATTGAAGTCGTGCGTGTTTTTTTTTTTTGATTCTTGATATTTAACGATTTTCATTGATGCTTAGATCCCTTCTGATGGACCCCACTTGACGGCCCGAGAAGAGATGGAGACGTCACTCATCCGCTCGTTGATCGCGTCTTATTTTGCGATCGTGCGACAGAGCATTCAGGATCTGATACCAAAAGCGATCATGCATCTGCTGGTGAACCACACTTCGCAGCAGGTCCAGAACCGGCTGGTCGCGGCTTTGTACAAGCCTGAGCTGTTTGCGGAGATGTTGAATGAGGATGAGGGGCTGGTTGCGGAACGGACGCGGGTGAAGGCGTTGTTGGATGCGTATAAGGATGCGTTCAAGACGTTGTCGGACGTGAGTTTAAAGTCGACGGTGTAGAGGGATGTCTGTGTTTTTGTGTAGAGATGGTCATGAGATGCGTCTATCGTAGAGTTGTTACCCCTGCTTTGCTTGTGGCGCATAAGTTTATCATTCACGCTCTGGATCACTGCATGTTGTTCAACGGGAAGTTTATTTAAATTTTAGCAATCGCAAATTTACATAATGGGATTAATATGTCAGGAATTTGAATCCTGTTAGAGTCGATAGAAACACAGTAATTATGAGGTCAAATGGCTACGCATGCTACATCGGGAGAGGGCGCATCGCGAACGAGAGACAACAATCATCATGATCCAGTTGAATAAGGAATTATAGTCAAGGGATTCATCGTCGACCCAATGTGTGAAGCCCTTATCACGCAATTATCCAGAAAGACCCACAACCCCAACCCTGGCCTCTTCGGACGAAACCAATCCATATCATGGAACGCAATGCTACTAGCAGTCCACTCGTAGTCATCCTCTCCAGACTCATCGTCAAACGTCGGACCCGATTTGATCTCTCCTTCTAGAGTAAACCACAGCTCCACCACCTGACTGCCCCACCAGGATGCCGTCACAGAAAAAGCGTTCCTAGAAGGCACGAAACATAAAGAAGTCACAGGAGGAACTTCAAGGAGGTTCTGAAACCCGATCAACTGACGCGTCGACGTGTTCCAGAGGTACAGCAAGGCTTGAATACCGTCTGAACCACCTCCCGTGACGCAAGATCCGTCGGCCGAAAAAGCGACACAGTTGAAGCAAGACTTGAAGCCGGGTGGACCTGTTTCCAAGGCGTGTCTAGCGGGAGGCGATGCCCGTAGGTCCCATAGTTGGGTATAATCATTCATTGAAACCGACCCCAACGCTTTCCCATCCCGAGAGACTGCCGTGAGCTTCATATTACACTCTCCGGGAGGGGGCCAATGATTCTGTGCTGGAACATCCCAGATACGGATGGTCTTATCCATCGATCCCGAAGCGACTCGCGATCCATCTGGCGAGAACGCAACAGACAATATCGAGTTGGTGTGACCGACAAGGGGCGGGGCAATAGGCTGGAGAGTCGTACTACGGCCGAACCGACCATCCAAGAGATAAACAGCGTTCCCATCGGAGCCATGGACGATGATTTTCGCGTCAGGGGAGAACGCAACGCAACGAACCTGTTTATCTCCCTCTATATGCCTGTGTGAGACATGTACTTCGGGGAAGACGTGTCCCTGCCATAACGAAATGCCCTTGCCGTGACCCGACACCACCAGCTGCTTGTTCCGGCCAATGGCAATAGCCCATACACCTGACTCGTGAGATAGCGGTGCGCATGCGAGATCTGCAAGTTCCCCATTGTCATACCAAAACCGAATGGTACCATCAAAGGACCCGGAAACAATGGTGTCGTCTAGCAAGTATGCGACAGACCAAACCGCATCGGTATGATCGCGTATAGGGACTCCAAGTTGATCACCATGATCAGAATTCAAATCCCACGACCACCGGCGGAGTGTATGATCCTCCGATCCTGACAGAATCTTGTCTCCTTTGTTAGAAAGACTACAGATCGCACAGGCCCCGTGTGACCATTGAGCGTCGCAACTAGACGCGATTCTCGTGTGCTCCAGACACGGATGGTATGATCTTCAGATCCAGACACGATACGGTCACCTTTTGGCGAGAATGCCACAGAATAGACAGCTCCAGTATGACCTTCAAAACGTTCCCCAATAGGCTGCGCCGTCGCCAGGTCCCATAGGATGAGAGTGGTGTCTAGAGACCCAGATACCAAGTACTTTCCCAAAGGCGAGAAAGCAACGCATGTGACAGTATCGTGGTGCCCGTTGAACACGACACTTGCCTTCTGACCAGTGGTTACATCCCAGACGTGATGATTATCATCTGTGATGACTGTGATTTGAGACCGATCCGATGATGGGGCTATATGCAAAGGTCCAAAGTGCCGGCTGTCATTAGCTTGGGAGCAAAGATTCAAGAGCCTGTTCCAACCGGGAGCCCTTGACAGCGTTTTGTGGATTAGCAAACCAGCTGTCGTTCCTTTCGCCTGGCGCAAATGCGAGGACCAAAACCGCAACGCGTATCGGAGGTGGCCAGGTAAAACGTTGCCCGCGATGTCGGCGTGTGCAAAGGACAATCGAGAGAAACACCTTGAGACTAGTTCCATTTCTGAAGTATTTGGGTCTATCCGGAACCGAAAGGGAACTTCTTGGCTTATGATGAACTCATAGAACGACTTGTGCAATCGGGGAACCGTGTCATCGTCGACTACGTCCGCGCCGGCCACCAAAACCGTACGAAGCCGCCGGATAAAGTTAACCACATCGACAGGGGTATCTGAGGCCGTCTGTCGAATGTCTAAAAGCCGGCGAAGATCATGCAACTTCAATGGCTCCCGCAGCACCACAATCGCCCCCACAATGCGACGGAACTTCTCGTATTCCCATCCAGCATTCCATTTTCCTCGATAGGTTTGACGAAGAATGAGGTTGTAGAGATGGTTGATATCGCTCAGATCATCTGCAGTGACCATGTCAAGCACGTCATGAAGACATTCCGTCCCCAACGCGTCAATCTGCTCCTGAAGAAACTTTGCGACAGTGGTGGCCCATATGAAGAGCCCAGCTGCGCGAACGGCCAGAATAGCCATCCGCTTCTCTCCAGGCCATACCGGCCAATTCAGAACGTTCTCTTCCACAATTTGCACCACCTGTCGCCTTAGAAATGTCGCCACGTCGTCTATGGAAGACTGAGCTGCGGTGTCGAGATGGATATGCTTAACATGACTATCCTTCATGTGGCGAGCAAAAGGGTTTCGAATATCATCCTCAGTCCGGCTTGAGATGAAGACCTTCGCATTTCGATAATCTGCGAGACCTCGGAATAAGAGAGAAAATATAGTAGCAGTGTCTTTGAGCCGCGCTCTGTCCGTCTCATCCAAGCCATCGATCACCACGACAACGGGTTTGTCGGGATCTAACCTGGAAGCGAGTCCAACGGCGTCAAGAAACAGTTCCTGCTGCTTTAGCAGTAGGTTTTTACGGTTTTGGACACTCAGCGACTTGTCAGATTGCACGTGTTGACATGTGACTTTTCACGGGGGGGAGGCTTTTTTCGTTTTTTCGTCCTGCACGTGCTCT
>Ga0307516_10000979_pt1 | contig 39512 bp, 40 predicted proteins | sample 19_EM_MG_FD_203310 | JGI IMG/M metagenome (GOLD analysis project Ga0307516, IMG submission 203310) | Populus trichocarpa ectomycorrhiza microbial communities from riparian zone in the Pacific Northwest, United States - 19_EM | ecosystem: Host-associated > Plants > Roots > Unclassified | place... | reverse complement strand
GCCGCCGTTCATGCGGATCGAGACGCTCGACGATCTTCGCGAGCACCTGCAATGGGCGATCGAGTTGGAACACGCCACCCTGCCGCCGTACCTCTGCGCGCTCTACTCGCTCGACCCCTCGCGCAACCCCGACGCCGTTCAGGTGGTGGGCAGCGTCTTCGTCGAGGAGATGATCCACCTGGCGCTGGCCGCGAACCTGCTCAACGCCGTCGGCGGGCATCCGCGGCTGGACACGCCGGAGATGCTGCCGCGCTATCCCCGACCCATGCCGCACGGCGACCGTTCCCTGGAGCTGTCGCTGGTTCCGTTCGGGGCCGAGGCACTCGAGATGTTCCTCCGGCTCGAACGGCCGGCACCGCACGGTGCTCCGGCCGAGGGCGACAGCTATGAAACGATCGGGCAGTTCTACGGCGCGGTCGACGATGGACTGCGCCGGCTCTGCGCCGAACTCGGCGAGCGGGAGGTCTTCCGCGGTGACCCGGCTCGCCAGGTCACCGCGGGCCCGTTCCACCACAGTGGTGGGCGGCTGACCGCGGTCAGCGATCTCGCCTCGGCATTGGCGGCGTTGGAGGAGATCGTCGAGCAGGGCGAGGGCACCGCACGAGGCGAGGTCTGGGACGGCGACCAGGACATCTTCCACCCCGACCGGGACGAGGTCGCGCACTACTACCGGTTCCAGGAACTCAAGCTGGGACGGCGATACCGGCGCGGTGACACCCCGCAATCCGGGCCCACCGGCGAGGCTCTCTCGGTCGACCTCGGCGGCGTCCACCCGATGCGGCCCAACCCGCGTCCGGCCGATCACGCCCCGGGTAGTCCGATCCGGTCCGCCCAGGAAGGCTTCGACAGCACCTATTGCGCCGTGCTGAATCTGTTGGAGCAGGCGTTCAACGGCAGCCCGGGGATGCTCGGCGCCGCAACCGGCAAGATGTACGCCCTCAAGGCCCAGGCGCAGGCCCTGCTGGAGATGCCCGACGGTGCGGGCACCACAGCCGGCCTGACATTCGAGTACGTACCACCGGAGCTCAGGCGCTGAGGTGCCGGCGCCCGGTGGCCGTGCGGGCGGCTAGCGTAGGGGTCGCGAATAACCTTGGGGGCAGCATTGGTGGGGGAACTCGACGACGCGGCGGCGATCTTCACAGGCGTGCGGCCACGCCTGTTCGGGATCGCGTACCGGATGCTCGGCAGCGCCAGCGAGGCTGAGGATCTGGTGCAGGACGTCTGGCTGCGCTGGCAGACGACCGACCGCAGCGTGGTGAAGAATCCGGGCGCCTTCCTGGCGACGACCACGACCCGGCTGGCCATCAACGAGCTGCAGTCGGCGCGGGCGCGCCGCGAGACCTACATCGGTCCGTGGCTGCCCGAGCCGGTCGACACCAGCGCGGATCCGTTCCTGGGCGCCGAGCGCGGAGAAGCGCTCGAGCTCGCGGTCCTGACGCTGATGGAGAAGCTCACCCCGCACGAGCGGGCGGCGTACGTGTTGCGCGAGGCGTTCGACTACCCGTACCCGCAGATCGCCGACATCGTGCAGTCCACCGAGCCGGCCGTGCGCCAGCTCGTGAGCAGGGCGCGCAAGCACGTCGCCGGCGAGCGGAAGATCCCGGTGCCCGAGACCGCCCAGCGCCGGCTGCTGGCGGCCTTCCTTGAGGCCGCCCGCGGCGGCGATCTCGAGGCGCTGGAGAAGCTGTTCGCGGCCGATGTGGCGAGCGTCTCCGACGGCAACGGCGCACGGCAGGTCTCCCGCACGGTGGTGTCCGGCGCGGCCCGGGTGGCGAAGTACATCGCCGCGTTCTCGGCCTGGTACTGGGACGGCGTGGACGTGCGGTTGGTCACGGCGAACGGGCAGACCAGCGCCGTCATGCGCCGCGGTGACACGGTCCTGGGGATGGTCACGGTCGTCGCCTCCGAGGCCGGAATCGAGCAGCTGCTGTGGATGATGAACCCGGAGAAGATCGCCGCCGTGGCCGGCGTCACAAAATAGGTGCCCGGGTTGCCCGGCTGCTGTGTGCCCTGCTGCCCGGGGCAGATCTGACGGTGGAGAGCGCCAACGGGCGCGCCGCCCTGGTTGCCCGCCGGGCCGGCGCGGCCGTGGCGGTGATCGCCGTCGGCTGCCACGGGGACCGGGCCACGGCCCTGCGGGTCGTGTTGAATCCCGCCAAGTTGCGGGGCTGGCACCGTGGCTGAGCCTGGTACTGGCAGGACATGGTTCCGAACAAGAAATGGCGTCAGTGATCGGCGGCCAGCACCTCGACGAGGCACCGACCGCCGATCTCGGCGACTAGCGGGTCAGCCAGTCGCGGTAGGTGGTCTTCGCCAGAACCGCGCCCGGCGGGGCGATCAGGACATCGCCGGGCACCGCGCCGAACATGCCGGCGGCCGGGTCGACGACGACCGTGCGCTGGTCGCCCTTGGCGGCCAGCGTGATCCGGCCCCACTCGTCGAGCGTGAAGACCTCGGGACCGGCCACGTTCCGGGTGCCCCGCAGCGGCGCGCCCACGGCGACCTCGGCCACCGCCTTCGCGACGTCGGCCGAGGCCATCGGCTGCACCGGCGTGCCGGGCAGCCGCACCGTGTCGCCGTCGGCGGTCCAGGACAGGACCGCGTCGGCGAACTCGAAGAACTGGGTGGCGCGGACGATCGAGTACGGCACCGGGCCGGCCTTAAGGATCTCCTCTTGCAGCACCTTGGCGCGGTAGTAGGCGAGGTCCGGCACCTGATCCACGCCGACGATCGACAGGATCACGGCGTGGCCGACGCCCTCGCGCCGCGCGGCCGCCAGTAGATTTTCCATCGTCGTCCGGAAGAAGCCGGCCGAGGCCTCGTCGAAGGTCGGCGAGTTCGTCAGGTTCAGCACGACGTCGGCGCCCTTGAGCCCGGTGTCGAGGCCCTCGCCGGTGAGCAGGTCCACCCCGTTCGACGGCGACAGCGGCACCGCCTCGTGCCCCTCCGCCTGAAGGATCTTGACGACCTGCGACCCGATGAGGCCGGTACCACCCAGCACGGCGATCTTCATGTCTCTCACACCTCTGTCTCGGTCGGGTGGCCGGGCGTTCACCCGGCTCCGCCAGCTATGACCGGACAGCACCGCCAGGTGTGACTCGCGTGGAGGCACGTCACAAAACAGAGCACCGCGGGACGCTCAGGGCCAGTGCCGGCTGGCCCAGCGGGTCAGCTCCTGACGGTTGGACAGTTGCAGCTTGCGCAGCACGGACGCGGCGTGGGTCTCCACCGTGCGGGCGGAGATCGACAGCTTCGCGCCGACCTCCTTGTAGGTGAACCCGGCGGCCACCAGCCGCAGCACGTCGCGTTCCCGGCGGGTCAGCTGGTCGAGCTCCGGATCCAGCCCCAGCTCCCCGGCCGCCGCGCCGCGGAAGGCGTCGAGCACGAAGCCGGCCAGCCGCGGCGAGAAGTACGCGTCGCCGGCGTGCACCCGCCGGACCGCCTCGCACAGGTCCGGGCCGGAGATGGCCTTGGTGACGTAGCCGCGGGCGCCGCCGCGGATGACCGCGATGACGTCCTCGGCGGCATCGGAGACCGACAGCGCCAGGAACCGGGTCTGCGGCAGCTCGGCGGCGACGGCAGCGAGGACGGCCCGGCCGCCACCGCCCGGCAGATGCACGTCGAGCAGCACGACCTCCGGCCGCAGCCGGCGGATGCCGTCGACGGCCCCGGTCACGTCGGCCGCCTCGCCGACGACCTCGGCGGTGCCGTCCAGCTCCGCGCGCACCCCGGAGCGGACCACCGCGTGGTCGTCGACGACGAACACCCTCACCGTGCCACCCGCAGCTCCACCTCGACGCCCGCGCCGACCGACGAGCGCACCTGCGCGGTGCCGCCGTGCTGGCGGATCCGCGCCTCGATCGAGTCGGCGATGCCGCGCCGGTCGGCCGGGACCAGCCCGGGGTCGAAGCCGCGGCCCCGGTCCCGCACGAGCGCCAGCAGCTCGCCGTCGGACGCCTCCACGAACGCCGAGACCTGGCGTACCCCCGCGTGCTTGCCCGCGTTGGTGAGCGCCTCGCGGACCGCGCCGACCACCGCCAGCGCCGGCTCGTCCAGCGGGCAGGTGCCGACGGCCACCAGCTCGACGGCGACGTCGAAACGGTCCTCGGTCTCCTCGCAGACGGCGCGGACCGCGGCGGCGAGGTCGTCACCGGCCTCGGACGGCCCCGCGCCGTACAGCCAGACGCGCAGCTCTCGCTCGGTGCTGCGGGCCAGTTGCCGCACCGAGCGCGAGTCGTCCGCCCGCTTCTGGATCAGCGTGAGCGCCTGCAGCACCGAGTCGTGCAGGTGCGCGGCGACCTCGGCGCGCTCCTCGGCGCGGACCCGGGCCGAGCGCTCCCGGGCCAGGGTCCGGACGAGCAGGAGCAGGCCGGGCACGAGCACGCCGCCGACGAGCGCGATGATGCCGGCCGCGGCCATCGACATCATCGCGACCGCGAGCGCGATCGTCGAATCGTCCTGGTCGAACATCCGCAGCGCCAGCATGCCGAGCACCGGTCCGGCCACCGCGAAGATCGCCACGGTCACCACGACCCGGGACATCAGCCGCTCGCCCTCGCGCACCCGGGTCAACTGCCGGCCGACGATGACCAGCCACGGCACGATCGCGAGCCCGATCACCGCGATAAGATCGGCCAGCAGCACCGGCCACGGCGGTGGTTCGGTGTGCCCGACGGCCCAGACGAGCCAGCCGACCAGCGCGAGCCCGGCGGCGGCCATGGCCAGGTGCCAGCGCATCCTGACGTCCATGTGACGATCCTATTCTGTGGTGACGGCCCGCAGGACGTCCACGCGGCCGGCCAGGCGGGCCGGCACGGCGGCCGAGAGCAGCCCGGCGACCGCGACCAGCGGCACGCAGGCGGCCAGCGTGCCGACCGGCAGCGTGAACGCGGTCGGCATGGCGGAGTTGGCGAGCACGCGCGTCGCGGCCCAGCCGAAGGCGGCGCCGACAGCCAGGCCGAACGCCGCGCCGACCAGCGCGACGATCACGCCCTCGACGCGGATCATCGAGCGGACCTGCCGCCGCTGCATGCCGACCGCCCGCAGCATGCCGAGCTCCCGCCGCCGCTCCACGATGGACAACGCGAGCGTGCTGACCACGCCGAAGAGCCCGACCAGCGTCGCCAGCCCGGCGAGGGTACGGTAGACCGCCCGCGCGGACCGGAGCTGCGCCAGGTCCCGCTCGTGAAGCTCCGACCGCTCGTGCACCTCGACCGCCGGCAGCCCGGACATCGCCGCCACCACCGCCGGCCGCGCGTCGCCCGGCACCACGCCCGGTGCCACCCGCAGGAACGCCGTGACCGGATACGGCTCGCCGCCCACCCGCGCGAGGTCGGCCGGTTGCATCAGATAGTCGTCGAAGCCACCTGTCCGGCGATAGACCGCCCGCACGGTGAGCTCGGCCCCGCCGACGCGCACCCGGGAACCGACGGGCTGCCGCCGATGCTCGCTCACCCCGACCCCGCCGGCCGTCACGGCCGCGAGGCTGCCCTGCACGACGTCGAGATCCAGCACGTGCGGGAACTGGCCCGGGTCGGCCGCGCACACCTGCCCGCCCTGGCTCCCCTGGTCCACGCAGTCGATCGTGACGACCGCCGCCAGCTGCGGCAGCGCGCGCAGCCGGCGGACCACCGCGGGGTCGCTCGGCGTGGCCCGGCCGGAGTCGTCCCCCGCCGTCCAGACCTGGAAGTCGGCGTGGTCGCGCTCGCCGTTGTCCAGCATCGGGCGCTCGGCCGAGGCGAACAGCACATTCACCAGCGTCAGCAGGGCCAGCCCGATCATCAGCGCGGACGCGGTGGCGGCGGTGCGCTCGGGGCTACGGGCCGCGTTGCGCCGCCCGAGCCCGCCGGCGACGCCGCGGAACGGCGCCCCGACGGCGTCCGCGAGCCGGCCGGCGACGAACGGGCCGACCAGTCGTACCCCGACGAGGGTGAGGGCCGCGGCCGGGAACAGCAACGGGCCCTCGGCGGTGGCCACCGCGACGGGCAGCGCGCCGAGGCCGGCCGTCAGCAGCAGCCCGCCGGCCGCGACCCGCCAGGCACGCTGCCGGCCCAGGGGCGGCGCCGTGTCGCGCAGCGCCGCCACCGGCGCGACCCGTCCCGCCCGCCGAGCGGGCGCCAGCGCGGACAGGACCGTCGCCAGGCAGCCGACCGCGAACGCGGCGAGGGCTGTACGCACCGACAGCACGAACCCGTGACCGGGCAGGTCCCCCGGCAGCGGCCCGCTGTTGATCAGCACGCGCAGCACCGCCGCGACGCCGTAGCCCGCCACCAGGCCGGCCAGCGCGGCGAGCACCCCGATGATCAGCGCTTCCAGCAGCACCGAGCGGCGCACCTGCCGGTTGTCGGCGCCGATGCAGCGCAGCAGGGCCAGTTCCCGGGTACGCTGCGCGACGGTCACCGACATCGTGAGGTTGACGATGAACGCGCCGACGAGCACCGCCACGCCGCCGGCCACCAGCATGATCTGCCGCACGAGGTCGAGTTCCTCCGTCGAGCCGGCCCGGTCCGCGGTGTCGCCGACCATCAGCGTCCCGGCCACGACCGCCACGCCGACGACCGCGGCCAGGCCTGTCAGCGCCGCGCGCCAGCCGCGGGCCAGCAGCCCGAGCAGGGTCACCCGGATCATGCGGCGGCCCTCGGCGCGCGGACCCGCTCGAGCACCTGCTCGACCGTCGGCTGCCAGAGATCGTCCACCACCCGGCCGTCGGCGAAGAACAGGGCGCGGTCGGCGTACCCGGCGGCGACCGCGTCGTGGGTGACCATGACGACGGTCTGCCCGAGGTCGTCGACGCAGCGCCGCAGCAGCGCGAGCACGTCCGCGCCGGCCGCCGAGTCGAGGTTGCCGGTCGGCTCGTCGGCGAACACCACCGCCGGCTTCGTCACCAGCGCCCGCGCCACGGCGAGCCGCTGCTGCTGGCCGCCGGAGAGCTCCGACGGCCGGTGGCGCAGCCGGTCGGCCATGCCGACCGCGTCGATCACGCGGTCGATCCACTCCTTCTCCGGAGCCTTTTCGGGGGTACGGCCGGCGAGGCGCAACGGCAGCACCAGGTTCTCCGCCGCGGTCAGCGTCGGCAGCAGGTTGAACGCCTGGAACACGAAGCCGATCCGGTCGCGCCGCAGCCGGGTGAGCCGCCGTTCGTCCAGCGCTCGTAGGTTCTCCTCGCCCAGGTACACCGCGCCGGCATCCACGGTGTCCAGTCCGGCCAGGCAGTGCAGGAGCGTCGACTTGCCCGAACCGGAGGGGCCGAGAACGGCGGTGAACCGGCCGGCCCCGATCGCCACCGACACGTCGTCGAGCGCCGTCACCCGGGAGTACCGCTTGCTGATACCGACCGCACGCACGGCCACAGTTTCGTTCATGACCGCATCGTCGGCCCGGGCCGACCACGGGCACATCCGTAGCCGGTCCGCGACAATCCCGTAGCCGCCCGGGCCCACCCCTACGTGGTCCGCGGTGGGTCAGAGAGCGGCTGTACGGGCACCGTCGATCGCAGCCGCAACGGCGGCCTCGACATGGAGCCGGGTGGTCGGGAAGACCGGGACAGCGCTGTCCGCCGCCGACACGAGCATCTCGATCTCGGTGCAGCCGAGCACGATGCCCTGCGCGCCCGCCGCCACCAGCCGCCCGATCGCGCCGCGGTAGAACTCACGTGACTCCTCCCGTACCAGGCCCAGGCACAGCTCGTCGTAGATGACGCGGTGCACCTCGGCGCGGTCCTCGGCCTCCGGAACGAGCACCTCCAGCCCGTGCGAGGCCAGGCGCCGCCGGTAGAAGTCCTGCTCCATCGTGAACGCGGTGCCGAGCAGCCCCACGGCGCGCAAGCCGGAACGCAGCACGGCCGCGGCGGTCGCATCCGCGAGATGCAGCAGCGGGATGCCGATCCGCGCCTGCACCTCGTCGGCGACCTTGTGCATCGTGTTCGTGCAGAGCACCACAAGATCGGCTCCGGCGGCCTCAAGCGCCACCGCGGCATCGCCGAGAAGGTGGCCGGCTCGCTCCCACTCGCCGGCGGCCTGCATCGCCTCGACATCGGCGAAGTCCACCGAATACAGGACGCACCGGGCCGAATGCAGCCCGCCCAACCGAACGCGCACGAGCTCGTTGGCCAGCCGGTAGTACAACGCGCTCGACTCCCAGCTCATGCCGCCGAGCATCCCGATCGTCAGCACCCGACGTGCCCGACGGGGCAGACCGGCGACGAGTGACAGTCGATCTCCAAATGCATGTCGCCATGATCGAATGGCCGGCCGGGCCGGGTCAACAGCCACTCCCCCGAACGTGGCTCCGCCGTCGCGGTCCGGACTCTTGCTCTTTGCGCCATAGCTCACACTGGGCGCATGGGCACGATTCAGGACCCGAACCCCGACCACGACTGGTTGAAGCGCAGCTACGTGGATACGAGCAACAACCCGTTCTCCATCGAAGCGCGGACGGAGATGATGGGCCGCCTCGCCGAGGGCACCGGAGGCAGCCGGGCCACCCGGACGGTCATGCGCGTCGTCGGCGTCATCGCGCTGATCCCGTTCGTCGTATTTGTTGTCCTGGGGATCCTGGACCTGGTGGGGTGAGCGGGATGCGCCGGGGCGAGCCTCGGTGGGGGTAGACGACTTGATCAGAAGAGCGGGATCTGTCCGCGTGCCGGACTCTCCGCCTCGGGGTTGACCGCCGGGGCAGGAGCGGCCATTGTGCGGCGACCCGGCAGATCGTCCTCGTCGGTTGTGCCGAGCATCGACCGGTACCGGTTGCCGGCGTCGTTGACGGGCCGGTAGCGGTCGTCGGCGGCCGCGGCGTGCAGCGATTCCAGCAGGTCGGCGGCGGGTGGCAGGTCGAGGGCGCGCTGGAGGCGGGCCCGGGCGTCGTCCAGCTCCGGCCAGTCCTGACGGACACCGTCGTCGGCCTCGGCGAGCCACGCCCGCAGTCGGCGACCTCCGCCCTCGTGGAGCGGGTAGGCGGTCGCGTCGTGCAGGCTGGGCAGGCCGACGATCAGCGCCAGGGCGGCGCCGAGCCCGACGGAGATCAGGCCGCCCTCGCCTTCGGAGCCGACGTACAGCACGGGGCGAACGGCGCCGGCGCCGACGAGGAAGAAGGCTCCGCCGGTCGCGTCCCCGGCGATCGGCTCCAGGGATTCGTTTCCGGCCAGCGACACCGGCTCGACCGGCCCCTCATCGCGGCGCGTGACGTCGAAGTCGAAATACGCGAGCAGGTCGGCGATCCACGGGGTGCCGTGGACGATGTCGAGCAGTTCGCGATCGCTCATGTGCGTCAAGGGAAGGAGACCGTCCAAAGACACGATGAGACCAGTCCCCGTGTCGTGCGGTGCCGCGCGGTCGAGCGTGACGCCGCGATATCCGAGCGCCTCCGCCGCCGCCACCAGCCGAGGGTCGTCATCGACGAACAGGCACTCGTGCGGCTCAAGCCCCAGTAGCCGGCTGCCCTCGGCGTACATCCGGGGGTCGGGCTTGCGGCAACCGAGGATCTCGGAAATCGCAAAGCCTTCGAAATAGTGCCGGATGTCCAGGGCCGCGAACATCTGCTCCAAGCCGGCCCAACTGTCCGAGACGACCGACATGCGAATGCCCCACCGCCGGAGCTGGTCGAGGACGCGACGGACCTCAGGGTAAGGCTCGATGACGGGCCCGGCGGCCGGATCCTCCAGCCTGCGCAGCAACTGCTCCGCGGGGTCGGCGATGCCGAGCACCGTCAGCATCGTCCGGTGATAGTCGGTCCGGTTCGCCGTCGTGGTGCCCGCGTCCAGGAAACGCTGCCCGGCTTCGATCGCCCGCGGGAACTCGTCCTCCCGGACCTGGGGATGGTGGGCCAAGACGATGCTCTCGAAGTCGTACCGGGGATTCCACCGCCCGCCGACCGGGCGGGTCAGGACCCCGCCAGCATCGAACATCACTCCACGAACGCGCCCCACGCCCTCCATCGGCAGGAGCCTACCGCCGGCCGGGCACGACGAGCCCGGTCTCGTACGCCGCGATCACGGCCTGGACGCGATCGCGCAGGCCGAGTTTGGTGAGCACGTTGCTGACGTGGGTCTTCGCGGTGTGCGTGCTGACCACCATGGCGGCGGCGATCTCCGGGTTGGACATGCCCTCCGCGAGCATCCGGAGCGTCTCGCGTTCGCGGGCCGTCAGCACGGTCAGCCGTTCCGCCTGCAGCGGGCGCGCCACGCTGCCCGCGGTGAACTGCTCGACCAGGCGCCGGGTCACCGAGGGCGCGAGCAGTGACTCACCCATGGCGACCACCCGTACGGCGTGCACGAGGTCGTCGCGTCGCACGTCCTTGAGCAGGAACCCGCTCGCGCCCGCCCGCAGCGCGTCGAAGACGTGGTCGTCCTGGTCGAACGTGGTCAGGATGACGGCCCGGCAGTCGGTTTCGGCGCAGACGATCCGGGCGGCCTCGATCCCGTCCATGCCGGGCATCCGGATGTCGAGCAGCACCACGTCGGGCCGGTGCTCCCGGACGGCCGCGACCGCCTGGAACCCGTCGCCCGCCTCGGCGACCACCTCGATGTCGGGCTGGGCGTCAAGGATCATCGCGAACCCGGCGCGGACCAGTTCCTGGTCGTCGGCGACCACCACGCGGGTCACAGCGGCAGCCTCGCTCGTACCGCGAAACCGTCGGCCTCCGGTCCGGCCGACGCGGTCCCGCCGCACGCGGCGGCGCGTTCCCGGATACCGATCAGCCCGTTGCCGCCGGACGGCGGCCCCACCACGGCGCCGCGGCCGTCGTCCTGGATCTCGATCACCAGGCAATCCTCCTGCCAGCCCAGTCGCACGTCGGCGCGGGACGCACCGGCGTGCTTGACGACGTTCGTCAGCGCCTCCTGGGTGATCCGGTAGGCGGCCACCCCGCAGTCGGGCGGCAGCCGCCGGGGCTCACCCGCCACCTCGTAGCCGACTTCCAGGCCGGCGCCCGCCACCTGCCTGACCAACTCGGGCAGGTCGTCGATGGTCAGCCGCGGGGCGCGTGGTTCCCGTTCCTCCTTGAGGATGTGGAGAGTCCGGCGGAGCTGGTCCATTGCGTCCCGGCCGGCGTCGGCGATGGAGTCGAAGGTGGCGATGGCCCGTTCCGGGTCGCGGCGCACCACCACCGGCCCGGCCTCCGCCTGCACCACCATCAGGCTGACGGCGTGCCCGAGAATGTCGTGCATGTCGCGGGCGATGCGGGCGCGTTCCCGTTCGGCGGCCCGTTCCGCCTCCAGGGTGCGCTCGCGCTCGAACCGTACGGCGCGCTCCTCCAGGACGGCGGCGTGCGCGCGGGTTCCGGCGGCCCCGCGGCCGAGCGCGTACGCGGTCACGTACAGGACGACTCCGCGCATCGCGGTGTCGGCCGAACCGACCGTCAGGAGCCCCCCGCCGATGATGGTGGCCAGCGAGACCCACCGCACGACGGGACCGGACCGGGCGGACAGCGTGTAGAGGGCGATGAGCGGGCCGTACCAGAGCGGCTGCGACGCGACCGCGTCCACGAGGTCGTACAGGGAGCAGAAGGCGACGCTGACCAGCAGGACGGGCAGCGGCAGGCTCCGCCGGGCCACCAGCGGCACGGCGGAGCCGACCGCGACGACGTAGCCCCACCAGTGCCACTGGCCGTCCCTGGTCAGCAGCGGCCAGAGCTGCGCGACGGCGGCGACGACCGCCAGCGCGACATCCGACCACGGGGAACGCGCCCAGCGGCGGAGCGGCGCGGAGGCCGGCAGGGAGGACACGATGCGCCATGCTGTCATGCGTTCGCCAGGCTCCGGCGGGCGAGGGGCGCCAGCGCGGCGAGCATCAGCAGGCCGCCGAGCGGCAGCAGATCCAGGCCGGCCAGCGTGACAAGGACACCGACGACCAGGAGCACCGGCGCCCACACCGGCACGGCGCGTACGACGGCGAGGTGAACGACCAGCGCGATCAGCCCGAGATAGAACAGCGCGGGCCCCGGTCCGTAGACGGCGACCGCGACGCCGGGCACGTCCTGGACGTCGCCGAACATCCGTACCATCTCGGCCCGGTCGGTGGCGACGATCCCGACGACGATGTCGATGCCGATCTGCACGAGGGCGCAGCACACGCCGGCCACTCCGGCGGCGACCGCCGCCGTGGCGACCACACCGCCGCCGGCCGTCCGGCGCGCGATCAGCATGACCTGCACGAAGAGGATCAGCGCGGCGAAGAAGGCCAGGTGCCCGACGGTCCACAGCAGGCCGGGGCCGTGCGCGCCGTCGAGCCCGTCCAGCAGCCGGACCAGGCCGTAGACCACGGTGAGGGCGGGGGCGATGATGAACGCCGGGCGTGTTGTCTGCATGCCGTCGATCCTGATCCGCGCGGGACGTCGGGGCATCGCCGACGTCGGCGATCTTCCGTCTCCCCCGCCCGGCCCGCTTCGAATCCGGTGGGCGGTTCGCCGGCGATCCGTCGTCATCCTCGGCGAGCGGCTCACCGTACCCGTCACCGTCGGCGGCCTTCTGCTCCTCGGCGCGGTCGTGACCGCCTCCCGTGCCAACCGGCAGGCGCCGGGCCGCCGGGAGGCCCGGCGGCCCGGCGGTGTCACGCCGCGAGTGCCTCGATCGGGGTGAGGCGGGCCGCGCGGATCGCCGGATACCCGCCCGCGACGATGCCGACGAGCACCGCTCCGCCCACCGCCGCGGCGAGCGCGACGGGTGGCACGACCGGCGGCCAGCCCTGGTATGTCGCGTATCCCACGGTCGCGGCCGCGCCGAGGGCCGCCCCGGCCACCCCGCCGAGCAGGGACAAGGCGACCGACTCGGCCAGGAACTGCATCCGGATCTGGCCACGGTGCGCGCCGAGCGCCCGGCGCAGGCCGATCTCCCGGCGGCGCTCGAGCACCGAGATGACCATCGTGTTCGCCACGCCGATCGCGCCGACCAGCAGGGCGACGGCGGCGAGGCCCAGGAACAGGGCGGAGAACGTGGATTCCGTGGCCCGCTTCGCCGCGAGGGCGGCGGACGGCAGGCTGACCTGTATCAGTCCGGGCGCCTCGGGGTGGATCGTGGCCGGCAGCACCGCACGGACCGCCTCCACGCCGGAGTCGTTCGCCTGGACGTACAGGACGGTCGGGCGCCCGTCGAACCGCAGGACGTCGCGCGCCGCGTCCCAGCCGACCAGCACCGCCCGGTCGATGTCGGGGGCCAAAGGCACCGGTCCCAGCACACCGATGACGGTGAACCGCCGGCCGGCGATGAAGACCTGCGGCGGGGCGGCGCCGGTGGGCAGCGTGGTGATGCCCAGCCGGCCGGCCGCCTCGGCGCCGAGCACGACGGTGGGGAACCGTGCGAGGGTCGCGTCCAGGAAGCGCCCGGCGACGACCTTCGCGTCGACGACATCGATGAGGTCGAGCCGGGTGGCCAGGACCGCGGTGCCGACCGCGGGGTCGGTCCTGGTGTTGCGGCTGACGGTGCGATGGGTGTTCGCGACCGCGGTGACCGCGGTGACCGGTCCGATCCGCCCGGCCCGCGCCTCCGCCCCCGGGTCCAGCAGGATCGGTGGGTGCTGGTCCGGCATGGCGCTCGCCTGCAGCAGGCCGGTGCCCAGGTTGGACAGTTCGGCCCGCAGAGCGGCCTGGCTCGACGCCGGCACCCCGGTCACGATGACCATGGTCGCGATGCCGATCGAGATGCCCAGGGCCGACAGCGCCGCCCGCGCCTTGCGGGTCCGGATCCCGATCAGTCCGAGCGACAGCAGATCGAGCGGGCCGAGCCGTACGGGCTTCGGGCCGGTCACCGGGGTGCGGCCGAGTCGTGTGCAAGGCAGATGTCGCGCAGGGTGACCACCGCACTCATGAGGTCGTCACCACGGTGACGCCTTCCGCGATCGCCGGCCCGGCGACCTCGACCAGGCCGTCGGCGAACAGGCCGGTCCGCACGGGCACGACGGGCCCGCCGGCGATCTGCACCGCGTAGCCGCCCTCGAGGACGGCGAGCAGCGCGCCCACCGGTACGGCCAGCACGTCCTCGCGGGTCTTGCCGAGGATGTCGACCTGGACCGGCGCGGCGTTCAGCCGGTCCGCCGCGCCGACCTTCGCCAGGGTGATCGTCACGATCATCTTGGGTTCGGCGTTCTCGTCGCCGGGTTGCGCCTCGGTGCCGATGCGGGTGACCTCGCCCGGCGTGGTGTCGCCGTCGGGCAGCGTGACGGTGACCGCGTCGCCGGCCCGGACCGCCCCGGCCTCGCTCGCGCCGAGCGAAACAGTGATCACCTTGGTGGTTCCGGTGACCGTCATCAGCGGACCGTCCGCCGGACTGCCCGGTCGCGCCGCCACGGAAGCGACCCGCACCTTGCCCTCCAGCACGAGCACGTCGCCGGCTTCCACGATCCCCGTCGCGGGCACGCCGTAGTCGTTCTGCCACCGCCGTACCGCGGCGATCAGCCCGGCCGTGAGCACGGCGTCGCCCTTGCGGACCTTCACCCGGAGCGTTGCGCGCGGGGCCCGGGGTGCGGCCGTCTTGGCGATCGGGTCGGCTGCCTTGCCGGCGGCCGCGTCGCCCGTCCCGGTCGGGTCCGCCGCGGCGGTGGCCGGCTCACCGGCCGGTACGTCGATCACCTGCCCCGGCGCGGGCTGGTCGCCGGGCCGGTATCCCAGCGCCTTCAGGTTGTCGGCCAGGACCCGCACATCCCGCCCGACCGTCTTCGGCGCCGCCAGGCGGCGGAACAGCGGCGTGCCGCCGTAGAGCAGCGGTACGGGCCGATCGTCGCGCCGATACAGCGGCTGCCCCCGCCGGACCACCGTGCCCGGCCGCGGGAGCCAGGTCGCCGTGCCGGGACCGCCGCTGATCTGGCGTGCGGTGCCGAAGCCGAGGTTGCCGGGCACGGTGACGGTGGTCGTCAGGTCGGTCCGGGTCACCGTCGCGGTGGCGGCGGACGGGCCCCGCGCGTCGACCGGCGCGGTACGCGCCCGGGCCGGCACCAGGTGCGTCCCGGCGACCACGAGCCCGGCCAGCACGGCCACCACGCCTCCTCCGGCAACCCAGCGGCGAGGGCGCATCAGCCCCTCTTGCCGTTCATGTGCTGCATTTCGCACTCCTGCTGGGCCTTCTCCAGCGTCGGGTTGCCGCTCACGTCCGGCGGCAGGCCGTCGTACTTCCCGCCGTTGCTCTCCCACTTGATCCCGCGGGCGATCTGGCACTTGATCGAGGCGAGCCGGTCCTCCTCGTAGTACGGATTCCGCTGCGGGTCCGTCACCGCGGGCCTGAGGGGTTCCTTCCTGCTGCACACCTTCAGCACCGCGGGGTCCTGCGACATCGTCTTGGCCTCGTCCGTGTTCCAGGTCAGCCGCCCGTCGCCGTCCTTGACGAGCGGCACCCCGGCGTCCTTGAGGCACCGCATGTAGTCGTCATAGAGGGCCACCTTCTCGTCCCTGGTCATGTCGAGGCGCTCGACAGGCCGCCCGGCGTCGGGGTCGGCGGGCGCGCTGCCGGCCGGGCCGGACTGAAAGGTGACCACCTCGGACGTCTGCTGATCGTCGGCGGGCTGGTCGGAGCAGGCGGTGAGGACGCCCAGGCACAGTGCGAGCGCGACCGCGCCCCGAATGGTGTGAGACATGCCGGCCATCGTGCCGAGGCGGATTCAGGCGCCGGTCAGGTCGATGTATCGAGCCTGTCAGATTCTCGGGCCGTGGCGACCCGCCTGCCTATAGTCGGGCGATGCGGACACGGGTGCTGGTTGCCGAGGACGACGCCCGGCAGGCCGAGGGGGTGCGGCGGTACCTGGTCGCCGAGGGTTACGACGCCACCGTGGTGGCCGACGGCCGGGCCGCCATCGACGTCGCGCGCCGCGACCGGCCGGATCTGCTGATCCTGGACGTGATGATGCCGCGCGTCGACGGGCTCGACGTGTGCCGGGTCCTGCGGAGCGAGTCGGAGGTGCCGATCCTGATGCTGACCGCGCGCGCCGGCGAGGACGACCTGCTGCTCGGCCTGGACCTCGGTGCGGACGACTACCTCACCAAGCCGTACAGCCCGCGGGAGCTGATGGCGCGCGTGCGTACCCTGCTGCGGCGCAGTCACCGGCGGCCCGCCGCCGAACATCCCGTGCTGAGCGTCGGCGACATCGTCGTCGATCCCCTTCGCCGTGAGGTCCGCCGCGGTGGCGTGCCGGTGCCGTGCACCCGCGGCGAGTTCGAGGTGCTGGCCGCCCTCGCCGCCGAACCCGGCCGGGTCTTCACCCGCCAGCAACTCCTGCAGCGCACCCGCGGCTGGGAAAGCTATCCGAGCGACCGGACCATCGACATGCACGTGCTGAACCTGCGCCGCAAGCTGGAGGATGATCCGGGCCGGCCGCGCCGGATGATCACGGTCTTCGGCGTCGGCTACAAGCTGGCCGAGGACTGAGGCATGTCCCCGCACCGGGTGCCGCTGCACCGCAGTCTGCTGGTTCGGCTGCTGGCGACGTCGATCCTGGTCGCTCTGTGCGCCGTGGCGGCGACGGCCTGGCTGGCCGTACGCACCACCAGCCGGGCGATCCAGCAGGAGCAGGGACGGTCGTTCGCCGACGACACCCGGGTCTACGACGATCTCCTCGGGTACGCGGCGACGCACCCCGACTGGTCCGGCGTCACCACCCTGCTCGCCGAGCAGTCCCGGCGCACCGGACGCCGGATCGTTCTCACCGACGCGCTCGGCAGGATCATCGCGGCGTCCCCGGGCCCGGACGCCAGGCCGCTGCCCGAGCACCCGTCCGCGGTCGTGGACGCGCTGCACGTCGACGCCGTCCTGCGGGGCGGACCGGGCGGCGGCGAGATCGATCCTCGCGCGGTCGGCCCGTACCGGCTGACCGCCCGGGAGAGGCGCACCGTACGCAGCCGTACCGAGCAGGTCTCCGACTGCCTCACCAGGGAAGGCCAGGACCACTCGCTGACGGTGGGCCCCAGCGGACGGATCGCCGTCACCCTGCCCGGCCAGGGTCCACTGCCCGGATACCGCTGCGCGGCTGACGACGCGTCGGCGCCGACGCCGACCGAGAGCAGGGCCCTCGACCGGCTTGCCGACCTGGTCAAGGCATGCGTACGGCGGCAGGGATTCGCCGCCGAGGTGAGCATCGACACCGACTTCGCCTGGCTCGCCAAGACCGATCCGCCCGGCGGGACGAAGGAGGTCCCGGCCTGCATGCAGGACGCGCGCCGGGAACAGCTACGGCCGTACGTCGCATCACCCGCCCGGCTCTATGTGGACAGCCCGGCACGTCCCGGCGGTGCCACTTTCGACCTCTCCAACCGCAACATCGCCTACATCGCGGAGGTCATCGGCCTGGTGCTGGTCTTCGTGGTGCTGGTGACGGTGCTGGTCGGCCGGCGGCTGATCCGGCCGCTGCGCATCCTCACCGCCGCGGCCCAGCCCCCGCTGGACTGGGCGGAGCCGGTGCCGGTGACCGGCGACGACGAGATCGGCCGGCTCGCCGGCGCGTTCAACGACCTGGCGGCGCGCCGCCAGACCGCCGAACGCCAGCGCAAGGACATGGTCAACGACATCGCCCACGAACTGCGGACGCCCCTGACCACCATGCGCATCTGGCTGGAGGCCGCCCAGGACGGCCTCGCCCCGCTCGACACGGAGCTGCTCGGGCTGCTGAACGAGGAGACGGTCGTACTCCAGCACGTCGTGGACGACCTGCGGGACCTCGCCGCGGCCGACTCCGGCAGCCTGACGCTCACCAGCACCGCCGTAGCAATCGGCCCGGTGCTGCACCAGGTCGCCGAAGCACAGCGCGGCGCGGCGGAGAACGGTGGCGTGGACCTGTCGGTGACGATCGACGAGAACGTCGGCGACGGGTGGCTGGATCCGGTCCGGCTCCGGCAGATCGTCGGTAACCTGCTGTCGAACGCGCTCCGGCACACCCCGCCGGGTGGCCGCGTGGGCGTGCATGCCCGGATGAACGCCCGGGACCTCATCATCGAGGTCGCCGACACCGGCGCCGGCATCAGCGCGCTCGATCTACCCCGGGTCTTCGACCGCTTCTGGCGCGCCGACACCGCTCGTGGCCGTGCCTCCGGCGGCAGCGGGCTGGGTCTGGCGATCGCCCGCCAGCTGGCTCAGGCCCACGGCGGCGAGCTGACCGCCCGCAGCGTGGTCGGCCTGGGCAGCACCTTCACGCTGCGGCTTCCTGGCCAGTGAAAGCTCAGGTCAGGCAGATCTTGCCGGGTGCGAATCCGGTGACGGGCTGGGTGCGGACGATCTCGACACCGGCGCCCAGGCCGAAGTTCGGCGAGCCGCCAACGCAGTACGACGTCTTGGTCTGATTGGCGATCCCCGTCATGGTGTCGCCGCCGGGGAACGTCTGCGACTGGCCCTCGGGCACCCAGATGATCGTGCCCTTGATCTGGGCGACGCAGACATACCCGCTGGCACAGGGAACGACCGGGGCCACCGCGGCCGCCGCCGGAACGGCCGGGGCGATGGCCGCGGCGGCGGCGAAGGCGGAAGCGACAACGGCGCGTTTGACTGTGGTGAACATCGTGAACCCCCGGTTAAATCGACGTTTCGCCGAAGGTAGCAACGGGCCGAGATCACCCGCAGCCCCGTGTCCGAAGCCCAACACTCGCATTGGCTCTGTCAGTCGGCGAAACATTCGAGCCCGGTGACCCGAAGCAGTTCCAGTGCCGACACCTCGGGTGCGCCCGGTCCTGCGGAGTAGACCAGCAGGCTCTGGTCGACTTCCGGCACGAGGAGGATGTCGCAGTCGAGGGTGAGCCGACCGACTTCCGGGTGAATGACGGTGGTGCTGGTGGAGCGTTGCCGGCCGGAGCGTCCGGCCCGCCAGATCCGGTCGAACGACTCGCTGCCGGCCTGCAGATCGGCGATGAGGCGGGCGAGATCGGGGTCCTTCGGATAACGTGCCTGGGCTGTTCGGAGGCAGCCGACGCAGTCCGCGGCGGCGTCCGGGTCGGGCACCATCGTGACGCGGCCGATGCCGGCGCCGAGGAACCGCTGCCGGATGAGGTTGCGCCGGGCCGGCGGCAAGGCCGAGAAGTCTCCGAACAGCGCCGCGGCGAGGGCGTTCCAGGCCAGCACATCGGACTTCGCCGACAGCACGAGGGCGGGCAACTGCGAGATCCGCTCCAGCAGCCGCTGCGTGCTCCTCGGCACCAGCATGGGGACGTGAGCGGCCTGCGGGGGCGCCGAGCCGGCGAGCCGGAAGAGCGTGTCCCGGTCGTCGTCGCTGAGCCGCAGCGCCCGCGCCAGCGCGCTGAGCACCTGAGGCGACGGCCTCGGCCCGCGGCCCTGCTCCAGCCGGATCACGTAGTCCACGCCGAGCCCGGCGACCTGGGCGACCTCCTCACGCCGCAGCCCCGGCACCTGGCGGCGCGGACCAGCCGGCAATCCGACGTCGGACGGCGTGACCCTGGAGCGCGCCGTGCGCAGCACGGCGGCCAGTTCGGCTCTGTTCACCCACCCCATTGTGCCGGACGACCGGCGGCTCGGGGTGGTACTGCCGGCCCCAGGCGCCGGCAGTCCTGGTGGCCGGCTTCGGCGGCCGGAAGACTGCGGTCATGACGACGATCGCCCTGGTAACCGGGGCCAACAAGGGGCTTGGGCGGGAAACCGTACGGCGGCTGGCCGCGCTGGGCTGGGAAGTGTTCCTGACCGCCCGCGACGAGGCACGCGGTAGCGCGGCGGCAGCGGAGTTGAGCGTACGGTTCGTCCCGCTCGACGTAACCTCCGACGAGTCCGTCACGGCCGCCGCCGACACGGTGCGCCGCCAGGTGGACCGGCTCGATGTGCTGGTGAACAACGCGGGCGTCGGCGCTCCGGCCACCGCGGTCGGTGAGACCCCGGCCGCGGATCTTTCCGACGTGTTCAACGTCAACGTCTTCGGCCCGGTCCGCGTGACGAACGCGTTCCTGCCGCTGCTGCGCGCGGCCGAGCACCCCCGAATCGTGATGGTGTCCAGCACGCTGGGATCCATCGCGTTCTCCGGCCAGCCGCACGTCCTCGACGTGGTGCCGCCGCAGCTCGGATACCCAGGATCGAAGGCGGCCCTCAACATGATCACCAACCAGTACGCCCGCGCGCTTCCCGGCATCAAGGTCAATGCGGTGGAGCCCGGATACACCGCCACCGACCTCACCGGCCATCATGGCCATCAGACGGTGACCGAGGGAACCGACGCGATCGTCCAACTGGCCTGCATCGGCCCGAACGGACCGACCGGCGAGTTCTTCGACCGAGAAGGAGTCGTACCGTGGTGATCCTGTCACTGGGCCTGCACCCGAGCGCGCTCGACTACAGCCGGCACCCGGGGCTGGACGAGGCGACTCTCACGGCGCGGATCACGGCGGCGGAGGCGGCCCTCCATCAGGCCGGATTCGACATCGTGTCCTGTCAGGTCTCCGCAGACCCGGACGAGGCGGAAGCGCGAATCCGAGAGTGCGTGGTCGCCCGCCCGGTCGAGGGGGTCATGATCGGCGCGGGCCTGCGTACGGCGCCTGAGCACACACTGCTGTTCGAACGGGCGGTGAACCTGCTCAACCGCCTCGTCCCGGGCATCGTGTTCTGCTTCAACACATCACCGGAGACCACAATCGAAGCGTTGCGCCGGTGCACCCGCCCGGCCCGCCAAGACCTCGGACCACAATCACGATAGGCCGCCCTGCCAGGAGCCACAGTCCATTCGACGCGGCCGATCCGGTGCAGGTACTTGATGACATTATCGGCTAGCACACCTACCTTATCCCATCGACGGCACGCATTGCTGAAGCTCGTGCAGCAAGGGATCACCGGTTCCGTCGGGCAAAAGTGATCCACGGCGAAGGATGGGGAAATCGGCGTCGTCCCAGAATGAGTGACTCCCGCCGTTGACGAGTGCGATCTTCGCTACGAGAATCGCTGAGGCGTCACTCGAAGCTGGATCGTAGACATGATCCTCATTGAATGGGTACTGCCCGACGAGGAAGCCTTCCTGAAGATGTGGACGGCGAGCATCTGGCGGGCAGACGGCATTGAGGCGAACAGCGAACGCCGAATCGTCCGGCCTGACTTCGGGGGAGGCCATCAGATCACTGCGCATATGAGCTACACCAACGACATACAGGAATCCCGTGGGTCGCGCGCGGTCAAAACCGAAGGCAAAAGTGGCAGCGACGCGCCAGGATCCACTGAAGTCGAGGAGGGGCGTGGGCCATAACTGATAGTGTTGAAGTATTGCCCACAGCGCCGCAGGATGGTGTTCAAATGGCCTCCAGCGAGGAACTCCTCTGCGCATCAACAGGTCTCGTACAGACTCCTGAACCTCAGGAAGCTTTCGCCAGTAGCGCATCCGGGCGCCTCCCAGTTCCACCGCCCCGCCGTGCGGCGTAAACCATTGCTCGCGCTCAAGTGACGGCAAGAGTGGGAAGTCGGCAACCTGCCCGCGATAAAGCAGCGACAGGTTCTTGTTCATGACGTTGAGAAACGAGAGAACCGCAATGAGCTGGCGCGCGGAATGGACCTCCAGGGGCGCCTGTCGGGCGACATCACGAGCAGACTGCGTGGTATCCCTGAGATCTCGCCATGCGGTGTCGCCGGCGGCGATGCGCCGGTGCCACTCGACGTAGGTATGGGTGCCGTAAATTCGGGTCAGACCCTTCACTGCTACCCCCTGATCTGCCATTCTGGTTCATTGCGCGTGGCGTCGGCGGCCAGCGTCCGACAATGCTCCCGTCCATACTGCACCGCGAGACTCGGCACCGGTGTCGGATCAACGACCAGTATCAGCGGGTCGGCCCATCGGCGGTCGCCCCGGATCCCGATGATCTGACTGTCGGTGGTTTGCGGTTCGCAGCTATCGCGATTGCGACAAACGCAGCCTGGGAAATTTGTGCGAGTATGGCTGTCACGCTGCTGGTCGCGCTCCCCCATCGGCGCCGGGCTGCGTCTGCTCACTTTTTCGAGCGGATGGCATCGTCGAATGGCCGTGCAAGCTGAAGTGTTGCTGCCGGAGGTGTAGAAGTTGGCGAATGGAGTCGATGCTGACGCCAAGTTCCGGGCGAAGCTGGCCATAAGTATCGTATTGCTGGGCATCGTCGGCATGTTCCTTATATCCGGTTTTGCGGTTTGGTTGGTGGGTGCTAAAAATCGCGCGGAGATGATGCGTCTGGTCTTCGCTTCAATCCTCCCCTTGCTCGGCACCTGGGTCGGAACTGTCCTTGCCTTCTACTTTGCCCGCGAGAGTCTGCAGGCAGCCACGGATAGCACTGCACGGCTCATGGGCACCCCCGATCCGAAGACACCGGCGCGACAGGTCATGATTCCGAAGGCCCGGATTGCCGCAAGGACCGTCGCCTCGGGCGGTGATCCCAAAGATGTCGCGCTTGATCAGCTCATGGAACTGATGGCGGCCAGGAAGGTACACCGAATTCCGGTCCTCGATGCTACGGGAGCCGTCCTCTTCGTTGTTCACGATTCAATGATCCACGCCTACCTGGCGGAATTGCCGATACCCGCACCGACAGCCGGTGCGGTCGCCCCGGACCCATTGACCGGCAAGACCGTCGCTGATTTGCTGAATGTGCCGGATTTCAAGAAGCTACTCGAAGCGATCGCTATTGTCGGACCGGCAGCGACAATTGCCGACGCCCGGACGGCCATGACGTCCGTCGAGGGTTGCAACGACGTGTTCATCACCAGCAATGGGCAACGCACAGACCCGGTCGAGGGCTGGCTGACCAACACCGATCTCGCTGGCTGGGTGTGAGCCGGTATCTGCCCCGAGCGTCATCCAGGAAGCGAGCGGCGTCCATCAAGTAGCGGTTGTCAACGGTGAGGCCACGTTGCGGGCCTCCGCGACATTTCCACGGCACGGCGACGTCCTCGGCACGGTAGCTGCCAAGCAGACGGACGTCAGCAAAGTGGTGGCTGCACACGGGCTTCAATGGAAGGCGCGGGCTGCGGCTCTTCGTCGCCCGACGACGTACCCGAGCAGCGCGATCACACCGAGCGCGGCCGGCGCGATCAGGAGGCCGGTCGGGATACCGCCAGAATCGGCGGGTGGCGCGGCGGTGGGTGCCGAGGCGCCGGCCGCCGGCAGTGCCGGGTCGGCGAGGGTGACCGGGTACGAGCCCTGCACGGTGTGCCCGTCCACGGACACCACCCGGTAGGCGACCGTGTGGAGGCCGTTGGTCAGTGGCGGGGTGAGCGTCACCGTGGCGACGCCGGCGTCGACGGCCGGGGCGGAGGCGGGGATGCGCCGGCCCGCCGCATCGCTGACCACGATGGTGGCGAAGTCGGGGTTGAGCCGCGCGCTGAAGGTCAGCGTGACCGTGGTAGGTGCCTTGGCCAGCGTGGCGTCCTTGGCCGGGTCCGCCGAGAGCAGCCGGGCGTGCGCCCAGGCCGGGGCGCCCGGGACCAGCACGGCCAGCATCGCGGCCAGCGCGACCAGTGCCTTCCTCACGCCAGCACCTGTTCGCCGATCCAGCCGCCAGGCGCGCAGCCGGGCGGGATCGCGAACACGGCCGAGCCGATCGGGGTGATCCATTCGTTCAGCAGGTCCTTGTCCGCGAGGCGTTGCTGGATGGGCACGTACTGGCGGGCGATGTCACGCTGGTAGGCGGCGAAGATCAAACCCGTGTCGGGGTGCCCGAGGGCGTTCGGCGCCCCGTCGTAGTTGTAGGGCCGGCGCAGGATCTTCATCGCCGGGTCGGTCACGTGCGCGCGGGTGACGTGCGAGAAGTCCGGGATCTTCGGCAGCCCGGACGCGTCCAGCGCCGCGAAGTCCGGCTCGTCGTGCTCCTGCGTGCCGCTCAGTGGCGCACCCGATTCCAGCCGCCGGCCGGTGGCGCTCTCCTTGTCGGCGACCGCGAGCAGGTCCCACTTCTCGATCTCGGCGCGGACCCGGCGCACCACCAGTTGGGTGGAGCCGTCCGCGTTCCACACGGCCGGGTCGATCTCGGCGCCGCGCGGGTTGGCGGTGCCGTCGAGCTGGCCGAGCAGGTTGCGCTGGGTGTGTTCGGGTGCCTGGACGCCGGGGCTGCGCCGGAAACCCTGCTGCACCCAGCGCACCGCGGCGAACGGACGGGCGTCCTTGATCAGCATCCGTTGGGTGTGCGCGACCGTCAGCGGATCATCGGCGCAGATCTGCACCAGCAGGTCGCCGCCGGACCAGCGCTTCTCCAGCCGGTCGATCGTGAACGCGGGCAGGTCGGCGACCGGGGATTTGCCGCCCGCCACCCGATACAGGCCGGGGCCGAAGCCGAACGTCACCGTCAGCCGGGCCGGCAGCACGGCGAGGGTGGCCTCGGTGTCGCCCAGCGCCGGGACGCCCCGGGCCAGCCGGGCGGCATCGTCGGTGAGCAGCCGCATCATCCGGCCCAGGGCACGCCTGTCAGCGCCGGCGGCGAGGGTGAACGCGACGAAGGCGGCGTGCGCGGGCGGGTCCTGGGCGATGCCGGCCTGACGCGGACCATGGAACGCCACGGTGGCCGTACCGGTGTCCACGGGTGCGGAGGCCGCGACCGGGACCGGGTCCTCCCACCCGGTCGCGGCCACGACGCCGGCCCCGGCCACCATGCCGAGCCCGGCGGTCGCACCACCGGTGAGCAGGCGGCGCCTGCTCACCGGGAAGGGTCCGGAGGTCACGGCGCCGGGCTCGTCATCGGCATGCCGGATGCCGGCATGGACATGCCCGGGTCGTAGCTCTCCCCCGCCCCGGCGAACGGCTTGACGATCGCGGTGAACGGCACGGTCCCACCGTCGGCGAGTTTCAGCGTGAAGGTCACCTCATCGCCGGCCTCGATGGCCGCGCCCGGCTTCATCAGCATCAGGTGGTCACCGCCCGGCCCCAGCTCGTGGGTGCTCCTGGCCTTGATGACGAAGCCACCCTGCTTGGGCTGCATCAGCATCTTGCCGTCCTTCATGGTCATCTCGTGCAGCTCCATCGGCGAGGCCGGCGACTCGGCGCCGACCACCGTGATGTCGGCGCCGGTGTCGTTGACCAAGACCCCGAACGCGGCCGTCATGGTGCCGGCCGTCGCGGCCTTCACCCACGGATCCTTGACGATCAGGGTGGCGGCGGCCGCCGACACCGTCGGCGCGGGGGTGCGTGCGGTGCCGCTCGCGGCGTCCACTGTGCTGCCGCAACCGGCGAGGCCCAGGGTGGTCAGGGCGCCGGCCAGCGCCAGGGAAACGAGGGTTCGCCGCCGGGAGCCGCGGATCAGACTGTTTCGCATGGTGTCCGTTCGTTGTCGGGGTCTGCGCAGCATTGGTCGGGAGCCACCCCCGGGAAGTTCCCGCCGTGGTCCTGCCGACCCGATGGGCCCGGGGGTACGGTGTCCACATCCTCAACCGGAGGCACGGCGTGGCCGAGACTGTTCTGTACGACAAGCGGGGCCTGCACAAGATTCGCAAGCCGGTGATCGCCGCCGTCGATGGGTGGGCCCTGGCGGCCGGCCTTGAGCTGGCGCTCGCGTGCGATCTCCGGATCGTCTCCGACCGCGCGATGTTCGGCTCGTTCGAGGCCCGCCGGGGTTTCCATCACGGCGACGGGGGCATCGTCCGGCTCGTCAACACCTGCGGAGTCGGCGTCGCCATGCAGCTGGTCCTGACCGCCGAGCCGATCGACGCCCAACGTGCGTTGCAGTGCAACCTGGTGATGAAGGTCGTGCCGCACGCCCGTCTTCTGGACGAGGCGGAGCTGGTGGCCCGGCAGATTCTGCGCAACTCCCAGCGCGCCGTGCGCTCGGCCAAGGAGACCATCCTCGAGGTGATCGGCAAGCCGCTGGACGACCAGCTGCGGATCGAGGGCTGGAACTCGTACACCTGCGTGGATCGGGACGAGGCTGCCGCACTCCTCGACCTGTTCTACGACAAGGCCGACGCGGGTCGGGCCGGAGCCAACGCCACGCCTCTCCAGGCGCCCGATCCCCTGAAATAAACAAGGGTTTCAGGCGATAGACGCCCGGAACATCAGCCGGCATAGGCCCGTCACCGGACAAGGACGACTCTGGTCCGGCGGAACCGTCCGCCGGCGAACCGGATGTTCAGCCGCAGTGGGCAATCGTGGCGAACGTCGTGGACGAACGGCCGTTCGGACCGGGCGGCGAGGAGACCAAACGCGGACTGAAGATCTTCCGGCCCCATGCGAAGGTGTACGTCATCGACGGTTTCGGCGGGATGGGCTGGGAAACGGTGACGGTCGTCGGTCAGCCTCGGAAGTCGCCCCGCTGGGTCACCGCCCACGTTCAGGCCAAGAATCTTCACAATTTCCGGGTGAAGTTGGTCTACACCCCTGCGGCCCTGCGGAGGATCACGCAACTGCGTGGGCCGGCGCCGGACGAACCGAACCGGCGGTTCGGAGGGTTCTGGCTGGGCTGGGTCGACGACTGCGGCAGCGAGGCCTACCGCGACTCTTTGCGGGAAGTCATTCGCCGAACCCTTCCCGGCAAGGAATGACCGACCGCGGTACGCCGATTCCCGTCAGGACGTACACCACAGTCACGCGGGCTGGGGCTCGCTGCGCCGGGCCGCCGCGCGCGTGATCAGCAGTCCGAACGCGGTCGCGGTGCAGAACATGAGCAGGCTGTACACGGCCGCGGGCACCGCCATCTCCGCGTTGTCCAGCAGTTGCGGGCTGAGCGCCACCGTGATCGCCAGCGTGCTGTTGTGGATGCCGATCTCCATCGAACAGGCGATGGCCTGCGTGCGGTCGACGCGCAGCAACCGTGGCGCCGCGTAGCCCAGACCGAGGCTGAGCAGGCTGAAGAGCAGCGCGACAACGCCGACGGCGGCGAGGTAGTCGGCGATGTGTGAGCGCTCGGCCAGCACGGCGCCGACGATGACGGCGACCAGCACGACCGCGGAGAACAACTTCACGGGGCGCTCCGCCGCGGCGGCCGCCCGGGGCAGCCGGTTGCGCAGCCACATGCCGACCGCGACCGGCACGAGCACGATGGCGAAGACCTGCGCCACCTTGTCGAACTGCAGCCCGATGACGCGTGGGTCGCCGGTGAAGTAGGCGATGGAGAAGTTCACCACCAGGGGCAGGGTCACCACCGCGACAACGGAGTTCACCGCCGTCAGGGTGACGTTCAATGCGACGTCACCGCGGAAGAGGTAGCTGAACAGGCTGGCTGTCGTCCCGCCCGGTGACGCGGCCAGCAGCATCATGCCGACCGCCAGGCCGGGCCGCAGCCCGAAGGCCAGCACGAGGCCGAAGCAGACGGCGGGCAGCACGATCACCTGGCACAGCAGGGCGACCAGCACCGCGCGCGGATAGCGCAGGACCCGCGAGAAATCCGCCACCGTGAGGCTCAGCCCGAGGCCCAGCATGACGATGCCCAGCGCGAGCGGCAGCAGCACCAGCGTCAGGAAGCTACTTTCGGCCATGTCCTCAGGCTGGTGGATCACGCTCATCGGGGCCGGTGCCTGGCTGACAAAACCTGGTCACGAGTTGTCACGGCGGTAACAACCAGGGGGCGGACCGACAGGTTTGCCAGGATTTCGGACCGGCCGGCCGGACTGGCTCGACATCGCACCCCGGCGAAAGCATCGTCGCGGGCATGACGAACCCGACGCCCACCCCTCGTTGGCAGCATGTCCTGCACCGCTGGCCCAGCGCGCTCGGGCTGGCGGCCGCCGTCGGGCAGCTGGCGACCGGCGGCGATCGCGACTCGGTGGCGATCGTGGTCTGTGTGGCCGCGCTGTGCTATCTCGGTGCCGCCGCGTTGGGCCGGCGGTGGATCGCGTGGGCCGGGGTCGCCGGCGGCAGCCTGGTGGTGGCGGCCAGCGAGCTGGCCGGCCTGGCCTGGTGGGCCGGCATCGGCGGCACCGCCCTCGCGCTGATCGTCGCCGGGCTGCTCGGCCGGGCGCACCGGCCCGCGCTCACCGCGCAGACCGCGGCCCTGCTCGGGTACGGCGGCCTGGCCGTGGCCGCGCTGTTCTTCGCTCCCCGTGCCGGCCTCGTGCTGGCCGGTGTCGTACTGGCGAGCCACGCGGTATGGGATCTGATCCACTACCGGCGCGATCAGGTGGTGCCCCGGTCGCTGGCGGAATTCTGCATGCTGCTGGATCTGCCGCTGGGCGCCGGAGCCATCATCATCGCGATCATCGACTGACGACCGTCGCGGGCGTGCGCCGGGTCGCCGGAAACCCGGCGGCCCGGCGCACGCGCTGTCACACGGTGAGCGTCCAGGTGTTGAGGTAGCCGGTGTCCTCTTCATAGACGTCCTGCACGCGCAGGGACCAGGCGCCCGCGGCCGCCTCGCTGGAGAGGTTCACCGTGTACGTCGCCTGCACGTTCGCGGCGCTGTCGGTTGAACTGGAACTCTTGAGTGCGTACGTCGAGCCGTCCGGCGCGACCAGGGTGACCACGAGGTCACCGCGGTAGGTGTGGACGATGTCCACGTACACCGTCGCGCTCGCCGAGGCCGAGCGTGCGCAGCTCGCGATGGTGATCGTGCTGGTCACCGCGGTGCCGGCGTCCGGGATCTCGACGTCGGTGCCGTTGGTGCCGGTGCACGCGGCCGGGCTCGCCGTCGCCGTCGCGGTTGCCGTGGCGGTGGCGGTGGCGGTGGGTGTCGTGCCCAGCACTGTCTCGACCGTGACGGTCACGTTGGTGCACGATGCCGCGTAGGAGGTGAGCGCGGACTTCTCCGTGCTGTCGACGGTGAGGCCCCAGCGGGTCTTCACCGCCGTCCACTCCTCGATGTAGCGGCAGTAGACGCTGGTGAGCGGCGGCATCCACTCCGCCGGATCCTGGTCGCTCTTGGTCTGGTTCTCGTTGTCGGTCACCGCGGCCAGCGAACGGGCGTCGCCCAGGTCGTTGGCGAAAGACTCGCGCTGGGCCGAGGTCCAGTCGCGGGCCCCGGAGTCCCACGCCTCGGCGAGCGGGACGAAGTGGTCGATGTCGAGATCGGACGGGGCGGTCCAGTACAGGCCGTCGTAGTAGGAGAACCACCGGCCGCCGGTGAGGCTGCAGGAGGAACCCACCGTCGGGGCGGTGACCGCCTCGGCGATCAGCACCTCGTAGCGCGTGTTGCAGCCGTCACCGTCGGCGTCGATCCAGTGGTTGAACAGGTCGCGGTCGTAACCCGTGCGGACCTCGGTGGCCACCGGAAGGTTGGCGACCATGGTGCGCAGCGGCAGCGACACCGTCGCCGCGTTCGCCGGCGAGGACACCACCACAATGGACAGGGCGGCCGCGATGGCGACTGTCAGGACGGCGATCAGGGTTGGTCGTCGGTGGGACACGGACATGTGCGCTCCCTTGCCGGAGGGCGTCTGGCGGGATCGCCTAGACGGTCAGCGTCCAGGTGTTGATGGTGCCGGTGTCGGCCGAGTAGACGTCCTGCACCCGCAGCTGCCAGGTGCCGTCGGCGGCCTCGCCGGAGAGGTTGACCGAGTAGGTGGCGATCACGTTGTCGGCGCTGTCGCTGCTGCTACTGCTCTTGAGCGCGTACGTGGAACCGTCCGGCGCGACGAGCGTGACGACCAGGTCGCCGCGGTAGGTGTGCACGATGTTGACGTCCACGGTGGAGGTCGACGAGGCCGCCCGGCCGCAGCCGGAGATGGTGATCGAGCTGGATACGGCCGCGCCCGCGTCCGGGATGGCGACGTCGGTGCCGTTGGTGCCGGTGCAGCCGGCGGGCTCCTCACCGCCGTCGTCGGAGTTGACAACCTGCAGCAGCAGGTTCGGCGAGCCGGTGCCCGGGCTGGTCACCTTGCCGCTGACGGCGTTGCTGGTCAGGTACGACGCCACCTGCGCCGGCGTGTACGACGGGTTGGCCTGCAGCACCAGCGCGGCGACGCCGACGACGTGCGGGGTGGCCATCGAGGTGCCGCTGATGGTGTTGGTCGCCGTGGTGCTGCTGTACCAGGCCGACGTGATCGACGAGCCCGGCGCGAAGATGTCCAGGCAACTGCCGTAGTTCGAGTACGAGGCGCGGGCGTCGGCGCTGGTGGTGGCGCCCACGGTGATCGCCGTGGCGACCCGGGCCGGCGAGTAGTTGCAGGCGTCGGCGCTGTCGTTGCCACCCGCGATGCCGTAGGTGATGCCGGCCGCGATCGAGTTGCTGACCGCCGTGTCCAGCGTGGTGCTGGTGCCCCCGCCGAGGCTCATGTTCGCCACGGCCGGCTTGATCGCGTTGCTGGTCACCCAGTTGATGCCGGAGATGACCCCGGCGGTGGTACCGCTGCCCTCGCAGTCGAGCACCCGCACGCCGACGAGTTGCACCGCCTTGGCCACGCCGTACGTGGAGCCGCCGACGGTGCCGGCGACGTGGGTGCCGTGGCCGTTGCAGTCGGTGGCGTTGCTGTCGCTGTCGACGAAGTCGTAGCCGCTGACGGCCCGGCCACCGAACTGGCTGTGGGTGGTCAGGATGCCGGTGTCGATGATGTAGGCGTGCACGCTCGACGCCGTGTTCGGGTAGGTGTACGTGGTGCTCAGCGGCAGGCTGGCCTGGTCGATCCGGTCCAGGCCCCAGGTGGCGCCGGTCTGGGTGTCGGCCAGCTTGACGACCTGGTTCTGCTCCACGTACGCGACGGCCGGGTCGGCCGCGAGGCGCCGGGCGGCCCGCTCGGACATGGAGGTGGCGAAGCCGCGCACCACCTTCGAGTAGACCTCGTCGACCGCGCCGTCGTACTTGTCCGCCAGCCCGGTGGCCCTGTCGCGGACCGTGGCGGCCGTACCGTCCTTCAGCACGACGATGTAGCTGCCGGGCACGGCGGTCGCCGAGCCGGCCTGCCGGATGTCGCCGGTGGCCGGCGCGGCCACCGCGGGTGTGCCGAAGCCGACGATCGCGCTCAGCGCGACGGCGATGGAGCCCGCCAGCCCACGTGTTCCGATTCGGTGGATTCCCACTCTGTCTGTCTCCTCTGCCGGTGCCGGAATGCGCCGCCCCCGACGGCCGATTGGGGGCACATTACTGGCCGGTAGATCGTCAGCGATAGATATCAGAGAGACAATCTCGGAAACGTTATGCCCGCGCCTCGACGGTGCCCACCACACCCGAGCTGACCTGCTAAATCACGGCTTGCGCGGCAATTGCCGGACCTGGACACGACAAAAGCGCGCACCGCCGGAAACACTCGGCGGGACGCGTAACGCAAACGTATTAATAAGGGACGGCATTCGGCCGTGAAATATGCGGTATTGACAATGGATGGCACCCCGGGGATGGGCTGTGCGGACCCATCCCCGGGGGTGCCTGACCGATTACCCCTGCTGGGTGGGGCCAGCAGGACCGGACGAGCCGCGGGGGAACGAACTCGGCCTGTCGCTGGGGTAACCGGACTGCTCGCCGGGGCGAGTGCTGGGCTGGCCGCTCGGGCGGCCGGCGTCGGGGAACGCGCTGCCGCTCGGGCGGGCGCTCGGGCTCCCTGACGGCTTGAGCCGGGCGCAGAACTTCTCCACCCGGTCGTGGTCCTTCTTGCCGGCCTGGCGGACCAGCTCACCGAAGCGCCGCTCCTCCAGCGCCTTGGTGCGGTGTGCCTTGTCGCCCCGGCTGCCGAAATCGCGGCACAGCGCGGCGATGTCCAGCGGGCCGCCGGCCGGGCCGCTGGGCCGCGGCAGGGCGGAGCCGGACGGGATCGGGCGCGGCTGCGCGGAACCGGACTGCGTCGGGTGCGGCTGCGCGGACTTGCTGCTGTGCGCTCCGGGCAGGTGCGAGCTGATCGGCGCGGGCAACACACCGGCGTTGGCGGCCAGTGCGACACCCCCGACACTCGCGCAGGCGATGCCGGCGATGGCGGCCACCTTGATGGTCAGGATCTTGGCAATGGCGAGCTGAATCATTGAGGGTCTCCGGGCTGGGGACGGTGGCGAGTGACGAGCCGCGGTGAAGGCCGCCATCGCCGCCGACTCGCCGGCCAGCTCGGCCGGGTGGGCCGAGGTGCTCGCCGCCGCCAGAAGCTCGGCGAGGCGGGGGTGGCCGGCGTTCAGCGTGGCCCGGTCACCCTGCAGAAACTGCTCCGCGGTGGTCCGGTCCATGCGATCACGCCTCTCGTTGCTGCTCATCTCACCTCCTTAAGCGCCGGGGTCGTCGAAGTTGTCACACCTGTCCAGAGGCTGGGTTGTCGGGGCGGATCGGCGGTGCCGGCCGATTCCAGGCGCCGGGCGAGCTGGCGCAGGCCCCGGTAGGCGGCGGTACGGACCGCCCCGGCGCGCTTGCCGAGAATCTTGCCGGCGGCCTGGGCGTCCAGGCCGAGGACGACCCGGAGCATCACCGCCTCGGCCTGATCCCGCGGGAGCGACGCGATCAGCGCCACCGCGGCATCCGTGGCGACGAGTTCGAGCGCCCGGTCCGCGGTCTCCTCCGGCGCGATCAGGTCGAGGAAGTGCTCGACCGACGCGCTGATCTGCGGCCGCCGCCGCGTGGCACGCAGGCTGTCCATCGCGCGGTGCCGGGCGACCGTCGCCGTCCAGCCGCGAAAGCCGGCCCAGTCGCCGGCGAACGTGCCCAGATCACGGCTGATCTGCAGCCACGCCTCGGAGGCGATGTCCTCGGCGTCCTCGCCGACCAGGACCCGCAGGTACCGCAGCAGCGCCGGCTGCTGGGTGCGGTACAACAGCCGGAATGCGTCCTCGTCGCCGGCCTGCGCTGCCCGCACCACGGCGTCGAGGTCCTCCGGTGCCACCATCCAACAACCTCCGCGCGGTAGGTCCTCAGGGGCAGGGTTCGACGCCCCCGTTCTTACAGCGCCGTAAGGCGGGAAAGTGTCACAGTGCCCCGGGGATCTCCGCAAGACCTGCCGGCGGCGGCCTACGTGGTCGCGCGGTCGAGCCAGGCGGAAAGCCAGTCGAAGGCCGGCGCCTCCATCCTCTGCCAGGTCTGGTCGTTGTGGCCCCCGCCGCTGAGATAGGCCGTGGTGACCGACAGCGGCGGGCGGGCCAGCCGGGCCAGGGTACGGGTGCCGCGAAACGCGCTGCGGTCGGTACGGGCGCAGGCGAGGTAGAGCGCCGCGGCGGGGATCGGCAGATGCGCCAGGCGCCACGCGTCGTTGTTGGTGGTGTGTTCGCTGCCGTCGCCCACCGCGATTCCCGGGTCGGCGTAGCCGGAGAGGCTGGCCGCCGCGGCGTACTGGGTGGGATGGCGCAGCAGCAGGTTGGTGGCGCAGAAGCCGCCGGCCGAGTAGCCGATCAGCCCCCAGGCGCCCCGGTCCGTGCGGATCCGGAAGTGCGCCGCGGCCGCGGCGGGAACGTCGACGGTCAGGAACGTCTCGGCCCGCACCCCGCCGGCCAGGTCGGTGCATTCGGTGTCCAGCAGCGGGTTCGGCGTCTGATACGGGAACAGCACGATCGTCGGTGCCATCCGTCCGGCGCTGATCTCGCTGTTCAGGTGGCTGGCGACGGCGAGCCGGCGCAGCCAGGAGACCGGCGAACCGGGGTAGCCGTGCAGCGCCTCGACGACCGGGAAGCGGGCTGCAGGTTCCCCGGCGTAGGCCGCCGGAAGGTAGACGTACATCGGCAGGACGAGCCCGCTGGCCCTGCCGTGCACGGTCAGCGTGACGATGCGGCCCTGGCCCGCCCCGCCCGCGGCGCCGTCGGGGGCGTAGGTCTCCGGGGTGCCGCCGGTGCTGTCGCCGGTGGCGAACAGGGCCGACCAGCTGGTGTAGGTCTCGACCTGGCGGTTGACCCAGATCCCGGCGGCGGCCGCCAGGGTCAGGAGGCACAGCGCGACCGCCGCCGCGCGGACCGGGATCCGCCGGCGGCCGCGCGCCGCGTCCCAGGTGAGCGCGAGCAGCACGGCCGCGACGACCGCCGCGGCGACCGCCAGCAGCTCAACGGCGCGGCTGTCCGGTGCCATGACCACCTCCGGTCGGTGCGGCGCCGGGCCGGCGTCCGGCTCCCCTCTGGTACGGGACCAGCGCCGCGGGAGCCGCCAGGGGCGCCGGGATCCGCTGGTCAGCCCAGCGCAGTGCCGCCACCGTCGCGGTGCCCGGGGCCGCGTGGATGACAGTCGCGTCCGTACCCCTGGGCATTTCCGGCCGTGCCGGACGATCGCCCGCAGCCAGCAGAGCCACCGCCCGGTAGCGGGCGGGATCGGCGAGCAGGACCGCCCGGTCGAGGGCGGCCTGCGCGGCCGGAGTCACGAGAGCCCAGCTGTGTGCGGTCACGCGGATGTCGGCGGCAAGCGCCTGGGGCAGTCGCGTCGCCAGGGTGCCGGCGTCCTGCGCTCCGGCGGCACGCAGATACACCAGGACCGCGTACTCGTCGGCCGGTTGCCCGGCATCGGCCTGGTCCTCGATCACCATGGCCGGGTAGCGCCAGCCGGGATGCCGCAGGTATCCGGCCGGCACCACGACCGTCGGCGGCGCGGCCAGGCGCCACTGCCGCCAGCCGGCCGGTTGCCAGGAGATGGTGACGGCGGCTCCGTCGTCCGCTCCCGGCTGCTGCTCCAACAGGCGGTCGAGGCGGCCCGGTACGGTCTGCCCGGCCGTGGCCTGGTCGTCGTGCGGGGCCAGCGCGGCCCACGAGGGATAGAACCGCTCCGAGGAGTTCACGGCGAGCCCCACGACGAGCAGGAGCAGCGTCTCGGTCAGCAGCACCCCGGCCGGGCGGATGAGAAACCGCTCCCGGCCGGTGCGCCGCCAGCCGTAGCCGGTGCCCACGACGGCGCCGAGCAACGCGCAGGCCGCCAGGGTGAGCAGGGGAACGCCGGTCAGTGACACCTGGGCCCCCGCTCAGCCGTCGGGCAGGACGGCATACGCGGCCCGCGCGATCAGTTCGTGGCCCCGGGCGCTGGGATGGTCACCGTCCCCGGCGAGCAGGTCCGTGGGATCAATGGAACCGTCAGCGCCCTTGAAGGCCGGGTAGGTGGGCACGTACACCGCGGTCGCGCGCCCGGCGGCGGCCTGCAGCGCGCTGTTCGCGTAGCGGGTGGCGCTCTCCGCGGCGGCCAGCCCGTCCCGGTCGTAGTCGGACCTGCCCACCGCCCCGTCTTCGACCACGTTCCAGTATCCGAACACGAGCACGTGGGCCGGCTGCGGGCCGGCGTGGATCGCCCGGATGCGCCGGACCGTCGCGGTCACGTCGTCGTCGATCCGGGCGGCGACCGCCAGGTAGGAGGCGGTGTCGGTGGAACCGGTGAAGACCCCGGCCATGTCGTTCGCCCCCACCATGATCAGCACCACGGACGCGGCGGCGAGCGGCGCCCGCAGGCTCGCCGCGCCGACCTGCCGCCGGACGTCCGCCGACGTGTAGCCGTTGTGGGCGAGGTTCACCGCCTCGGCGCGCGGACTGAGGAGTCCGGCGTACAGGTCGGGAAAGGGTGTGCAGTGACACGCCGTCCCCGCCGGCACCGAATCGCCCAGGGCGACCACAGTGGTGACCCCGGGCGACAGGTGCCGAAGTGACGGCGTCCTTCCGGGGAGCGCCAGCAGGCTGGCCCCCACGATGATCCAGACGGCGGCGGCCGCCGCCCGGCGGCCCCGGTGGGCGATCATCGTCAGCTCGCCGAGGGGGCGGTCACGTCGAGGGGGCTGCCGGCGGGGGCGCTGCCGGCGGGCAGGAAGGCCTCGGCGCGCAGCACGGCGAGCGCGATCCGGGGCAGGTCCCGGGCGGTCGGGAAGCACAGGTATCGGGGCTGCCAGCTGGGCAGGTACTTGGCGTTGGCCCGGTACAGCGACTCGATCTGCCAGAAGCGCGACGCGGCCCGCAGCAACCGGTGCCACAGCCGCAGCACCGGTCCCGCCCCGAGCTCCTCGGCGCGGGCGAAGACCGATCGCAGGACGGCGAAGTTGAGCGAGATGCGCTGGATGCCGGCCTGGGCGGCGGCCTCGATCGTGCTGACGATCATGAACTCGGTCAGGCCGTTCTCGGCCCGGCGGTCGCCACGCATCAGATCCAGCGAGAGCCCGTCCGGCCCCCACGGCACGAACTGCAGCACGCCGCGGATCCGCGACTCGCCGTCCCGGCAGATCACGAGCAGGCAGGTGCCGTCCTCGGGGTCGCCGATGCGCGACAACGCCATCGAGAAGCCGCGTTCGACCGTACCGTCGCGGAACTCGGCCGCGGCCCGGATCACCGCGCCGAGCTCGGCGGGTGCCACGTCGCGCTGCCGGACCACCTGGCAGGTGTATCCAGCGCGGCCGATCCGGGCGACCGCCTGCCGGACCGAGCGCATCGGCCTGCCCTGCAGGGAGAAGGCGGAGAGGTCCAGCACGGCCTCGTCGCCGAGCTCGACCACATCGAGGCCGCAGCGCCGGTACGCCGTCCCGCCGGCGTTGCCGCAGCCGAGCACGGCCGGGGTCCAGCCATGGCGGGCGCTCTCGTTCAGCCAGGCGTTGATCGCCTCGGGCCACGCCGACCGCGCCCCGATCGGGTCGCCGGTGGCGAGGCTCACCCCGTTGATCACCCGGTACGCGACCGCGGCATGGTGCCCGGGCGTCCAGGCCAGCAGCTTGTCGTGGCGCAGCGCGAAGTAGCCGAGCGAGTCTTCCGCGCCGTGGCGGTCCAGCAACTCGCGGACCCGCACGTCGTCATCCGCCGTGCGCCGCCCGGCCGGCACCCCCGGTCGCAGCAGCAGGATCGTCGCGGCGGCGATCGCGAGCAGCCCGAAGGTGCCGGTGGTCAGGCTGACGGCCTCCTCGCCCAGCGGACGCTGAAACTGCACCGGCCCGGAGACACCGACCAGGCCGTACAGGGATTCCTCGGCCCAGCTGATCCACCCCGGCCGGCCGACCAGGTGATTGACCCGCACCGCGATCTCGACGAAGCCCAGCAGGAAGCCCACCGCCGCGAACCCGGCCAGGGCGACCGGCGCCCGCCACCGGTTCCGGGGATCGGCGACCGCGTGGAACCCGCCGCGCGCCGCGATCAACATCGCCAGCAGCAACGCCGAGACCAGGGCCGCGCCGATGTCGAGCCCCTTGACGACGTGCAGAATCACGCTCGCACCCGCGAGGGCGACCGCGAGCTGCCAGGCGCGGTGCTTGCCGCGGCGCAGCCCCGCACCCAGATAGATCAGCAACGCGCCGGCCGCGGCCGTCGCCGCCCGCGCCGACAGGACGCCGGCCACCGGCACGAACTCCAGCAGGACCGGCAGCCGGCCGTGCCGGGGCGGAAGCACCGCGGTGAGCACGTCGAAGAGCCCGGCCAGCTGCACCAGTCTCGCCACGGCGCTGCGCGAGAGCGAAGACCGCGCAGGCCACGGCAGGGCGGCCGGAGCCGGCTCACGGGAACTCCTCATGCCCGTCATAGTTTGCCCACAGGCTTGACGAAACCGGGGTAGCAGCTGTGAACATGCTGCGTTGACGGAATATGAGCATGAATCCTGAATTCTGAGCTCAACGACTCCGTGACCCACTTCCGCGTCTGAGCCGACTCCTCTTTCCGGGTGCCCGGGCGTAGCTTGTTGATGAGCAGGTCGTCCCTCCAGCATCCAGCGGCGAGGAGTCATCGATGAACCAGCTGATCAACGACCCGGCGAACGTGGTGACGGACGCGCTCCGCGGCATCGCCGCGGCCCATCCCGAGCTTCGCGTCGACCACGAGAACCGCATCGTCTACCGCGGCGACGCCCCGGTCCAGGGCAAGGTCGGCCTGGTCTCCGGCGGCGGGTCCGGGCACGAACCGCTGCACGCCGGGTTCGTCGGCCCCGGCATGCTGGACGCGGCCTGTCCCGGGGAGATCTTCACCTCGCCGGTGCCGGACCAGATCATGACCGCGACGAAGGCCGTCGACGGCGGCGCCGGGGTGCTGCACATCGTCAAGAACTACACCGGCGACGTGCTGAACTTCGAGATGGCGGCCGAGATCGCCGCCGCGGAGGCCGGCGTGGCCGTCGCCGCCGTGGTGACCGACGACGACGTGGCGGTGCAGGACAGCCTGTACACCGCCGGGCGCCGCGGGGTCGGGGTGACGGTGCTGGTGGAGAAGATCGCCGGCGCCGCGGCCGACCAGGGCCGGTCGCTGCCCGAGGTCGCCGACGTCGCCCGCAAGGTCAACGCGAACGGCCGCAGCATGGGCGTGGCGCTCAGCTCGTGCACGGTCCCGACCGCCGGCAAGCCCACATTCGACCTGCCGGACGGCCAGATGGAGGTCGGCATCGGGATCCACGGCGAGCCCGGTCGCCGCCGCGTCCCGCTGGCGCCGGCCGCCGAGATCGCCGAGATGCTGGTCAGCCCGATCCTCGGCGACCTCGACTTCACCGGCGGCGACGGCGTGATCGCCTTCGTCAACGGCATGGGCGCCAGCCCGCTGATCGAGCTGTACATCGTGTACAACGAGGTCGCGGCGATCCTCGGCAAGGCGGGAATCACGATCGCCCGGTCCCTGGTCGGCCCGTACATCACCAGCCTCGACATGGCCGGCTGCTCGGTCACCCTGCTGAAGGCCGACGACGAGATCCTGCGGCTGTGGGACGCGCCGGTGCGGACCCCGGCGCTGCGGTGGGGCGCATGACCGCCTGCACCGAGCGGCACCCAGCCGCAGTCGACAAGCCTTCAGTCCGGTTTCGGGTGGCGGGCGGGGCGGTTGGATGGGGCCTCGCAGGCGACCGCCGGAAGGGTATGCGAAAGGAAGGCTCAGCATCACCGCCTGCACCGAGCGGCACCCGGCCGCAGTCGACAAGCCTTCAGTCCGGCTTCGGGTGGCGGGCGGGGCGGTTGGATGGGGCCTCGCAGGCGACCGCCGGAAGGGTATGCGAAAGGAGGGCCTGGCATGAGGGGCTCGGTGGACACGGCGGCGCTGACCGCGTGGGTGCGGGAGTTCGGCCGGCTGATCGCCTCCGAGAAGGACAGGCTGACCGAGCTCGACGCCGCGATCGGCGACGCCGACCACGGCGTCAACATGGACCGCGGAATGACCGCGGTCCTCGCGATGCTCGACGCGGAGGCTCCCGGCACCCCGGCAGACCTGCTCAAACGTACGGGGATGACGCTGGTGAGCAAGGTCGGCGGCGCCAGCGGCCCGCTCTACGGGACGGCGTTCCTGCGGATGGCGGCGGCGGCCGGCGGCGCCGATGTGCTCGACGCGCAGGGGTTCGCCAAGGTGCTGCGGGCGGGCCTCGACGGCGTGGTCGCCCGGGGCAAGGCCGAGGCCGGTGACAAGACGATGATCGACGCGCTGGCCCCCGCGGTCGACGCCCTCGACGGCGCGCTCGGCGACGGCCGGCCGCTCGGCGAGGCGGTGGGGGCGGCGGTCCAGGCCGCCGAGCAGGGCCGGGAGGCGACGATTCCGCTGGTGGCCCGCAAGGGCCGCGCCAGCTACCTGGGCGAACGCAGCGCCGGCCATCAGGATCCGGGTGCGACCTCGGTGACGCTGCTGCTCACCGCCGCGGCGACCGCGCTGAGCGGAAACTGAGGCGATGGTCGGCCTGGTGGTGGTGAGCCACAGCCACGCCCTGGCCCGGGCCGCGGTGGCGCTCGCGGTCGAGATGGTGCCGGACCGGCAGATCCCGATCTTCCTCGCCGCCGGGCTGGACGAGACGACGTTCGGCACCGACGCCGTGGCCATCACTGAGGCCATGACCGCGGCGGACGACGGCGACGGCGTGGTCGTGCTGATGGACCTGGGCAGCGCCGTCCTCTCCGCCGAGCTCGCGCTCGACCTGCTGGCCGACGACCTGCGCGACCGGATCGTGCTCTGCCCGGCGCC
>Ga0307516_10000978_pt1 | contig 39519 bp, 64 predicted proteins | sample 19_EM_MG_FD_203310 | JGI IMG/M metagenome (GOLD analysis project Ga0307516, IMG submission 203310) | Populus trichocarpa ectomycorrhiza microbial communities from riparian zone in the Pacific Northwest, United States - 19_EM | ecosystem: Host-associated > Plants > Roots > Unclassified | place... | reverse complement strand
GGGCGTAAGCCTTTGGCCACCCCAAGCGACGACGCCAGCGATGTCAGATCTCTAGGAAGCTGTTCCCAAGATTTGTGCGCAGTAGGAGCAGGCAACTCCGGTACTACAAACCATTAGAACGAGGGTGAAGCGTTTCCAGGAACACCCTCACCCTCAAATAGCAATGCCTTCGATTCGTCGATCCCATCTTGTAATATGATCTCGAATTCGCCGCACCCAGCCTTCGACCATATGGTCCTCAAGTCTGCTTCCAGATTGTCCTCATACTCGTCAACGTCAAACTTAGAGGGTGGCTGGCCAAGCATGGACGACGTCATCGCTGTATCTTCGGCACATCCTAGTGATCGGGGCTCTTCCTTATCGACCCTTGGATTCACAGGCGAAATGTGGTGCTGTGGGAGAAGCGATGCGAGGCTGCAGAACGTAACGTAATTAGTCAACATCTACTTCCTGACGACACCCACACCTATGAGGGCCGTGCGATAGATCGGAGTCGGTGTAGCCAATCCTCCCCCGCCTCGGTATCTGGACTTCTCCTAACCAAGATCCGTGTTAGTCACAAGGAATAGGGGAACGTGTGCTTACCCATTTTCAATGACTCTAGCTCCAAAATTGGTACAGCCCCGGGCCCCGTAGGGGGAGATGGAGGGAACAACTCGTCCACCTGGCTCGACGTACCTCCCAGCCCTAAGGAGGGGGTTGGCGATGGCGATGAAATTTGGGTGTAAATCGCTAAAACGCCGATGAGTTGGCCTGCGGAGCAATTAATGGAACCTATACACACTCCAACCATCCACGATCCTCATGTGCTCTATGCTCAGATCCTCCTCCTCGATCTCCACTGTTGGGGCAAGACAGCGCAAGTCACTCATCTTCCGTGGTATTTTGGTCGAACTCGTAGACGAACCGTCCGTGGATCCTGGCCAGGAACTCCGAGGGAATATAGGAACCTCTACAGTACCGACGACAGGGAGAGGGGGAGACTCGGAACGAAGAAACGCTTCTACAGCAGGGTTTGTGCGACCCGGAACCAACTTGGTGCCCACGTGAACAGAACGTATGTGGGACATTGTCTCACGGTGGAGGTTAGGTTCAATCTTGTACTGCACGTTCCTACCCAACGGTAAGCAACACCTTTGGGGAGAGGGGTGGATAGAAATACAAGGTCTCTTCGAGGGTCGGGAGGGTTGGGGTGGGCATTTCAGGGACTTTGACCGGAACCAGGGTGTATGCGCCGAGCGGCGATCGCAGAGAACCAGATGAGGTCGTCGCCCAAGACTCTCCGAACTTCGGTGTCTGTCTCAGGGCCCGACCAGACAGGATGGGTGATGCGAGGCGGAAGCTTTCGATCGCCCGTTCGTCTGTGGTGAGGTTAGTTAAATGCACCTATGAAATGCAACACGACGAACAGGGATCAATCTCATTCCAGCACTTCGAAGTCGCCAATGGCGCAGTCCCGGGGTTCACAGACCCCCGTATACGACCAAGAGTATCCGCGTCTGTTGTCCATTTCTCTTCTGGGACGAGTGGGGCATCCAAGCGACGAAGCAAAGTATCCATTGGGTCGATAGGGAGGGTAACAGAGTTCGGATCCTCCAAAGACACAAGTGCAATCCTATCGGATAGTAACTGGAACGCGTGCAGGCATCAGAAACAATTGGTCGAGGATTAATGGGCGCGACGCGAGATGAATGGTACCGTTTGCACGGCATGATGTGTAAAAGTCACGTAGTCTTCAGTGATATGAGCGTGGCAGTAGTCCAGCAGCAATCCGCGGATATGATCCCTGAGCAGTAGGTCGCGTTCCATCTACCTTCAGCAGCAGCGGACTTGGTGGGAAGAGACCTGGGGATGGAGGTGCACGTGATGTACTACCCAGAGAAGTTCCGAACGGGTCGGATTGATCAAGCTTTGTGGCGACTATGACGGTGGAAGCGAACCCCGGAGAAGAACTCGAGAACAAGCAAGTACCTCCTCAAGAGGAGGAGGAGGAGGAAGAGGAGGAACCAGGTGTAACCCCCGGAGCGGGTGAGTTCCTTGGGTCCGACATGGCCTATTTCTCTTATCACTGCGGTTTTTGCAAGCAGACGGCGCAAAGAAAAAGAAGAAAAAGAAGAAGCCCAAGAAGAAGAAAGCAACCCAATCTGACCCTCCAAGGGTCGGTCTTTCGAAACTCTTTCCAGGCGGAGTGTATCCGACCGGGGAGATTTGCGAGTATAAAGACGAGTGAGCAGAATTCCGATCTGGCTTCCCGACCTTACCCTTGGTGCGCCGTCAGTAACTCGTGGAGGACTACCTCCGAAGAGAAGCGCCATGACGAGCGCATGGCCATGGAAGATCCTGATGTCACCTACAACAACATCCGGAGGGCAGCAGAGGTTCACAGACAGGTTCGGCAAGCCGCACGCAAGTTCATCAGGCCAGGGCAGTCCATGACCGAGATTGCCGAGTATATCGAAAATGGCACACGAGCTCTCGTGGAGGAGAACGGACTGGAGTGTGGCGTTGGTTTCCCGACGGGTCTCAGCCTGAACAACTGTGCCGCACATTACAGCCCGAATGCGGGCGACACTATTGGTAGGTTTACAATGCAATCCCAGTCCATGATCTCTCAACGTTATACAGTCCTCGCGTGGAGGGACGTACTTAAGGTTGACTTCGGTGTCCATGTCAATGGGAGGATCGTAGACTCTGCCTTCACCCTGACGTGGGACCACACGTACGAAAAGCTCCTGGAGGCGGTACAGGCCGCGACCAACACAGGAGTTCGGGTGAGTTGCAGTACCCAACACTCCGGTTCGACCGGCCGCTTACCCTACCCCAGGAATCCGGCATCGACGTACGGCTCTGCGATGTCGCAGCCGCCATCCAGGAAACCATGGAATCCTACGAAGTCGAGGTCGGGGGAAAGATCCTACCCGGTAGGTCCTAATCATACTCTGGCCCTTGGATCTACTAACCGGTTTCCAGTGAAACCTATTTCAAACTTGAGCGGCCATTCGATCAACAGATACCAAATCCATGGTGGTAAATCCGTCCAGCTAGTCAAGAACAACGACCAAACGAAAATGGAAGAGGGCGAATACTTTGCCATCGAGACCTTCGGGTCAACGGGGCGTGGTCATGTCGTCGAGGCAGGAGAATGTTCCCATTACGCCAAGGTCGCCGATGCTCCCCGTGTCCCTCTAAGGTAAGTTTTGTTCAGACGTTGCGGCGAACCGTACTCCTCTGACGATCTCCTGTATATGTACAGGCTCACATCCGCCAAGTCGTTGCTCAAGACGATCAATAAGGAGTTCGGCACGTTGCCGTTCTGCCGAAGATATCTTGATCGGGTCGGGGAGTCGAAGTACCTCCTTGCGGTACGCTGGACCAGTGTAGCTTAAACCTACGGCACTGATTAAGGTTCCTCGCTCTCCACAGCTCAACAACCTTGTTTCCCAGGGCATCGTCCGGGATTACCCTCCCCTTTGTGAGGCGAAAGGCGTCATGACGGCACAATTCGTGAGTTCCTTTGTGCACTGAAACTGCTGGACTTGCTGTGACGACGTCAACAGGAACACACGCTCATTCTGCGCCCAACTGTTAAGGAGGTGGTGAGTCGCGGGGACGACTATTGACCTGTATCTCTCATGCTTGTGCTCAAATTTCCTGCAATGTATCACGTAACGTTACCTACCTACCATGCAGACTCGTTCCGGTTGGCTCAAATGCGGGAGGGCGCCCCGTTCTGTTGACCGCGACACGAAACCAAACCTCTAGGAACACAACAGCAACCATCGCTTACCCCAGGACGAATGGGGGAATAACGAATACGAAGCGGGACCGACGCTGTCGTCTGGCACGCTCTGGGCCCGCTCGCTGTTATCCATGTGATATCTGGCTGCAGTACCCTTGTAGGTTTGAAGTTGACGCCAAGAGGCGGAAAAAGAAGAAAAAGGCTGGACAGTCCGACCCCCACGGGTCGGATTATCATAACTATTCCCAAGTGAGGAATATCCGGGGATTTTCGAATACAAGGACAAAAAGTTACGACTGGTTGTCGTTCGAAACGGGGTAGGATGTGTCTGACCAGTAGTGTACGGCACATGACATCGGAAGAGAAGCGCTACAACGAGCGGGTGACGATGGAGGACCCAGAGGTCACATATGGACAGGCGGGTACGCGCGGAAGGTCGTGCTGCCTGGGAGACCGCTGGAAATCGCTGAGGGAATTGAGACGAGCGCTTGGGCGCTTGTTGAAGAGAGTGACCTAGATCATTTCCGACTGGTTTGGATACCAATGACTGCGCCGCTCACTACAGCCCAAATTCCGGAAAAACCGCTGGAAAATCGCGCGCGTGTTGCAATCAGGTGCCGAAGTTTACGACTTGCCACAGTGTTGAAGGGTGGATGTGCTCAAGGTGGACTTTGGTATCCACGTCGAAGAACGGACGCTAGATTCCGCGTTCGCGTCGACATGGGATCGCACATGTGATAACCTTCTTGAGCTATCGAGGCCGCAAAAAAACGCGGGTATCCGTGTAGGTTTCTGGCTCCTTCCGATGCGATAAAGCATTGACTTCGGTCCTTTGCTGGCCACTCAGCTGATTCAAGAAACCACGGAGAATCGTATGAAGTGGAGGGGGCGGGAGGGCGATTCCCGGCACGACCCCGACAATCTGATCATCGATTGCGTTTCCAGCGAGGCCGATTGAAAACTTTGGGAGTCATTCAATCAAGCCGTACCGGATCCACGGGGGTAAATCGCTAGTCCTGGTGAGGAACGGTGATCCGACAAAGATGGAAGAGGGGGAATCCTTCGCAATTGAGACCTTCGGGTCGACCTGCTACGTGCGTGTTATCTGTCGATTTGTGCGACCGAACCGGGCGGAGTAGGGACAGTGCTCACTTATACGAGGGTGGTTCACGGCCCGCCCTTTGGTGAGGCCGGGGTTTTGCTTTTACGTAGTCATTTGTCTGCCCGCCGAAATCTTTCGCCAGACTGAATGCAGTACCTCTAAAGGCGATCAGCAAAGAGTTTGGTACGCTTGCCGAAGATACCTTGATCGGGTCGGGGAATCCAAGGGAACCTCTTTCCGGTGACTCTTCGTGTTTGTCGTATCACCTCTCGTTGTGGAAGCAAGAGACCTATGGCTGCGGAAGAGGAGCAATGACCGCACAATTCGTGTGGGGAGCACAAGCGTTTGCTCCGCAGGACTGATGTCACTTCCTGCATTTTTCTCACACAGGAGCACCCGAACCTGCTTCGCCCTGTGGTTAAGGAGGTCGCCAGCCGAGGGGGCGGTTGTAGGCGAGAGGACGTTAGGTAGAATATTCCAATCCTCGGCAATGCCCCGCCACATCTGCTGTTTCGGGCAACTTGTCCGCACGTTACATTTGATGGAGCCCAACATGTGATTTCCCCCTTGTCCACAGCCAATGCGGTTCGACCACTTTCGTTTGACCACAGGATAGCAAACCACCTCGACTTTCTAAAACACACCCATGTCCTCTCTGTCTCTTGCTCTCGCCCTCTAATATCACCCCACCGATTCCCCTCTCTCGAACCATGCCTGCACAAGTCCCTTTTCTTGATCCGGCGGTACATCCATCGCAACCTTTCCTCATCTCTGGATCTTCCCTAGGCTCCACGTCAAAGCTCCCCAAACCCTCAGCTGGTCTGACACCAGAGGTGTCTGCTCTCCTCCCACATTTCGCCAGCCCTGGCATCCCGCCACCATCCGCTAGGGTTGATCCTACCCTCAAAATCGGTCACCCCGGCCCCCCAATCCGACTCTGGGACATCTGGAAGTATGGCTGGCTGGCTGCTGGGAAAGGTGCGCTCATTTAACCGCCCACGCCCCGGTTGCTTATCCGTGGCATATGTCTCTCATCTCTCTGTTCTCCAGGTCTCGAATTGGCTGTGGACGTGCTCTCCCATCATATTTATGGCCCGCGAAGGAAAACGTGGGGGATCGAGATGACAATCGTGAACAGCCTCGCTCGAGATGCGAGCAGCCACTCCCACCTATTCGACATCGTGAGTCGATCGATGACGACCCCGATCCATCCTGAGAACCGTGTCTACCCCTCAGAAATTCATGCGCAGTTTAATGAACCTCAGTGGCCTTGTGCCAATCCCTTCCGACGCGCTGGTCACCCCTGTCACCTTCAAAGTTCGCAGACGGAAGTTACGAGGCATCCTTCAGGAGTGGGATGCCCTCGAGGACGGAAAGAGGGAGTTGACCGGGGAGTGGGTCGTTGGGAGGCGCCTATGGCGCAAATTACAATCCGATTGGCAGAGAAACAAGGCAGGCAAGGAGAAGCCACCAGATCATCACAAGAACAGCGAGAGGATCATCCTCTACATCCATGGCGGTCCGCTCTCAGACCCAGACCCATCCTCGTCCTTGCTGACATGTTGTTCAGGTGCATACTTTATGTTCGATGCAATAACGCACCGTCTGATAACTATCCCGTTGTCAAAAAACGTCAATGCACGCGTGTTCTGTAAGTCCTCGGATCTTGTCTGCGGTTTTGGCCTCTCAATGTCGTACCCTTCAGCGATAAATTATAGGCTGGCTCCAGAGACCAAGTTTCCTGGTCCACTGCACGATGTGGTGTCTTCCTACTTCCGCCTGGTGGACGACCTGCAGATCCCACCGTCGAATATCATCGTCGCTGGAGACAGCGCAGGTGGTGCCCTCTGCCTGGCGCTTATGATGTATCTCAGAGACAACGATTATCCGTTACCTGGCGCGGCGATGTTGCTATCCCCGTGGGTCGGTAAGTCGGAGACCTTTGAACGCAACATTTCAGGGTGCTGATGTATCGAATAGATTTGACAATGAGTTGCGAGTCCTGGGATGACAATGCGAGATACGACGTCCTGTCAAAGCCTATCCAGGGTAATTTGCTCGACCCAATCACATGTTATCTAGGGGAGCACATGGAGAAGTACTTGACACACCCTTACGCAAGTCCACTGTTCGGAAACTTCAGTCGTTTGCCGCCGATGTTAATCCAGGCCGGCGACGCCGAGGTCCTGCGCGACGAAATCACTCTTCTAGCGTATAAGGCCTCTCTGGCAGGTGTCAAGGTCAGGCACGAACTCTACGAGGATGCTGTAAGTCGTAATTCCAAATATCGGCCTTCCACTTGGACTTTTCTCAAGACGACTTATGTTTTTGCAGGTGCACGTGTTCCATACCTACCCATTTTTGGAGGTCGCTCGTCGGGCGTTCTTGTCATGCCGCGAATTTGTCAAGTACCAGCTGCCAGAATGGCAGACGAGTTCCCCGGAGGCGCTCGGCGGCCAAACGGAGCAGGAAATGGAGGAAGAGATCGACAACCGCGACACCAAAGTCGTCGATGGTGACGGTGTCGAAGTTTCGCTGGAGGACGCAGTGGACGGCGGTTGGGCCGGTGAAGTGTCTCAGGACGAGAGTTCTTCGGAGCAGGGAAGCCAAGAGGACATGAGCTCGAGCTGGATTAAGGTACAGGATGACACCGTGCCAAGCCCTTGGCCATCCCCCCCTACCAGTGACGACGAAGATCACACGCCACCCGACACACCGCCAAAGGCACCGAGATCGCCGTCCGTGCAATCAAATGAAGCTGGATGGCCAGCGTCCCTGAAATCCATTCAATCCACGTTATCTTCGATAGTGGGCTCAACGTCCATACCGCTGGTCGGCGGTGGTAGGAGTCAACCACAACCAGATAGCTCGCGGCCACTCCCTCAGGTCACATCCCCTTCTTCTCCCCGTTTCAAGACGAACGGAGGTTCCGTTTCGTCGATACAAACCTCCGCTCCCCAATCTTCAACGAGCTCACCCACGAAACGGCACCACCGCCGGACCCCTTCCTCTCACTATCCGCTTCGTGGAGCGTTGCCTTCACATGGAAACACGGGTGGCGGCAGTGGGTTCTTGAGCATTGAACCTCATGAACAGCCTCCGCCGAGACCGGTAGTAAGACGCATGACCAGTCACCCTGACGTATCATCGCTGTGCGATTCGTGGGCGAGCACTGGGTCAGCCAACCAGACGGTAAACTTTTACAAGACGTCTCCTTCATCGTTCTTGAACTCTGCAAGCTTGACTTTGACACCGGCTCGGCCCAGCGGGAGTACCAGCACCTCGAGAGGTGGCGGTCAGGGTGGAAGGAGCTCGCATCAACATACGACCGTTGGGAAGTCAATATCTGGTCTCTTCCTCACCCCGACCTCGGGCCAGCGTTAGCTCTCGAACGGTGGACCCTTTGTGGTTCTCCAGCGCCCCATATCGCAGTAAGCACCTTTTGTATCCCTTGTGCTCCCCGGGGTTGATATGAGATATATGATCCAGTGTTTCCCCTGGGTCGAGCCGAATTTTCCGCGCTGGGATCCCGCGCGGAAGGATCTCGTGTCGTACCCTGAATGGTTCCAGACTTGGTCCCTCCTGCACACCGACGCTACCCCCGATTTTCCGACCTCACGCAGACATTTCTCTCCTGGCTGATCTACGATGATCCATTTCTCCCCCTTCCTGTTGCTTTCTCGCCCAATCAGCCGTGTCCTCGCTTCACCTCCGGTCTCGGTCATCTCTCCATTCACTCGATCTCCACCCCACACCGGGTAATTCAATCTCGCATACCGGATCTGGGAGATCCGATCTCTCTCTCCCACACCATTTCCCTCTCTCGTCTCCAGTGTTCCGGCCTCCCGTTTTTATTATCTTGTTACACTATCGAACCCGGTATTCGTCTGCTTTGCTCAACGCATGTATCTTGGCCTCCATCCATTTATATCCCCCTCTTGAATGTAGCACAGTCATCAAGCCGTGTTCCGATATTCACCCAACGAGCGTATACGTATGTACGACACGCAATGAATAGCAAGCACAGATTCCCTCCTGATGATATCGGGATTTCATCAGACCGAGAGCGGAGCGCGAAACGAAAGCCCCGAGAGAGGGGATGCACGAAAGGTGCGACGTGCCATACGCCACCCGTCGGACGTTCTGGAACTTGGAAACCGGTTCGGCCTGGAGGTCGAGGACCGCGAACTGAGTGCGGAGGGCCGGTGGCACACGGGCCCGTCCGAGGGACATTGAAAAGCATTTCAAACACCGTCCCTCTCGCATGATCGATTGAAAAGCAGCGAGTAGCGGTCGAGACCGGCCAGTTGGTATTGGCTTGCCGAAAAGAGGGTATGGACTCCCAAGGATCCCTATAATAAAGTCCAAACCTTCTCCGGCCGCTGCCAAACCGTGATTTTCAATTTCCAGCCTGTTCAGAGTTCAGTACACCGCGAAAAACGACCTTATCTCTCCAATCCCCTCCCTCAGCGGCAAAGGACCCGCTCTTCCATTCAGCTGACCGAGTCACGTTGGTATACTGAACGAGGGTACCTGGAACGTGACCGTTCTTTTTTTTTCTTTTTCTTTTTCTTTTTTGTGGATGTGCGCGGCTATGCGCGACAGATTATTATTCAATGGTAGGGGGACCGTTCTGGCCCCTTCCCCCACAATTCAAGGCTGTCCGACGTTGCCGTCCATCGTGGATCGGGGAAGGGCAGACGAGACGGAAATGGGATAGACATTTTCGTGACGCTCGAGAGTCCGATATGGAGGGGCGGGTCCTTGACGACAGATATGACGCGCGACGCTCGACGGTTTATTCTTTTTCAGTCTTACACGTTGTCGGGAATCAGTTTCCAGCCCAGCGAAAGCGGCCCACCGTCCGCAGCGCCAGAGGTATGTATAAGTTTCGTTGACAGAAAATGTCAGCGCTCGGTGGTCCCGACAGTTCCCTCAATAGTTCCTAGGTTAGCGTTCCGCCTAGACTCGTGTGTATACGGTGTGGCATTCCGACCAGTCACAAGGTGACAGACGTGAAAGGATCTCTCGAATGAAATGGTGATTGAATATGCTACAATATATCTCGGTGTCGCGAATTGGTTTTGCATACGTAAGTACAGTTGGTTGTGGTTATGTGAGTAGGGTCAAGTGTGATATCAAAGCGAAGAACCTTCCATATGCCATCTACACTCTATGGGGAGAGAGAGAACCAAGAACGAAAAAAAAAACATCGGACTCAACGTTGAATCGGTGGTGGTACACACGTGTCCAAATGCAATATCTATACAGGGGTGGTGTGGCAACGTCCGTGTCGGGTTCTGATGGGGTGTGTGGAAAAAGAATGATCAACGCGATGAGCGAAGAGAAGAATGCCCGGGATTTCTTGGGCGTAGAAACCTTCAACGTGCCACGATATGGGAAAAAACAAACCAAAGGCTGAGGAAAGGGGGTGGCTGATGGGTGCTGAGGAGAAGGGGGTCAGGAGAGGCGAGCCGACTATTCGGGACAAAGATCCATGTCGGAATCCACTGCTTCCGCCCTACCGGCTCAACAAGGGGAAAGGGACGAAAAGTCAGGTCTCCGGAGTCGGAATGGGTGGGGCGGCGGCCATGCACCCGCCCTTCCATCAGAAGTTGCCAGTCCCCTGAGTTGATTTTGGGCGAGGGGTCAGGACCACAGGGAGGGGGTCCGTAGATAGGACCAAACGGTCGCAAGCCTTCTCAACCCAATCTCTTGGACAAAACCCGTGCGCGAACTGTATCTCAAACCGTCGCATCATCAGACAAACCACGTATCTCAGTTGGCGATAGGCCAGCTGCCTTCCCACACAGTTGTGTGGTCCGTAAGAGAACGGGATGAATGCCGAGGTATTGTGGATGTATGGCCCAAGGTGCCTGAACTCCGGAGACACGGAAGAAGGGGAAGCGAGCCACCGTTCTGGGAGGAATGATTCTGGCTCCGGGGAGAAATACCGCGGATCGCGGTGCAGCGGGTATGGAGAAACGAAGATTTCCGTTTCTTCGGGTATGACACTAAATCGAGACAAGCACGGGTCAGTAAGTGAAACCGGTTTACCGCATTAATATCGGGAGTCTGAGAGGCGCGTACCTTCCAGCAATTGTTCTCGGGCCGTGCCCCCGGGGTATCCTCCTGGACCCATTGGTAGGTACGGAAGGCATAACTCTATACGGTTTAAAGCGGGTTAGGGCCGGCGCTAGACGGAATAGAAAGATCGAACCTCAAGGTTTCGTTGCTGGATACAGCGTGTCAGCCTCCGCTCAGATCGTGGTGAGGATAAGTTACGTACATGCAGGCACCAAGGTATTCCATTTCGCTAAGCTTCTTGAAGTCCATCGGGTCTTCTGGATGTGGGAAGGCCTGGTCGACTTCACGTTGCAGGTGTTGATAACAAGTTGCATTGCGAAGCAGGTGGTAAAATATGGCGGTCAGCGTTGTCTTGATCGTATCGGTGCCTGCGACGACGGCGAGGGTGCCATCGGAGAGGATATCCGCAACGGAGGGCCGCTGCCGTTCCGACTGGCCATCATCGATCTGGGACACGATTTGAGTGTGATCAACAGAGATCGCTGAAATAGCCGACGTACACTTACGAGATGATAATAAAGGTCCTTGGTGATCGACCCACGGTCCAAACGTTCTTTGGCCTTGTTGAAACCGAGATCTCGCAAAGCCAAAGCGTCGGTTCTCCATGAGGGGACCCAGGGCAACAGGGCTGTCACCCATGGGATCTGGGAGATGATGTTTGAAACACTGGGGACTTGAGCAAATGTCGCTGGGCGGGAAGATCAGGGGGAAAACCTACATGACACCGTTATCGACTATGCCGTTGAAGTCTTGGGTATCCCCATCGCGCAAGAGTTCGAACCCACCTCCGAAGCTATCACAGGTGGCGTCAGGAGGAGGTCGGACCGGGAAAGAGGGCCGGTACTCACGCCATATCGCCGAGGAAATCGAATCTGAATTGATAGGCGGTGATGAGCGTACGGCAGAGTGAAGATGGGACTGATGTACGAACGCGAAACGACTGAAGAAAGAGGAAAGGCAAATTTTGCCGGGCTGGCGCTCGAGACAATCAATGAGTTGAGCGGCCCTGGCCTCAATGGTGTCAGAGTAGGATTCGATGGAACCGGAGCTGAGCCCACGGTTCCACAGCCTCCTCCGATTGGCGTGAGCGTCTCCATTGAGAACCTGGAGATTTTTTGAGGCGCGAAGGTCCTGGCGCGAATCGTACCCTGTAACGGACGGATTACGAGAGGCGCAAGTCAATACGTTTGAGTGGATGTGGGAAGTGAATAAAACGAGGCATACAGTGACCCTTCGGCAAACCTCCGGAGCCTAGAACGGCGGGGATCGCAGTGGCATCCGCAATGGACAACTCGTTCGGGCCGACTCTGACGATTGGCCCGTACCTCTTGTGCAGTTCGTGGACGCGAAGGTAATGCCCACCCTCGTAGGTTTCCCAGACCCCCCACAACTTGGTAAGCTTGCTGACGGAGGTGCCTGGAAATGATGCGAGAGGGTGGAAGGGGGAGAGGCGGTAAGCTGCGATGGAGGAGGCGAGGACTGCAAAGTAGACGACGAAGGAGAAGGAGAGGGTCGAGAGGGGTGAGGCAAAGTGTGGCAGGAGGATGATGGACCAAAGGGTGGGGACCGCGAAGATTGTGGCCAGGACCGGCTGTGGGGTTTTGGGTTCATGCCTGTTGAAGGTGTAGTGGGTGAACTGTGGGAAGAGTCGTGAGAAAGGGAAGGGTGAAGGAGCGTGTGAGAGAGGCGTCTACCAGGCTGGAGGCGGCGATGCAGAGGAAGGGGCGCAAGATGGCCATTTGGGTGCTGGGGGAGGGAGGATTGGGCGCAGAGGGGGGGTATATATACGAAATGGGGGCCCGGCGGCTCGGAGGCGTCGATGGGTTGTTAGAAGGCCATGGGAGGGAGAATGATATGATGAGCAGCAGTCCGATCCGGGGGCCTAGTCGTGCAGCTAAAGCATGCGCTAAACGAGCGTGAACTAAAATCTAATGACCGATGTAGTCCCACTACATTTTCTGATCTTAGCCTATCACATCCACCATTTCAAATTCTCCCCTACTGCTCCCGTCAACCCCCCCCATCTTTTTTTGCTCTTCCGGAAGATAGTCATGTCCAAACGCTCTCATACCCAGCTCCACGCCCCCACCGGCGCCGATGGCCAACCCCTCCAGAAGACACGCTCGTCCGGGGTCCGTCGCCAGTCCGTCACCGACGACATGGGCGAGTTTGAAGACGCCTGGGAGGACGAGATCGAGGAGGAAGAGGTCCCCCAAAATCCAACAAACGACCCTGACGGTCTGTCCACCCTCCCTCCGGACGCCCAGAGGCGTCTGATTGTTATCTCGCGATTTCCATTTAGGTATGGACGTCGACGATGACGACACGATGGAAACCATCCACGAGGACGATGAGGACCAAGATCGCACAAACCAGCCGGAGACGAACGCTTTCATCCCCGGCAGACACACCCTCGACAAGGGCGAAATATTAGAACCCGATGACTCCGTTTACGAAATGCGTCATTCCATGCAGGTCAAATGGCCTTCTTTATCTTTCGATGTCCTCCGGGACAATCTGGGTGATCAGCGGCAGCGTTACCCCGCCACCGCTTATGTCGTTGCCGGAACTCAGGCGCCGACCGCAAAAGAAAACGAGCTCTCGGTCTACAAGATGTCCGCATTGCACAGAACTAAAAATGACGGAGGTATGTCCGTCGTGGTGATTACCCGCTCCATCCAATCGAGATACCGCTCCCGTCAACGCTCCTGTTCGACACTAATTCAGTCGCTTTCAATCTTTAGATGACGGCTCTGATTCCGATGACGAAGACGATGCGGATGCCTTAGATGAGGATGCGGTTCTCGAGTTCAGATCAGTTCCTCACTTCGGGGGTGTTAACCGCGTTAGGGCTCAGCCACTCCCGACATCGACTCCATTGCCGCCCGTCTGTCAACCTTACTATGTCTCCACTTGGGCGGAAACTGGAAAGGTGCATATATGGGATGTCCGGCCCCTCCTTGAGTCCTTCGACGTACCCGGTTACACGTACGACAAAAAGCGTACAAACTCCCCCGTATTTACGATCACATCCCACGGCCGCACCGAGGGTTTTGCGATGGACTGGGCTTCGTCCGGTGATGCCAATCCGTCGGCGCTCAGGTTGCTTACGGGAGATGTCCACTCTAAGATTTACCTGACCACGACCGGTCAAGCGGGGTTTAACGCCTTATCACAACCCTTCACCACTCACACCTCGTCGGTGGAGGATCTGCAATGGAGCCCTTCCGAACCCTCCGTCTTCGCTTCTTGTTCCGCCGACCAAACCATCCAGATCTGGGATGTCAGGATAAGAGGCAAAAAGAGCGCGACTGGTATCGACAGGGCACACGACCAAGACGTTAATGTCATCAGCTGGAACAAGCTGACCGCCTACTTGCTCCTCAGTGGAGGCGACGAGGGCGGAGTCAAAGCGTGGGATCTCAGAAACATCAAAAAGAAAGGGTAAAATTTCCATCACGGCTCTCTCCAGAAACATAAACGCGTTTTAACTCATCCACACTCCCAACCATCGCGTTCCGTAGATCTACCGGCTCAGATCCGATACCTGTAGCCCTGTTTGATTGGCATCAAGCCCCGGTCACATCCATCGAGTGGCACCCAACGGAAGATTCCATATTCGCGGCATCCGGTGCGGACGACCAAGTCACCCTCTGGGACCTCGCGGTGGAACAAGATGACGATGAGATGACCAACGGTGCCGGTGATCTGGGCGAACAGGACATCCCCCCGCAGTTACTCTTTGTTCACCAGGGTCAGAAGGACGTCAAGGAGGTCCATTGGCATCCTCAGATTCCCGGGGCCGTCATCAGCACCGCTCTCGATGGTTTCAATATTTTCAAAACGATCTCTGTCTGAGCGGCAGTCACATCCATCACTGTTATCATCACCGCATATGTACGTAGAGTAGACACACAATGCCGTTGTTTGGTCGATAGGTGGTGGTACTGCCTGTGTCGCTGCCACAGGCCCCGAGCGAACGGGGACCTCGCCTCAGAGCTATTGAATCCAGGAGACATCAAGGAGGGACTCCGGAACGATTTTAAGGAAAATGACAGTGGAGATGCCTTTCTCCACCGATCCCTCGTCGGCGGCCGAAGCACCAGCGGACGAATCAGAAATGCAAATCAGAACCTCATCTCGAAACCCTGGATAACTCCGAACGGGTCTGGAAAAGCACCCTCGGGCCTCGTGCAGGCCGAGCCCAACCCGAGCCGGTTCCGGTTCACCACTCGCTGGAGTAGGACTGTCGCAGAGATGTGTTTCGGCTTTGGGTTCCGCAGTTATCCGCACCAGTACCCGCGCGACCAAGAGTCTGAGTGTGCGTTCCGACGAACGGACCTTGACTTGTTTGAGACCCGGCCATCTTGATGGAACGCGCAGGGTGGTTACCAGAACCGGCGAGGGGTGCTTCTGGTTTGTTAACCGTCCTCGCTCACCCGAGGCCGCACAGGGGTTGGGCTTATGTGATGTCATTCCGTATCGTAATACTTAAACATCGCACGCTACGTACTGCATTCCGCGAATCAGCCAGAAGCTATAGGACTGCGATCGAGAAATTTCCTTCACCAGATATAGGCAAGCTTCAGTACGTCATCAGTGGAAAGATAGCGGATTTGCAGCCGCTGCTTCGATGTTGGAGCACTCAATACAACGATGCGGCGTTGTTGCCTTTGGGGAACCGAATCTGGCGGGAAGAGAATGTTCAGCTGCGGTCAGAATGGAGACGAGCGATTGGCGAAAATACCTTCGTAATGTTCTTGTGGATTATATCGGTGAGCACTGCGTACATGGTTCGAAGATCATGTAGTGTGCGTCGTGCGTTGTGAAGCTGTCTCTCGTCGTGTTCTCGAAGGGCGATCTGCGACGCAGTTCGATCAGTGGGTGGATCGTCAGGAGGAATGTTGGCAAACGGACCACATAGTCGTCGATGTGTGGATACTTGAGGATCTTGGAGGATATCTTTGCGCGAGAGATGTGGTGTTGCCGTGCAACGTCACGTAGGTTTGTGACTGACTCCTGAGCCCGCTGAAGTTCGCTTGTCACCTCTGTTCCACGCGTTCAGCACTATCCAGAGTGAACGGGGGCCAAGACGTGTACCTTCCTGGACAGCGACACCTACAGAGACGCGTGAGACGCGTTATACACTTGGATATCTGTAACTCACCAAAATTATCGCCGCTGGACGAAACAATTGGGTTAGGGCGGGCGGGCTGTTTACCTGACAACGGCCACGTACTCTTCGATCCTAGACCTCGGGTCAAACAGGGAAGAAACCGGAATAGTACGAAACTCACTTGGGCATTGTTAGGTTCACCCACAACTTCAGCTTCTCCTGCCCAGATTCTCAGCGGGGTGTCACACGTCAGGTCCTGCAATCAGGAATAACTCACGCAGAGACTCCCCAACTCTTCATACTCCGCCTTGAGTTCCGCGTGGACGGTCCGTAAGTGGGCGTTCGTTTTCAGCTGGCCGGTGTACACAGCCCCGCTCCCAGCGTTCTCGTCGACGCCATACCCGTTAGAAATCTCACCATCCAACCCCCGTTTGCGCTTCTTGGTATCTGTTTGGTCTAGGTCGCGATTTGGATTGTAGATTGTGGCATCAGTCGTCGCATCTGTCCGTGAGATGTTGTAGATAGATGATGGCGTGTTGATCTCCTCTATGCGCTTCTGTAATTCTCTACGGAAACGGTTGGTCAGGGGGGCGGAACGCCGGCAAAGGTGGGGCAGAGGGTTACAATATCTGGGGGACGTTTAGCTGTGGGTCTATTAAAGACCACATTCACTCACCTTTGTAGGGAAGGTATGATAGATGATGCGGTCTGCTTCAGCAGCAATCGATGCGCGAAAACTCTGTTGAATCGTCAGCGACTGAACTATGTACCCTCCAAACGAAACAGACCTCGAGGCTGTCGGTGAGCTCCTTGTTCATCGCCTGGGCCATGTCTAGCTGCGAGTATTAGAGGTGTGTGAGGGTCTGGGTAAGGGTGGAATTGGTCGTGCGTCCGCTGATGCAGCGACCAAAGTAAGCGTTGCACGTGCACCGTCGATCTTGTCACCTTCACAATCGGTCCGGTGGGATGGCCTCGGTACGGGACTCTAATCCTCTCTTTCTCGTTCGCGACGCGCTCAACACCACTTAGGACGAGCAAAGCGCGATTTCTGCCCTCACAGGGTTCTCTCTCAACCACCTTCTCACGGATTTGTCACTTCCTTCAGGCTCAAACCTTACCGGTCGACTCGGTATATCTGGCATCCCCAACCTCTCCTCGGGCGAGATCTACAACGAACAATGGGACGACGACGATGACGGCGCGGTCGGACGCGGTGCAGGGAAGGATTACGAAGACGAAGTCGACGCAGAGTTGCAGGATGATCAGGAGGATTTTGACGTCAAGATGGAAGAGGAGGACGCCTTCCAGGAGGAGAGGCCACCCAAACGGATGAAGGTTGTCACTCGTCTCGTCGAGCGGCCGAAAACGGTCTACGAACGGTATCCGACGTTTGAGAAGGGCAAGGTGCTAGACTTTACGGAGTTACTCAAGGGTTTTTCGACACACAAGCCTCGGATTTCAAAGCGACCATTCCACGGTACGTAATGATGCAGGGTGGCTGGGGTGGCCTCTGTGAGCTGAACGTGTCTGTGCCTCAAGTGGAAACGGTCTATCCTCGAAGGAAAGAGGTCCCAAAGGGGTACCTCCGGAGCATCGTGGGTGATGCTGAGCGTCAGGTGGAGTATAGGCGCGTGGAAGAGGTCGTGGCATCTGGAAGCATTGAACACGATCTGCGGCGTGCCATGAAGGTGTGCATTCATGGTGTATTATTGGGGTGCTGTCTCACCCCCGCGCCAGGAACGTGAAACCTCCGGCTTTGCCGCTCCACTTCTCCTCGACGACAGGTCGTTGGATCTGATACTACTTTCGAACTGGGAGGATCAGATAGTGTTCGATCCTGATGAGCAAACCCACTCACATGAGTCTATTCCTCCTGATAGGAGCCTTACGAATCCTACAAACAAGGTTCTGGAATCTGGAGCCTGGACCCAGAGCATCATTTGGAACCCTGCCGTTCCTTTCCGCGACTTTACTGCCTTGGAACTTAATGAAGAGGAGGTACCGGAGGAACGTTTGCCGGGTACGTTATGTGCCACATTTTATTTTGACCTTCCCTAATTTCGTTTGTAGCCGAGACTTTCAGGTTTAGGAAGCGTCACCGGTTGGATCCGCATCCCAAGGACAAGTTCAATCTCTCCAACGATAACTTCTATGAGGTTTCCAAAGACGGAATTCGCCACCGTGTTAGGCAGACGTTCGGTTCGCTTGTCGTGGAACACGCTTACCCTGCGCAGAAGCTGCAATTACCCTTTGTATGTCGCAAGGTTATCAATTCCAAAGGTTGCTATTCTCACCACATCGTTCCAGTACAAGACGCGGCTGAATAAGCAAGAAGCGAGATCATTCCATCGCCCAGCGCTGCAATTTCCGTCGAATGTTGAGTTGAGGTTCAACAAGGTTCGGTCCGCAAAGAAGAAAAAAGATAGGGCCGGCAGGAAAGTTGGCAAAGGCGGAAACGTTAGCGAAGGTCTTCACAGAACGGCAGATTTGAGTCTAAAGGACACAAGCAACTACGTGCTGTTGGAGTATTCGGTACGACCTCGGCCGGACCCGGGGCGGAGTCGCGTCACTCACTGGTTGATCTCCTTTAGGAAGAACACCCTCCGATATTGTCAAACTTCGGCATGGGTAGCATCCTTGTCAACTACTATCGAAAGAAGAGCGATAAGGATGAGCATGTTCCGAAGGTATGGAGGACTGCGTGTGCGGATCATTATCGGTCTCACAATCAACACAGTTTGACCTCGGCGTCCCATTCGTGCTCGAACCTCAGGACGAGTCACCATTCATGAAGTTCGGTTCTGTTGCTCCCGGCCAAAACATTCCTGCACTATACAACAATCTCGTCAGGGCGCCCTTGTTCAGGCATAAACCGTATGTGACCGATTTCCTGGTCATCAAGTGAGTTCTTAACCCCATTCGCCAAACCCCGGCCTCCGCTGATCGCACCTGCGATTTCATAGGAGCACAATCAAGGGTGACACCAAGTACTATATCCGGGAATTGAAGAACCTATTCGTTGTTGGACAGACGTACCCCGTTACAGAGGTCCCTGGGCCCCACTCACGGAAAATCACCAACACCATCAAGCACAGATTGCAGACCATTGCGTTCAAGCTATTGGCCAAAACCAAGGAGGAGAGGTTGAAAATCTCACGGCTAATGAAATATTTCCCAGACCAAAACGAGTTGCAGATGAGGCAAAGGCTGAAGGTTCGAAATTCCGCGTGTGTTTCTCAGTCTTGGCGCTCATGCACAGGATGAACAGGAATTCATGGAGTACAATCGAAGGGGTCCTCATCAAGGATTTTGGCGGCTGAAATCTGACTGGCCGATCCCGTCCCAAGCCGAGATGCTAAAGATGGTTACTCCAGAACAAGTAGTCCTCTCAGAGTCCATGCAAGTGGGACAGCGCCATCTCCAAGACGCCGGTTACGGGATCACCAACGAAGTCAAAGACGATGATGAATCTAATCTGTCGATCGAACAGCAGCTGGCCCCATGGATAACCACTAAGAATTTCTTGCTGGCCACGCAGGCCAAGGCTATGCTGAGGCTTCACGGCGAAGGTGACCCGAGCGGCCGAGGAGAGGCATTCAGTTTCGTCCGGGTTTCCATGAAGGATATCTTCGTCAAGGCCGGAGAGGACTATGCGGAGAAACTCGGTAAGCGACCTGTCCAACATGTCTATCGAGACATAATTGATGCATTTGTCCCCTTGGTAGCCGAGGCCGAAAATCGACCCAAGTCTGCGCACAAATATAACGTTGCTGAACAGCAACAGATTTACAAGTCTGAGATCGAACGCATCTGGAAGGCTCAGCACGATTCGTTGAGTCGAAAGGACGATCCACCTCTGGACGTCGTTGAGGAGGACAAGACTTTCAAGAAACCCCTGCCCCCGCAACGCCAAGGCTCGGTCGGTGGAGATTATGTCATGTCTCCAGGCTTCTCCCCCCCTGGTCCTTCCGCGATGCCGTCTCCTGCTTTGAGTCGAGGGTCCTCCGTTGATCGGGAGAGGGAGACTAGTTTAGGCCCTGACGGACTGCGCCGAGTTTTACGCATTCGTCGACTCGTAAGTGATGCTTCCTCCGACTCGGACTAGTACCCAATCCGCTGATCCTCTGAATGATTATAGGTGGCGGGTGAGTGGGAAACAGAGATAGTTCGAGAACCGGCTGTTATCAATGCATACCTCAAGAAGCGTCAGGTTATCGAAGAGGAGGCTCAATTGACGAACACGCTGGCCCCCACCGGCGATGTTGATAAGGACGCAAGGGCAAGGAAGAGGTATGTTGCCTTCAAATATCTCAACGCAGTTGGTATCTGCCGCTGATGGACCTTTTCCAGGCTGGAAGAGGAGATTGCGAGGATGAAGAAGAACCAGGAACGACGCTTGCATAGGAAGAATGCCAAACTGGTCAAGGAAGGGGGGACGCCAATGCAGATCAACAGGGTCGTGAAAGCTGACACAACCGTAAGCAATCAGCCCTTGTCTCGCGTCGTCGGGGTCGCGTATCGAGTATTGATTGAGTTGTGTTCCCGTTTAGCGTCGTTGTGGACACTGCGGTCAGGTTGGTCACATGAGTATGTCTGGCACACGTCCGATCAGAGCCCGCTTGTGCTGACACGTGTCGTTATGAAAAGAGACCAACCGCAAATGTCCTAAATGGGCAGAGTACAACGGAGCCGCCCCGCCCAGCCTGACACCTGCCAGCACAAGCCCCCCACAAACACCTACAGTCGGGAGCGGCGCAGGATTCCAACCAGGCCAAGAATTTCCCCCCAACACCCCTGGACCGTCTTCCATTCGTGCCCAACCTCAATTTGGTTACGCTGCCGCGGTACCGTCGCCGCTCGCCACGAGCCCGCCGTTCACCGCTTCTGACTTGGCAGATGATGGTGAATCGGGTGTTCCCAAGCTGAAGTTGACCCTGAAGAAGTCGTGATGCCATCGTTTACTACACTTTTACATCTTACTGTATCCACATCACTTGAACACTCTTGTCGTTTCTGCTGTGGCCACGACGCCCCTCCTGTGGCTTGGAGAATCCTCCAGAAGGATGAGCAAGCGTGAGAGTTAGTTTCCGGAAGAGTCCGCGGAGGGGTGCCGACAAGACGCGCCATCGAGATCCCGGATCAGGAATCGACGTCACCCCGCGTTCTGGCCCCGCGCAAACCTTTCCACTACCTCCATCTCCTCTCATACAACTATCAACAACTCCATCATGTTAAGGCTTACGGCTCTTGCGGCGCGGCCGTTGGGTAAATCAGCCACCATTTCTCTTCGACCAGTCGCTCGAAACTTTGGTTCTTTCGGATCCAAAACCACGACCAACGCTTTCAATACCGCTTCGAATCGATCTCGAGGTTCCCCTTCGTCATTTTGGTCGAAATGTTCGAGGGGGTTTATGACGGATTCATCTATGGTGACTACGCGTCCTACGCAGGCTGAGGCGTGGAAGAAGTATGCTGTGACTGCGGTGGGTTTTGCATCGCACCCTTGAATGATCCGAGAAGTGTTTATCAAATCTTTGTTTGTGTTTAGGCCACCGTTGCTGGAACGATCGTCGCCACTAATGTGTTCTTGAACCGCGAGACGAGGGACGGTTTGAGCGCAGCGGAGAAGTCGTATTTACACGAGAGTTTCCAGTACACTGGTGGAGGCCTCCTCTTCACTGCAATTGCTGCGAGGGCGTTGTTTAGGTCTGGTGCCGCGGTACGGATCATGTCCGCTAACCCATGTGAGTTCTCAAGTGATATATCCTGATGATTGCTGATCACTTTCCTTAGGGGTCGTCATCGGTGTTAGCTTGGCCGGCTCGATCGGAACCATGTGGGGTGCGATGAGCACCTCGCCTGAGAGGCCTTTACTTAAGCACGCTTTGTGGCTGGTACGTATATCGTGGTCAGTCACACAAGTTTGACCCTCCAAGGCTCATATCACTTTCGTGTAGGGTTTCAACGGATTCCAGGCTGCCACCCTTAGCCCGTTGTTCTTTTTGGCTCCCGCATTGTTGGGACGAGCCGCCCTGTACACGTGCGGTGTTGTCGGGTCCCTGTCTTACGTGGGGGCTACAGCCAAGAACGACAAGTACTTGTATATGGGTGGACCGCTCCTCGCCGGTGTCACCGTCGTCGCGTTGAGCTCTCTCGCTCCGTTGGCTCTTCCTCTGGGCATGCGTGGCCTCGCGATCTCTGAGGCCATTTCGTTGTACGGTGGACTTGCCGTGTTCGGTGGTTTCGTTCTCTACGAGTACATTTCATCCTTTCACGAGGAAGCTGGATGAGACTGACTCGTTACCCCTACCCGTTCACCAGCACTCAGAAAATATTGCACCACGCCCGTATGGCCGAGGCGGGTGTTATTACCAGGGACCCTATCAGGGAGGCTATCGGACTCGAACTTGATATGATCAACATCTTGTATGCCCTACATTCGTATTCTCTCCGTCTTTGAGTCCTAACAGCCGCCGACAGCATTCGCCTCGTACAGATCCTCGCCATGCAGGGCAACAAGAATAAGAAGTAAAGGGATGATCGACTTGATAATGAAAGTAACATGTACCGTTGATATTTGGCAAATTATATGTGAGCCGGACGTAGCGAGCGCGCGGAGTTCGTCTAGATGGACGAAACGGATATGTCTCAGTGCGCGAGTACAGCAAACACTGAGCAAAGTGGATAGCGGAGCCACAAATGCGGGAGTGGGTCGCGTAGAGGAGGGGGGTATACATCAGCGGGAAGCGAGCCTATATCGAGATCGAAAGGATACGCCCAGGGGGGGCCCTGCTGGGGCGCCAGTCCCCGACTCTACCCCACTGACCCCACGGCGCATTACCTTTTCCTTTTTGTGAACTCGTGGGATCTTTCTTGGTAGGTCGTGGCCCAGCGATTGCTGTGTGATACAAGTGTGTGAGTGCACCTCATTTCTTCGCTTCGAGTTCCGTCTACCCACAATTCCTTGGGGTTCTTTCCTACACGTGGTGACAGTGATCAACTCGCATATTCGGCCTTGTAAAGATCCTCTGTCACCCCGTTGTGTCAACACGAAAGTGGAGGATGAGTCGTCGAGAAAATAACCCGCCATCCGTGGGCGGCATTCAGCGTCCAGCTTGGCACGAAAAGCCATCCAAATGTCCTTATTTGTGGCCGAGTCCATCGTTGGAGGGTTCCAATGTAGTAGCAATCTGGGATATCTCAGTCTGGCGGGTCGCCAGAGAAGATGGCAGCCAACATTGTCCGCCACCCGTCTCGGGGGGATGGGTTGGAATCGAGTATTGGAATGGGAGTGCAACCGCCGCCCCTCCCTCAGTGTGGACAAACCCTTGTCACCGCTACAGCTAGACTGGCTGCCGGGATGCAATTGTGGCCGTATACCGACTGTGAACGATCGAGATGATAAACGACCACCGGTGGGATGGCGATTGAAGACCATGGGTTGACGAATCGGTTCGCCTGTCGTACGAAATGTCCCGGGCTAGGTTGACGCAGTATGTAGCCGGGTTTTACTTGATGTCCCTTGGGAAAACCTGACTGAAGATATTCTGATTCTCCGTCTATCAATCCATGTGCAGTGCGCCATCCCGGTCTTCGAGGGTCTTCTTGATTAACCATACAACACCGCACTCATGCAGCTGCTCTATTGAGCGGCAGAATGGCACGCGCTTGCGAAGTTGTGGATGCACACAAGAACGACTCTCGATCTGCTCGAAAGTTGCACGGTCCACCTGGGCCATTCGATGCGCACGTTTCGCGATACCACCTTCGCCCAATTCAACAGTGACCCTTCCCCGCGAGGCGCGCAAGTCACCATCTGCCGGCGGGAAGGAAGCCACTGAACTTAAACACGTACAAATTTCACTCACTTGGCGACTATGGTGCAATACAGCTCTTTGGTTGTACCGATTCACCCTCTACGCAATGTGTCAGTGGATATTTGCCTCACCACGGGTCCTCGTTGACTTGGGTGTTAGCACATCGCGCTCTCAAACGCTTTTACGGGTTAACGAACCGACGCGGGGCGACGAAGAAAATCGCAAAGCACTACCGTCGCGAGGAAGCGCCCCACCAGCAGGGTTGGGCCTTCGACGCCTCCGATGTCAAGCAGAACCAATACCACATACCTTCAGAGCTACATCACCATGTCTCGGAGTCTCGAAACGACCCGGTGCCGCTCCCTACGTTTGTCCGGGAACATCCCAATGACCCGGCGAAGAAGACCGGTTTGTATTGCCCACAGTAGTAAGCCCTGCCGCACTGACGTCCAACATAGGGATTCATTCAAAAACTTCGTGGTCAGCTATTGAACCGGATCCTCGGGAGAGACTTCGACGACGACGAACGAAGCACGGGTTGGACCTTGAACAATTAAATATACTTAGTCCAGACCCCATCAGTGAACCACACCAAACACATGGAGTTCCTGTGGGTTCGCTGGCTCGGTTTGGAGCCAAGGTATTGGAGCGGCCCGCGGTATGCACGCTTGCCGATAGTTGGCTCCGTTGGGGGCGCCGATGAGCTCGCGTTCAAGTTTCTCGACCCATCTCTTGTGATTCGTGGATGTCACCTTATCCCAAGGTTCCACTCTGGGCGAACTAGCGCACTGACGGCTTACGATGGCCCCACAGCCACCCGAACGCCTAGACCCACGAAGGACTGGGTCAACTACTATGTAAACATGTTCGTACCTCCTCCTAGAACCCCAATTTTTTCACCATCTCACTATCTTCATAGCTTTGTTGATCGCAACATGTTTATGCGCTACCACGGCGGTGGGGTTGGACACGTGGATCCCACCGAGGTGGAGGAGGCGGAGAACGTCGAACCAGAGAAGGTTGTGGAAAATGGCCAAGCCCGTCTTTTGAACGACTCGATCGGGTTCGATGACCAAGAAGCCGCCGAGCCCTCCGACGAAGGAGATAGGGTTTCTGACCCCGGAGAGAGCTCGGACGAGGAAACCGCAAATCAGTATTAGACACCCATATATGTATTCTGTGGTAGCTTAACAATGTCCTCGACCAAATTATCCTCCGTTAAGATCCCCCAGGCACCTTGAGGAGGCGTTATGGGGCCCACCGCGCGGGCACGTGGTCAGGTAGTTCGGTTAAAATCCGATTATAGGTCACACCCGACGTTATAAGACCCAGCCAGAATATAAGGTGTTGTGATCCCATGTGTAACAATACAACGTCAAAAGAGTATTGTGAGTGGCAAATAGACTCCAAAATAAACAAGAGAGAGAGAGAGAAATGTGGAAGTTATGTAGGAAGGACAAAGGACTGGTAGACTAGGGCACTGTGGTACGACAAGCCAATATCTCACTCATTTCGGAGTTGCTCAGCTCAACCTCTCCATCAGCATTGTCCGTGTAAGAGACAACATAATAGCTGCCCCTCACCCTGCTCGAACAAACATCCATAACCATGCACTTGAACACCTTGTCGGATCCTGGGCGAGGGTGCAAGATAACCTCACCAAGTTTGAGAATCTGGTCCTCAGACGGTTGTACCATGGAGAAGAACTGGGTGGAGGGCGGGACTCCTGCTTGATATTCCCGGGCCAATTTCTTGTGCATGTTTGCAGATATTCTGGGGATAATAGATGAGCGGGGGAAAATACAAGTGATGATCGATGAGATACGAACATGTGGGGTGTTGCACTTGCTGATGTCGGGAGAAACATAGTTTTGGATGGCATGCATGCCCGTGTATGCAGCAAAAAACACGTGGAGATGCCTGCCAAGTGGCCATCAGTGTGTGAGAGAGGGGGGTCAGCGAGTGAACGTACATGCAGTAGTCATCCTTTGGCAAATTGCCAACTCCAGCACACAAACCCTCTATCACCTGAAAGAAAGAATCTTGTTGGTTGCTGTTGCCGAGAGGGAAGGTGGAAAGGGGGTTCGTCCCTGCCCCTGCAATCCATACTTGTTCCTCCTCGGCATAGGTTTTGGCGAACGTGGGTTGATCGAGGTTGTCGCGAAGCACTTGGAGCACTCCCTCGGATGTATTGTGAAAGAGGATGAAGCGCTCTGTCCAAAGTTCGAGCTCGTCAGGGGACATGGTGGATGGTGGATGTTTGAATCTATCAGGGGAGAAGGTGGAACAGCTGAGGTTGCCAGGAAGTACCTGGGGCGCATCCTTGGATGTGATATGGAATTGACTGAGACATTGTTCGAGCTCATCAGGGGGCATGGTGGATGGTGGTCTCGAGTCGGGTGCCTCCATCTGGCGACCACGTGTTTATCTTACCCTAATCTGGCGTGGGAATCACCTTTCTCGGACAAAAATAACATATGTATACTTCAACATGAGCGAACAGGATCCAGAGGACCAACCCCCCTCCCAAGTCAAACCTGGGGATAGGCGAGTTCTCCCTCGAGCATGACGAACCCTTGCTCTCCAGAACGTACGCCCCATGTCTCAACTGCATTGTACCATGATACTTTCAAGCGGTGGCCCAAGCGAAATGTTGTAGAATTATCGTCGAAGTCAGGACGTGGTGGGGGAGGCGGGTCAACGGTCAACGAACAACGGCAAAGGAATCTTTAGTCTATCGAATACCTCACGTCTTGACCTTCCCAAGGCCATCCAAGATGGTGAGGAACCCTCCAGGATCAATAATCTCCGTCCCGCCATACGTGACCCTCCTCCCCGTCTTCTTCGCCCACTCCTCCAAATTCCCGTACTCCACGTATCCAGCGCCACCGACGATAAAGACCGTGCCCTCTGAGTAGGCCATCCTCCTAGTACGAGTCGCACCAGCCCCCCCGGAAACACCAGGGGCGCCGACGTTACGACTCGCTCTTGGATCAAAGAACAGGTACTCGTCCGTTTCTTGGAGAGACTGGTTCGAGGCTGAGGCCGATTCCATGAGGGCCTCCGTCAGACGAGTCACAGGGAACAGTTTGTTCGCGGGGAGGAAGTTCTTGACGCCCGATATGAAGTTCTCCAACCCACCTTCTTTCAAACGATCGGCGAACTGGACGGTCTGGGTCAGAAAATTTCCGCGTTGGCCAACGAGAATAGGATACACACCCTGTTTCCGATTGCACCCAGTCCCTTGAACAGTTCCCCACCCGCCTGCCCTGTCCCACTACCCATAACGGGGGTAGCGGCACCACCAATCGAGAGCGTCATCTTGGAGATCTCCCTCGTCCTCCTCACGTACTCAAACGCCGCGACATCCGCACCACACTTCTTCAACTCATTCTCCAGCTCCGTGATATCCTCTTTCGTGATAGCAGTGTCCGGCATGGAGAGGTAAAACACCAACACCAACCGAAGCTTGTCTTCGGGCGTGGGCGTCGCTTCGCCCTTGGGATGTCGAAGAGTTTCGAGTATGGCTTGGACGGTGTGTTTCGAGATCGCCTCTTCCGTGCTAAAGAGTTCATCCAGCCCACGTTTCTTGATCTCTTCCAACAAGGCAGTGGCGATATTCATGTGGGTGTCCAATGTGGCCTTCCTTGCCGTCAGCTCCGGAAGGGCCGTAATTGCTGTTTTGAGGTGAGTAGCGTTAGTGGTCAAGTCACTGAATGGTAGAGGCGTCAGATAATCGAAGGGCGTTCACGTCTGGAGCTTATACCATACATTTGGGAAATATCGTTGACATCGCTAACACCCGTAGATCTTGTGATCTCCGCCGCATCTTGCTTGTATTTGTTCAATTCCGTATCGATGTCTTCCGCAACGTGGGGGAATGGTTCAGATGCGTTCTTGGCCCAGAAGAAATCTTTCGAGTCGAGGTCGTATGAACGTTTCTGTGGCTCTTTGATGACCACTCGGTTCAGTTTCATGTCCAGACAGTCGGATACTAGCGCTTGGTAAGTCCAGCCGTGCGAGATCATCGGAACCAGGTCGATGTTACGATCCAGGATGAGGAGCACTACGACGCGGAAGTGGTGAGACAGGCATTACGGTGAATGTAAAGGAACCCATACGCACAGGGTCGCTGTAAGTTGGACAACCCGGTAGAATCGTGGGTAAACAAAGTCGAGGAACCATGCGAACGCGAAGAGGAGATGATCGCGTCCCGAATCTTCTGTTCGAGCTTCCTTGCTACCATTTCTGCCGCATTTCCTTTCGGACATCGGATGAAAGGTACAAGTCCTGAAGGGGAGAAGCAGCACCCTCGTATGAGTGTTTAGATCTCGAGGGTTTGAATGCGCTTACCAGAAGTCACGACCACGCTGAACAACCCATTCGCGATCCTCTCGATCTCGGCTTCGATTTCCCGCTCGGTCGTTTGGGGGGAGTTTAGAACGTGATAAGACGTCTGCGTGGTTGAAGGACCGGGTTGCGGAGTGATGTCTGCTGGTGGTGGCGGAGGTGGGGGGGGCACCAGAGAGAAGAGTTGGGGTGAAGGAGAGATGAAGGAAAGGTACTGGTCCAACACCTACTTACTCGATGGTCAGGCATCCTGAACGGAGACAAAGGACGATCGGAGGGGGTTTGGGGGTGAACCAACCTGCGTGATCAGCTCTCCCGTTCCGTCTTTTGCTACCGCAGCAGCCAACTCCTCCAACAAAGCCCGAGATAGCGGTTCTACGAAGCTGAGATGGAAGGACTCGTAGAGGCTCTTCTCGAGATCTTGAGCTATTCGTCGGACGTTTTGTAGCGTCGGTGCGACAAAGTAAACGGCAGGAACATCGGGGAGCGGTGGTCGATTGGAATGCAATTGTCTGAAGATACAAAGAAACGCAGTCAGTTGAGCCCTCGGAGGGAGTTGAGTGGATGGGGGAGAGGCGTACACATGCAAGGTCACACCGACATCTCTCAAATCCTGGACACGTAGCACGGTCGCGATGACGTCCTTCGTGAACTGATCCAACACCAAGACCTTCCAGACCGTTGGGCCACTCGGGGCGGGGACGTTCAAAGCGGGGGGTTTTCCGGTTGACGAAGAGGATTCCTTTGTAGAAAGACCTATTGGTTCGTCAAGATTGAGTAGCGTAAGGAGAGCATTGGTCTGGGCTTGCTGCAGGGTCTGGGACGACGACTGTCGGGAAGGTAAACGAGAGAGAAACGATCTGTTGGTTGCGCGTTCACCTGCTTCAAGCCACTGCTCGCCATCGTTTCAACACAGGCGATCTGAGGAGGGAGAGAGGGGGCAATATCCACGTGCCAGAGAAGCTGGACACGATCAAACGGTTGCGGGCGCATATTTAGACCAACGCTCTGATTCACCCGCGGCCCACCCATCCTCTCCATTCTTCCACTTCCAAGTCAGCTCCCTTGCCTCCACACTCCTCTACCACATCTAACGCAAAATACAGATTTCGCCATGGGGTTCCTATCTAGCCTCTGCTGCATCTCCTCCAAACACACCACAGACACACCCGGCGAGAAACTGCCGAGGCGGAGAGACAAGCCGCCGAGGTACAACAAACAAAACTTGCCGTCCATCATCGTCGAAGACCCCGCTCCCTGGGTGAAGAACCACAGCAAACTCGAGCTGCGGAGCGATGGTACAATCGTCATAACGCCACCGCCTGAGGCGTAGCTCGAGCCTACCATACCGCTCGGCGGTCTCACTCATTGCTAGGTGGTGAGTTCCTCGTCGATCGTGGCTATGAAACGCTCGCTAAGGGCAGTTGCTTGAATACTCCCAGACTCACGCTTCGATATACCACACCTGTAACATACTTGCAACCGTTTTCGCTTATGGGAACTCCTCACTTGTCCACCTTCGACGTCACCATGGTGGGAACGACGTTGCCGAGTTTGGGGGTGCTGGGCGAACGGCGTCCCGCTCGAACACTGGTCGGCAGCAAGGGGGGGCGCTGGCGACACGATCCTGTTGGCAGGTTACAAGTCGAATCTCCCAACAGATGCAACCCGTAACTACTAGTGATCCCAACGCGGATCTACGCGTCTATTCATCTGCGTCGATATCGTAACCTCGACCTTCTGATCGCGTGGTGGAACGTCAAAGATAGCACCAGGAGGAGGAGAGTTCGGCGAACGGACCTCCGGCATTAGACTTCACGGCCTCCTGATAACCGCGACTCTGCTCAAGAGAATTGACGACTCCAAAAGAAGGAACCTGATTCGAAGTCCGTTCCAGTCCCCATACAGCACGAGCGTCCGAAGGTTGGGGAACCTTGGACCGGTGACAAACTCGAAGTGGTTGTTCAGATGGCCACCGAGATCGACCGGAGTCCAACTGGGGTTCCTCTTGGCATGCAACCCAATCGTCTCCACGGTCCCAAACGCCTGATCCTGCACCCTTACCACGGGAAGGCACGTGAACAGCACATAGTAGTGTATCTCCTTGAGGTTCGGACACAATGGGAGGATATCCCCGATCCTATCTTCATCGTAGAACCTCATATCGGCGGCAAATTCGAGGGTCCGAATCTGACTCCGGAACCATTCTTCCGGCTCGTACAACCCAAACTCTGATATGACATGAAACATGGCGGGGAGCGACCATCTCTGTATCTCGCGGGTGAGGGAGGTGGATAACCTCCGGAGTCGGAGGGTTTCGAGTCGAGGGAGGTGAACTTTCCTGGCCCGTTTGGAGGCTAGGACGTCCGGGTTCCACTGGCCAGCGATGGCGAGATATTCGAGGTTCGGCGCGTTATCGAAAACGTCGTAGAAGAGATTGATGCCTCCGGACCGATGTGCGTCGGAATAGTGCCACCATTCGAGGCGAGTTAAACCATCGAATCGGGGACACGCCGCACGGAAGCTCCAGCGGTATTCATCGTCCAAGCGCTCCGGTCTGATAAGAGTCTGAATCCGGGGACATGCGGCAAGGATCTCAACCGTGCTCTTGATTGTGGGTTTGACGGTCCGGGCGAACGGCAGCACCACTCTGCGCACGTAGACGCCCTTGCCCTCGTCCAGCAGGTACTTGAACAGCGATTCGGCGTCGGTGTCGTCGGTTAGCGTGATGCTGTCGATTCCAAGCGACGCGACGATGGAACGCCAGTACCTGGAGACGAGGGAGAATGAGAGCCGGTCGCGGTTCGCGAAGGGTGGTGGTTGGGTGTCTTCGAACGGAAGGTGCTCTGCGTGGAAAGAGGTTCGAGGGGGGAGGGCAAACTGCAAGATGAGAGCCCAGAGCTCTGGTGGAAGGGGGATGGTGTGGTCGTCGGAAGCCATCTGTGCGATATCCGAGGTTTGTCCTCAGGGCTTCCACCTCGTGTCGGGTGTGGAGCTCATTGAAAGCATCATCCGGCAACTTGGCTGGGCAAACCTTGTTCTCTTTCTTTTTTATTTGTGATAACGAAAAAATATTTCCATCATCTCAAGGGAAAAGAAAGCATAAGGTAATCGAGAAAGGAGACTATGTAAGTACAATCAAGAGAGAGAATCAGCCGTTGTAAACCTGGTACTTTGTAGATAGGTGTGGGGGTAGTCTTGGAGGGTAGAGATCGGGCGGATCGGGGGAGCGGGTGGCGGACAACGGTGCGAGTACGAGAGCGGTAAAGACGACAATAGACAACGCAATTCAACGACCGGCCGGAACTGTGAGAAACAATAATGACCGTCAATCTCCCGCCGGTACCATCTGCCCACAACGAGAATCGGTGACTTACAATAAAAAGAAAATACAAAAATGGCAGCGCGTGGCTACCGTGTGGGGGCGGTGGTGGGGGTAACGCTAATGCAGCTGGCCACAGCCCAACCGCAGAGCGTATAGACCAACGCCACCCAGGGTAAATCTGACCACAACGCTGGCAATGGCTCGTCAAATAAATGTCACTGTTGGCTGTTGGTATCGACTTTGTGGGCGGATCTCATAGATCCGGTCCTGACCTGGGGTGGCAGAGACAGATTGAGGATTGCTGCAGACTCTTCCAACCTTCTAAGCTCCTCTGCTCGTTTCCTGGATTCCGACCACAGGCGGAGGGTGAACTCGAAGACTGCCCGAGAGTAGATTGCCAATTGCGCGGAGGTTTCTCTATAGGCCGCCGCCCCGGGTTCCGGTGTCAGGTGAGACGAGAGCATTGAGGTGGTGGTGTGGTGGACTGAGACCTCGGGCCGGGAGAGACGCTGAGGGAATGGGTGGGCGAGGGGGGGAGTAGGATCTTGGAGAGAAGGGAGGGAAAGGGTGAGGGAATAAGTACAGCCCATTTTATTCCGTGTCGGCTTGTGCGATGCTCCACTTCAATTTCGAATTCGCTCAATGGCCACATCCACATCCCTGGAACCGCACCACCGAATCTGATCTCACTCTCCATCCCATCCAACGGTTGGCAATACCCACCCAATGCCCCCGATGCGACAGCACACGGCAGCTCAACTCCACCCACAGCCATGACCACGGTCACGGCGGGCCCGAGCCACCACTAACCAAGTGAAATAAGAAAACAAACGGTGCAGTGTGGGCAAAAAATAGAACATGTAAGAGTCTCGTGATCAATAATCAAAGCACAGGTCCGTCGCACAATCTTTACAAAAAAGTTCATCGTAAACGTACAACCAACTCCATCTTCTACCTACTCGTCGACCTTCTACCCGTTGACCGGGACCCTCTACTCCTCGAGGACCCGCTTCGTCGCGGCATCACGTCGTGTTGCGACCGAACATCCAAGGTGACCGCCAGCGAATGATACTGTTGCAGATCGTACGCCTCCTGCATCGCAATCCCCGCGGTATCGTTCGGCAACCAAATGATTGGTGAAGGTGCGATCAATTCTGGGGCGTACAGGATCCCAGCCACGTCCTCCGCGTGATCCGTAAACGACAACGGTGGTATGTGAGGTGGAGCCTCGGGGTGCGTCCGTGCAGCTCGATCAGTCGCAGTCAGGTCATCCAACGTTTCAGTTTCTGGAATCAACGCGCGTTCAATCTCAATCTACGATCAAGGTGGAGTCGACACAGTACTCACGCAGTGGCACGGGGCCCCTCGCCCGAGTCGAAGAAGGGATTACCGCCAGCGTAATCGACATCATCTCCAAAACGCTCGCCATAGAACCTCGGGAACGAGTTTTCTTCTCAGAGTCCACGAGGCTCACGCTCTCTTCATCCACATTTCGACGCCTGACGGGCCTGGCCGCGGCCTTGAACGTCTCTAGCGCGTTCCGTGTCACCGGACTCAGAGACTTTACCCCGGGTTCCCGGGTCTTGAGGCTACAAAACAGTTCCACAACGAGCGCGACCACGAGTGATGCCCCAAGCAGTGCCCCCGCTTCCGGCCACAGCCGACGGCTAAGCAGGATCAGACCGAGCACCAGTGGCTGAAGCGCTAGAAGAAGCGCAAATCTTCGCAACATGAACAATTGCACGAGCCCTCCTGTGGGTGACTTGGTGCGTCCATAGACGTAACCAATGAGGAACCGGTGTGCTGTTGATCAAAGTGAAACGTCATTACAAATCCATAAAAACGAAAGTTGAGAATTTGATAAGCGGAAGCATACCAATGAGCGTCAGAAGCAACAGGAGGGTCACCGCCGGAGCAACCAACGGAAGGATCAGAGCGAATGCTGAGGCAAAAATAATGGCGAGGATGCAACACGACATCGCGTACAGTGGGTCGTAGACCCCGGGGTAGACGGCTATCAAACCAAGTGATAAAAGGTTGATCAGAACATGGATCCACTTCAATACAACGACGCCCCACAAGGGGAGTCACAGGAGAAGCGAATAGAAGGTCAATACAAAGAAAAAAGACGGCGGTGAAAAACGTACCCCGGAAACGCTGGCGTGGAGTGATCGCCCTTCTCTCGTTTCGGACCACCCTCCATAATCGGAACGGTTGGAGCATCAGGAGACCGGGGGAGATTATTGCGACATTTATTATCAGCGCGAGGGCCAGGACGGTCATGAGTATTGAGCCGTCAGCGACGCTCCTGCTTGCGCCGCCATTCTGGAAAGCGTTGACCGCATATAGCACCGCGCCAATTGCTGTAAGCCACATCCCACCCATGACCGTCAGGACGATGAACGTCGTCTTAAACGCTGTCCTCTGAGATCCTGATACAGAAACGTGACCGCTGAACCTGGCGATATCTAATATCGGCAGGCGAGGAACGTAAGCAAATACCGAGATGACCAGGACACTGTAGGCGGTGAGAACCACCGTGACTTACGGCGTATCACGAGAACGATCGCTGCGATAAAAGCGGTCGCGGCAATGGTGGGAATGAGCACCGTAACAATCCCAGATGGGATCTTGTTCCAAGTCTGCAAGTCTCGGAGAAAGGGAAGGAGCTCAGCGACGTCCGGGCTTGTGGCAAGCAGCAGGCCAGCGACAGCGGTCAACCCAGCAGCAAGCAACACAAACAGGAACACAACCAGCGTCCAGTAGACTGTCCGATTCCCGGCGGACCCGTGATGCTGAAGCTCGTCCCACCTGATGTCCTCCTTGCTCCTACCATCGATTAGCTCGATCCCAGGCAAGAATCGGAGCCCTTTCCCAACGATCAGCCAACCTTTGATCCTCGCTCCATCGGCAATATCGTTGTAGCTGTCCCGCTGGGCATCGGCGATTTCGGCGTTGATCGCCTTCAACCTTGTCCTCCAATTGCTAATGTCCCCATACACTACTCCGAGATCAGCGTGGTCGAGTCCCGACATTGGTCGGACGAACGGTTGCCTCTGCTGCAGCCTCAAGTGTGGGGGAGGGGGAAGGGCCTCGTTGGTGCTTTGTCTCCCCCTCTTGATCCTCAACGGGAACGTCTCCCGGTGATCACTGGGCGGCGCGATCGGTCTCTGCGGTCGTCGCCGCGGTTTCAGAGGTGGGAAAGGCGGAAGGTCAGGATCGACAGGAACGTCATCATCATAATCCGGTTCGTCGCCAAACTTTTGGGGTGGTTCGTGTAGCACGTCGACCCAATCCTCGCCAAGTTCGGACGTCATCCTTGACGGCCCATCTGACCTTCGGAAGAACGAGTCGTAATTGCCGCTTTCATAGGTTTCGGATGATGAAGGATCGTAATTCGGGCCGAATCCTGGTATGATGGGAGTTTGGACGATCGAAGATGGGGGAGGAACGAATTGTCCCGCCTCGTTGACTTGGACGGGGGTACCAATAGGCAGGCGACCGTACGCCACAGAGTCTCGGTTAACCTCTTGGAACCTGCTCCCCACGACGCGCTGCGTGATAGTGTCCGTGAAGCTAAGCGCACGAGAGCGGCCCTGGCTGTCTTCCGGGTCGGTGAAATGCCCGCCGCTGACTCCCTCGACGTTGCGAATCTTGTAGTACGATGACGGCATCAGGTAGGACGTTGGAGGAGGGAGTGAAGATGCGCCATATGCGGGGTTTCGATTCCGTTGTCTTCGCCTGCTGGGGTGTGGGCGGGGGCGGGCAACCTGATGAGCTCATTAGAGGGAGGGTTCACAAAATTCCGAGGATTTCCATACCCCTTGGGAGTTGGCCAGAGGCATCGGTCGACTGATCTCAGGACGGGCGGGGACTCCAGACGACGTTCCCAGAGGTTGAACCTCGAAATCCGCTAGTGACGGTTCTGGTGTGGACATTCGGAAGGAAGCGATGTACCTGGTCTCTGCCATCTCCAGGTGGTCCAGAATATCGTCCCGCTCGTCAATGAGAAAGGCCAGGTGCTCGGTGTCGCTATAAAGATTGGTAAACGGCCACGAAAAGTCTGGTGACAGATGGACACGAACCCGATCGAAAATAGGCTCTCGATGTCAATCTCTGGCCCGCCACCGGCGTTGTTCCTATCCATCAACCGTCGTTCCCTCTCCCTCTTCTCCCTTCTGCTCTCCCCACTAGACTCCAACTTCGAACTCAACCCCGCCTTCAACAAGTAGCTCTTCAGCTTCTTCTCGCCCCACCCAACGAAGCCCGGGGCTTTAGACGCAGAGAGCCAGCCCATCTCGTTATTCGCGCACTTGACCTCCATCCACCGTTTCCTAAAGGTCACGATGGTGTTGAATTCGTGGAGGATCTTCCATAACGCTGGAATCAGACCAAGCGCGATCAAGAGAGCCGTGAGGATGATTATTCGTAGCCGTGCGTTACCCTTGAAGTCTTTCCCGTCGACGATCGCGCGTGCCACAAGCTGTGTCGAATCTGCGAGCCGCACGTTGGTCGTGGTCGTGATTTCGCGGACATCTAGAAGTTGGAGCAGCCGAAGGAGAGAGAGGTCGTATACGGCAGAATATCCGCCATAGGTATAATTCTGCGGGGCGGAATGGGCCAAGCATGGAACGTTGACAAGGTATAACGGGAGGGCACCGCCCAACGCGAGGATGCTCCAACCGATGCAAATCAGTAGAGCAATAAAAAGTATGCGTTGGGTGAGTTCTTCGTCCGACGGGAACAATCGGGCATCTGTTGCGGCGTTTCTCCCGGCGTTTTGGACGTCTTCGGGTAAATCGGGAACGACGGGGACTTTCGGTGAGAGGAAGGCGAAGAAGCCGTCGCCAAGGGGTCTAGGACGGAAGCTGTGCATTGTTCAGCGTGGGTCGAGTGCGACGGATAGTGGAACGCATACTCTTGTTGGGGAAACCATTCCCTGAGAGCGTAGATTTCCCGGAATTTAGGCCGAACGACAGCGAAGATGAACTGTGGTAAAAGCTCCGAAGTCAGAGAACGAGGGAAGCACTGTGTATCATTGGGTGCACGCACCCAAATTATAAAGCCAACCAGGGCGGACAGGATAGCAACGGCAATCAACCCAATCGACACCGAATCTATGCCCTTTCCGATACAAACGGAACTCAGGCCGAGGTTTGCTTGAGGCATCGGAGTTTGGGTGACGGGTACGGCGGTGGAGGTGGTTACGACGGACGTAACGTAGGAAGTAAAGGTGGTAGAGGCCTGGGAAATAATAACAGGGTATGAAGTCGTGAACGTCGTGTAGCTATTCGTCAAACTGTGTCCGTTAGAAAGTGGGGGTGAAGGAATGGATGAAGAAGAAACGGGGGTTGGTGGTGGTGTTGGCTGCGTGTGGAGCGAATCGCTGGAGCCTGTTTGCGGGGGTATAACGTTCGTACCCGTTGGGACGGACGTAGGAGGGGGGATGGGTGTGACAGTCGATGAGCCTGCTGATAGAGAGCTGGTCCAGTTTTGAAGCTCCCGGTCCATAAACGACCTGACGCTCGGACCCCGCGGAGTGGAGATGTATCAATGCAGGGGTGGGCGTGAGTGGGCGATCCAAGTCGAATCCAAAGTGTGGCAGTCGTGGACACGTCGAGTTCGTGACACCGCTGGTGGACCGAGAGGACGCGGAAGAGATCGAGAGCAAAAGTTCAACGAGGAGATGTTCAACACCAATCGCCGGTTGCCAAAAAGGGAAAGGCAACCCGCTACTGGAACCGGGGCGTGACGGGTGATAGCCGACTGTCGCACGAAGGACGGGCGTGATTTCGCTGGGCAATGTTGTGTTTGGGGGTGGGGGGATGAGTTGGATGAAAATGACGAAGAGAGTGGGGGCGAGGCAAAAACGCGGCCGATGACCGAATTACCAAATACTGCATACAATGGCGCTAAGTTTCCAGGGTTACCCTTCTGGACATGTGCTTCGTTCGGAATGAAGGCGAGGGTACTAATACACAAGGTACATGCTCGTAACAAGGGGTCTGGGGGGGGGGGGCATAAGGATTTTGAAGTAATAATAATGCTGGGGCGCAATAATAATCTAGTAAGCAAACAGCTCATCAACCACATCTGGCGAACGCGGTGTTCCTCTGGGCTCCGTCGCACTTTTCGGCAATTCTCGTCGCCGCTGCCAACGCCGCCTCAACCACCGGGCGGTTGCAGCAGGTTTCAGATGTATCGGCAAGAAGGTCTGGAGATGGTTGATGAGAAGATCGGTACACGGGAACAGGTGAACAACGAATACCCACCTCGAAACAATAGGACGTATCTCATAACACGCTGCGTAGGGAGGATTGCAAGGTCCCGGAACGAGCAAATCTTCGATGGCTCTCTGGGCCTATTTGCTTCAATGCATGACAGGTATCGTCTCGAGTCATGGGGGTATGTGTTGCGTCGGTGACTTGTAGTGCAGGGGAGCTCTTCTGAATTGGAATGTCGGAATACACGGGCCGGTGGCCCGGTGGGATTTGAGATGGAGGGGGGTGGAGGAATATGTTGATCAGGGGAATGCGTCGGGTCGCCCGTCGGAGATCCAGTCGATGAGTTATCTCCACGCATTGAACAAGGAGGGGTCGAACCCCTGCCCAGCCTCCAAAAAACCTTGCCCACGGCGCTGCTGCTGGTCCCTCCACGCGTGGAGGAGGAACTGGTTGAACCGACGTCCAGAATTTCAGGCGACTTCCACTTGTCAAAAGCGGAAATCTGCTTCGAGTGCCCCTTGACAAGTTTACGGGGAGCAATCGATCCTGTCGAAAGTGATCGTGAAGGGTTAGCGAAAGCGCTCCCAACCACGCTGCACCAAGGCAAGAAAGCCTCTTCGAGTTGTTGTTCGGATTCAACAAAGGCTAAACTGACGCCATACGCGGTTGGGTCAGAGAGGAAACGGTCGAGTAACTGGCAAGAAGCGGCGGTTAAAGACGGAAGGTGAGCCAGGAGGAGAGTGGGTGGCTGCGATCGGCACTGTGGAGAGTGAGCACGTCTACCTGAAGTTGGTTTGTGGGCCAGCTTACGTCCTTGTTTTCGAGTTGTAAGATTCCTTCCAAGTACGTCAACTCGGTTTTGATCAGCTCCCTGCGACAAAATGCAGATTTCTGTGCTTTCCTCCACCTCAGATCGTTGTCTTCGGATGAGGATCCGCAGGTGCAGGAGTTACACCAGGACTCGGAGACCAAACGATGATCGTCAGCTGACTGAAGATCGCCGTCAGCGAGTTCGACGCTCCTCCTCAGCTCTTCCAACTCCGCGATCAAGACGGAGTCGCGCACATCTACTCGATTCCAGCGGGCGACGAGGTTGGAGCTGGGACTATGTTGGAGAGGGGGACGCTCTGGTGGTAGCGTAGGGGTAACGGGGGATTCAAGGTCAGGGAAGGAGGGGCCCTCCTTTCCGGTGGTATATAGGAGCTCGGGCAGGAGCAGAGACGGTGGATACTCGATTACATCCGGGTAGTAGCTATCGGTGGTCGTCACCACCACGGACGCCGAGCGTTTTGCAGGCCGCGCCCTTGTGAGTCTTCTAGTCAGGGCCAGGGTGGGGGCAGTAGGGAGGGCGAACAAAGGGTTGTGGGGGGGGAGAAATACGGCTCCCCGGGCCATCGCCTGGTACTTGTAGGTGCGTTGGTAGGATAATGGACTGAGACGCATCATATCGCGTTCGACAAACTCCACTGCCGGTGCGTTGATGTCATCTCTTGGGGTGCATACACACATGTTGATTCCCACGGCTGCTCTCCGCAGCGCTCCAGTGGGCAAATTTGAGAGATGACGACTCTATGACGAAGTTTGGACCGGACATTTCAAGGTATATCTCCGAGAAGCAGGCACCCTGAAATCTTTTTTTTTGGAGGGAAAAAACCGCTGGCACTCGTCGTGAGAAACCGCCTTTTCAGCCCTGTTACCCCCCTCCCCTACCTGCGATGCCGGCGGACATCCCACACGTATGCTTCCATAGCCGGGGTGA
>Ga0307516_10000977_pt1 | contig 39561 bp, 32 predicted proteins | sample 19_EM_MG_FD_203310 | JGI IMG/M metagenome (GOLD analysis project Ga0307516, IMG submission 203310) | Populus trichocarpa ectomycorrhiza microbial communities from riparian zone in the Pacific Northwest, United States - 19_EM | ecosystem: Host-associated > Plants > Roots > Unclassified | place... | reverse complement strand
TGGAAGCTGATGCGCTGCCCCGTGCAGTCGATCGCCGACAACAAGATGACCATGCGGCAGCCCTGCTGGCACAACGCCCACCTCCAGCAGGGCCAGGAGATCCAGAACCCGACTTGGCTGGAGAACGCCCGCGAACTGCTGGACACGCCCGGTGAGTGGTACCTGGACAAGGGCGAGGGCGAGATCTACTACATGCCCAAGGCCGACCAGAACCTGTCCACCGCGACCGTCACCGTGCCGCTCGTGCAGGACCTGGTGGACATCAAGGGCACCAGGACCGACCCGGTCAGCGACGTGTCCTTCCGAGGCATCACCTTCTCCCACTCCACCTGGCTCGCGCCCAGCTCCTCCGAGGGCCTCATCGAGGGCCAGGCCGGCTTCCGGATGGTCGGCAACGACCCCGACTTCGACGCGACCCGCCTGAAGTGGCAGAAGACGCCCGGCGCCGTCAACGTCGACTACGGCCACGACATCGGCTTCGAGGGCAACACCTTCACCCATCTCGGCGCCGTCGGGCTCAACCTGAACACCGGTACCCAGGGCTCCGACATCACCGGCAACGTCTTCCGCCAGATCGCCGCCACCGGCATCCAGATCGGCGGGGTCGCGGTGATCGACGCTCACCCCGACGACCCCCGGGACATCACCAAGGACACCACGGTCGACAACAACGTGGTCACCAAGGTCGCCGACCAGTACAACGGCTCCATCGGCATCCTGGCCGGCTACACCGACCACACCGTGATCACCCACAACAAGGTCTACGACCTGCCCTACACCGGCATCTCCGTCGGCTGGGGCTGGGGCCTCACCGACAAGGGCGGCAACAGCAACTACCCGGGGAACCTGGGCGTACCGGTCTGGGACACCCCCACGACCAGCCGCGACACCCAGGTCACGGACAACGAGATCTACGACATCATGAAGTCGCAGGCCGACGGCGGTGCCATCTACACACTCAGCACCAACCCCGGCGGCGTGGTGTCCGGCAACTACATCCACGGCATACCGTCGCCCGCCTACGGCGCGATCTACCACGACGAAGGCAGCCGGTACTGGAAGAACACCGGCAACGCTCTGTGCGACGTCGCCTACCAGTGGCTGTTCCTCAACCACGGCATGGACATCAACGCCACAGGCAACTTCACCACCCAGCCCGCCTACTCCGCCCAGGCCAACAGCACGGGCAGCACCATCAGCGGCAACACCACCGTGGGTTCCTGCGACCAACTGCCGGCTTCCGTGGTCAACAACGCGGGCCTCCAGCCGGATTACCGCCACCTCGACCCGGGCCCCGACGTCTCGGACCACCAGGCGCCCAGCAGGCCGGGCACTCCGACCGCCGTCACCGCCTTCCCGACGGTGGCAGACCTCACCTGGGCGGCGTCCACCGACGACACCGCGGTCACGGGCTACTCCGTCTACCGCGACGGCACGCTGATCAGCGCCACCGGCGGGACCACGGTGCGCCTTTCGAACCTGACCGCCGGGAAGACGTACGCCTTCCAGATCACCGCCCGTGACGCCGCCGGCAACGAGTCCGCTCCCAGCCCGACACTGCACGTCACCATGCCCTCAGGCACGGACCTCGCGCTCAAGAAGCCCGTCACCGCCTCGTCGTACTCGCAGGACAACACCCCGGAAAAGGCGGTGGACGGAGACCTGTCCACGCGCTGGGCTCAGGGCCTCGGCCTGCCCGACCCGTCCTGGATCCAGGTCGATCTCGGTGCGTCGTACGACGTGAACGGCGCGATCACCACCTTCGAGAAGGCCGGCGGGTACAAGTACCGCATCGAGGTGTCACCCGACGAGGTCCACTGGAAGACACTCGCGGACCGCACCGCCGCGAACACCACGGCGGCGACCGACTACGCCCACACGGACGATCCGGTCACGGGCCGTTTCGTACGGCTGACCGTCACCGGATCCAGCGGGAACGGCGGCAGCGTCTACGACCTCCAGGTCTACGGCACTCCCCGGACGGTCACGGATCACACAGCCCCCGCTGCCCCTGGACAGCCCTCGGTCAAGCCGCTGTTGCCCACTCTGGTGGACCTCAGTTGGCCGGCGGCAACCGATGACACGGGCGTGACCAGCTACGTCGTCTACCAGGACGGCAAGCGGATCCGTGTCACCGACGCCACGACACTGCGGGTTTCCGGCCTCACCGCCGACACGGAGTACTCCTTCACCGTCGTGGCACGCGACGATGCGCTGAACACCTCCGACCCCAGCGAAGCGGCTGTCGTCACCACGCCGGCCGACCACGACCTGGCCCTGAACAAGCCGGTCACCGCCTCGTCGTCGTACTCCAAGGACTACGCGCCCGAGATGGCGGTGGACGGGGAGCTCTCCACCCGCTGGGCGCAGGGCTCGGGCCTGCCCGACCCGTCCTGGATCCAGGCCGACCTGGGCAAGGACACCGGCGTCTCCAGCGTGGTGACCACCTTCGAGAAGGCCGGCGGCTACAGGTACCGCCTGGAGTACTCCACGGACGGCACGACCTGGTCCCTGTTCGAGGACCACACCTCCGACACCACCTCGTCGTCAGCCGTCTACTCCTTCGCCGACAAGCCCGTCACCGCACGCTACCTGCGCCTGACCGTCACCGATTCCAGCGGTAACGGCGGCAGCGTCTACGGGCTCCAGGCGTACGGCGGCTTCTGAGCACTCCGCTTCCGAGCACTCCGCTGCCGAGCCGACCCTTGCATACAGGAAACGAAAGCCAGGATGAAGATCACCCATGTCGAAGTACACCGGATCGATGTTCCGGCAGCCAGTCCGCCCTTCCGCTGGCGCGACGGGCTGAGCGGAAGCGCTCCGGTGGGCGACGGCGCGGTCCTGCACATCGGGACGGACGAGGGAGCCGAGGGAGTGGCGGTGTTCGCTCGTCCGGGCGCCTACTCCACCCTGCGGGACCTGGTGGACCGGGTCTTTCGGGCGGAACTGGTCGGAGCCGACCCGTTCCAGCGGGAGTGGCTGTGGCACCGGGTGTGGGAGCTGGACCGTATCCACGAACTCCCGCTTCCCACCCTGGGCCTCATCGACATCGCGTTGTGGGACCTGGCCGGCCGCTACCACGGCCAGCCGGTCTGGCGCCTGCTCGGCGGCTTCCGGGAAGCCATCCCCGCCTACGCCTCCACCTCGACGTTCGCCGGCATCGCGGAGTTCCTCGACGTGGCGGACCAGTGCCTGGCCCTGGGGTATCGCGGTATCAAACTGCACGCCTGGGGCGACGCCCGCCGTGACGCGGAACTGTGCCTGGCCCTGCGCGACCACGTCGGTCCGAACGTCCCTCTCATGTACGACGGATCAGCGGGTTTCGACCTGCCCGACGCGATCCGGCTGGGGCGGGCACTCTCCGAGGCCGACTACCTCTGGTACGAGGAGCCGATCCGCGAATTCAGCGTCTCGGCCTATCAGAAGCTCGCCGAGACCGTGGACGTACCGCTTCTGGTGGCCGAGACCTCCGACGGAGCGCACATGAACGCGGCGGACTTCATCCGGGCCGGTGCCGCCACCTTCGGTGTGCGGGCCGGCACCACCCTCCGGGGCGGTATCACCGGCGCCATGCGCACCGCGCACCTCGCCGACGCCTTCCGTGTGCGAGCCGAGGTGCACGGTTCGGACCTTCCCAACCACCACCTGTGCATGGCCATCTCCAACACCACCTACTACGAGTCCCTGGTGACCTCGGTGAACGTTGTCCGCGAGCGTCATGTGGACGATCAGGGCCTGGTGCACGCCCCCGCGGGGCCCGGCATAGCCCTTCCTCTCGATTTCGGCTACGGCAGCGAACTCCTGCCGTTCGTCGAGCAACCGCGCTGAGCGGCGCAAGAACAGAAAGGCAAGGCAAGACAATGGAGTCTTCCCCATCTCCGAGAACCGGCCGACGTCACTCGCTGCTCCGCACGGCGGCCGTCACTCTGTCCCTGGCCACCACGGCCGTCCTGGCAGGCTGCGCCAGCGCCGACACCACCACCGATTCCTCCTCCGGGCAGTCGGCGTTCAAGCCGGCCGCGCAGAAGGAGGGCTCGCGGATAACGGTGTGGGCCGACTCGACAAGACTGCCGTCGGTGCAGGCGTACCAGAAGTCGCACCCCGACGTGAAGATGAAGATCGTCACGTACGACGGCGGAGCCGACGGATCGACGTATCTGCAGTCGAAGGTGCAGCTGTTCGACAGGACCGGCAGCGGATGGCCGGACGTGGTGTTCGGCGCGCCGACCGACGTGACCTGGGCGTCGGAGGCCACCAAGCCCGGCGGGCAGCCGTTCGCCGCACCCCTGGACGCGAAGCTCGTACCGCGGAGCACCCTGGACGGGTTCGCCAAGGGTTCGCTGACGCCCTGTGAATTCAACGGCCACACCTACTGCATGCGCAATGACATCGCGCAGGTACTCCTGTGGTACAACAAGCCCCTTATGGACAACTGGGGATACAAGGTTCCCACCACGTGGCAGGAGTACGAGGCCCTCGGCGAGCAGGTCGCCAAGGACCATCCGGGCTATCTGGTCGGCTCGGTCGGCGACACCAACTCCCATGAGTCGTACTTCTGGTCGGGGCAGTGCCCCGCGTTCAACCTGGTGAAGCCCGACACCCTGCGCACTGACCTGCGGGACCCGAAGTGCACCCGGATGGCGAAGCTGCTGGACAACCTGATCAGCGCCAAGGCCGTCGCCACGCAGGGCTTCTTCAGCCAGGGATTCGCCAAGAACAGCGGCAGCAAGGTCCTGATGGCCTACGGCCCTTCCTGGTACGGCCAGTACCTCTTCAAGGCCGGCTTCAAGACTCCGGCCAAGCAGATCGCCGCGGCGCCCCCTCTGGCGTGGAAGGGAGAGAGCACGACTGCCACGGGCAACGTCGGCGGCGGTGTGTGGATGGTGTCCTCGCACAGCGCCAACCTCAAGGCGTCCACGGGCCTGGTCACCTGGCTGACCACCTCCGACGAGAACCAGGCCACCGCGCCCACCTATCCGGCCTATGCCCAGGCCGCGAAGGCCTGGCTGGCCAACCCGGCCAACAGGGACTACTTCGCCAACGATGTGAGCAAGCCGTTCGAGCAGGCCGCGAACGAGGTGTGGACCGGCTGGTCGAACACCAGGTTCTCGGACTCCACCGCCTGGTCCAGCGTCGTCCTGCCGGCGCTGACCGCCGGAAAGAGCCTGACCGAGACGCTGCCCGCCTGGCAGCAGGAGATCGCCGGCGAGGCCAAGACCCAGGGCTACAAGGTGGTCGATCAGTGACCTTGCTGGAGACCGAACGCGTCATCGTCGCCCCCTCGCGCCGCGGCACCACGCCGCGGCGCGAGGGCCGCGGCCGCGGTGGCGCGGGCTACTTCTTCGTCGCCGGCTACGCGCTGCTGCTGCTCGCGTTCGGCGTCTTCCCCACCGGGTACGCGTTCTACCTCGCGTTCACCAATGACCGGGGCCAGTTCACCGGGCTCAACCAGTTCGTGAAGGTCATCCAGGACTACCGCTTCGCCCCGGCCTTCACCCACATGCTGATCTATCTGGTCATGTGGCTGGTGACCCTGGTCGTCCTGGTCGTGCTGACCGCTGTGATTCTGCGCAGCCGCGTGCGTCCGGGCACCTCGGCGCTCTTCCGCTTCCTGTACTACATCCCCGGCGCCCTGGCCGGAGTGGCGAGCGTTCTGGTCTGGCTGTTCATGCTGGACCCCGACGTCAGCCCGGTGTCCTGGCTGCTCACCTCCATGGGGTTGAAGACGTTCGCCGCCGTCCTGGCGCCCGGCAACCTGCCGCTGATCCTCATGCTGATCGCCTTCTGGACCGGCGCCGGAGGCTGGATGGTCGTGATGTACGGGGCTTTGAACAACATCCCCGACGAGGTGCTGGAAGCAGCCCGCATGGACGGCGCGGGTCCATGGCAAACCGCCTGGCACATCCAGATCCCGATGATCCGGCAGTGGATCACCTATATGACGATCATGGCCTTTGCGACGGGCACCCAGTTGTTCGTCGAGCCCCAGCTGCTCCAGACCGCCAGCCTCGGCAGGGTGAGTCCCACCTGGTCGCCGAACCAGCTCGCCTACGTCTACGCCTTTCAGCAGGGGGACTTCAACGGCGCCGCTGCCATCTCCGTCGTCCTCCTTGCCGTGGGCCTCCTCGCTGCCGCGCTCCTGGTCGCTCGCTCGAACCTGTTCACGTTGGATGAGAAATGACACAGACCGCTCTCTTCCTGACGGCCGTGAGGCGGCGTATCCGTCCTTCCAGGACCCTCCCCTTCCTGGTCGTGGGACTCCTGCTGGCCTTGCTGCTGTTGTTCTTCGTGCTGCCGGTGATCTGGCTGCTGCTGGCACCGTCGAAGACCGCCGGCGAAGTGGTGCGGGACAACCCCCTCTCCTTCGGTTCGCTCCATCAGATCGGCACGGCCTGGCGGCACCTGTTCGCCTTCCAGGACGGCGCCATGCTGACGTGGCTGCGTAACTCGGCCGTCTACTCGGGCGGTTCGCTCATCCTGACGCTGGCCGTCAGTGTTCCGGCCGGCTACGCGCTGGCGCTGACGAGGTTCCGGGGACGCAAGACGCTCCTCGTGATCACCCTGGTCACCATGATCATGCCGCAGGCCACCCTGGTGCTGCCGATCTTCCTGGAACTCAACCGCTTCCACCTGATCGGCACCATCTGGTCGGTGATACTCCCGTTCTCCTTCTATCCGTTCGGCGTGTACCTGGTGTACATCTACTTCGGGAGCAGCCTCCCCAGGGACCTGCTCTCCGCCGCCCGGATCGACGGCTGCACGGAGTGGCAGCTCTTCTCACGCATCGCGCTCCCGCTCGCCAAGCCGGTGGTCGGACTGGTCGCGTTCTTCAGCTTCGTGGGCAACTGGAACAACTTCTTCCTGCCGTATCTCGTCCTGCCGAACAGCGAGCAGTTCCCCGTCCAGGTGGGCCTGAACCAACTGCTGACCTCGACGCCGTCCTTCAACCCCGTCGCCGGCGCCGGACTGAACGTCACCATCCCCGAACTCGCCCTGGCCGTCATCATCGCCATCCTGCCCGTGCTGGTGCTCTTCGTCTTCTCGCAGCGCACTCTGGTGTCCGGGATGCTCGCCGGAGCCAGCAAGGAATGAGCGCCGGCGCGCCGCCCTCTCTTCGCCACCCGTGTCCATGACGCCGTCCACCCGCCCACCGCGATCGCCCACGGTCACCGCAAAGGTTCCTCGGCCGCCCGTCCCCGTCCCGACCGCGCCGCCTTCCCGCTACCGGCTCGATCCGCGCTACGGTCCCGCCCCGCAGGCCGTCCTCCACACGGGATGCCAGCCAGCGGCCTCCCAACTCCCCGGCGTCCCCGCGGTGGTGGCCATCGAGGGCCCCGGGCCGGCGACCGAGCACTCACCCCCTCGACCGGGTCACCCGGTGGAACGGCAGGAGCGGCGGACCCTCTGACCCGAGGGCCGCTTCTGTCGTTTGCCGAGCTCGGCCGGCCGCGCAACCCCGGCGTCAACAGGTGCCCCGCTGCACGCACGTTGACGCCGGCCAGGACCGGCGACGTACCGTCCGTTCCGGACGGTCGCCCAGGCCGACGAGACCGGGTTCGGGCCGCGAGGACGAGAAACGGCGTGACGGACGGAGCCGAACGGTGCCGGCCGACGCCGTGATGTGACGCCGCCCTACGCAATGTGCACGGCATTCCCGCGTGAAGCTCTTGCGCGGGCCTTCCGTCGTAGGTACCCCAGCGTGCGGGCCTGCTCCGCTTCGCGGTATCAGCATGCTTGCTTTTTGATAAGTGTGCTTATAATTTAACAGCATGCTTAGATCTCACCAGGCGCTAGGGGGATCCAAGGGCGGCAGGGTGTCGGCACACGTCTTCCCCTCTGCGTCGAGCCCTGCGACCGCGCTGCTGTCGTCGTTCGCGGTGTTCGGCCCGGCCTTCCTCGCGCGTCCGGCGGGCTCGCCGGTCTCCGGGCAGGTCGCCGACCGGAAAGGGGCCACTGTGCTGCCGGCGACCTCGCTCACCGTGCTCAGCGTGATCGCCGCGTTCGCGCTCACCCGGCGGGCCGCCCAGCGCCCGCAGCGCTCCTCATCGCCCATGTCCCTGTCCGTGGAGGCCGGCTCATGACGACTCTGACCCTGTCCGATGCCCGTGCACTCGCCGTGGCGACGATGACCGCGTGCGGTCATTCCGCCGGGGCCGCGGAGACCATCGCCGACCATTTGCTCGACTGCGAACTGCGCGGGCTGTCCTTCGGCGGGCTCGCCCGCGCGCTGTCCATAGCGGAGCGCATGGGCAGCACCGAGGAGCCGCCGCGACCGATCCAAGTCGTCGGCGAGACACCCGTGTCGGCCACCGTGGACGGCGGTGACCAGGTGGGCTACCTCGTCGGCATGCGGGCGCTGGAGCTGGCCGTGGCGAAGGCCCGCGCCCAGGGAGTGGCAGTCGTCGGCGCGCGCAACACCTGGTACACCGGCATGTTCTCGTACTACCTGGAGAAGGCCGCGCAAGCCGGGCTCGCCGGGATGATCGCGGGCAGCGGGCCGGCGTTCGTGGCCCCGCACGGCGGTACCGAGGCACGCTTCGGCACCAACCCGATCGCGTTCGGGTTCCCGGCCACCCCGACTCCGGTCATCTGGGACATCGGCACCTCCGCCGTGATGTACGGGGAGGTGATGCTGAAGGAGCGGCTCGGGGAGAAGCTGGCGTCCGGCCAGGCGTACGACGCAGCCGGGGTCCCGACGCTCGACCCGGCCGCCGCGCTCACGGGCGCGTTCGGCGTGTGGGGCGGGCACAAGGGCTCCGGGCTCGCTCTGGTCGTCCAGTTGCTCGGCATGATGACCGGCGCGGCCGCGGACCCGCCCGGTGTCTCGGACTGCGGCTTCTTCGTCGTACTGTTCGATCCTGGCACGCTCACCGACGCGGACGACTACCGACGGAGGGTCGCGGCCTTCGCCGAATCGGTCCGCGCCACCCGTCCCGTCGACGGCAGCGGCCCGGTCCGGGTGCCGTTCGACCGCTCGGTGACCTGCCGGAACGAGGCAGTGCGTCGAGGCACCATCGAGGTGCCCGAAGCGGTGATCGCGGCCCTGCGCCAGGTGGCCGGAGATGTCTGAGGCCCCGGACGCCTTCGCGATCGAGCCGTCCCCGTCGGGTCGCCTCCTGTGCGGCGGCTGCGCTCCGCACGACTCCTGCCGCCTGGGCGTCGAGATCAGTGGCACGCAGGGCGACGAGGTGCGGTTCGACGTCGTCTGCCCACGGTCCTGGCGCGGCGGGCCCGGTGTCGCGCGCGGCGGCTGGACGGCCGCCGTCTTCGACCACGTACGCAACATGGTCGCGCTGCGGGCCGAACCACCGCTGGTCCCCAAGTCGTTGGCGATCTCCTGCCTCCGCCCGGTTCCGGTCGAGCGGCCCTCCACGTGCCGGCACGGATCGAACGGCACATCGGCAGGCAGTGGGAGGTCTCCGCCGAAATGACGCTCGCGGGCGCGGCGTTGGCCACCTCCCGGGCCGAGCTGCGGACACGCCGGCCGGACCATTTCGCCGGCCACGAGGCACGGCTCACCCGCCCATCACTGTCCACCAACGGATCTCACGAAGAAAGCTGAGAACGCCATGGTCGAATTCTTCACCGGTCTACAGCCCTTTCAGGCCGGGGACACCGACCCCGCCCAAATGATCTCCAGGGTTCGGGAACTGGACCGCTCGAAGGCCATCGACCGGGTCCTCGTCGGGTACTCCTCCACCTGGCCGCACAACCACGCCACGGCGCCCTTCGCGCTGGCGTCGTCGGAGAAGTTCTCGCCGATCGTCGCGCACCGTCCCGGTGTGATGGCGCCGGTGGCCGCCGCACGCTACTTCGCCACCCTCGACGTGCTGGCCCGCGGGCGGCTCGCCGTCAATGTGGTCGTGGGCGGCTCCGACAAGGATCTGCGCCGCGAATCGGACGACCTGCCCAAGGCCGAACGCTACCGGCGTGCGGTCGAGTACCTCGACATCGTCCGCCGCGCCTGGACCGAGGCCGAGCCGTTCGACCACCACGGCCCGTACTACACCGCCGAGGCGGTGAAGCTGCAGACCAAGCCGGTGCAGGGTCAGGTACCGATCTTCATGGGCGGTGAGAGCGACGACGCCGTGGACTTCGGCGCCCGGCACGCCGACCTGTACATGCTCTGGGGAGAACCGTTCGCCGGCACGAAGGAGCGTATCGACCGGGTCACCGCGGCCGCCGAGCGCTACCAACGCCCGATGCGGTTCTCGCTGAGCCTGCGCCTGTTCATCGGTGACACCGACAACGACGCCTGGGCCCAAGCCCGTGCCGTGGAGCGGCAGATCGCCGAGGCCGCCGGAAGCACGACCTTCCTGCGCTCGTCGTCGACGGACACCTCCGTGGGACGGCAACGGGCCCTCGCGCTCACCGACGACGAGTTGCACGACGACTGCTTCTGGACCGGGCTCACCAAGCTCCTGGGCGGCTTCGCCAACTCCCAGGCACTGGTCGGCACCGAGGAACGCGTCCTGGACACCCTCCGCGGGTACCAGCAGCTCGGGGTCGACGCGTTTCTCGTCACGACGGGCGCCGAAGCGGCCTGGAACCCGTCGTTGGAGGGCTTTCTCGCCCGTGCCAAGAAGGAGCTGGCATGACGGCAACCGTCGTTCCGGACCCCTGCGCCCGAGGCCCCGAGGACTTCTTCGATCTGGCCGACGGCACGGTCGGCGGCCTCCTCGCCGCCCGCGCCGCGGCACATCCGGACAAGCCGGCCCTCGTCTTCGAAGACACCGTGGTGACGTACCGCGCCCTCGACGGGTCGGTCACCGACATGGCACGCGGTCTTGTGTCGACAGGCGCGGACCCGGGCAGCTCAGTCGGCATCTTCCTGCCCAACCGGCCCGAATACCTGCTCGCCTGGCTCGGAGCGGCCCGCGCCGGGCTCGTCGAGGTCCCGATCAACATCGCCTACAAGGGCCCCTTCCTCGACCACGCACTCCGCACCACCGGCGTGCGCGTGCTGGTCACCGATGCGGCCTTGCTGGAACTCGTCGCCGACCTGCCGGACATACCGGCGACCCTCGAAACCGTCGTACTGCTGGGTTCCGACCGGCCCGGCCGTGTCCCGCCCGGGGTGACGGTACGGACGTGGAGCGGCCTGCTCGCGGCCGGCGGCACGGCCACAGAGTTCCCACACGTCGCGCCGCACGACCCCGTCGCGATCATGCTCACGTCCGGTACCACCGGGCGGAGCAAGGGCGTGGTGCAGTCACACCTGATGCATCTGGTCGCCGGGCGCGAGTGCGCCACGCAGATGGCCACGGCCGCCGACGAGCGGCTCTACACCTGCCTACCGCTGTTCCACGGCGCCGCGCAGATCAACATAACCCTGCACGGCTTCTACGCGGGGGCGACCGTGGTCCTCGGGCGCCGGTTCAGCGCCAGCAGATTCTGGGACGAGCTGCGCACCCACCGAGTCACCCAGTTCAACGCGCTCGGCTCCATGCTGCCGGTGCTCCTGGCGCAGCCCCCGTCCGACCGCGACATCGACCACCGGGTGACGAAGGTGTTCGCCGCGCCCGCCCCGCCCCAGGTGCTGTATCCCTTCGAGGAGCGCTTCGGCGTGCAGATCGTCGAGGGCTACGGGCTCACCGAGATCAAGAACGTTCTCTACAACCCTCTCAACGCCCGGAAGGTCGGCTCGCTGGGCCTGCCCACCGAATCGTCCGTCCTGGAGATCCACGACGAGTCCGGCATGCGCGCCGCACCCGGCCAGGCCGGGGAGATCGTGTACCGGCCCCGCCTGGCGGACATCATGTTCTCCGGATACCACCGCGATCCCGAGGCGACGCTCGCGACCATGAAGGATCTGTGGTGGCACACCGGCGACCTGGGCTACACGGACGAAGACGGCTACTTCTACTTCGTCGACCGCAAGAAGGACGCGCTGCGCCGCCGCGGGGAGAACATCTCCTCCCATGAGGTCGAGTCGGTTCTGCTCGCCCACCCGGGCATCGTGGCCGCCGCGGCTGTCGGCACGCCGTCGCAGCTGGGTGAGGACGAGGTCCTCGCCGTCGTGCAGCCGGAGCCCGGGCACGAGGTGGAACTCGCGGAACTGTTCGCCCACTGCGACCGGTCGATGCCGCACTTCATGGTCCCCCGCTACTACCGCGTCGTCGACCAGCTCCCCGTCACGCCGAACGGCAAGGTACGCAAGCACCACCTACGTGACCAGGGCCGCACCGACGCCTGGGATGCGCTCTCCGCGGGTCTCCGACCCACCCGCCACACCTGAGGAACCACCATGCCCCTGCCCGACACGGTACGCATCCGCGAGATCGCGCCCCGGTTGACCTTCCAGAACCACACGGTCCCGACCGAAGTGAAGATCGAACTCGTACGTCGGCTCGTCGACGCCGGCGTGCGCGCGTTCGAACTGTCCTCCTTCGTCCGGCCCGACCTCATTCCGGGCCTCGCCGACGCCGCGGAGGTGTTCGCCCGGGTGCCGCGCGTGCCCGGGCTCAGCCTCGGCTGCTGTGTCGGCAACACACGCGGGCTCGCCCGCGCGGTCGACGCGGGGGCCGACACGGCTTCCTTCCTGCTGTCCGCCGACGAGGAGTTCGCCCGCGCCAACACCGGACGGTCCACCAACGACTCGTTGCGCGAACTGGAGCGCATGGCCGCCTTCGCCGCCGACCAGGACGTCGTGCTCGGCACCTACGTCATCTTCGCCTGGGGCGGGCCGACCGGCCCCGCCCGCGGCGGCGAGGAACTCCAACCGCTGGCCCGGCGACTTCTCGACATCGGAGTGGACCACTGGATCCTCGCCGATTCCTCCGGCTACGCGGCACCGCCCCAGATCCGCGAACTCGTCACCGCCGCGCTCGCGCACGTGCCGCCCGGGAACCTGACCGTGCAGATCCACGACGACCGCGGCATGGGCCTGGCCGCGCTGCTCCCACTCCTCGAACTCGGTGTCCACACCATCGACACCTCCCTCGCCGGCAGCGGCGGCCACCCGGCCATGCCCGGCAGCCACGGCGGCGGCATGTGCACCGAGGACGCCGTGCAACTCCTCCACCTGTCCGGGGTGGACACCGGTATCGACCTGTCCGGCCTGATCGATGCGGCCAATTGGCTCGCCGGCGAGGTCGGCGTGCCCGGTAGGGGATTCGTCCGGCAGACCGGTTGCGTACCGAGCACGGCCCGGACCGGCACACCACTCGCCTTCACCTGGTGACTGCCGGCCATGAGTTGACCACGAGTTTCTTTCCCGTGAACCACAGTCGCCCCGGCCAACACATACCTGTGCGGTGGCATGGGTCCAGGAGGAGCAGTGACGAAAACACATACGCCCACCGTCGTAGTCGCCGGTGCCGGTCTGACCGGGCTCTCCGCGGCGGTCTCCGCCCGCGAGGCAGGCGCCCGCGTCGTGCTGCTGGAAAAGGGAAGCCGCCGGGACGTGGGCGGGAACGCCGCGTTTTCCGGCGGGCTGTTCCTGTTCTGCTATGACGGTCCGGACGATCTGACGTCGATCACGCAGGACTTCGAATCGGGCATGAAGGCCGACCGCGTCGAGGCACCGCCCTACACCCGTCAGGCGTTCGCGGCCGAACTGATGGCGATGAGCGGTGGCCGAGCCGAGCCGCGACTGGTCGGCACGCTCGCCGAACGGTCGTTGGACACGGTCCGATGGCTGGCCGCGAAGGGCGTCCATTTCACCTTCAACCGAACGCTGGGGGCCGAGGTCCGCGACGGTGTCCTGCACATTCCTCCCGGTCAGGTCCTGACGTGCACCGGCGAGGGAATGTCGCGCGGGTTCGAGGTGATCCGTCCCCTGCTCGCGTACGCGGAGCGGATCGGCGTCGAGATCCGCTGGTCCACGCCACTGGCGCAGGTATTGCACAGTGACGACGGGGTCACAGGTGTCGCGGTCGGCGTCGACGGCCAGACCGTGCCCGCCGATGCCGTGGTCGTCGCCACCGGCGGTTTCCAGGCCGGCCGTGACCTGCGCCGCGAGCATCTCGGGCCCCAGTGGGAGACGGTGCGGTTGCGCGGCACCCGCCTTGCCACGGGCGACGGGATCCAGGCCGCACTCCGCGCCGGCGAGGACAAGGCCGGGACCTGGTCGCACTGCCATTCGGCCGCGGTCGACCCGACCATGCCCTCACCGGAGAGCAGCGCGGACGCACCGCCGTTCCCGCTGCACGGCTTCTGGCTCGGCGTCCTTGTCAACCGTGACGGTGAGCGGTTCGTCGACGAGGGCCCCGGCCCGTGGGTCAGGAACTACTCGAAGATGGGCAAGGCGGTCATGCGTCAGCCCGGGTGTGAGGCCTTCGAGATCTTCGACCAGCGGACCGCGGCTCGGGTGGCCGACGAGTTCGCCGGCTCGGCGGTGCCCATCGTCGCGGATACGGTCCCGGAGCTCGCCGAGCGGATCGGGGTGCCCTCCGACCGATTGGTGCACACGCTCGCGACGTTCAACGACGCCTGCCCGCCGGGTGACGACGTACATGAGGACCGCGGCACGGCCGGCATCACACCGGCCAAGTCCCGCTGGGCCTCGCCTCTCGACCGGCCGCCGTTCGTCGCCTACCACGCCGTCGCGGGGCTCACCTTCACCTTCGGCGGAATCCGGATCGACCCGGACGGACGGGCACTCGGACCGGACGGGGCGCCGGTGCCCGGTCTGTACGCGGGCGGCGAGGCTGTCGGTGGCCTGTTCTACGGAGATTATCCCGGTGGCGCGGCACTCATGCGCGCCGCGGTGTTCGGCCGTGCGGCTGGACGCACGGCCGCGACCGAAACCAAGCCGGCGCCTCACCCGGCCTGAAGAGCGCACATTCTGCGTCTTCGACCCAGAGTCGACGGGCTCACGACGCCGGAGCCGGAATCGCGAGGGCGGCCCGTCGTCCACGAAACACCGGCCAGACGCTGCCTGACCGGACAGGCCCTAATCCTCGCGGCGGTCCATGTCCCGGAGTTCGTTCTCCACTGCGAGTGCGGCCTCCCGCAGGCGGCGGTCGGCGGCGACGATGTCGTCCCGCCCGAGCATGGTGTTCAGCGTGCCGCTGATCTTGAGGACCTCGTCGCTCATCTCTCCCAAGGCGGTCATGCCTGCCTCGGTGACCTGGAGCGAGAGAGCCCGCTCGCTCTCCGGATGTGCGTCACGGGCCACGAAGCCGCGGTTCTCCAGTTGGGTGACGATCCGCGTCATGGTCTGCGGGCGCGCATAGCAGCGGCGTGACAGCTGAGCCAGGCTGAGATGAGGCTGATTGGCCAGGATCCGCAGCGCGGTGTAACTGGACAGCGTCATCTTCCACGGACGCAGTCGTGTGTTGCCGATCCTGGTGACCGCCCGCTCGAACCGAAAGACAGCGTCGATCATCGAGGACGCCTCGTCCATGCCGACGGTGGCTCCAACCGGCGACCCACCGACGTCGAACGGGTTGATGTAGGGCAGTTCGCTTGTCACCCCTGCAGCATATGGCCTGTCGGCCGGAACATCAGCATGCTTGCATGATAGTAAGCATGCTTATAGAGTGTAAGTATGCTTACGTCATTGGAATCTCGGCACCCGGGTCCCGACGCTGCGCGCTTTCGGGCCGTCCTCGGGCACTTCCCCAGCGGCATCGCCGCTGTTACTTCGCGCGACGCGCGGGGCAGGCCGGTGGGCATGACCGTCGCGTCCTTCACCTCGGTCTCACTCGACCCTCCGCTCGTGGCGTTCCTGCCTGGCAAGACATCGTCGACGTTCCCGGTCATCGCCGAGCGCGGCACCTTCTGCGTGAACGTCCTGGCCGCCGACCAAGAGCGGATCTGCAGCGCTCTGTCGGTGTCGGGAGGTGACAAGTTCGCCGAGGTGACCTGGCACCCCGGGCCGCACGGAGACCCGGTCGTCGACGGCGCCGTCGCCTGGATCGGCTGCACGATCGAAGCCGTCCACGACGCCGGTGACCACTACATAGTCATCGGACGCGTCGACGACCTCGACGCCGACAGCACGGCGTCACCCCTGCTGTTCTTCCAAAGCCGCTTCAACCACCTCGTGTCCGCCTGATCGGCGAGCATGCCGCAGACCCACGGGAGGCCTTGGCGGCAGGGTGCTCGGCCTTGCCGTTTGAGCGCAGACACCCCCAACTGCGTTCCGAACTCCGTGCAGGCTGCACGAGCGGGTGTGGGTGGAGACGTTCACGGAGCTGTGGGGCGAGCGGTTCGGGCGGACCCCATACCCGCATCACTTCACCGCCCCGAACAACAGCCCGCGCACCAGGCTGCGCTGGCAGATCCAGCCGAGAATGACGACGGGGATGCTCACGACGGTGGCGACGGCGGCTACTTGGGCTGTGTAGAGCTCGCCGAAGGACAGGAACTTCTGCATGAACAGGGGCAGCGTGGAGGTGGTCGTTGTGAGGTTGGCCGCGTAGAAGTACTCGTTCCAGGAGAACACGCAGCACAACAGCGCTGTTGACCACAGCCCGGGCCGGACCAGTGGAAGCACGATGCTGCGCATGATGCGTATCCGGCCGGCCCCGTCCATCGCGGCGGCCTCGAGTATCTCGCCCGGCACCTCCTGGAGGAACGAGCGGATCATCCATACGGCAAGCGGGAGGTTCATGCCCAGGTGCAGGATCAGCAGCACAACAACGGTGTTCAGCAGGTGCAGGTGCTGGGCGACCACGTAGATCGGGATGATGCCTGCGGCAACGGGCATCATCTTGGTACTGATGAAGAAGAACAGCACGTCCTGCGTCTTACGGACAGGCCGCACCGACAGTGCGTACGCAGCAGGCGTGGCCAGCAGCAGTACCAGGACCGTCGAGACCACGGCGACGACGATCGAGTTGCCCGCATAGGCCCAGAAGCCTGCCTGGAACGTGCTCTCGTAGTGCTCGAGCGTCGGGTGGAATACGAGCTTGGGTGAGGGTGACGCCGCATCGGTCTCGGTCTGGAAGCTCTTGAGCAGCATGTAGGCGATCGGCGAGAACAGTACGAGCGAGCCGAGCCAGCCGAGCACGGCAACGGGCCAACTGGCCTTGTCGTTGGCAGGTCGACGCCGACGCCGACGCCGGCGCGGGCGACCGTGTGACCCGGGAGGGCTGGTGTTCGTCTCCGAGGGGTGTAGGGCCGTGGCGGTCATCGCCGTCCCTCCTGCTGGAAGATGCCGGACAGAAGACGCAGCGCCGGCAACGCGAGTGCGATGGTGAGTACCAGCGTGACCAGCCCGTACGCCGAAGCGGTGCCGAAGTCGAACGAGTTGAACGCACGCAGGTACACGTAGTACGTGATGTTGGTCGTCCCGAACGCGGGACCACCCGCCGTGAGCAGGGCGATCTCGCCGAACGTCTGGATGATGTTCATGCTCAGCAGCAGTGCGGTCAGTTCGAGGAAGGGCCGCAGGTGCGGGAGGATCACGTTGCGGAGCTGCTGCCACCAGTTCGCGCCGTCGACCCGTGCGGCCTCGAGCTGATCGTCGGGCAGCGCCTGCAGTCCGGCGAGCAGCACGAGCATCGCGAACGGTGTCCACCGCCACGACGTGATCATGATGATGGAGAGCATCGACTGCTCGCTCAGCCAGTTCACGCGCGGCAGCCCGACGAGATCGGTGAGCCAGCCGAGGAGTCCGAAGGAGGGGTCGAACATGGCGCTGCGCCAGAACAGGGCCACCGCCACGGGCATCACGAAGAACGGCGTGATGGCGAGCGTGCGAGCGACACCGCGCCCCAGGAACTTCTTCTGCAACAACATCGCCAGCACAAGCCCGGCGGCCGTACTCGCGACCGTCGCCCCGCCCGTGAGGACCACCGTGTTCTTGATGGCTTTCCAGAACGTGTCGTCGCCGAAGGTGGCCCGGAAGTTGTCGAGCCCGGCGAAGCCCTTCTGGCCGGGGTTGAGCAGGTTCCAGCGCTGCAGCGAATACCAGATCGTCAAGGCGAATGGAATCTGTGTCAGCACGAGCGTGATGACGAGGGCCGGTAGCAACGGAGCGCGTCGGCTCCAAGACCCGCGTCGGGCCGACGACTTCACCGGAACAGCAGCCTGGCTGATGGTGGTCATGGCTGACTTCCTCCTGGGTGGTCGGGCGGCGTGCCGGGCTGTGGCCCCGGCACGCCGCCCATCTGCGGCTACTTGAGGTAGCCGGCCTTCTTGACCACGGACTCGGTGTAGGACTGGGACTTCGCCAGCGCCTGCTTCACGCTCTGGGTGCCGGCGATGGCGCCCGCGATCTGCTGCGAGACGTAGTCGCCGATGTCGGTGAACTCGGGGATCTGCACGTACTGCACTCCGGTATAGGGCACCGGATCGACCGTCGGCCGCTTCGGGTTGGCAGCGCTGATCGACTTCAGGGTCAGGTCGGCGTAGGACTTGGCAGCGCTCTGGTACTGCGGGATCGAGTAGGTCGACGTGCGTGAGCCGGGCGGGATGGCATCCCAGCCGGCCTTGGTGCCGGCGAGCTTGATGTAGCCCTTGCTGGTCGCCCACGAGATGAACTTCCAAGCGGCGTCCTTGTGCTTGCTGGACTGGGTGATAGCCAGCCCCCAGGACCACAGCCAGCCAGACGCCTGGGTCCGGTCCACCGGCGCCATTGCGAACCCGAGGTTGTTCTTGACTTGCGCGGTGCCCTCCTGAAGCGCGGAACCGGCAAAGACCGTGTCGTCGTACCACATCGCCGTCTTGCCCTGGGTGATCTGCTGCAGGCAGCCTTCCCAGCCGTCCTTGGCCGCGTCCTGCTGACCGTGCGCACGCAGCAGGTCGACGTAGAACCTCACGGCCTTCTCGGTCTCGGGCGAGGTGAGCTGCGGGTGCCACTTCTCGTCGAACCAGCGGCCGCCGAATGTGTTGATGACCGTGGTGAGAGATGCCAGGTTCTGGCCCCAGCCGGGCAGACCGCGCAGGCAGATGCCGGAGACGCCGCCCTTCTTGTCGTCCATCTTGGCCGCGGCCGCCGCGACCTGCTGCCACGTGGGCTTCTGCGGGATCGTGACTCCGGCCTTCTTCGCCAGATCCTTGCGGTAGAAGAGGAAGGAACTCGAACCGTAGAAGGGAGCGGCGTACAGCTTGCCGTCCGCCGAAACGATGTCCTTGATCGGCTGCAGGACGTCGTTCGTATCCCATGCCGTGTCTTTGGAGACGTAGTTGCTGAGCGGAACGATCCAACCGTTCTTGGCCCAGATCGGCACCTCGTAGCTGCCGATCATGGCCACGTCGTACTGGCCCGCCTTGGTGGCGACGTCCTTGGTGACGGCCGGGCGCAGGTCGTTCTCCGGCAGGGTGGTGAACTTGACCTTGATTCCCGGGTTCTTCTTCTCGAAGTCGGAGATCAGGCTCTCGGCCGTCTTCATCTGCGGGTTCGCCGCGAGCGCCACGGTGATCGTGGTGTTGCCCGAGGCGTCCTGCCCGGCCGTGGGATCGGAGCAGGCGGCAGCAGCGGTCAGTGTGCCGACGACGAGTGTCGCTGTGATGAGTTGTCTACGTCCGTTGCGGGGCATGGAAGGTTCTCCTTGAGGACGGGAAGGGCAGAACAGCCGCCTGCGTTCTGTCGGGGCGGGTGGGGGATCGTGTGGGGTCCGGGCGGATCAAGGGCTGACGATCCGGCCGATCTCGGGAGAGGGGGATGCCGTCTGAGTCGGGGCGGGAGCACCGACTTGGATCTCGACGTGCACCACGTCGCTGCGGACCCAGACCTCGTGGTGCTCGAAGGGCACCAAGCGCGTGTCCCACGAAGTCGACTTGACTTTCAACAGCGGTGCCCCGTCAGGGACTTGGAGTAGTTCGGCGACCTTCCCCTGCGCGGTGACGGCCTCGACTGTGCGGGACGCGCCCGCGACCGTGTAACCGCCCTTGCTCAGCGTGTTGTTGAGAGAGCCTTCTCCTGCCGGAACGTCGCTGCGTGACACCAGCTCCCCTACCGACTGGGGCAGGTAGTTGGCGGAGAGGAGCGCGACTTTGCCGTCCAGCCTGCGAAGCCGTTCGAGGATGTAGCCCTCGCTGCCAGGGGCGATATGGAGGGCCTCGACCGAGGACGCCGGCAGGGTCGTCTGCTCGGCTCGCAGTACCTGGGTGGTGACCCGGCGCTGGTGCCCCGCCACCTCGTTCTCGAAGAAGCCCTCCCGGCCCTGCAGCAGCCACCCCCGGCGCGGCGGCATCGATGCGAAGGCCCCTCGTCGTGCGATGCGGGCGACCCAGCCTTCCTCCTCCAGCAACCGCAGGGCCTCTCGGACCGTGGCGCGGGAGAGATTCCAGGTGGCGGCCAGTTCGCCCTCGCTGGACAGACGTTCACCGACCGCTATGGCACCCGTCGAGATCTGGTCACGGATCCGCTCCGCAAGCTGCAGGTAGTACGGCTCAGCCGAAATGCGATTGATGGCCTGAGCGCCATTCGATCCGCTCATGGGTGCTCCAGAACTCAAGGTCCTGCGGTCTTGTACGTACAAGCCGGTCAGCCTGGACAGTGCGGACTGTATGCATCGCTTTTCGGCCGCGTCAAGAGGCTGTTAACACAGAAAATGAGGGACTCCGAGGAGACGACGGCGACGCACTTCACGACGCGGATCTGTGCGGCGCCCAGAGTTCCGACCGCGACCTCCGCGCACCGGTTTTCGTGGGCACGGTGGAGGACGACCGGCCAGGTCATCGACGACTGTCCGGCGTCCGCGCAGCGTTCTCAGCGGTTCGGACGGTGACTTCACGCCCGTCAGGGCCGGCGCCGTGGGCATGCTGGAGCGAACACGCGTGAGGCTGTTGCCAGTTCATGTCGTGAGGCTGTTGCCAGTTCATGTGCTGAAAGGGGCTGCCGTGCTCGCGCATCCGGCCGTCAGGTGGGATGGCGCGAGCACGGCAGCCTGCTGAATGGCCGGTGCCGACGGTGGCTGTGGGGGCGACCCGCTCGGCTATCGACCGGCTGCTGCACCTCGCAGCCCTGCCTCTGCTCCGGGGCTCAGTGCGGCAGTGACGGCCGGCTTCCAGCCGAGGGCCCGGGCGGCGAGGAGCGCCGCGCCCACGGCTGTTACTTCCGGTTCCGCGATGACGTGGGCTGCTGTGCCGGTCACCGCTTGTTTGATGTCGAGCCAGCCGCGAGAGCGAGCCCAGCCGCCCGCGGTGTAGACAGGCGCGTCTGGCTCGGCGAAGGCCTGGACGGCGGCGACGGCAAGGCCACCGCGTCGTGCCAGCGCGCCGAGTACGGCAGATGCCCTGGAGTGGGGGTCGGCCGCGGAACGGGGGGCGTAGAAGGGCGTATGACCGCCGGCTGCGCCGGGGTGGAAGGTGTCCGAGAACAGGTGATCGTCGGGTGTGGCGTTGCCGGAGATCAGACGGTTGAGGGCATCGGCAACGGCCGGATCCTGCGACGCCCATGCGACGTTTCGGGCGAGTTCCTCCACGTGGAGAACGGTGGCTCCGAAGGTGTTGTGAATGCCGGGTGACACATCGACGGCCTCAGGCGCATGGCGGGGCGGCGCATGTGTCTGCGCGACGACGACTTCGGCGGTGCCCATGGAGTCGAGGATGGCTCCGGGGCGTAGCTGATGGACGCCCCAGCCGCCGACAGGGTGGTCGTGTCCTCCGGCCACCACAAGGGCGCCGGGTCTGAGGACGCCGGCATTCTGCAGGCGCTCGGAGCGTACGTCGCCGACCACGGCTCCCGTCGGCATGACCGTGGGCAGCAGTTCGGAAGCACCGAGAGTCGCCTGCACGCGGCCGGTGTGCCAGGTGCGTGCGAGTGGGCGCCAGGCCCCGGTGCGCGCGGCGAGGGTGTCACTGAGGAAGGCCGTGCCGCTCCAGCGACAGGCGGCGTAGTCGGTCAGGGCGAGCCAGGTTGCCGCTCGATCGGCTCGGGGCTGTTGGCGGGCCCAGGCCCAGCCGACGAGTGTGCGGGCGGCGTCGGTGGAGGCGCCGACGTCGTCCGCGGGGTCGAGGTGGTGCCGTAGCGCGCCGAACAGATCGGTGCGGCGGGGGTCGAACCAGGCCAGCGCCGAGGTGAGGGGTGTGAGTGAGGCATCGGCCAGAACGCCGTCCTCACCGATGCCGGCGGCGCAGAGCGCCGCGATGGCATAGCGCTCCCCACAGGCCTCAATGGCCATCTCTTCGAGGCACTCGAAGAGCCGTGCTGCGTCGATCGAAGGATCGACGACAGACCGCGGGGTGGTGCGGCGCACACGGGTCACGACGTGGCCGGCCGAGTCGAGCGCCACCACTTTGACATTCGTGCTGCCGATGTCGACGCCGAGTACGGCATCCGCCCGTTGCGGCGAGGTTCCCACGTGTTTGTCATCTCCTTCGAGCGACGCGGCGGCTCATGTCCCCGTGGTGGGATCAGTCGTCGAAGCTGACGCTGCGGGTGAGGGCGGCGACCTCGGAGAGGAGCTTCTCGGCGACGTCGGTCTCGCGCTGCCATATGTTGCGTCCGACGATCACACCACGTGCCCCGGCACGGATGGTCTGGGCGATCGCGTCGACGGTCTCGGAGGGCTCTCCGGCGAGAGGGCCCCCGGCGATCACGAGAGGCACCTTGAGTTCTTCGACAAGGCGGCGGGTGCGCTCCTCCCCGGGGAAGGCGATCTTGATGATGTGGGCGCCGAGGTCATAGGCGATGCGCGCGATCTTCTCCTCTTCGATGATGACCTCTTCTGTGCGCGGGGCACCGATGAGGACGGGTTCGAGGACGAGGGGGATGTCCCAGGCGTCGCAGGCGGTGACGACGTCGCCGACGCGCTTGCACAGGGCGGCCTGCTCGACACGGGAGACGTTCCAGGGGAAGAGCATCTTGACGGCGTCCACGCCCATGCGGACAGCCTCTTCGACGGTGGTGATGAGGCTGTGAGAGCCGCCGCCGTCGTTCTGGGCATAGTCGTAGAAGGTGTCGATGGTCAGTACGCGGGTCAGGTGCGGGTTGCGGGCGAAGAAGGCTTCGGTCTGCTTGACCTGACCAGGGGTCATCATGAAGCCGGTGACGTCCTTGTCGCCCCACGTGGCGAAGGGCGCGGAGGGGGTCTCCAGGCCCTCGATGCGATTGAAGATCAACCCGTGGTCGACGGGCATGATGATGGCAACCCGGTCGCTGGGGAGCGTGCGGCGCATCCGGTATTCCATGGACATGGCTGTCTGGTCCCTCTCGTTGTGAGCGCGTGATCCGCTGGTCGGGCGGGGCGCGGTCTCGCACACCGGTAGATTGTACGTACAGTCTGGACTGTCTGAACAGTAGGCTCTAGCGTGAGACCGGTCAAGACCCGAGCAAAGGAGCACGGCGCCATGCACCGGCACATCGTCAATCGCCCCGAGCAAGCCGCAGAGGAAGCCCTCGAAGGGCTCGCTCTCACTCATCCGCACCTGCTCGCCTACGACCGCGCGGTGGGCATCGTCACGCGGGCACAACCGGCCAGGGACAAGGTCGGGCTGGTCTCCGGCGGCGGCTCGGGGCATGAACCGCTGCACGCCGGATTCGTGGGCGTCGGCATGCTCGATGTGGCGGTGCCCGGCGCCCTGTTCGCCAGCCCGACGGCGTTGCAGGTCCATACGGGCACGGTCGCCGCGGACTCCGGGCGCGGAGTCGTGCAGATCGTGAAGAACTACACCGGCGATGTCCTGAACTTCCAGATCGCCGGCGAACTCGCCGAGGACGACGCGGTCAAGACCGAGGTCGTACTCGTCGACGACGACCTCGCCACGGATGCGGAGGACGACGGGCCCGGCCGGCGCGGGACCGCCGCCGTGCTCGCCGTGGAAAAGATCTGCGGCGCGGCCGCGGAGGCGGGGACCGACCTGGTTGAAGTGGCCGCCCTCGGCAGGCGGGTCGCACGGAGCGCCCGCACCCTCAGCCTCGCACTGACCGCGGGCACTCATCCCGGCGCCGACGGACCCGCCTTCGTCCTGCCCGACGGCGAGGTCGAACTCGGGGTGGGGATCCACGGCGAACGCGGCACCGGCCGTATCCCGTTCGCGGACGCCGACACCCTCATCGCCCAGCTCGTCGACCCCGTCGTCGCCGCTCTCGGGCTCCGGCGGGGCTCGGCGGTGATCGCCATCGTCAACGGTCTCGGCGGGACATCCCCGTTGGACGTGTCCGTGGCCGCCCGCACCGTCCACCATCACCTCGGCGCTCTGGGCGTAACGATCGAGCGCTCCCTGGCCGGCTCCTACGTGACCTCCCTGGACATGCACGGGATATCGGTGACCTTGCTGCCCGCCGACGCCGATCTGCTTCCCCTGTGGGATGCCCCCGTGCGGACCCCCGCCCTGACCTGGTGACAAGACAAGGACGCACCATGACCGACACATCCGTGGACATCACGCTGGCCGACGGCTTCGGCCGCCGCTGGGCCGAGACCCTGCTGAGCGTCTTCCTTCAGGGCCGCGCCGAGGACCTCGGCCGACTCGACCGACTGGCCGGCGACGGCGACTTCGGCAACAACATCGCCTCCGCCCTCCGGCGGGCCCAGCAGAGCATCGACGCGGAGGAACCGCAGGACTACCGCGGCTGGATGACCGCCGTCTCCCGCGGCTTCCTCGGCACCGGCGGCACCAGCGGCCCGCTGTTCGGCATGTTCTTCCGCGACCTCGCCCACTGCTCCGACGACGGCGAGCCCGCCCTCGGCGAACTCTCAAGTGGGCTGACGACCGCTGTGGCCACCGTGCAGCGTTACGGCAAGGCCGAGGTCGGCCACAAGACCATGATCGACGCGCTCGTGCCCGCCGCCCGGACTCTGGAATCGCTGCTGCCCGGCGCTGATCCGGTTCAGGCACTCGATCGCACCGCGCGGGCAGCCATCGAGGGTGCGCGCAGCACCGCCGACCTGGTCGCCAAGCGGGGCCGCGCCAGCTATGTCGGTGAGGTAGCCCGCGGGGTGCTTGATCCCGGGGCGGCCGCGGCCGCCATCGTGCTCCAGGCGGCGGCCGCCGCGCAGTCCACCGCCGGGCCGGACCTGGACACCAGCTGGATAAGCGCCTGACGCAGCGGGGGTGCGGCCGTACGTGGCCCCGCCCCCGCTGTCTTTTATGCTTCAGCGGGCCACATTGACTGGTTGGTCCGGACAGTACAGACGGCGCATTACGATGAACACCCCGGCAATGTCGTCGCTGTCGGGGTCAGCGGAGGGAGTGCACCGTGACGCTATCGGGGGCCATCGACCGGCAGTCGTCGACGCCCTATTACCAGCAGCTCGTCGAAGCGCTGGAGCACCGGCTCACCGGTGGTCAGATCCCGCAGGGCGAGCGGCTTCCGAGCGAGAACGAGCTGTGCAAGGAGTTCGGGCTGTCGAGGGCGACGGTCCGCCAGGCGTTGCAGGTTCTGGAGTCCCAGGGGCTGGTGACGCGGGTGACCAACCGGGGAGTCTTCGCCACCCAGCCGCCTTCCGCGGACGAGGGCTGGACCATCCAACAGCCCCAGGGCTTCCTGGAGAACGCCCTCAGCCACCAGAACACCTCCGTGACCACCCAGGTGTTGCGCCACGAGCCGACCATCCTGCCTGCGTTCGTGTGCCAGCAGCTGAAGGTGCCGGAGAACACCGCCGGTTACGAACTGGTCCGGCTGCGCACCCTCAACGGCGTGCCCGCGCTGTACAGCATCAACTACAGCCCGCCAGACCTGGTTCCCGTGATCGCCGCAGCCCATGACGTGCTCGACGGCCAGGCCTCCCTCAGCCAGGCCCTGGCGGCCGCCGGGTACAGCCTCGGTGGCGCCCACCGTTCGGTACGGGCCGTGGCGCCCTCCCCCCAGATCGCCGCCGCCCTGGACATCAAGCCGACCACGCCCACCCTGCACATCCGCTCCACCTCGTGGACTCCGACGGGGCAGCACTTCGACGTCTACGACACCTGGGTCCGCAGCGACATCGTTCCTCTGGAAGTCAACGTGGACGCCACCGGCAGTTCCTGAGCCCCGGCGCCGCCGATGCGATCCGGCAGAGGGCGGCCACCGCGCACCCGCACGATGGCCGCCGCTCTTCCCTGGCCGGGGTTTGTGTTACGCGCTGGCCCGTTCAGTCGCCGGGTCGGTGACCTGGGCCAAGGGGAGACCTTCCACCACCGCCTGCTGTGATTCCTCGGGAATCTGCAGCCAGCGCACCGCGATCCCGGCCATCACGTACAGGCCGGCGAACATGACGGTCACACCGCCAGGACCGATCAGGCCCAGGAACACCGTCACGATCAGCGGCCCGACGAAGGTGGCGGCACCGGCTCCGAGGTTGAGCACCGCGATGGCGTTGCCCTTCTGCCCTGGAGCCATCAGCGACATCAGCACCGAGATCGGCGTGAAACCGGCCAGGGTGATGCCGTACAGCGTCGCGCACAGCACAGCGACCCAGTACTGGTCACTGACGTGGGCGGGCAGGAAGTACAGGCACAGAGAGCTGACTGCGGAGGCGACGCAGCCGAACCAGCGCAGGGTGCGGTGCCAGCCCAGACGGTCGCTGAGCACTCCGAAGAAGAGATTGGCGAAGATGTTCGCCGCGCCCAGGACGAACACCAGCTGCAGCCACCCCGAGGTGCCGAAGTGCAGGTCGTCGGAGAACACCGTGGGCAGGAAGACCAGGAACCCGAACTGTGGTGCGGTGTTGACGATCCGCACCAGGCATCCGATCGCGATGCGCGGCTGGGAGAAGAGGATGGCGACGCTGTTGGCAATGCCGCGCCCCGCAGACACCTCCGGCGCCGCCAGACGCGCACCGCCCGTCGCGTGACGGATTCCGGTCAGCGCGATGATGCCACCCGCGACGACCAGTACGAGGGAGACCCACAGGGTCGCGTATTCGCCGATCAGCGGCTCGCTGCCGCTGGCCAGGAGCGAGCCCAGGGTCGGCAGGCCACCGGTGAAGGCGAAGTAGAACCACCCCACGGCCGAGCCGAGCCGGTGCGCGGGACTGCCCGCCAGCACCCACACGAGGAAGCCGTAGGCGAAGAAGGGATAGCCGAAACCGCGCAGGCCGTAGGCCAGCACCATCAGCGGATAGTTCTCGGTGGGCAGGGCGACGGCCAGGAAGACGACCTCCAGGCTGCCCCAGATGGCCAGGCCCAGCCACATGACCCGGCGCGGACCCCACAGATCCGACAGGGCCCCCGAAAGCCAGGAGCCGGCCGTGACCACCGCGCCGTAGACCGTGATGGCGACGGCGGCCCGGGTGTCGGAGCCCGCGCCGTGGGCGGCCAGGTAGGGGGATATGTAGCCGGACTCGACTCCGTCGCCGATCATGAACAACAGCAGACCGACGAACCCCCACACCAACGGACGTGGCAGGCCGAGCCGGTCGATCAGGCCCTGCTCACTTCGGGCCGACGAAACAGATGCGGACATGAGTGTCTTCAATCATCTCGACAAGGGTGCGGTATCACCGCTGCGGAAGGATGTGGACCTTGCGGGCGCCGTCGGACCGGGCGGCCTCAAGGGCCGCGGCGTAGTCCTCCAGGCCGAAGGTATGGGTGACCATGCCCTCCGACAGGCGGGGAAGGTCCAATACCGCAGCGACCGCGTCGGGGTAGGCCGTCGCCAGCGACTGCGAGCCCACCAGGGACAGCTCACGGTCGAACAGGTCGTAGGGGAACAGTTCGATCGAGGACTCGGGGCTGACCACGCCCATCTGCAGCAGTGTCCCCCGCTTGGCAAGCCGCTCCAACGCGTCCGACACGGCCGAAGGGTGACCGCTCGCCTCGATGACCAGGTCGACGTCATGACCGGGGGGCCGCTCACCCGGTGCGTGTACCGCGTCGGCACCGAACTCCACGGCCGCAGCGCGGCGCACCGCGCTCGGCTCGATGACACCGATGGACTGGGGCCCCTGCGCCCTGGCGTAGGCCACGGCCAGCAGGCCGATCGAGCCAGCCCCGTACACCAGCACTCGCAGACCCTTGAGCGGGCGGATACGCGAGGCAGCATGCAGAACGCAGGCCAGCGGCTCGATCAGAGCTCCCGTGGCGAAGTCCAGCCCCTCGGGCAGCTGGTACACCACCTTGGTCGGCACGCGCACCAACTCGGCACAGGCCCCGTCGATGGTCACCCCGATCGGCATCAGCTCCGGGCACAGGTTCGTCGCCCCCGCCCGGCACTGCTCGCACACTCCGCACGAGACGTTCGGGTCCACGCACACGCGGTCTCCGGCGGTGAACCGTTCGACGCCGAGGCCGACGGACACCACCGTGCCGGCGAACTCGTGACCGGGCACGACCGGGAAGCGGCCGGTGGGGTAGTCCCCATTGGCAAGATGCAGATCCGTACCGCAGATGCCGACCGCGGCAGGAGCGATCACAACCTCGTCGGGTCCGGGTTCAGGGTCAGGCAGCTCTCGGATCTCAATGGATCCCCGTCCATCCAGGACTACCGCACGCATCGTCGCGTTCCTCTCACTGGCTCGGGCTGAGCGAAAGAACCCAGCCGCACAGGCCGCCGGTGGTCTCCCTGCACCGGCCAATACCCAGCACGGTAAATGGCATCGTCCGTACTGTCCATACGTTACGGACTGTACGTACAATATGTTTCGCCGAAGGGCGAGGCATCCCGATGGCGGTGCGCTGACAACTGATGAGCGGGCTCGGCGTGAGCGTGTCCGGCGGGGACCAAGGCGGCGCTTCGTGTTGTAGAAGTCCGCGATCCACGTGGCGGTCTTCAGCCGGGTCTCGGCGCGGGTGGCGAAGGTGTGCCGGTGGATTTCGCCGGCTTCCCATCGCGACAGGTCTGTGCCCTTTGGAAAGTACTGGCGCAGGGGACCGTTCGTGTTCTCGTTGGTGCCCCGTTGCCAGGGCTGTGCGGGGCGGCGAAGCAGACCAGCAGCGCGGTGTCGACGATCAGTTGGGCGTGCTGGGCCAGCTCCTTGCCGCGGTCCCAGGTCAGCGAGCGGCGCACGCAGTTGCTCGGGCAGCGTGGTGACCGTGCCGATGATCGCGTCTTTCACGGCCTCGGCGCCGCGGCCGTCCAGGGCCGGTCCGTTCTTGACCCGTGGCTCGACACCGTAGCCGTCCATCCGGTGCGGCAGCCACTGACGAACAGGCTGTCTTTCGCGGCCTTCGGTGCCGGCCCGTATCGGGGCCCGTGCGTGCCGACTCTGCTGACGGAGTCGCTGTGCGCTACCGCGGGCTGCTCCGTAGTCTGGCCGGACGAGACCACCTTGTCCGGTCGTCCGGTCACGAGTGGGACCGGCAGGAAGTGCGCTGTCAGCATGGCCATGGCCGGCATCCGGGACCGACAGGGCGCCATGGGCCCCGTGTCTTGAGCCGTGTCCCCGCTCGGCTTCAGCGGGGACACGGCTCCGGCTCGTCGTGTGTTGTCCGAGGAGCCTGTCCCGTGCCTGTCTCAGCGAGACAGGCCGATGACCCTGCTGCCCAGGCTCTTCGGCGTGGTGGCGGGGCTTCCGCTCACCGCGGCGAAGGGGAGAGACGTGGTGGGAGCCGAGGGCCGCTGGATCAGGTACGACGTCCCGGACCTGGCCGGAATCGTGAGCGTGGCACCGTTCTGGCCGGACAGCACCGTACCGCCGGATCCGTCGGCGACCATGACGTTCTGGCCGGGCCACGGATTGCGCACGGTGATGTCGCCGCTCGCGCCGGCCTCGACCGCGACGGTCACCAGCGTTCCGCCGCGGATCTGGACATGAGCCTTGCCCTTGTGCTGGATGTACACCGTCCCGTCGGCGTCCCAGGAACTCGGCCAGCCCGGCGCGATGCGAAGGACCCCGTCGTAGTCCTGCACGAGTCCCTCACCGATCGCCGCCGCGTTGACGCCCAGTTGTTCCAGATACGGCGTCTGCGGCTGGGCGTTCCAGCTGGCCATGCCGTTGGGGAAGACCTGGTACTTGGCGACGTTGGCCGTCATCGCGGTGCGCATCTCGTCCCCCAGACCGAGCCGGGCCGCTTGGAGGGCGTCGAAACTCCAGTCGCTGCGGGTGACGTAGCTGCGGTTCGTGAAGGTCCTCCTGCCCAGAGCGGAGTCGCTGCCGCTGTCCCCGATCAGCCCGTAGGGCCAGACCGCTTCGAGCCCGAGGTTCTCGGTGTTGTGCTGCGCGGCCGTCGGCTGGGCGGACAGGGCGATCATGTTCGTGCCCGAGGCGTCGGAGGACGGACCGAGCACCTGGGTCTTGGTCGCGGTGTCCGTCCTGGGCAGTGGACGGATCTTCGGGATGGCGGTGCGCAGCGCCGTGACCAGGTCGGCGTCGGCACCGAGCGTCTGCGCCGCCGACACCACGACCGGGAAGAGGGCCCGCATCGCCGTCACGTCCGTCGTCGGGTCGTTGACCGCCCACTGCGTCTCGTGCGCGTTGGAGGTGGTGTGCAGCAGGCCGTCCGAGCCGGTAGTGGCGTGGGACAGCAGGAACTGCGCCGCGCCCTTCATCAGGGGGTAGTACCGGGTCAGGAAGGACCTGTCGTCGGTCATCAGGTACGTCTGCCAGACCCACATGCCGATCTCGGCGCCGGTGGTGACGGTCTGGGAGTTGTAGGTCGGCGTGATGAGCGAGTCGCAGGACGCGTTGCTCTCCGCCTGGCCGGGGGCGTAGTAGCCGTTGCCGTTGAACCGCATCGTCTCCGGCACGCACAGCCCCTGTCGGCCGGGGTAGTGGGCCTTGGTCCAGGCGGCGATGTTGTCGATGTTGTTGCGGTAGAGGTCGAGGACCGGGGTGTTGAGAGAGAAGGCTCCGGCCGAGAGGTCGGCCTGGACGAACATGCGCAGGTTCCAGAACCAGTAGCCCGCGGGGTACCAGGGCTGGCTGTCCTGGCTCGGGTTGAACAGGTTCGCCTCGCCGGCCTGGCTGCCGGGCAGGGAACCGCGGTTGGAGGCCGCGATGTCGTACAGGTAGAGGGTGCGCATGTTCTCGAAGTACTCGCCGGAGCCGTCGGCGGACGAGATCTTGATGAGACCCACCGAGTTCCAGTAGGCGTGCCACCAGGCGAGATGACCCGCGGCGAGGTCTGCGGAAGGGCGGGTCAGGTCGCTCCCCAGCAGAGTTCTCGTGGTGCTGATCGCATCGCCGCCGGTCCAGGCGGGGGACGCCGCGACGACGCGGAACGACCCGTCGCTGTTGGGCCGGAAACTCACCCGCCCGGTGCGGGAGTCGGGCGTGGATGCGGTGACGTCGCGTCCGCCCGCGCTGATCCCGGCGAGCGTGCCGAAGGTCCGCCCGGAGGCGCCGGACACACCGCTGTCGGTCCAGGTCTCCGACAGTGTCGCCACCGCACCTGAGGCCTGCGCGCTGGGGGAGCGGCTGCTCCACAGCTGTACCTGTGCCGTCTGCGCGCTGTTCGGGTCGGCGCCGGTGACGTCGACGACGAGCTGTGAGGTGTCCGCCCGTACGTAGGCCCGCAGGGTCATACCGCCACCGGACTCGTAGAGCGTTCCGTCGTACAGATCGAGCCGGCCGGTGAAGTCGGAGGCGCCGGTGAGCTTGACGAGACCGGGGATGGTGACCCAGCCCGGTGACTTGCGGTTCGGGAACGTGTCGTTGCGGTTGAGCTGGGCGGTGAAACCGTTCGCCGCCCAGGCGGCGGCGCCGAGCGTGCCGTTGCCCAGGGGCACGAACTCGCTCGCCGCGGTGTTGGCCCGGTTCAGGACGATGTCCGACCGGCGGACCAGGTTGGGTGTGTCGACGACGAATCTGCCGTTCTGCCAGGCCGTCGTGTTCGTGGCGGCCACGGCCGACGGTCCGCCGACCGCCGACACGCCGGCCACCACTAGGGGCACGGCGGCACCCATGGCCAGCAGCCTCTTCCAGCGGAATTGCATTGGAACTCCCATGTCAGCAGATCGAGTTGATGTGCGTGAGTGGGCCGCCAGCTGGGTCCGTGGTCAGGCCGTTCCCCATCACCACTCGCGTCTCCAGGGGTACTTGACCGCGCCCGTCCGCGGAGAGCCGGGCCATGTTGACGGTGGTGCTGCCGTACGACACACACAGGGTGTCGTCACTGTCGACGGGCGTCCTCATGTCGTAGCACTCGGCGAAGCCGATCCGGCTGAGCAGGTAGACACTCCTGTTGTCAGGGGGTACGCGAGCGACGGCACCCAGATCCCCCGGACGCAGCCGCGCGCTGCTCAGGTCGGCCTGGCCCCGAAGCCCAGCGGTGGAACTGTGGCCGGGGGACTCCCGGTTGACCAGTTCGTACGAGCAGAGGATCGGTGCGGCCGGGGGTACCGGACGCCGTTCGCGGGTTGCCGACCACCCTGCAACCCCGCACAGCCGACACAGACCCTTGGGCGATGAACGAGTGGCGGTAGCGCCGACCGTCGCCGCCGTCGTCGGACAGACGTGCGTGTCCTGTGATCCGGTGGGTCCAGAGTGCTTGGCGTGCCCGGCGGCTGCGGTCCGGATGGCCAGGAGGGGCGTAGTCGTTCCCGGTGCTCGTGCAGACCTGCCACGCGCCGTTCGTGGGTACCGGGTTTCGGGGACGTCGGTGCCGGCTGAGAGTGTGGCGGGCGGAACCGAGGGCGACGGTATGGAGGTGCTCGTACGAATGGGGGCATGCGGGCTCCAAGGGAGGCGGCCAGGCCCGCTGCACGATCACCGTGTGCGCCGTTGCGGAGTTCCTTCACGGTGGCGTGCGGGGAGAGGCTTACCGGTACGGGGCGATGCGGGTGCTGTCGTGCCCGTTCCGCGTGGCGCGCGGACCGTGTCGCCCGAGCCGTCGACATCCGGATGGCTGAACGCCATCTGACTGCTCGGATGTATTGGATAATAGAGGCCTCGTGAGTAGCGTCAATACTCTCGCATCGAACGACTCGCGCGCCGAAACTTGCGATGCTCCAAAACTCGTCGAGCGGCCTGGTCGGCCGCATCGCGTGAGCGAACTTCCTTGCAGAGATGAAAAATTGGCTCGGTGGCCCGCGGGTTGTGGCCCCCGATTCAGGGCGCACGTGGTGCGATCGTTTCGATGAGAAGGGGTTGCGTGAGCTCGATAAGTGGCCCATGTGGCCGTTTCAGTCATCGGATGACTGGCAGGCGGGGCGGTGTACGCACTCCGTACATGTGGTGGACCGACGGCCTCGGGGCAGATTCGTGCGCCGCGCCGCACGGCGTGCTCCTGCGCGGCGCGCATCCTCACCCCCGGCTCCAGATGATTACCGGTCCGGATCGCTCCCAGTGAACACCTGTGGGTCGAACGAGAACCCGAACTCGCGCAACGCGGCGAATCCGTCCAGCCAGGCCGGGTCGGTCAGCAGGTCCGCCCGGTCCCGGTGTGTGAGGACGGAGTCGGGATGCCAGTCCAGGATGTCCCTGACACCGCGGACGGAGGGCAGGGCGGCGTGCGCCGTGAGCAGGTCGTGGTACGGGAAGATGCCGCCGTGGCCCGAGTTGGGGCAGATGCTCGACTGGGCGTCGGGCAGCAGCTGGGCGAGGTGGAACGAGCGACCAGGACGGGCTCACGTCCGCCGGGCCGGCGGACGAGGTGCCCTGCTCCCGCTTCGCGAGGGCGGTCAGCTGGGCGCCGATCGTTGCCGACCAGTCCCGCTGGGCGGAACCGCTCGTTCCCGGAGGCCTCGGGGCTCGTGCACCCCAACAGCGCGCGTGCCCTCGACGGTCCACGGTGAGCGAGACCGACGCGCTGCGATGGTCGTCGTCGATGCAGCAGCCTTGTCACCGGGCTTTTCGTCCTGTTGGCTTGCGCCGGAGTTTCAAGTGACAGCTCAACGGCGAGGCGCACGAGTGACAGGTCGGGGCAGGACGCGCGGGGAAGCGCAGTACGGTTTGCTGACCAGCATTGCCTATGAGGCAGGGGTGTCGCTGAGCACTGTGTCGAAGGTGGTGCACCGGCGCCCCGACGTCGGCGCGGCGACGCGAGCCCGGGTCGAAAAACTGCTGACGCGGCACGGGTACGTCCGCCCGGGGGAGCGTGATCCCGTGGCGCCGCGGCAGATCATCGCGGTGTTCCGGGACCTGTCGGGGCCGTACACGCTGGAAGTGGTCCGCGGGATCGTGGACGCGGCGGACAAGCTGGGTGTGGACGTGGTGACCGGGACGACCGGTCACCGTTCGATCTCCCAGTGGCTCGAGGAGTGCGTGGCGCTCGACGCGGCGGGTCTGATCATCGTGATCTCCATGCTGGCCGACGAAGACCAGCGCCGGATCGTCGAGCAGCGGCTGCCGGTGGTACTGATCGACCCGCTCAGCGCACCCAACCACGACATCCCGAGCATCGGAGTGACGAACTGGAGCGGGGCCAGGGAAGCGGTGCAGCACCTGCTGGGGCTCGGGCACACCCGGATCGGCATGGTCGCGGGCCGTTCGCACTCGCTGGCCGGGGCCGCGCGGCTGCATGGATACCGGGCCGCGCTGGAGGAGGCGGGGATCGCGTACGATCCGGCGATCGTGCGCTCGACCGACTTCGACTTCGAGGAAGGGCTACAGGCCAGCCTGCACATCCTCCTCCGCGACGATCGGCCGACCGCCGTCTTCGCGGCGAGCGACGCGCAGGCGCTCGGGGTCCTGGAGGCCGCCCGTCAGCACGGGCTCAGCGTTCCCGACGACCTGGCGGTCATGTCCTTCGACGACACCCTCGTGGCGGCCATGGCCTGTCCACCACTGAGCGCGGTGCGCCAGCCGTTCGAGGAACTGGGCGCCGAGGCCACCCGGGTGCTCGTGCAACTCGCGGAAGGCCGACCGCCCGCGTCGTCCCGGATGGAGCTGGCGACGGAACTCGTACTGCGCACCTCGACGTCCGTGCACAGCCGAGTCAGTACGGAGTGAGCGCCCCCGACGCGAACACCTCGTGCCGCCGGGGCCGCCGCGACGGCGTGGCTCCGGCGGCTGCCCGCCCCGCGGGCATCACACAAGCCGGATGGTCACCGCGGTGGGGGTGCGCGGCCGCAGGTGGACGGTCTGCCGTCGGTGCGTGCCGTCACGGCACACGAGAGTGACGTCCCGTTCCAGCGGAGACGTGAGGACCACGCGGGCGAAGCCATCGCTCACGTCCCACGTCAGCTCGCCAACGCTCACTCCGGCACGCGTGGCGATGCCGCGCAGGCTGCCGGACCGCCACTCCGGGGGCCGGGCCGGCAGGAGTTCCACGATCCCGGGCCGGGAGTCGAGCAGCATCTCCACCACCACGGCCGGCAGACAGTGGGCGGCGTCCGCGTTGTAGATCTCCAGATCGGGGTTGTGCGAGGTCATCAGCGACCGGAAGACCATGTTCCGGCCCACGATCTTGAGGACGTTCTCCTTCGCCGTCTCGCCGTCCTTCAGGCGTGCGGCGACCAGGGCGCGGTGCAGGCTGCCGTGCGCGGAGAGGTTCTCGTCACCACGCCGCAGCAGGGCTTGGCGGGCGGCGGCCGCCAGGTCGGGGGTGTCGTCCGGGGTGATGTCGTGCAGCGGCCACACCGGGTAGAGGTGGCTGATGTGCCGGTGGCCGTCCGCGGTTTCCAGCCCGGGCCACGCCCACTCGGCGAGCGCTCCGTGACCGTCCACGCGATACGGCGCCAGCCGCCCGGCCAGCGCACGCCACCGGTCGGCCGCGGCCTGCTCGATCCCGAGGCGCGTACAGACGTCCGCGGCGGTCGTGAACGCGTGCCGCGCCGCGGCCACGTCCATGGTGGCGTTCACCCCGGCCGCGCCCCGTACGTCCTTGGGACCGACCTCCGGGGAGTAGGACGGGACGATGACGAGGCGCCCGTCCGCGTCCTCGCGGGTGAGGAAGTCCTCGAAGAATTCGGCGGCCTCGACGAGCCAGGGGGCGAGGGTACGGGTGAGGAAGTCGTCGTCGCCGGTCGCCTGCCAGTACTCGTACAGCGGGAACAGCAGCCAGTCCGCGCCCGCCAGCCACATGGTCCAGGGCCAGTCGTCGTCGAGGTGGAAGAGCAGCCCGTGCTCTCCGTCGGTGCGGCTCGGCGCGAGGATCCCGCGGGTGCCGTAGATCGTGCGGGCGTTGGTACGCCAGTCGTCGATCTGCCCGCCGATCAGCGCGGCATACGGCGCGATGAGTTCGGGCATGCCGGTGAGGACCGCCCCGGCCATCTGGAGGTTGATGTTGGCGTCGGTGGTGTAGTCGCCGGACCAGGCGGCGCCCCATTCGCCCAGCCAAAGGCCGGTCAGCCTGGGCGGCAGTACTCCGCTGGAGCTGAGCAGCAGGTAGCGGCCGGAGTGGAACAGCGCCTCGACCAGTGCGCCGTCCAGCGCCTTGGTGTCGGCACGGGCGATCAACTCGCCCACGGGGAGGCCACGGCCGCTGTCGGGCACACCCAGGTCGAGTTCGGCGCGGCCGTAGAGTTCGCCGTGGACGGGCGCATGGCGGGAGAGCAACTCGTCGTATTCGGCGGACACTTCAGCCAGGGCCGCGCGGAGCGCGTCGATGCGGGGGAGGGGCGCCGACCGGTCCATCCGGGTCAGCAGGAGGATGCGCGTCGCTCCTTCGACACGGACCGTGTCCCCTTCCGTCGCGACCCGGCCGCCCGTGATGACGGTCCGGGTCACGCCGGTGAATCCCGCCGCGCCGGGACCGGGCGGATACTCTCCCACGACGGCAAGTGACGCCTCGCCGTCCCCGGTGACCTCGGCGGACGTCGTGAAGGTGACCTCGGAGGGGCGGCCCGACAACTCTCCGGACAGCCGTATGGCCAGGTCGAGCCGCGGACCGGTGATCTCGACGACCGCGACGGCGTCGGTGCGCGACACGAACGCACGGCGTACCCACTCCCGTTCCCCGTCGGACCAGGTGACCCTCACCTCGCCCGTGGCGAAGTCGGTGACCCGGCGGTAGTGCTCGACAGGGCCGTCCCCGGCCGCCGTATCCACATGAAGCACGTGCCCCGGATGGAAGGACTGTGTCCATGCCATCTCTCTGCCGTCGGAGAACTCGCGCTGTGCCCGCTCCCGTTCCCCGGCGAGGACCAGGTCGCGAACCTGTTCGAGACGGTCGGCGACGGCCGGCGGCCGCATCCCGAGGGACTCGTTGGGCAGCACGTAACGGTGGTGGTTGTGAAGGATCCGCTCCCGGTGGGGATGCCCGAACACCATGATTCCGTACTCGCCGTTGCCGGAGAGGAAAGCGTCCTCCCAGCGGTCGGCGGGCTGTGTGTCGTAGATGCTGTGCACCGGCATTCCCGGCCTCCCGGAAGGACGTGCCTGAGCTGCTCGAACAGGCTGCGGGGGAGCCTACAAGAGGCGGCCACTCGAGTCGCGAAAGACTTTCGCAGCCCTTGAACCCCCGCGTTTCCGCAGGTGCACGGGGCTTTCGGCGCTCTGACCCGGCCTGCCGTGATCGAACCGGCGTGTACGTTCACTCAGCACGCACTCAGAACAGGCCCACGGACGAGGAGGGGAGGCCACGCCGCGGTGACGGGCCCAACCAGGTCGCGCCGGAATGCCCAGTACGGGCTTCTCGCCTCGATAGCCGACGAGGCCGGCGTTTCGTCGGCGACCGTGTCCAAGGTCGTCCATAGACGGCGTGACGTGTCCGAGGCGACACGCGCCCGCATCGAGGCGCTGCTGGCCGAACGTGGCTTTGTCCGCACTTGGGAGACCGAAGCTCGTCGGCCACGGCAGATCCTGGCGGTGTTCCGGGACCTGGCCGGCCCGTACACCCTCGAAGTGGTCCGCGGCATCGTGGAGTCGGCGGCCGGCATCGGGGTCCACACGACTGTCGGCACGACGAGCCGACGCTCGATCGCCCAGTGGCTCGAGGAGTGCCCGAAGCTGGACGCACTCGGAGTCGTCATCGTCATCTCCACTCTCGCCGAGCGGGAGGAGCGTCGGATCCTGGAGCAGCGGCTTCCGGTGGTGCTCGTCGATCCCCTGAACGCGCCGTCCGCGGACATCCCGAGTGTCGGAGTGACGAACTGGCACGGCGCGACGACCGCTGTCCAGCACCTGATCGACCTCGGGCACCGCCGCATCGGCATGCTGGCCGGCCGGTCGCACTCCCTGGCCGGGTCCGCGCGCCTGCACGGCTACCGGGCCGCCCTGGCGGAGGCCGGGATCCCTTACGACGCCACGCTCGTGCGTTCGACGGACTTCGACTACGGCGAGGCCCTGCGCGCGGCCCGCAGTGTGCTGGAGCGGGGCGAGAGACCGACTGCTCTCTTCGCCGCGAGTGACGTCCAGGCGCTCGGCGCCCTGGAGGCCGCCCGGCAGCTGGGTATCGCCATACCGCGCCGGCTGTCGGTGATGTCGTTCGACGACACCCTCGTGGCCGCCATGGCCTCGCCGCCGCTGAGTGCGGTGAGGCAGCCGTTCAGGGAACTGGGCCAGGAGGCCACGCGTGTCCTGCTGAACCTCGCCGACGGCAGGCCTCCCGCGACGACGCGCAGGGAACTCGCGACAGATCTTGTCGTGCGCATGTCCACGGCGCCGCCCGAAACCGGGAAATAGGGACGAACCTGGGCCGGTTCCGCAAGCCCTCGGACTGCGAAAGTCTTTCGGAAGTGATTTCGCTCCGATATTGCCGCGGCCGAATTGCGCCGCTTAACGTGACCGACGCCAGCTCAACCGCAGGAGCAACGGGACCGCAACACTTGCGCAACAGCGCCTGACGGTCATGGTCATCGACTCAGATCCCCCCCCATGGGGGCAGGCCCGGGACGGCCTGCCGGGTGCGGCGCACCCGCGAAGGGGATCCTGCCGACTCGAAAGGTGTTCAACGATGAACAGAGTGTCCCGGAGATGGTTCCTCACCGCGACGGCGGCGACCACGCTGAGTGTCACCGTGGCCGGCTGTGGCTCGTCCGGCAGCTCCACGTCCTCGCCCACGGGCGACGTGGACTTCTGGACGCTGCAGGACCCGACCAACTCGGTCCAGAAGGCGGCGGTGAACACCTTCAACTCCGCCGGCGAGGGCAAGGTCAGCATGACCGTGATCGCCACGGACGGGTACAAGGACAAGCTGCGGACCGCAATGGGCTCGGCCAAGATGCCCGGGGTGTTCTTCAGCTGGGGCGGCGGCAGCCTGAACGACTACGTCACGGCCGGAAAGCTGGTCACGCTGGACACGGCCCTGGAGTCGCACTTCCTGCCGTCCGCGCTGGCCGCGGGCAAGGTCGGCGGCAAGCTGGTCGGCATCCCCTGCCGGGGCACCCAGCCGGTGTTCCTCTTCTACAACAAGAAGGTCTTCGCCGACGCGGGCGTCGAGCCGCCGACGACCTACGCCGAGCTGCAGAACCTGGTCAAGGTCTTCAAGGGCAAGGGGGTCACGCCATTCGCGCTCGCCGGCAACGCCAGCTCCTCGTGGACCGAGCTGATGTGGGTCGAGTACCTCGTCGACCGCCTCGCGGGGCCGGAGCTGTTCGACAAGATCCAGGGCGGCGACTGGTCGCAGTGGAAGGACCCCGCCATTCTCAAGACCGCGCAGATGATCAAGGAGCTGGTGGACAGCGGCGCGTTCGGCAAGAAGTTCGGATCGGTCAACTACGGCCCCGGAGGCACCTCCACCCTGCTGAACAAGGGTAAGGCGGCGATGGTGCTGATGGGCTCGTGGGAGTACGCGACCCAGCTGGCCGAGGCCCCCGACTTCGCGAAGAACGGCCTGGGATACGTGGCCTTCCCCTCTGTGGAGGGGGGCAAGGGCGATGCCGCCAACGTGGTCGGAAACCCCACGAACTACCTTTCGGTGACCACTTCCGCCGCCAAGCAGACCGCGACGGACTTCCTGCAGACCACCTACAGCGACAGCTACGTGCAGGGGCTGGTCGAGAAGGGTGAGGTGCCGGTCACCTCCAACGCCGCG